>ENA-UEYI01000004-UEYI01000004.1-human-gut-metagenome-genome-assembly--contig:-NODE-4-length-191659-cov-12.621859_pt1 | contig 191659 bp, 166 predicted proteins | sample MGYA00242900_ERZ507916 | MGnify/ENA primary metagenome ERZ507916 (study PRJEB26167, sample SAMN06115521) | human gut metagenome | host: Homo sapiens | place: China:Chongqing | collected 2015-09-02...
TTTCATAAAAAAATTTAATAGGAAAATTCAGCGCATGCGATAAACGTTCAACAAGGCTTTTATCGGTCGGTTGACTTTTTGAAATTTCGTACATTGACAATGTCTGACGCTGGCAACCGACTTGCTCGGCTAATTCGGCAACGGTTAGACCTCTATATATACGTGCTTTTTTCAAGCGTTCACCATTAAACTGGGTTTTCATATGGAGCGCTCCTCTTCAAATGATTATAAATTAAATTGCCCTTTAGGAAATTTAGGAAGCCATATAAGGATCGTCAATCTGACGATCCTTATATGGTCAACCCATTAGCTCTCTTCTTGAGCGGATACTTCGGTATTTTTCCTTTGAGGCTTGTCTTTTTTACGAGCCATGGCTTTTGCGGTGAGGGAAAGCCCACGGCTCGGCTGGTTTTCAGGTGCGGTAGGATTGGAGATTCTTTCGACGATAATACTTTCGTCTGCTCTGATATATTTTGACCAGTCTTGTTCACTTCCTTGCGCAATATCCAGAGACGGTGTAACCATGACTGCGCGAATATGAGTTAGTTGATATCCTACCGTATCAAACAACACCAGGACATGGTGGCTGACAATATCAGTGTCACTACCTAAATCAAGTAGTAAAGCCTGAACTAACTCTGCAAGCCTATCCTTGTCAGAGAACTCGCAAGGAATAAAGCTAAGTTGTTGTTGATCCGCCAAAAGATCCTTATTGAATTGCTGGGTCAATATGTCAATGTAATGCATTCGTTTACGTTGATGCTGGCGTTTTCGCAGTTCCGCAAACCGCTTCTCACGCATGAAGGTGAAAATGCATTGACTGGACTTTTCATAAATCACCAGCATTTCCCACGGGCCACGGTGTGCTCTTGCGATTGTGCAATCCTCTGTGTCCAAGCCCCTTATGACATTTGTATTTAGCAGATCCCAAATACGAGAGGGAACACTGTTTTGTGTTTGAAGATCGTTGCGCTGGATGTCAGCTTGAATGTCATCTCCAACGGCATCTTCTACGCAGCGAACAATTTTGGCAATCAAACTGGGAGGGAAGGAAGCTGGATTCATGTGCATGTTGCACCTCCTTAAAGTTCATGACATAATTATAGGCGTTTAGCTGCAAAATGTCAAGACGTGAGACTGGGAATTTTTTCATCCCTTGCGCCGCAATAGACAAAGAATAAGAAAAACCCCTCTGAAATCAACGATTTCAGAGGGGTTTTGGTCCGAGTAGTGCGGCTCGAACGCACGGTCTCCTGGTCCCAAACCAGGCGCGATACCAACTTCGCTATACCCGGATATTCAATTTCTACCATTATATCACGGCGGGGGAGAAAATCAAAGATTTTTCTGTCTGTGGTCATTCCTGTGGTCAAAGCCGCTTTTGTGCCGTTTTCGGCAACCGGAGAAAAACCCGCTATTGCCCGTGTCGCAAGGCTTTGCGGCATTTCGCCTTACCCTGTCCCGGATACCGCCACGGCACTCCCAAAGCAAGCGCGCTACCAACTGCGCTAATCCCGGATTTTTGGTAATTCAGTTTTGCTCCAGATGTGGTCAAACATGTGGTCAGGCAGTTTTTTTGACCATCTCGGCTTGCGGGGGAAGTGCCTGTATCGCAGGCGTATCAAGGGATTGCGGACATTGCATTTCCCGGCTTGAAGGGGGAGCGACCCGCTCCCAAACCAGGCGCGATACCAGCTTCGCTATACCCGGATATGCGCGTGAGTGCGGATAAGTACTTTGCTATTATAGCGAAAGCGGCGGGGGAGTGCAAGCATTTTCTGATATTAAAGAAAAATTAAGGCTTTCCCCCTTTCCCTTTTAAGGCTGCGGTGGTAGAGTAAGCTCAGGAAAGCCCGAGGGGCGGCGCCGTGTCGGGCAGGGAGGGAAGGAAAGCAATGCACAACATTTTAGTCTGCGACGACGACCGCGATATTGTCGCCGCGCTGAAGATTTATTTATCTGGCGGAGAGTACCGCGTCTTTGAAGCCTACAACGGCGCGGAGGCGGTCGAGGCCGTGCGGAAGAATGACATCCACCTTGTCCTCATGGACATCATGATGCCGGGACTGGACGGCATCGCCGCGACGGCGGCGATCCGGCGCGAGAGCAACGCGCCCATCATCCTGCTCACGGCGAAGAGCGAGAGCAGCGACAAGGTGCTCGGACTGAACGTCGGCGCGGACGATTACATCACCAAGCCCTTTGACCCCGTGGAGGTGCTGGCCCGCGTGAAATCGCAGCTTCGGCGCTATACGCTGCTCGGCGCAAAGCCGGAGACCGCGCCGGAGCGCGGCATCTACACCGTCGGCGGCGTGACACTCAACGAGGACGCCAAGAGCGTGACGGTGGACGGCGAGAGCGTTTCGCTGACGCCGCTGGAATTCAACATCCTGCAGCTCCTTATCCGGTCGCCCGGACGCATCTATTCGAGCAGCCAGATCTACGAGCTGGTGTGGAACGAAAATTCCCTCGGCGCCGAAACGAGCGTGGCGGTACACATCCGCCACCTGCGTCAGAAGATCGAGATCAACCCCTCCGAGCCGCGCTACCTGAAGGTCGTGTGGGGCCTGGGGTATAAAATGGAGGACCTTCGACATGAAAAGGAATGATTGGGCCGGCGGCTTCTGGGCCAAGGCGGCAGCCTTTCTGCTCGCCGTAGTGCTCGTGCCGGTGCTTTTGAGCTACGGCACGGCGCTCGCGTTCAGCTACAGCGGCGAGCTGCGCGGAGGCTTTTATGAAAGCAGCATCTGCTCGAGCGCGGTCTACCGCGAGATGAGCCATGTTTACGACAGCTACCACTATTATGCAGAGAACGGGCAGACGGAGGTGCTGGCGAAGTATGACGACTGGTATCCCGCCGACGACCGCTACACGAACGTCCGTTTTTCGATCGAGGACGAGGCGGGCACCATCCTCTTCGATAACCACCGCACAGGCGACGTTCCCGTGACGGGCTGGTGGGGTGAGATGGCGCAGGACGGCGTTGTGTTCCGCAGCTACATCGCCGTGGACTATCCCGCGCAGGACAGCGTCTACCGGGCGCGGGACTTCTACTACACAATGACACGCCTTGCGCCGCACGCAGCGGCGGTCATGATCGCCTGCGCAGCCGCGGAGCTGTTCCTCTTCATCTTCCTCGCCCGTGCCGCGGGCCGCAGGCCGGGGCGCGAGGAGGCGGTTGCGGGCTGGCAGGAGAAGCTCCCCTTTGATCTCTATGCACTGCTCCTTCTCGGCGGAGGCGGTGTGCTCGTTGTCGCCGCGGTGGAGAGCGCGGAGCAGAGGCTTGACCGCTTTGATCCGATCGCGCTCGCCCTTCTGCTTGCCTTTGCTGCGCTCGCCTATGCGCTTTTTCTTGCGTTCTGGATGACGCTCTGCGCCCGCGTGAAGCTGGGGAGATGGTGGGAGAACACCGCCTGCTGTTGGCTCCTCCGGCTCTGCCGACGGGTTTTGAGGTGGTGCTGGCGCGTGCTCTGCCGCGCGTGGGGAGCGCTGGCCGGCTTCGTGCGCGGCATTCCGCTCGTGTGGCGCACGGCGGTGGGCTGCTGCGCGGTGAGCGTGCTGCTCATCGCCTTTGAGAGCAACCACGCGGCGGGGCCGCTGCTACTGACGCTGCTCGTCCTCTCCGTTGCCGCCTGTCTCTTTTCCATGCAGCTGCGGCGGCTGCAGAAGGGCGGCGAAGCCCTCGCTGCGGGCGACCTCACCTCGAAGGTCGATACCTCGCGGATGTACTTCGACCTCAAGCGTCACGGCGAAAATCTCAACGCCATCAGCCGCGGCATGAGCATCGCGGTGGAGCAGAGGCTCAAGAGCGAACGGCTCAAGACGGAGCTGATCACCAACGTGTCGCACGACATCAAAACGCCGCTCACGAGCATCGTGAACTATGTCGATCTGCTTCAGCGCGAGCACACGCCGGAGCAGGAGCGGGAATACCTTGCCGTGCTCGACCGGCAGGCGCACAAGCTCAAGAAGCTGACGGTGGACCTGGTGGAAATGTCCAAGGCGTCGACGGGCAACATTCCCTGCCACATCGCGCGGCGGAGCGTGCGCGAGCTGGTCGACCAGACGGTGGGCGAGTACGCCGAAAAGCTGTCCGCTGCGCGGCTCGAGCCGGTGGTGACGCTGCCGGACGAGGAGCTTTACTGCCTGTGCGACGGCGCGCTGATGTGGCGCGTGCTGGACAATCTCCTCTCGAACGCCTGCAAGTATGCCTGCGCGGGCACGCGGCTCTACATCGCGGCGAGGCGCGAGGGCGAGACGGTGGCGTTCTCGTTCAAGAACATCTCGCGCGATGCGCTCAACATCGACCCCGACGAGCTGATGGAGCGCTTTGTGCGCGGGGACAGCTCGCGCACGACCGAGGGCAGCGGACTGGGGCTGAACATCGCCAAGAGCCTTGTGGAACTGCAAAAGGGCAGCTTTTCCATCGCCATCGACGGCGACCTCTTCAAGGTCGGCTTTGCCCTGCCGCGCACGGAGTAACGATTTCGACACAAAGTCTTAAAAAAGGCTTAAAGAAAATCAAAGCACAAAACAAAAGACCGCCTGCTATGCTTGGCTCATCCCAAGAGAGAGGCGGTCTTTTCCTATGCTTGATATGTGGATCGTGATTTTAACGCTGCTGCTGAAGGCGGCGAGCCTGTGGTTCCTTGCCGTGGCGCTCTTTGCGCTGCGAAAGCCGAAGAGCTATGCGGTGTGCGCGCCGCGCACGCGCTTTGCCTGCCTCGTTGCCGCGCGCAACGAGGAGGCTGTCATCGGCGCGCTCGTGGAGAGCCTGAAAAAGCAGGACTATCCCGACGCGCTCTACGATATTTTTGTGATCCCCAACAACTGCACGGATGACACCGAGTCGGAGGCTCTCTGCGCGGGTGCGAAGATCTTCCGCTGCTTTGAGCCGGTGCGCTGCAAGGGCGACGCGCTGCACGAGGCGGTCGCGTGGCTGCTGCCGCAGCGCTATGACGCCTTCTGCGTCTTCGACGCGGACAACATCGCGGACGAGCAGTTCCTCGCCCGCATGAACGACGCCTTCTGCGCGGGCGCGCAGGTGTGCAAGGGCGCGATGCGCGCGAAGAATCCCTACGACTCCTGGCTCTCCGGCTGCTATGGGCTGTACTTCACGCTCTTCGACACCTTCTTCTCCCGTGCCCGCATGAGCTGCGGTCTTTCCTCCAAGCTGGTCGGTACCGGCTTTGCCGTCCACCGCGCGGTGCTTGAGCGCTTCGGCGGCTGGAACACCTCGACCATCGCCGAGGACGCGGAGTTTGCCGCGCAGTGCGCGGCAAACGGCGTGCGCGTCTGCTTTGTCCCTGGCGCGCTGACCTACGACGAAGCGCCGAACGACTTCGCCGTATCGCTCCGCCAGCGCCGCCGCTGGTGCAGCGGCATCATGGACGTGGCGGTGAGGATGGACGCGCCGCTTGTCTCTGCGCTGCGGGGGAGTGCGCCCCTGCGCGCGCTCGACGCGCTGCTGATTGTCAACGCGCCGTTTTTGCAGGCGCTGACGCTCCTGCCGCTCACGCTCACAATTCTCTCTTCGCTCGTGCAGGGGACGGCGGGGACTCTCGCGCTGACCGGCGCGGTCTCGCTGACCCTGAGCACGCTCGGCCTGATGGCGCTTGCCGCGCTGCTGGCCTACCTCGGCGGCTACCGCGACCGCCGCATCGTGCGGACGGTCGCGGGCTTCCCGCTCTTCATGGCGGCGTGGCTGCCGCTGCAGCTCGTTTCGCTCGTCAGCCGCACGCGGAGCTGGCAGCCCATCGCACACACCCGCGCCGTCCGCGCGGAGAACCTGCACGATGCAGGCTTCTTGACGACGATTTAACAAAAGTTTACAATTTATTCACGGCCTCCCATACGGATTTTTGTATAATATAATCCTATCATAAAGCAAAGAACGGTATGGGAGGTGCAGCATGAGAAAATATGTGCCGAGCTACAGCGGAACGCTGCGCAGCCATGGGCTGACGCTGCCGCACTGCATCAGCGAGTGCAGCGGCATCCGCATTTTCGGAAAGCGCATCAAGTCGATCGCCTTTTCCACGGACGCTGCCATCATCAAAAACATCAATGCCGACGCGATCATTGCGGTCTATCCCTTCACGCCGCAGGCGTCGATCTCGCAGGCGGTCATCAACGTGGCCGACGTGCCGGTGTTCGTCGGCGTGGGCGGCGGGTACACCAACGGCAGCCGCAGCGTGCGTCTTGCCATGCAGGCCGAGCACCAGGGAGCCTACGGCGTGGTCGTCAACGCGCCGATGCCGAACGAGGTCATCGCGGAGATCAAATCCGTGGTGGATATTCCGGTCATCGCGACGGTCGTGTCCGACCGGTCGGACATTAAGGGCCGCATCGAGGCGGGGACGGATATCTTCAATGTTTCCGGCGCGGCGGAGACCGCGAGCATCGTCCGCCACATCCGCGAGCAGTACCCGCACGCAGCCATCATCGCCACCGGCGGGCCGACGGAGGAGAGCATTTTAGAGACCATCCGCGCGGGTGCGAACGCCATCACCATCACGCCGCCGACTACCGGCGAGCTGTTCGCGGGCATCATGCACGACTACCGCGAGAAGAAGCTGTAAGAGTTTACATAACATAAAAACACGCTCCCGCTGTCGGCGGGAGCGTGTTTTTGCATGAAATCACTTAGTTCGCCGCGTGCTCGATGGCATCGGCTGCCTCAGCCGCGCCGCCGCAGCGGCGGAAGCCGCCGGCGAGCTTCTGCGCGTTTTCGCGGTAAGCGGGATCGGTGAGCGCGGTCTCGACCGCGCGGCGGATGCCGTCCGCGGAGGGGTCCGTGAGCGGAACGCCCGCGCCGAGCGCAGCGACGCGGTTCGCCACGCCGTGCTGCTCCGGCGTCTGCGGGTAGAGGACGAGCGGCAGACCGTGCCACAATCCTTCGCTCGCGCTGTTCATGCCGCAGTGGGTGAGAAAGACGTCGGCGCAGTCGAGCACCGCCATCTGGTCCACGCTCGCGCGGACGATGCAGCTTTCCGGAATGGGGCCGAACGCCGCGAGGTCTGTCTGTGTGCCGGCGGAGAGCACGAGCTGAAAGCGCGGATCGCCGCCGAAGGCGGCAAGGCAGGCACGGTAGAAGGGGAGCGCGTCGTTGTTGACCGTGCCGAGCGAGATGTAGATGAGGGAGCGTCCCGGCAGCTTTTCAAAGGACGACTGCGCGGGGCGCAGGAGGGGACCGACGAAGTGGTATTTTTCCGAAAAGGTGTCGGCGCATGGCTGGAACTCCGGCGAGGTGTAGACGACAGTTTCCGTCTCGTTGTCGTTGGCGATGATGTCAAACACGCTCTTGACCGCGTAGCCCGCCGCGCGCAGGCGCTTGAGCTGACGGTTGATCCTCGGCTGGGCGAGCAGGAATTGCAGGAAGCCCGCGCCGTTCTGCCCGATGACCTTGGCGCTGAAGCGGTTGAAGGCAAAGGTCGTGGTGGAGCTGACAAAGGGGATGCCGTGCTTTTTCGCGGCGAGCTTCGCCCAGAACGCCATCGAATCGCCCACGATGACGTCGGGGCGGTGGGCGGTCAGCTCGCGGCTGAGCCAGTCGTCGGCGGCGAGCGTGAGGTCGACGATGAGCTTGGTGGAAAAGGCGAGGTCGCTGCCCAGACGCGCGCCGTCGGCGGCGGTCATGCCGGGGCGCGCGGCCTCGGCGTCAAAGGGGACAAAGACCGCGCCTGCGGCCTCGACCTTCGCGCGGAAGGCTTCGGTCGTGTAGTAGCGGACGGTGTGTCCGCGCGCGGTCAGCTCGCGCACGACGGCGAGCGTCGGGTTCGTGTGCCCGTGGGCGGGGATGCAGAAAAAGGCGATGTTCATTCCGCTTTCCCTCCGAAAATGAGATCAAACAGGCGGGCGAAGTCGGCCTTGGGCGGGATCGCCATGCCTTGCGCCTCGTCGGCGAGGAAAAGCAGCGTATCGCCGGGCTGAATGTGGAAAAGGTCGCGCGCCTCCTTGGGGATGACGATCTGACCCTTGGTGCCGACCGTTACGGTCCATGCGTGTCTGCCGTTCGGAGCGTTCATATTATTCACCTCAAAAGTATGATTTGTTATACAAATCATACCGCGACGGCAAAAAAAGTCAAGCCCCCAAATGCGGGCTTGCCGAACGGCGCCGGATGAGGTAAAATGTCGGAAAACGGTTGCCGCCCCGCGGGCGCGGCAGAACGGAGGAACGACCATGCCGCACATCCCGAGCGCTCCGACCGCGGAGCTTTCCATCCTGCCCTTTGCCGACGCCATGGCGCGCAGCGGACAGTCCGGCGGCTACGACGCGGAGAAATGGCTCTATGTGCCGGATTTTTACACGGAGTACCGATATCTTCTCGGCACGCGCGGGGAAAAGCCGCTCGTGTGCATCGGCATCAATCCCTCGACCGCCGAGCCGGATCGGCTCGACCCTACGCTTCAGTCGGTGGAGCGCGTGGCGAAAAACAACGGCTACGACAGCTTCCTCATGTTCAACGTCTACGCCCAGCGCGCGACGCGCCCGAACGACATGGAGCGCGTGTGCAACGAGGCGCTCCACCGCGCAAACATGGAGGCGTTCGACTACATCCTCTCGCTGTCCGAGCAGCCCGCCGTGTGGGCGGCGTGGGGGAACATCATCGAGCAGCGCGCGTATCTCAAGGACTGCCTTGCCGACATGATCGCCATCGGCGAGCGGCACGGCGCGCAGTGGTACACGGCGGGACGGCGCTCGGTCAAGGGACACCCGCACCACCCGCTCTACCTCAAGGCGACCAGCCCGCTGGACGCGTTCGACATCCGCGCCTACTGTGCCGAATGCCTGTAGGCGAAAACGCAAAAAATGTCCGTCCTCTCGGAGAACGGACATTTTTTTATGTACCGCGCGGCGGTCACTTTCTCCTTGCGATGAGCTTTACCACCAGCATGACCGCGCCGAAGAGCACGCCCGCGACCGCCCAGATGAACCAGCTGTATTTCGGCTGTCCGTTGCCCGTGGGGCCGAAGGTGTAGAAGAGGTAAACGGCGGTGACGAGCAGCCAGTAGATGCCGCTGACCGCGCCGATGTAGAAGAGGTCGGAGGCGGAGACGCACATGGCGGCGAAGAGCGGCGCGGCGCAGGGCGAGATATTCGGACGCCTCCGCCATCGTCACGCGGGGCAGGGGCGAGTCGCAGCCCTCGGGTGCGGGCTCCTCCTCGGAAAGCTCGTCCTGCGACCAGCCGGCCTTTTTGCGCAGGGCAGTGATCTTATCAGCCAATATCATAAGGGAAGTCCTCCGACTCCGGCGCGCACGGCGCCTGTTTGATGGGCAGAACATACCGCTTTTTGCGGTTGCGGACAAGAAAGACAGGCAGGAAATTTGTCAATCGACGGTTGCGCGCAGGGCCGAAAACGGCTCTGCGCGCAGTTTTTTCAGAAATGGAAGCCCTTGGGCATCCATTTGCGGGACTTATAGTAAAGGAGAAAGGCGATGCTGGTGAGCACCCAGGAGATGGGGTAGATGACGGCAATGGTGAGGTTGGAGTTATGCGAGAAGGCGTAGCCCCAGAGGTAGATGAGACGCACGATGCAGGTAAAGACCATCGTGATGGCGGCGGGGACCACCGCGTCGCCGACGCCGCGCATGGTGGCGGAGAGGACCTCGACGAGCGTGAAGAGCACATAGCAGGGAGCGATGAGCGCCGTCACCTGCGCGCCGATGGCGATGACCGTCGGATCGTCGCCGACGAAGAGGTGCATCATCGGGTAGCGACCCGAGAAGATGATGACGGAGAAGAGCGTGGAGGTCGTCAGGTGGATGAGCAGCCCCTTGTGGATCGACTCGTGCACGCGCTCGCGGTCGCCCGCGCCGAAGTTCTGCCCGACGTAGGTCATGACGGCGATGCCGATGGCGTTGGAGATGGGCCAGTAGTAGTCGTCGAACTTGTTGAAGGCGGTCCAGCCCGCCATGGAGTCCGTGCCGAGCATATTGATGCCGACCTGCAGGACAATGTTGGCAATGCCGTACATCGAGCTTTGAAGGGCAGCGGGGATGCCGACGTGGAGCATCCGGCGGAGAATGCCGCGGTCAAGCTCCTCACGGTCGTAGAGCAGACGCTGCTCCTCGGGCAGACGCCGCAGGGCGCGCACGACCAGCGCCGCGCACACGACCTGCGAAAGAGCGGTCGCGGCGGCGGCTCCCTCGATGCCCCATTGGAAAACGATCACAAAGAGCAGGTCGAGCGCAATGTTGGCTACGACGCAGACGAAGAGGTAGTAAAGCGGACGCTTGGAGTCTCCCATCGCGCGCAGGATGCCGCTGCCCATGTTGTAGAGCATGGTCGGCACCATGCCGAGGAAGAAGATGCGCAGATAGGAGGCGGAGGCGTCGAGCGTCTCGGGGGTGGTCTGCATCCACACGAGCAGCTGCCGCGCGGAGGTAATGCCGAGGACCGTGAGAAGAATGCCGCAGACCACCGAAAGGAGCATAGCGGTGCAGATGCTCCGGCGCACGCGCTGCGCGTCCCGCGCGCCGAAGTGCTGCGCGACGATGACGCTCGCGCCGGACGAGAGTGCAACGAAAGCGTTGACGAGCAGGTTGGAGATACGGGCCGACGAGCCGCCGACCGAGGCGAGCGCGGCCTTGCCGAGCGCGCGGCCGACAATGACGGCGTCGGCGGTGTTGTAGAGCTGCTGGAGCAGCGAGCCGAGCATGATCGGCAGCGCGAAGAGCAGCATTCCCTTCCAGATGCAGCCCTCCGTGATGGGATTGCGAACGGTGACTTTATTTTCCATAAGCGTAGCAGGCTCCTTATTCCGTGAGAGAAAGCAGCGCCCCGACAGAGAGCCTGACGGGACGTTCGTAGAAGTCATTATAACGTATCCGCGTGAAAAAGCAAGAGCCTTTCGGGCAAAGAAACGAAAAATCGGGGGCGGCCCGTGCCGCCCCCGATTTTCTGCTTATTCCAGCTCGAATGCGCCGGTGTAGAGCTGATAGTAGGTGCCCCTTTCGGCGATGAGCTTTTCGTGGCTTCCGCGCTCGATGATGCGGCCATGGTCGAGGACCATGATGACGTCGGAGTTCTTGACGGTGGACAGGCGGTGCGCGATGACGAACACCGTGCGGCCCTCCATCAGCTGATCCATGCCGCGCTGCACGATGGCCTCGGTGCGCGTGTCGATGGAGCTGGTCGCCTCGTCGAGGATCATCACCGGCGGGTCGGCGACCGCCGCGCGGGCAATGGCGATGAGCTGGCGCTGGCCCTGCGAGAGGTTCGCGCCGTTGTTGGTCAGCAGCGTGTCGTAGCCCTGCGGCAGGCGCGTGATGAAGTCGTCCGCGCCGGCGAGCCTTGCCGCCGCGCGGCACTCCTCGTCTGTCGCGTCCAGACGGCCGTAGCGGATGTTCTCCATCACCGTGCCGGTGAAGAGGTTCGTCTCCTGCAAAACAAGACCGAGGGAGCGGCGCAGATCCGCCTTCTTGATCTTGTTGATGTTGATGCCGTCGTAGCGGATCTTGCCGTCGGCAATGTCGTAAAAGCGGTTGATGAGGTTCGTGATGGTCGTTTTGCCCGCGCCGGTCGCGCCGACAAAGGCGACCTTCTGGCCCGGCTCGGCGTAAACGGATACGTCGTGCAGCACGTCCTTGCCCTCGGTGTAGGCGAAGTCCACATCGGTGAGGCGCACGTCGCCGCGCAGCTCGGTGTAGGTGAGGGTGCCGTCGCCGTGCGGGTGCTTCCACGCCCAATGACCGGTGCGGCGGTCGGATTCGGTCACGGTGCCGTCGGGCGCGATCTCGGCGTTCACAAGCGTCACATAGCCGTCGTCCGTCTCGGGCTTTTCGTCGATGAGGGCGAACACGCGCTGTGCGCCCGCGCCCGCCATGACGACCACGTTGATCTGCTGGGAGAGCTGGTTGACGTTGCCGGTGAACTGGCGCGCCATGTTGAGGAAGGGCACAAGGATGGAGATGTCCAGCGCCTTGCCGGAGAGCGACACGTTCGGCAGCCCGATGAGCAGGAACACGCCGCCGACGAGCGCGAGCGTCACATAGAGGATGTTGCCGATGTTGCCGATGATGGGGCCGAGGACGCTGGCATAGGCCTGTGCGCGGAAGCTGTCCTCAAAGAGAGCGTCGTTGAGCCGGTCGAAGTCCTCGATACTCTTCTGCTCGTGGCAGAAGACCTTGACGACCTTCTGACCCGCCATCATCTCCTGAATGAAGCCCTCGGTGGAGGCGACGGCCTTCTGCTGGCGGACGAAGTATTTCGCGCTGCCGCCGCCGATCTTCTTCGTGACCGCGACCATGGCGATGATGCCGAGCACGAGCACCAGCGTCAGCCAAAGGCTGAAGTAGAGCATGATGGAGAACACCACGAGCACGATCGCGCCGGACTGAATGAGCGCGGGCAATGCCTGCGAGACGAGCTGGCGGAGCGTGTCGATGTCGTTCGTGTAGTGGCTCATGATGTCGCCGTGCTGGTGGCTGTCAAAGTAACGGATGGGCAGCTTCTGCATCCCGCCGAACATCTCGCAGCGCAGTTTGTGCAGAAAGCCCTGCGTCATATACGCCATGAGCTGCGTGTAGACCGTCATGGAGAGGATGGAGAGCGCGTAGAGCACAACGAGCAGCGTGAGGTAGGGCACGATCTCCGCCTTGGCGGCGGCCCAGTCGCGGCTGATGTACCACTTTTCAATGATCTGGATGATGTTTTGCGTGAAGAGCGAGGGAACGGAGGATACGATGGAGGAGAACAGGATGCAGACGAAGGTGATGGGCGCGAGCACGGGGTAGTAGGAAAAGAGCTTCTTCACCGTGCGCCCCAGCGCGGCGGGGCCGAGGTCGCGCCGCGTGGGATCGGCGTGCGGATTCACTTTAGGCATTCTCGTCGCCTCCGTTCGTCTGAGATTCGTAGACCTCGCGGTAAATCCCGGAGGTCTTGAGCAGCTCCTTGTGCGTGCCGGAGGCGGCAATGGCGCCGCCGTCCATCACGAGGATGAGGTCGGCGTCCTGCACGGACGCGACGCGCTGGGCAATGATGATCTTGGTCGTCTCGGGGATATAGGACTTGAAGCCCTCGCGGATGAGCGCGTCGGTGCGCGTATCGACCGCGGAGGTCGAGTCGTCGAGGATCAGGATCTTCGGCTTCTTGAGCAGCGCGCGGGCGATGCACAGACGCTGCTTCTGTCCGCCGGAGACGTTCGTGCCGCCCTGCTCGATGTGGGTGTCGTAGCCGTCGGGGAAAGAGCGGATGAAGTCGTCCGCCTGCGCGAGGCGGCAGGCCTCCTCAAGCTCCGCGTCCGTGGCGTTCTCATTGCCCCAGCGGAGATTTTCTTTGATGCTGCCGGAAAACAGCTCGTTCTTCTGCAGCACCATGCTTACGGCGCTGCGCAGCGCGTCGAGGTCGTACTCGCGCACGTCCACGCCGCCGACCTTCACGCTGCCCTCCGTCACGTCGTAGAGGCGGGGGATGAGCTGCACAAGGGTCGATTTGCTCGAGCCGGTGCCGCCGAGGATGCCGACGGTCTGGCCCGAGGCGATGTGGAGGTCGATGTCCCGCAGCGCGTATTTCTCCGCGCCGGCGGAATACTTGAAGCTCACGCCGTCAAAGTCCACGGAGCCGTCCGCGACGGTCGTGACCGGCGCGGCGGGATCGGTGAGCGCGGACTCCTCGCTCAAGACCTCGCAGATACGCTTGACGGATTCGGCGGACATGGTGAGCATCACATAGATCATGGAGACCATCATCAGCGACATGAGCACCTGAATGCCGTAGGTGAGCATGGCGGAGAGCTGGCCGACGTCGATGGTCGTGCCGCCGTTCGTGATGATGAGCTTCGAACCGACGAAGAGCACGAACACCATATTGAAGTACACGCACAGCTGCATGAGCGGGGAGTTGAGCGCGACCACGCGCTCGGCGTGCGTGAAGTCGCCGCGGATGTTGTCGCTCGCGGCGGTGAACTTCTTCGTCTCGTAGCTCTCACGCGCGAAGCCCTTCACCACGCGCATCGCGCGCACGTTTTCCTCCACGGATTCGTTGAGCTTATCGTACTTGCGGAACACCGCGCGGAACGCGGGCATGGCCTCGCGCGCGATGAAGAACAGCCCGACGACCAGCACCGGCACGATGACCACAAAGGTCAGCGCGAGCCTTCCGCCCATAATGAACGCCATGATGATGGAGAAGATCATCATCAGCGGGGCACGGACCGCGATGCGGATGCACATCATGTACGCCATCTGCACATTCTGAATGTCGGTGGTCATGCGCGTGACGAGCGAGGCGGACGAGAACTTGTCAATGTTCTCGAACGAAAAGCTATGTACCTTGGTGAAGAGGTCATGGCGCACGTTTTTGGCAAAGCCGGACGCCGCCTTGGAGCCGGTAAAGCCCGCCGCGCCGCCGCACACGAGCGAGATCATCGCCAGCAGCACGAGCACAAGACCCACGCGCACGATGCCGCCGAGCTCCGCGCCGGCCTTGACCTCGTTGATGAGGTTGGCGGTCTCAAAGGGAATGATAACGTCGATGGCGACCTCGGCTAAAATGAGCACGAGCGTCCAGATCGTCGGGGCTTTGTATTCGCGGATACATTTTGTGAGCTGTCGGATCATTCGGCATCACATCCTCTCCCGCACGGGAAAGGCTCCCGCGCGTCGTTCATATTTTTTGCGTTTTCCAGCATCACATCGGTGATGCGTAAAAATTCCGCGATCTCGCCCTCGCTCAGTCCGCGGCAGAGCGCCGTGAACACGCGATCGTCGAAAACACCGATGGCATGATGCAGCTCGTGCGCCCTCTCGGTGGCGGAGACAACCTTGCAGCGGTGGTCCTTTTCGCTGGTGCGACAGGTGACAAAGCCCTTTTTCTCCAGCTTTTTCAGAAGCTCGGTCATCGTCGGATGCGTGACGTGTGCCGCCGCCTCCAGCGCCTTCTGCGTTACCTCACCCGCGCTCTCACGCTCCAGACGGCCAAGCTCGCCGAGCACGCCGACCTGTGTGCCGGTCAGGCCCGTTTCACGCACGTATTCATCCATCTGCCGGCGTATGGTTTTTTGCAGGATCGCAAAGCGCAGTCCCCTGGGGACGGATCGTTTGCACATGGTTCCTCACCTCAGAAATAAAATTACGTCGTATGCGACCTATTGACCTGCGTATTGTAGCCGAAACGATTTTTCTTGTCAAGCGGGAAAATGAAATGACACAGAAAGTTCACAAATGAAACGGCCCGCCCCTGCGGGACGGGCCGGATCGGCGGAGGGCTTTATTTGCCGGCGGGCGCGGCGGCGCGGCGGCGCAGCGTGCGCAGCAGCAGATACATCACGGCGAACACCACGGCGAGGAGCACGGGGTAGCCGAGCAGATGGCTGCCGAAGCGCTCGAAGAGCTTGAGGAGGTTGCCCTCGCCGGCGCGCATGAGGAACATGAAGTTCGTGCCGAACGCACGGTTGAAAAACCAGATCGGCACAGCCATCGCCGCGAGCAGGGCAAAGCAGCGCGGAAACGCGCGCGGCTGCGGGTCCATGTCGCCGCGGAGGGTCAGCGCAAGGGGATAGAGCGCGAGCAGGAAATGCACGGTGAAGCTGTGGATCACCATGAAGTTGAACGGCGGCAGCGGGGCCCACGTCGGGAAGAGCAGGGCCGCGCAGGCGGCGGGCAGGCAGACGAAATACAAAAAGGTGTCGAGCAGCTTCGGCCGCCGCCAGGCGTGCAGGGCGATGAGAAAGATATTGATGGAGCACAGGTGCAGCGGCAGGTAATCGAGGCTGAAATTGCCGCCGTAAAGAAGGCCGAAGTCCTTGAAGAGCTCGTCCGCGACGAGCAGCAGCGCGACCGTGCGCCGCCAGCGGCGTCGCTTGTCCGTGTCCATGCCGCAATAGTCGTGGCAGAGCACGGCGCCGAGCAGAAGAAAAACGGCGAGCACGGCGAGGTGGAAGGGACCGAAATGCCGCCAGCCGAGGCCCGGCGCGATGGTGTCAACGGTTTCCCAGAAATAGGTCATAGCACAGCGATCTGCCTTTCTTTGCGACTTCTGAACAGTACGCCCTGAGTGTAGCACGCGGCGGTGAAAAAAACAAGGGTGCTTGTGCAGTCTTAAAGAAAGTGGTATAATCTTAAGGCATCGCCGCGCAATTGCGTCTGCGCGCTTCGCCGGATCGGCTTGCCAAATTGCGCGGTGCTGCCTTAAAAATCGAAAAGTCTTTTGCGCCGGTCCGCTGTGGGCGGCGCGGAAACGAGGACTGCGTATGAGCGCGATGCTTCCGAGCCGTCAGCTGTGGGCGCAGGGACCGCATATCGTCGCCATCGGCGGCGGCACGGGCCTTTCCACCATGCTGCGCGGGCTGAAAAAATACACGAAAAATCTGACCGCCATCGTCACCGTGTCGGACGACGGCGGCGGCAGCGGTATGCTGCGGCGGGACATCGGGATGCTGCCGCCCGGCGACATCCGCCACTGCATGGAGTCGCTCGCGAACACCGAGCCGGTCATGCAGCAGCTGCTGACCTATCGCTTTGAGAGCGGCACGCTGCGCGGGCAGTGCTTCGGCAATCTCCTGCTCGCAGCGCTCAACGGCGTCACCGGCTCGTTTGACGAGGCGGTGCGCAGCATGGGGCAGGTGCTTGCCATCAGCGGCACGGTCATTCCGGTCACGACGACGGACGTGCGATTGACGGCGACCTTTGAAAACGGGGCATACGTCGTGGGCGAGAGCAATATCTTCGGCTTCAAAAAGCAGCAGGACTGCCGCATCGACCACGTCGAGCTTCTGCCGGCGCACCCGAAGGCGCTCCCTGATGCGCTCGACGCCATCGCGGCGGCGGACCTCATCCTCCTCGGGCCGGGGAGCCTGTATACGAGCATCATCCCGAACCTGCTGGTGGACGGCGTGACGGAGGCCATCGCCGCATCCGACGCGCAGAAGATCTACGTCTGCAACATCATGACGCAGGACGGCGAGACCGAGGGCTACACCGCCGCCGACCATCTGGCGGCGCTGCTGCGCCACGGTACGGCGGACATGGTGGAGCTGTGCCTTGCCAATTCCTCTCCCATCCCGCCGGAGCTGGCGGAGCGCTACCGTGCCGAGGGCGCGGAGGCGCTGACGGTCGACCGTGAACGCATCGCGCAGATGGGCGTCGAGCTGGTCGAGCGGCCGCTGGCGTCGCCGTCCGGCGACTTTGCCCGCCACGATCCCGACGCGCTGGCGAGCGCCGTTCTGGACATCTACCGCGCCCGCGCGGTACACATCTACGGCGGCAGCGAAAGCTACCGCATCGAAAAATAACAGAGCCGCCCGGAGCGGGACTGCCGATGCGGCGGTCCCGCTCCGCCTGCCGGCAGGGAAATTTTTGATCTTCCGCAAAAAAGACTTGCAAAGGCGGCGGGAGTATGCTATGGTATAGTTGTAAACCGTCGGTGCGGTTTTTCAAAAGAACATTGGTTAGAGCGCCTTAACCAAAAAGACGTGAAAAAGGTCGGGATCGACGCCTTTCTTTTTACCATACGGTTAGAGCTGTTTAACTGATGGAATGAAAGCAGCCGTCGTGTGAAATACTACCGGAGGAGGCGAGAGCAAATGTCTGAAGAAATCCTGATCCGTCAGGGCGCGCCGACGCTCGCGGGCATCAAGACGGGGAGCCTGTTTCCCTGTCCCTGTGAGGACCGCGAGGACCTGCTGGCCGACATCCGGCGGCTGAACCGGCTGCTGGTGCCGAAGGGGCTGTGCCTGCTGCCGATCCGCTTTCTGGAGGGGCAGGCGCTCCTTTACCTCTACCGTCCCGCCGAGCTGCGGCGCGACTTGCAGGACGCGCTGGCGTCCGAGCTGCTGCGCCAGGCGGGCTACGCCAATGAGAGCTGTGCGCGCTGCGTGGCGCAGCTCATCCGCCGCTTCCGCGAGAGCGGAGAGTTCCCGCACGAGGTCGGACTGTTCCTCAGCTATCCGCCCGAGGACGTCAAGGGCTTCATCGACCACCGCGCGAACGGCTTCAAGTGCGCGGGGCTGTGGAAAGTCTACGGCGACGAGGCCAAGGCGCAGGCCCTGTTCGCGAAATTCAAAAAATGTACGGAGATCTACTGCGCACTCTGGCAGACCGGCTCGAAGCTCGAGCAGCTTGCCGTCGCAGTTTGATACTATATCATCATCGAAAGGAACATACGAATATGAAAACTGCTGTTGTTTACTGGAGCGGTACGGGCAATACGGAGGCCATGGCGAAGGCTGTGGCCGAGGGCATGACCGCCGCAGGCGCGGAGGCTGTGCTGCTCACGCCCGACAAGGTACAGCCCGGCGATCTGAACGCCTACGACGCCATCGCCTTCGGCTGCCCTGCCATGGGCAGCGAGGTGTTGGAGGAAATGGAATTCCAGCCGATGTTCGACGCGTGCAAGCGCAGCCTCGGCGGCAAGCGCGCGGCGCTGTTCGGCTCCTACGGCTGGGGCGACGGCGAGTGGATGCGAAGCTGGGAGAAGGACTGCGGCGACGCGGGACTGAACCTTGTGTGCGAGAGCGTCACCTGCTGCGACGCGCCCGACGATGCGGCGATCGAGGCCTGCCGCGAGCTCGGCAGGGCGCTGGCGAAGTAAGGAAGCGGCAATGGACAGCGCGCGCAAAAGGCTTCGGCGCAAGCTGCCGGTCCTTATGCTGACTGCGGCCGTTCTGCTGCGTCTTGCCATCGGCGGATCGGTCGGATAAAGCCCGCGGAGCACGCGGGCAGGGGAAAGAAAATACCGTCGGGGATCGCTCCCCGACGGTATTTTTTCGCTGTTTGATTCGGTTTCTTAATTCAGGAAGTCCTTGAGCTTCTTGCTGCGGCTGGGATGGCGCAGCTTGCGCAGCGCCTTGGCCTCGATCTGGCGGATGCGTTCACGCGTGACGTTGAACTCCTTGCCGACCTCCTCGAGCGTGCGGGGACGGCCGTCCTCGATGCCGAAGCGGAGCTTGAGGACCTTCTCCTCACGCGGGGTGAGGGTGGAGAGCACGTCCACGAGCTGCTCCTGCAGCAGCGTGAACGACGCGGCCTCGCTCGGCTCGCTCGCGCCCTCATCGGGAATGAAGTCGCCGAGATGGCTGTCCTCCTCCTCGCCGATGGGCGTTTCGAGGGAGACGGGTTCCTGTGCGATCTTCAAAATCTCGCGCACCTTGTCCACGGGCATCCCCATCTCGGCGGAGATCTCCTCCGGTGAGGGGTCGTGGCCGAGGGACTGGAGCAGCTGGCGGGAGACGCGGATGACCTTGTTGATGGTCTCGACCATGTGGACGGGGATGCGGATGGTGCGCGCCTGGTCGGCGATGGCGCGGGTGATGGCCTGACGGATCCACCACGTCGCGTAGGTGGAGAACTTGTAGCCCTTGGTGTAGTCGAACTTCTCAACCGCCTTGATGAGACCCAAATTGCCCTCTTGAATGAGGTCAAGGAAGAGCATTCCGCGCCCGACGTAGCGCTTGGCGATGGAGACGACCAGACGCAGGTTCGCCTCGGCGAGCTTCTGCTTGGCCTTTTCACCGTCCTTGATTGTCTTTTTGAGCGAGGCCATTTCCTCCTCGGGAATGGTCTCGCCGGACTCCTCGGCGGCCTTGATGCGCGCCTCGGCGTCGTTCTTTGCGTTCATCCTGGTCGCGAGCGCGATCTCCTCGTCGGCGGAGAGCAGGGGCACCTTGCCGATCTCCTTGAGGTACATACGCACCGGATCGTCGATGGAGAAGCTGTCCACCAGATCATTGGGGTCGACCAGCTCCTCCTCCTCGATCTCGGCGATGGCCTCCAGCGGCGGCTCGTCCAGATCGTCCGGCTCGATGACGCCGCTGATGTAGTCGACACCGAGAGCGTCGAGCGAGTTGTAGACGCGCTCGCGTCCGTCGTCGTCGAGGTCGAGCTCGTCGAGGACCTCGGTGATCTCGTCGGAATCGAGCTTGCCCTTCTGCTTGCCCTTGGCAAAGAGGTCGCGGAGCTTTTCACTCTTTTGCAGCTGCTCGGCGGCGGGCAGTCCGGCGAGGACCTTTTCGTCCAGCGGCGGGGCCTTCTTCTCGGGGGCCTCATCCTCGGCCTTCTTGCGCTTGCTCTTGCCCGTGTCCGCGGGCAGCAGCTCCTCCATCTCGTCGGCTGCGGCGAGCAGGGCGTCGGCCTGCGCTTCGAGATCCTGAATGGTGAGTTCCTTATCCATGTTGCTTTCCTCCGTGACCCAGTTGGGCTTTGTATTTTTCGGTGGCGGCGGCAAGGGGATCGAGCCCCGCGCCGCTGCGCTTTTGGTATTCTTCCTGAATGATGCGGATGTAGTCGCGTAGGGCCTGCGGCGCGTTTTTCAGCGACTCCGGCTTCTGCACGATGGTGGAGAGGTGGCTGACCTCGTCGGACGTAAAGCTCTCGGCGAGGAGGGGGAGAGAAATGCGGCCCGACTCCTGCCGCTGCTGCCACAGCCGCGCGAAAAGGCGTCCGAGCAGGGGAGAGGAAAATTCCTCCTCCCGCAGCGGCGGCGCATCGCCGAACACGCTGTCGTCCGTGCAGAGGAGCCGCAGCACGCCCTCCTCTGCCATGGCGGAGCGGAGATTGTCGTAGCGGATGGCGCGCTCCTTCGGCTGGACCTGCGCGGCGACGTTGAGGTCGCGCTTTTCATGCTCCCGCCGCTGGCGGTAGCCGCGGCGCTTGATGCTGCGCTGCACTTCCAGCTTGAGGGCGTCGGGTGAGATGCCTGCGGACGCCGCGGCGCGGGTGGTGTAAATTTCACGCTCCACCGCGTTCGGCAGCTCCGCAAGGAGATCTGCCGCTGCGGCGGCGTAGTCGATGCGGCCCTGGTCGCTCGTGAGGTCAAAACCCGCCGCAAGCCGCGCCATGCGGAAGTCCATGCCCGTTTCGCTGCCGCTGAGCAGCCGCTCGAAGGCGTCGGGCCCCTGATTCTTGATAAAGTCGTCCGCGTCCTGCTTGACCGGCTGCCCGTCCACGATGCGGTTGGGAAGCTCGAGCACGCGCACGGAAAAATCGGTGTCGTTGAGCAGCTCCAGCGCCTTCTGTGTGGCGATGCGTCCGGCGTTGTCGTTGTCGTAGCAGAGAATGAGCTCCTTCGTGTAGCGCGAGAGCAGGCGGATCTGCTCGGTCGTGAGCGCCGTGCCCATCGAGGCGCAGGCGTTGTCGAAGCCCGCCTGATGGAGCATCACCACGTCGATGTTGCCCTCGACAAGGATGATGTTCTCCCGCTTGCTCTTCTTGGCGAGGTTCAGCCCGTAGAGCACGCGGCGTTTGCTGTAAATGATGGTCTCGGGCGAGTTCATATATTTTGCGCCTGGGTCGTTTTTATCCACGATGCGCCCGCCGAAGGCGACCACGTCGCCGCGTACGTCGATGACGGGGAAAATAAGACGCTTGCGGAATTTGTCGTACACGCTGCCGCCCTTGCCCTGCACGACCAGTCCTGCGGCGAGCAGCTCGGCTTTGGAGTAGCCCTTTCTGGCCATCGCCGTGAGCAGGCCGTCCCACTCATCGGCGCTTGCGCCGAGCCCGAAGTTGACCGCCGTCCTGCGCGTGATCCGCCGCTGGTTCAGGTATTCCGCGCAGGCCTCGCCGCGCTTATCGTGCAGCAGCTCGTAGTAGAAGCGTGCCGCGTCGCGGTTGAGCTCCAAAAGCCGCGCGCGCAGGCGGCTGCCATCGCCCTGCTCCTCCTCGGGAACGGGCAGATTCGCGCGCTTGGCGAGAAAGCGGACTGCGTCGGGGAAGGACAGGTTCTCCTCCTCCATGATGAAGCTGATGACGCCGCCGCCCTTCTTGCAGCCGAAGCAGTGGTAGATCTGCTTGTCCGGCGAGACGGAGAACGAGCCCGTCTTTTCGTTGTGAAAGGGGCATAGCCCGAAGTAGTTCGCGCCCTTTTTCGTCAGCGCCACATAGCTGCCGACTACGTCCACGATGTCGCTGCGGGCGACCAGCTCATCCAGAAAGCTCTGGGGAAACGCCATGGCTCGTCCTCCTTTCCGGCAAAATAGCACGATCTCGTACAATTCTATTTATACGCCGCCGATCGGTCCGTTCCTCTTTTTGCGGCAAAAAATTTGCGATGTGCAAAAAACCGCGCAAAAGGCGTCCTTCGCGGTTTGACAGGATGGAACCGCCGCGCTATACTGGATAAAAATGGGAGGGGGGACGCGGCGATGCAGATACAGCTTATTTCCATTCGTCTGGAGCGCCCCTTTACCGATACGGAGGTCGAGCGGCTGCTGCGCCTTGTCCCGCCGGAGCGGCGGCAGCGCCTTGCACACCTGAAGGACCCCATGGTCGGTCATGAGCCGATCTGCGCCTACGCGGCGCTTTGGCTCGGGCTCAACGCTCTTTACAGCTGGCGTGAGCTGCCGGCGCTGACCTATAATAAGTATGGCAAACCCGAGTTTGCGGAGCATCCCGAGGTGCAGTTCAACCTCAGCCATACGCGCGGCGCGGTGCTCGTGGGCATCCACGACCGGCCCATCGGCGTGGATATCGAGCGTATCCGGCCCGTGAGCGAGCGGACGATGCAGCGTCTTGCGGGTGCTGTGACCGAGCGCGAATTCTTCGAGAGCTGGACGCGGCGCGAGAGCCGCGCGAAGTGGGGCGGCGCCGGCCTTGCCGCGATGAAGAGGGAGGCCTCGCCCACGATGCTCGGCGAGCGCTTTGAGTACATCGAGACCTTCCCCGGCTACGTCGCCTGCGTCTGCACACACACGGACGACGCGCTCGCTCCGGTGCGCCGCTTCACGCTGGGAGACATCACATAACAGAAAAAACGTCTGCCGTCGGCAGACGTTTTTTGCTTGCTTATTCCCTCGGCAGGTCCACGACGATGGGCTCGTGACCGACGTGGGGAAGAAATTTTGTGAGCAGGTCGCTCGTTTTGATCTTCAGCGAGCCGTGGTTGTCGCAGGGGTGACAGCAGAAATACTCTGCGTCGTACACGTCGCGGTCCATCACGAGCTGCACCCGATGCTCCGTGTCGAACAGCAGCCCCATCACCGAGGCGGAGCCGGGGTGCGTGTTGAGTAGCTCCTCCATCTTCTCCGGCGGGGCGAAGGACAGGCGGGACGAGCCGATCTGCGCGGAGAGATCCTTTGTGCGGAACGGCTTGTCGCCGGGCATGGTGAGCAGATAAAACGCCGTCTGCTGGCGGTTGCAGAGAAAGAGGTTCTTGCAGATGGTGCCCTCCAGCGCTTCGCCGACGGCGGCGCAGTCCTCCATCGTGGCGGTGGCGTCGTGCTCAAAGCGGATGTAGGGGATGCCGAGGGAGTCGAGCGCGGCAAAGACCGCGCCGACGCGTTCGTCGGCAACGGCGGGAGCAGCCGTGTAGACGGGGGAGAGGTACATGAGGAAGCCTTCTTTCTGTCTCGTTAGTTCTCACGCAGCAGCTTTTCGCCGGCCTTGTAAATGTCGCCCGCGCCGACGGTAATGATCAGGTCGCCGGGCTGCGCGGCGGCGCGCAGCGCATCCGTGACTTTATCAAGCGTGGGACAGTAGATCGCGCCGGGGATGCGCCTGGCAAGGTCGTTGGACGAAATGCCGATGTCGTTCTGCTCGCGCGCGGCGTAAATTTCCGCGAGAATGAGCACGTCGGGGAGCTTGAGCTCCCGCACGAACTCCTCAAAGAGCGCCTTTGTGCGCGTATAGGTGTGCGGCTGGAAGGCGCAGACGATGCGCCGGTAGGGCAGCGCCTTCGCCATCGTCAGCAGGGCGTGCAGCTCGCCGGGATGGTGGGCGTAGTCGTCGTAAACGTCCGCGCCGTGATAGCTGCCCTTTTTCTCGAAGCGGCGGCCCGCGCCGGTGAAGGTGGCAAGGCCGCGCTCCACGGCTTCGCCGCGGATGCCGAGGACGTAGGCGGCGCTCGCCGCGGCGAGCGCGTTCATCACATTGTGCTCGCCGCCGACCTCGAGGGCGACGTGGGCATATTTTTGCCCCATGCAGATGACGTCGAACGAGGGCAGGCCGTTGGTGTAGACAAGGTTTTCCGCGTGGCAGTGCGCGTCCGCGCCGCGCTCGCTGAACGTGAAGAGCGAGCCGGTGTAGCCCTCGAGCGTCTCGCGCACGCCGGCGTCGTCCCAGTTGGCGACCACATGGCCGTCGGCTGGAACGAGCTCCGCGAAGCGGCGGAAGGAGTGCTCAACGTCGTGCAGGTCCTTGAAGAAGTCCAGATGGTCGGCCTCGACGTTGAGAATGACCGCGACGGTGGGGAAGAAGCTCAGGAACGAGTTGCAGTATTCGCAGCTCTCGGCGATGATGGTGTCGCCGTGGCCGACGCGGTAGCCGGAGTGGAGCAGCGGCAGCGTACCGCCGATCATCACGGTGGGGTCGGTGTCCGCAGCCATGAAGATGTGCGTCGCCATGCTGGTGGTGGTCGTTTTGCCGTGTGTGCCGGAGATGCACAGGGCGTTGCGGTAGCCGTGCATGATCGCGCCCCACGCCTGCGCCCGCTCAAAGACCGGGATGCCGCGTGCGACCGCGCCGGAGATCTCGGGATTGTCGTCGTGGATGGCGGCGGTGCGGACGACAAAATCGGCATCGCCGAGATTGTCCGCCGCGTGACCGATGGCCACGGGAATGCCCAGCGCGCGCAGGTGCTCCACGGCGGGGGAGTCGTTCATGTCGCTGCCCTGCACGGAGAGTCCCATGGAATGCAGGACCTCGGCGAGAGGGCTCATCGACACGCCGCCGATGCCGGCGAGGTGCGCCCGCTTGCCGGGTACGAGATAGGAATTGATATCCATAGCGTTTTCCTTCCCAAAAGCACACATTCCGACAGCCTTCGGCATTTGCCGAAATCGGCGCGGAAGTGAATTGCAAAAATTTATCCCATATAGTATAATACGAACCGGCGTAAAGTACAATGCTGATTTTTGAGCGGCGAAAAAATTTTTTCGCCGGCTTTTGACCGATTTTTTCGGGGAGGTGGGCGCATGATGGAAAGGGTCCCGCAGCCGGTGCGGGAAATGCTGGCGCTGCTGCGCGAAAGCGGCCATGCGCCCTACCTCGTCGGCGGCTGCGTGCGCGACCTGCTGCGCGGCGCAGAGCCGGACGACTACGACATGACGAGCGACGCGCGGCCGGAGGAGGTCATGGCCCTCTTCGGCGCGGACGCGCACCCGACCGGGCTGATGCACGGAACGGTGACGCTCGTGCGCGGCGGGTTTGCCGTCGAGCACACGACCGAGCGCTGCGACGGAGCCTACCGCGACAGCCGTCACCCCGAGAGCGTGCGGTTTACAGGGAGCATTGAAGAGGACCTTGCCCGCCGCGATTTTACAGTGAACGCCATCGCGCTCTCACCGGAGGGAACGCTCGTCGATCCCTTCGGCGGGCGGGAGGATCTGCGTTCGGGCGTCCTGCGCTGTGTGGGCGACCCGGCGCGGCGCTTTGCCGAGGATGCGCTCCGCATTCTGCGCCTGCTGCGCTTTGCGTCCGTGCTTGGCTTTTCGGTCGAGGAAAACACGACGCGCGCCGCGCGGGAGCGGAGGGACGGCCTGCGCGCCATCGCGCACGAGCGTGTGTATGCGGAGCTGAATAAGCTGTTGTGCGGGGAGCACGCCGCAGCGGTGCTGCTGGAGTACCCGGATATCCTCGGCGTGGTGCTGCCGGAGATCCTGCCCTGCGTGGGCTTCGACCAGCGCAATCCGCACCATTGCTACGATGTGTGGGAGCACACGGCGCGCGCGGTCGGCGCGGCGCCGCCGACGCGGGTGCTGCGCTGGACGATGCTCCTGCACGATCTTGGAAAGCCAAAATGCTTTACACAGGATGCAAACGGCATCGGACACTTTTACGGTCACACCGCCGCTTCCGCGGAAATGGCGGAGGAGATCATGGCGCGGCTGCGCTTCGAGCACGCGCTCGCGCAGGGCGTGCGGGCGCAGCTTGCCTGCTTCGACGAGATGTTTCCGCCCGAGCGCGCGGCGGTGCACCGCATGATGGCACGCTATGGGCGCGAGACGATGTGGAACCTTTTGCAGACCAAGCTCGCGGACAACGCCGCTAAGGCGCCCGACGGACTGGAGCAAGCGCAGAAGCCTTGGCATAAAGCGCTTTTACTTTACAATGAACTGCTGGCGGAAAACGCCTGCTGCTCGCTCGCGGAGCTGCGCATCGGCGGCGGGGAGCTGCTGGCGATCGGCTTTTCGGGCCGCGCGGTCGGGCAGGCGAAGCAGCGTCTGCTCGACGAGGTGGCCTCGGAGAAGCTGGCAAATGAACACGGCGCTCTTGTGCGCCGCGCGGAGCGGCTGTACTGCAGCGGCTGGCGCGGAGAGACAGACGGAAGGGAGTAAGAAACGATGGCGAACATCATGGATTATCTGGACTGGCGCGGCGACCTGCCGCTGACGGTCTCGCCGTTCAACGAGGTGGACGGCCTGATCCTGGCGGAGCTGAGCTTCATCAACTTCGAGGGCATCGTGCCGCCGCCGGAGCTGGGGCGCGGCGTGCCGCTGCGCGATGCGGCAGGAACGTACTTCGCCCGCCATAACGGGCAGGAGATCGACATGGGCGTGCTGGTCCCGGGGCGCATCCCCGACCTCATGTGCCGCATGGCGCACTCCGTGCGCTTCGGCGGGATGCTGCTGAACGGCTACTGCGAGCTGATGGACGACGCGCGCGAGCAGCAGTTCGCGGCGCTGACGGTCGAGCTGGGCGACGGCAGCATCTATCTTTCCTACCGCGGCACGGACGATACCATCGTCGGCTGGAAGGAGGACCTGAACATGGGCTACCTCGAGGTCATCCCCTCCCAGACGCGCGCGCTTGAATACCTTGGCCGCATGACACGGCAGTATCCGGACGCGAAGCTGCGCATCGGCGGACACTCCAAGGGCGGCAACCTTTCGGTCTATGCCGCGGTAAAGGCCCCGGCCGCCGTGCAGGACCGCATCGTTCGGGTCTACAACAACGACGGCCCCGGCTTTGCCAAGCCGCTCGTCGGCACGCCGGAGCACACGCGCGTGGCCGACCGCATCCTGACGGTCGTGCCGCAGTCGAGCGTGGTCGGACAGCTTCTGGAGCATGAGCAGAATGTGGAGATCGTGCGCTCGGACGCCGAGGGGATGCTGCAGCACGACGGCTTTTCCTGGCAGGTCGTGGGCGATCATTTCATCCATCTCGACGGCTTCTCCCGCGAGGGAAAGGTCATCGACGAAACGCTCGAGTCGTGGGAGGGATCGCTCAGCCCCAAACAGCGCGAGGCGTTTGCCGACGCGCTCTATACGGTGCTCACCGCCTCGGGCGCGAAAACGCTCTCCGACCTCAACGGCGACAAGCTCAAAAGCGCGGTGACGATGCTCAAGACCTACTCGAACCTCGACCGCGAGACGCGCCAGCTCCTCTCCGGCTCGCTGCGGGCGCTCGTGGGCTCGTATGCGAAAAACGTGGCGGACGACGTACAGAAAAACGATCTCGAGCCGCTGCGCCGCAAGCTCGAGCGGCAGCGCAAAAAGGCGGAAAAGCGCGGCGCGAAAAAGAAATGAGGAAGCAACGGCGGCTCCGGCCGCCGTTGTTTTTATGTTTACAAACCGCTGCGCGCGTGTTATAGTAAAAGGTATTCTGGCGCATTATGCGAACGGAAAGCAAAGCCTGCGGCTGCGGGAACGCAGCTCCCGAGCGGGAAGGACCCGACGGAGCGTGCACGCCGCCGCGTAAAGGAGAAGCACAGATGAAGAGCATATTGAAAAAAGATCGTATTCTTGTGTTTGTTGCCCTGCTCGGGCTGCTGGCCTCGCTGGCGCCGCTTGCGGCGCGCACGAAGGCGGAGCAGAGTAACCGGTATTACGATTACATCCTCGACTATTCGAGCCTGCGCTACATGGCGAGCCAGTCCACGCGGTCGGAGGGCGAATGGCTGGAGCTGTTTGCCTCGCTCGGCATCCGTAAGGTCACGGTCGCGGAGGCGACCGCGCTCGGTCTGGACGCGAGCGCGGGTATCCCCATCCATTCCATGACGGTCAAGGATGCGATGGGCGACTTCGGGTGGGAGTCGAGCTATCCCGACGAGGTCGTCGGCTGGATGCGCGCGAGCACGGACGTGAGCGACGCGATCATCTGCACCGACACGGCGGAGGCGTTTGACTGGGTCATGGATGCCTTCAACGCCCGCGTGGAGAATTTTACCGCCAAGACCTGCCGCGACGGGGAAAAGGGCTTCATCTTCCTTTCCCAGCAGCCCGGCGGAGCGAAGGGCGAGAAGCTGCTGAACCTGCGCCTCGGCATCTGGCCGGACATCGCGTCGCTGCTTGAGGAGCACGGCTATCAGATCGTGCCGCGCACCGAGACGATGAAGGGCATGAACGGCACGCGCTTCGCGCAGGCGTACATCGAGGTGCTCGAGCACTATGCTTCGCCGTACTTTATGAACAACGGCGACGAGCTGATCGGCTATGAGAGCGACGAGGGCAGAGAGCTGCTCACGCAGTACCTCCGCGAGAGCGGCGCGAGCCTTGCGATGGTCGAGCAGAACGACCAGAGCCAGAACATCACCTGGCCCGGCACGGTGGAGCTGCTCAACAGCATTGATTACCACGGCATCCGCGTGTTCAATGAGTGGGGCTACATCCAGAACCGCTACGCCTACTGTGGCTATACCGGCCCCGAGGAGATCACCAACTCCTTCTTCCGCGCCATCGTGGAGCGCAACTGCAAGGTGATCTGGCTCAAGATGATCCTGGAGCCGGACAACGACGTGAGCTGGGACGCGGATCAGACGGAGTGGACCTACATCACCGATCCCGCAGCCTATGAAAAGATGATCCTGGATCTCGACGCGCGGCTCGAGCCGATGGGCTATACACGCACCACGGTCCCGCCGATGGAGCTGGAGACGCCCTCCGTGGCTCTGCGCATCGTGCAGGGCATCGGCACGGCGGCGCTTCTGGTGCTGCTCTTTGACCTGTTCTTCCTCGTCAGTCGCCGCACGAGCCTGCTCCTGCTGGTGCTGGCCGCGCTCGGCATGACGGGCCTTGCGGTGCTCAAGCCCGCGTCCTACTCGTTGCTGCTGTCGATGGCGGGCGGCATTGTGATGCCGTCCATCGCGGCGGTCGGCCTTTGCCGCGTGATGCGGGAAAAGCGCCGGCAGACGCCGCGCCCGGGGCTTGGACGGCTGCTGGGCGATGCCGCGGTCACGGCGCTGACTGCCATCGCGACGGCGCTCTGCGGCTCGCTGCTTGCCTCCGCCGCGCTCTCGCAGCTCTCCTACATTCTGGAGATCGACCTCTACCGCGGCGTGAAGCTCATGCAGCTCATTCCCATCGGATTGTTTGCGCTGGCCTATCTGCTGGTCTTCGCCTATGAGGAGACCGGTGCGCGCGACGCGGTGCTTGCCCACGTCGGGCCGCGCGGAGAAAAGGGGCGCATCAAGCGCTTCAATGCCTACTTTGCGGAGCTGATGAAAACGCCGATGCAGCTCGGCTGGTTCCTCGCGGTCGTGGTCATCGCCGTTGCGGCGGTGTTCCTGCTGGCGGTGTTCGTCTACTACATTTACCGCACCGGCAATTCCGCCACGACCTCCAGCGCTGAGCTGGCGTTCCGCAATTTCCTGGAAAATACGCTCGTCATCCGCCCACGCACCAAGGAGATGATCGTCGGCTGGCCGATGCTGCTGCTGTTCGTCTGGTCGCTGCGCCGCGGCATGAAATTCCTGCCGATGGTGTTCGGCCTCGGCATGACCATCGGCCTGGTCAGCGTCGTCAATACCTTCCTGCACATCCGCACGCCGTTCCTCATCAGTCTCCTGCGTACCGGCTGGGGCGTGCTGTTCGGTCTGCTCATCGGCCTCGCGCTCGTGCTGCTCGCCGAGCTCATTTACCGCGCTGTGCGCCATTTCTGCGGGGTGGAGAAGCATGTATAACATTCTCATTTCCGGCTATTACGGCTTTGATAACATCGGCGACGAGTCCATCCTGCGCACGCTCGTCACCTCGCTGCGCGAGCGCATTCCGGACTGCTCGCTGACGGTCCTCTCACACGATCCCACCGCTACGCGCGAAAAATACGGCGTGGAGGCGGTGGAGCGTATGTCGCCCCTTGCCATCGCGCGGGCGGTGCGGCGCTGCGATATGCTCATCTCGGGCGGCGGCAGCCTGCTGCAGGACGTGACGAGCAGCAAGAGCCTGCACTACTACCTTGCCATCATCCGCTTCGCGCAGCTGCTGGGCAAGAAGGTGTTCATCTATTCGCAGGGCATCGGCCCGATCGAGAAGGACGCCGACCGCCGCGCCACGGCGCGCGCGCTCAGGCGCGCGGACGGCATTGTGGTGCGCGACGAGCGCTCGGCGGCGCTGCTCGCGGAGATCGGCGTTCCGGCGGAGCGGGTCGTCATCACGGCGGACCCGGTCATTCGCATGAAAAAGACGGACAGGGCGGTGGGGGAGACCATCCTCCGCCGCGCGGGCGTGACGCAGGACGGCCGCCCCGTGGTCGGCTGGGCCATCCGCGAGCGGAACCGGGACAGCCGCTTTGTCGCGGAGGTTCTGCGCTCGATCCGATGGCTGAAGGAGACCTACAACGCGCAGTCGGTGCTCATCCCATTCCACTATGAGGAGGACGGCGAGGTCTGCCGCCACATCGCCTCGCAGCTTCCCGACGATACGGCGGTCTGTCTGGACGAAAAGTATCTTTCCGAGGATATGCTCTCGATCATCGGCTGCATGGATCTGCTCGTGGGCGTGCGGCTCCATTCGCTGATCTACGCTGCCATCATGGGCGTGCCGCTCATCGGCATCTCCTACGACCCCAAGTGTACGGCGTTCCTCAACTCCGTGGGGCTCGACAAGCTCAGCACGCGGGACGGCTACACAGCCGAGGCGTTTGAGACGGAGGCTGCGCGCGTGCTTGCAAACGGAGCGGAGCAGGCCGCCTGTGTGAAGCGGCACATGGACGAGCTTTCCCGAAAGCTCGACACGAATGAGGAGATGATCTGCGCGATCATGAAGGACGAAAAGAAAACACAGCCGTCCGCGCCGCGAAAGAGCGAAAAGTCCGGCGTGCGCACGGCGGGCGCGATCAGCATCGTTTTCCTGCTGACGCTCTTTGCCAAGCTCCTCGGCGTGGTGCGTGAGATGGTGCAGGCGAACATCTTCGGCACCGGCGTGGACGCGAACCTCTATACGGCGTCCTACAACTCCACGCTCTACCTTTTCACGACCGTCTGCTACGCGCTGTGCATCGCGGCGGTGCCGATCCTCACCAAGGAATTTGCCGCCGACCGCCGGCGCGGCGAGCGCGCGGCGAACAACCTGATGACCGTGACGCTGCTCGGCGCGCTGGTCGTGGTCGCGATTTGGCAGATCCTGGCCTCTACGCCGCTCGTCGGTGTGCTCTGGGACACCGACGCATCGGAGCTTCCGCGGCTGGTGAGCTACATCCGCATCATGACCTGCGCCCTGCCGGTCGTGGCGGCGGCGTATCTGAACGTCGCCATCTTTCAGGCGACCGACCACTACGAGCTGCAAGGCAGCATGAGCATCCCCTACAACGCCTTCCTCGCCGTGTTCCTGCTGACACTCGGTGCAAGGTGGGGCATTCTGGGCGTCGTCATCGCGAGCTCCTGCGCGTGGCTGCTCCAGCTCGGCATGAGCATTCCATACGCGAGGAAGGAGCATTATGTCTACCGGCCGGTGCTCGACCGCGGGGCGGACTATGTCGGCACCTATTTCAAAACGGCGCTCGTCACCGTCCTCACGACCTCGGTGTTCCTCTTCTGCTACCTCATCGACACCTCGACCGCCGCCTCGTTCAACGACAGCGCGGTCAGCGCCTTCTACTATGCCGACAAGCTCTTCACCCCGCTCACGACGAGCGTGCTCTACAGCATCAGCGCGGTCATGTTCCCGCGCTTCAACCGCGAGTTCACCCGTGAGGACGCGAAGGGCTACCTCGGCTATATCTGGAATGTGACGGAGAACACGCTGCTCTTTATCTTCCCCGTCTGCGCGATGATGTGCGCCTTCGGCACCGACATCATCCGCGTGATCTTCGAGGGCGGCAGCTTCACTGCCGCGTCCACGGAGATGACGGGCAGCATCTTCGCCCGCTACGCTCTCGGCATGAGCGCGTTCGCCGTGCTCGACCTTTTGAACAAGGCGTACTACGCGATGAAGAAAACGCTCGTGCCGCTGCTCATCAACCTCGGCGTACTGGCGCTGAACATCGTGCTCAACCGCGTGTTCCGCACCGATACCGGCGTGGCGGCGGCGACCTCCATCGCGCTGACGGTCGGCGCGCTGGCGATGATCGCCCAGCTCTTCCGCGGCACGGGCATCGTCCGTCTCGTGCCGCTTCTGAAAGGGCTTGCCGCCACGGCGGCGATGTCGCTCGTGCTCTACGGCGGGCACGCGCTGCTCGTCACGGCGGACGAGAGCAAGCTGATGCTGGTCGTCAAGTGCGGCCTGACCGGCGTGGCAGGCTGCGCGGTCTATCTCGGCGTGAGCCTGCTGCTGCGCCAGGCGATCATGGCGGAGACGATCCGCAAATTCAAAAAGTGATCGGAAATGCCGATAAACAGCAACGGAAAAAACGATGGAGAAAAAGGAAGCGCGCCTGCGCTTCCTTTTTCCGCTATTTCTGCCGCTTTTTGAAGGTGAGGTAGCCCTCGAGCATCAGGCTCGCGGCTACGGCGTCCACCGTCTTTTTGCGCTGCTTCGCGTTCTTGCCGCCGGCCATGAGGATATTGTGCGCGTCCACAGTCGTGCGCCGCTCATCCCAAAGCGTGACGGGGAGACCGGTCGTCTCGCGCAGCAGCGCCGCGAAGCCCTCCGCCTTTTCCGCCCGCGGGCCGCGCGTGCCGTCCATATTCAGCGGGTGGCCGAGCACCAGCTCGGTGACGCCGTGCTCGGCGATGAGCCTTTGGATCTCCGCCGCGACCGCCTCGGGGCGGTAGGCGGTGATGACGGTGGTGAAGCCCGCAAGCGTCAAAAGCGCGTCGGAAACGGCGATGCCGGTGTGCGCGTCGCCGTAGTCAATGGCCATAATTTTCATGCAACAACCTCTCAGCATTTGTAGTGACACCATTATAGCGAAAATTTCTCATTTTTCAAGCAATTTGTGCTTGACGGAACGCTTGCCTTGTGCTACTATTTTACTTACCTGTGAAAGAGGGCTTTCTTTTTGTGCGCTTTTTCGCTTTTCGCGCCGCGAAGGAGAGCCGCTCTTAATTCAAGAGCAGGGAGGCAATCGGCAGTCCCGCAGGACGGGAAGCTGCCATAATAAGGAGGTGCCGTTATGCGCGTGAAGGTCACTCTGAGATGTAACGAGTGCAAGCAGAGAAACTACAATACGATGAAGAACAAGAAGAATACCCCGGACAAGCTTGAGCTGAACAAGTATTGCCGCTTCTGCAAAAAGCACACCGTTCATACCGAAACCAAGTAAGTTAGGAAAGGTAGTGTAACAATGGCAGAAGAGAAGAAAAAGGATCGCGGCAAGTGGTTCCGCGAAATGAAAAGCGAGCTGAAAAAGGTCGTTTGGCCCACCGGCAAGGATACGGCGAAGAACACCGGCACGGTGCTTCTGTGCTCCCTGTGCGTGGGTGCCTGCATCTGGATCTTTGACGCCGTGGCTATGCTGGCCGTCAAGTCTCTGCTCGGCGTGTTCGCCGGCTAAGAGGGCGCAGGAAATGGCTGATAACGCGAAGTGGTATGTTGTCCATACCTATTCCGGTTATGAAAATGCCGTCAAGACCGCCATCGAGAAGTTCGTGGCGAACCGCCATCTGGAGGATATGATCCTCGACATCCAGATCCCCATGGAAACGGTGACCGAGGTCACGGAATCCGGCGCGGTGAAGGAGGTCGAGCGCAAGACCTTCCCGGGCTATGTGATGGTCAAGATGGTCATGACGGACGACACCTGGCATCTGATCCGCAATATCCGCGGCGTGACCGGCTTTGTCGGCAGCGCCACCAACGCCATCCCCCTGACGGAGGATGAGGTCCTGGCCCTCGGCATGGAGCGCCGCGAGATCGTCGTGGCCTACAACGTCGGCGACCAGGTCAAGATCACGGACGGCCCTCTGGCCACCTTCCTCGGCACGGTCGAGGAGATCGAGCCGGAGAAGAACCGCGTGTGCGTGGTCGTTTCCATGTTTGGCCGCGAAACGCCCGTCGAGCTCGAGCTCGATCAGGTCGAAGTGGTCGAGAGATAAGCAAGAATCGCCAGAAGCGATGAGCCGGTATCCCGGCAAAGTGGGAGAGACGCTGTGCGTCTCGCCAAGGGCGGCCCGCCTCCGGGGCGGCCGTTACCACATTTATAATCAAGGAGGTGCCTAAAATGGCACAGAAAGTAGTCGGCTACGTTAAGCTGCAGATCCCCGCTGGTAAAGCAACTCCCGCGCCCCCTGTCGGCCCCGCGCTCGGTCAGCACGGCGTCAACATCGCGGCCTTCACGAAGGAATTCAACGAGCGCACCAAGAACGACATGGGTCTTATCATCCCCGTCGTCATCACGGTGTATGCCGACCGTTCCTTCAGCTTCATCACCAAGACTCCTCCCGCTGCGGTCCTGATCAAGAAGGAGTGCAACATCGAGTCCGGTTCCGGCGTCCCCAACAAGACCAAGGTCGCCACCATTTCCAAGGCCTCCGTTCAGAAGATCGCCGAGATGAAGATGCGCGACCTCAACGCCGCGTCTCTCGAGTCCGCGATGAGCATGATCGCCGGCACCGCGCGCTCCATGGGCGTCGTGGTCGAAGAGTAAGGGAGGTATACGGAAATGTTCAGAGGTAAAAAGTATCAGGATGCTGCCAAGCAGATCGAAAAGAATACACAGTATGACGCCGCAGAGGGCTTCGGCCTGATCTGCAAGACCGCTTCCGCGAAGTTCGACGAGACCGTCGAGCTGCACGTCAAGCTGGGCGTCGACTCCCGTCACGCCGACCAGCAGGTCCGCGGCGCGATCGTCCTGCCCAACGGTACCGGTAAGACCGCGCGCGTTCTCGTCTTCGCCAAGGGCGACAAGGCGGACGCTGCCCGCGAGGCCGGCGCCGATTACGTCGGCGAGATGGACATGGTCGAGAAGATCCAGAAGGAAAACTGGTTCGATTTCGACGTCGTCGTCGCTTCCCCCGACATGATGGGTGTTGTCGGCCGTCTCGGTAAGGTCCTCGGCCCCAAGGGCCTGATGCCCTCCCCCAAGGCCGGCACCGTCACGCCCGATGTTGCCAAGGCGGTCAAGGAAGTCAAGGCCGGTAAGGTCGAGTACCGTCTCGACAAGACTAACATCATCCACTGCCCCATCGGCAAGGTCTCCTTCGGTCCCGAGAAGCTCACTGAGAACTTCAACGCTCTCATGGGCGCCATCGTCAAGGCCAAGCCCGCCGCCGCCAAGGGCCAGTATATCAAGTCCTGCGTCGCCGCCTCCACCATGGGCCCCGGCGTGAAGATGAGCACCGCGAAGCTCTAAGAGCGCGCAAATGTGGTATTTGGGGCTTGACATTTGTACAGGCTCTGAATATAATAATGGAGCGTTCCAAAGACAGCAGGGGAGGGTCACACCTCGTAAGTCCTGCCGAGGATGGCAAATCGTTATGATTGCTTACACCGTCCTTGTGTCTTTCGACATGAGGACGGTTTCCTTTTTAGAACGCCTCTTTTCCCCGGGCATAGGGAGCTATGCCGCAAATCTAACGGAGGTGAAAACAAGAATGCCTAACGCAAAAGTCCTGTCTGAAAAGCAGGCGATCGTGGCCTCTCTGACCGAGAAGCTGCAGGGCGCGGCCGCCGGTATCATCGTCGACTACAAGGGCATCACCGTCGCGGAGGACACTGCTCTTCGCGCCGAGTGCCGCAAGAACGAAGTCGATTATGCCGTCGTCAAGAATACGCTCCTTCGCTTTGCTTTCAACAACGTCGGTCTCAATGAGCTCGATGAGCAGCTCAACGGCACCACGGCTCTCGCCGTCGCGAGCGACCCCGTCGCTCCCGCCCGCGTGATCGCCGATTATGCCAAGAAGCTCAACGGCAAGTTTGAGATCAAGGGCGGCTTCATGGATGGCAAGGTCGTCGATATGGCCACCATCAATGCGCTCGCCGCGATCCCCGCACTGCCTGTCCTGCAGGCCCAGGTGCTCGGCACGATGCTCGCGCCCATCACCAGCCTTGCCTGCGTCCTCAAGCAGATCGCTGAGAAGGACGGCGCTCCCGCTGAGGCGGCCGAAGCCGCTGCCGAGTAAATCCGGCATCCAAACAACAAAACAAACAACAATCTAAATCAGGAGGATATTACAATGTCTGAAAAGATCACTGCTATGATCGAAGAGATCAAGGGCCTTACCGTTCTGGAGCTCTCTGAGCTCGTCCACGCGCTCGAGGAAGAGTTCGGCGTTTCCGCCGCCGCCATGGCCGCTCCCGCTGCCGGCGCTGCCGCTCCCGCTGCCGAGGAGAAGACCGAGTTCGACGTCATCCTCGCCGGTTTCGACGCCGCTGCGAAGATCAAGGTCATCAAGGTCGTCCGCGAGCTCACCGGTCTGGGCCTGGCCGAGGCCAAGGGCTTTGTCGAGTCCGCTCCCAAGGCCGTCAAGGAAGGCATCTCCAAGGACGATGCCGAGGCCCTCAAGAAGCAGCTCGAGGAAGCCGGCGCGAAGGTTGAGATCAAGTAATTTCACCCAACCGTTTGAAAAAAGCAGCAGCTCGCAGGAGCTGCTGCTTTTTTAGCACGGGCTTGCGTTTCGGCTGATCTCGTGTTAAAATCGCATTGTTCGCCCGCGCCGCGGGCGTCTTTTGACCGAATCGGAGGAATGTGTATGGACCGTCAAAGAAAAGCCGACATGATGCTGGTGCTGGCGACCGGCTTTTGGGGCATTTCCAACTGCCTGATCGCCATTTGCCTGCGCGATATGCAGCCGGTGACGCTCAACGCCTTCCGCTTTCTCTCGGCCTTCGCCGTGCTCGGCGCGGTGTTTCACAAGCGGGTGCTCCGCGCGAGCCGCGAAACATGGAGGTACAGCGTTCTCGTCGGGCTGTCACTCGTGGCGATCTACCTCGGCGCGACCTACGGCGTTTTGTATACCAGCGTGTCAAACGCGGGCTTCATCGGCGCGATGACTGTTCTCTTTACCCCGTTCTTTGAGTTCGTCATTTACCGAAAGCGACCGGACCGCAAGCTCGGCTTTGCCTTGACGGTGTGCATGGCAGGCATGGCGCTCCTGACGCTCAACGAGGCGCTGCGTCCCGCGCCGGGCGATATCATTTGCCTGCTCGTGCCGACCTTCTACGCCGTGGACCTGATGGTGACGGAGAAGGCGGTCGCGAAGCCGGAGGTCGACCCCATCGCCCTCGGCGTGCTGCAGACGGCGGTGGCGGGCGTGGTGATGCTCGGGCTGTCCCTCCTTCTTGAGACGCCGAGCCTGCCCGGCTCGCCCAAGGTCTGGGCGGCGGCGCTGTTCCTCGGCGTGTTTTGCTCGGGCATCTGCTTCGTTATCCAGAGCGTCGAGCAGCAGTTCACCACGGCGAGCCACGCGAGCCTGATCTTCACGCTCGAGCCGGTATTCTCCGCCGTGTTCGCCTATTTCCTGCTCAGCGAGCGCCTGACGGTGCGCGGCTATTTCGGCGCGGCGCTGATGCTCGTGAGCCTGCTCATCATGGAGCTGGATGTGCCGGCTCTGCTGAAAAAGGATGAAAATGCGCCGTAAAACAGCCCTTGCCACGTTTGGTTGCGGAAATTCCAGCGTGGGATGGTGGCACTTCGGACGAAAATTTGCTACGCTCGGGCCATCAAAACCGATGGAGGAACACGATATGACATTAGGAGAAAAGCTGCAGACGCTGCGCCGCTCCCGCGGCCTGTCGCAGGAGCAGCTGGCCGAAATACTTGAGGTGTCGCGCCAGGCGGTCAGCAAGTGGGAAAACGGCGACTCCGCGCCGGACCTCGACAGGCTCCGCGCGATCTGTACTTACTTCGGCGTGACGACCGACTATCTCATCTGGGATGAGCCGGAGGATGCGCCGCGGGGCGCAGAGGAAGCGCGCTCCCGGGAGGCGCAGAAGAAGCCGCTGCGGGAGACGGTGCGGGAGCACAGCGAATGGGCGGGCTACGCGGTCGCCATCCTCGGCGCGGCGATGCTTTTGCGCGCGCTGCCGGGCATGATCCTGCAGATGCTCCTGCTTGGAAGCAATATTGCGCCGGGCGCGGCAACGAATGGGTCGGCGCTGTTGGGGCTTTTGTCGATGTATCTGCCATACCTCGCGGTCTACGCGCTCGCCATTGTCGGAGGGCTGCTGCTGGCCCGTTGGCTGAAAAAGAGAAAGGAAGCACATGACGACCTTTGAGAGAGTTTACGCCGCGGTGCGGCTCATTCCACGCGGCAGCGTTGCGACCTACGGGCAGATCGCCCGCGCCATCGGCAACCCGCGGCTCTCGCGCGTGGTGGGCTATGCGTTGCACGTCAACCCCGAGCCGGGGGTGATCCCCTGTCACCGTGTCGTCAGGCGCGACGGCGCGGTGTCGCCCGCCTTTGCCTTCGGCGGCGCGAACCGACAGGTGGAGCTGCTTAAAAACGAGGGCGTGGGATTTACGGACGAGAGCCATGTGGATATGGCGCGCTTCTGCGTGCGGGCGCTGCCGTACATCGCGGAATAGAAAAACACCCTGCTTTTGCGGATAAAATGGGGCCTGCAACCGTCAGTTGCTAAATTTTCAAGCCCGCTTGGTGGACTTTTCCGCAGCTTTTCGCTATGCTGGAGCCATCAAAGCAAAGGAGAACACAAATGACGCTTGGACAAAATATCGCGCGGCTGCGCACGCAGAAGAACCTATCGCAGGGCGACCTCGCCGACGCGCTGGAGGTCAGCCGCCAGTCGGTGAGCAAGTGGGAGACGGACGCCAGCATTCCGGAGCTGGATAAGCTCCTGCGGCTCGCGGAGCTGTTCGGCGTGACGCTCGACGAGCTGGTGAAAGGAGAGAGCGCACAGCCGGAGGCTGCGCGCGGCGAAGCGCCGGACAAGGAGAGCGCGGGAGCGTACACCGCCGCCGCGCCTGCGGCGCGGCGGGAGACGCGGCAGATCGTCGGCACGATCCTGCTGTGCTTCGGCGCGCTGATCGGGATACTCATCATGCTCTTCGCCGGAACGCTCGCCGGCTTTATACTGGCGCTGCCGCTGTTTGTCTGCGGGATCATCTGCCTGACGGTGAGGCAGCGCACGGGGCTTTGGTGCGCGTGGGCGCTGTATGTGTGCTTTGCGCTGTATATGCGCTTTGCCGCAGGTGTTGTCGCCGGAAATATCTTCCAGACATTTTCACGTCTGTTCCGGTTGAATCCAATGCGCCTTGCGATGAGCTGGTCAGTCGCACTGGCACTGCTCGCGCTGGTCGCCTGCACGCTGCGCTCCTACCGCACGCTGACGCTTCGCTGGGAGAGAAGGAGCATTGCGCTGCTCACCGCCGGCTGGCTCGCGCAGCTCGGCATCCGTCAGGCGCTTGCACTTTGGGTGCGGTACATCGTGAATGCAGGACACGGCGACCTAACGGGCTACACTTGGAAGCTCGCGCTGAGCGGTACGCTCGATTCGCTCAATAACCTTGCCCTCGTCGTGCTCCTCGTCCTCACCGCAGCGCTCTGGCGCGGCTGGCGGCAGAGCCGAAGCAAAACAAAATAAGAAAACCCCGCCTGTCGACAGGCGGGGTTCCTTTACAGATGTTCACATAAAGGTGCAAAGCAGGATCGGGAAGAACACGGCGGGGACATAGTTCATCACCTTGATCTTCGTCATGCCGAGCATATTGAAGCTCAGACCGATGATGAGCAGCGAGCCGACGCACTTCATCTCCGCGATGACGACCTCGCTGAGAAACGGCGCGATGAACGACGCACAGAGCGTGATGAGCCCCTGATAGAGAAACACCGCAACGCCCGAGAGCGCGACGCCCGCGCCCATGGTCGAGCCGTAGACGATGGAGGTAATGCCGTCGAGCGTGGACTTGGCGTAGAGCGTCGCGTGGTCGCCGGTGAGGCCGGAGTCCAGCGCGCCCATGATGGCCATGGCGCCCACGCAGAAGAGGAGCGAGGCGTTCACAAAGCCCTCGGAGATAGAGGTCTTGGACTGCTTTTTCGCAAAGCGGCGTTCCACCCAGTTGCCGAGCGCGTGGATACGCCCGTCGAGGTCGAGCAGCTCGCCGAGGATGACGCCGAGCACCATGGAGAGGATGGCGACAAGCGTATCGCTGCCCGCGAGCACGCCGTCGAGACCGATGTAGAACACGCACAGGGCGATGCCCTTTTCAATGGCGGAGTTGAAGCGCTCGGGGATGAAGCGCCCAAGCGTCACGCCGACGAAGCAGCCGGCGAAGATGGCGAGCATATTGACAAGGCTTCCGAGCAGCATCATTTGACCTCCTCCTTTGCGCGGCGCACGAGGTCGAGCACGGCTTCGCCGCCCATCATCAGTCCGCCGCAGCCGGGGACCCAGGTGAGACTTGCCGGTACGCTGCGCCGCCCGGGCGGGGGCGCTTCCTTCTGCTCCGTTGCGGCGGGCAGCTCGGGGGAGAAGAGCACGCGCGTGTGCAGGATGCCGCGCGCCTTGAGCTCCTTTCGCATCACGCGCGCGAGCGGGCAGCCGTAGGTCTTGGAGATGTCCGTGATCTGAAGCTGCGAGGGGTCGAGCTTGTTGCCCGTGCCGAGCGCGGAGAGAATGGGGATGCCGCGTGCAAGCGCGGTCTCGATCAGGTCGAGCTTGCAGGAGACAAGGTCGATGCAGTCGAGGAGGTAGTCGTATTTCGCGTCGAAGAAGCGCTCACGGCCCGCGGCCTCGTAGCGTCCCACGATGGGGTGGAGGACGACCGCGGGGTTGATGTCGCGGCAGCGCGCGGCGATGGCCTCCGCCTTGCTCTGCCCAAGCGTGGAGTGCAGCGTCTCGAGCTGGCGGTTGAGGTTCGTCAGCGCCACGGTGTCGTCGTCGATGAGCGTCAGCTCGCCCACGCCCGAGCGCACCAGCGCCTCGACCGCGTAGCTGCCCACGCCGCCGAGACCGAACACGGCGACGTGGCTGCGGCGCAGAGCGTCCATGCCGTCCGCGCCGAGCACCATTTCGGTGCGTAAGAATTGATTTTCCATAGGCATTCCTCTTGAAAAAGCAGGGACCGGCAGCCTTGCCGGTCCCTGCCGCGTTGCGGATGTGCTCAGCCGACGTACTCGATGGCGTCGAGCTGCTCGACGGTCACGCCGTCGGTGATAGCGTCATACCAGTCGTTCACGGCGCTGCTTTTGAGCGTGTTGGTGGCCTTGTACTCCCAGTAGGGAAGCTCATTCGTTTCCACGAAGTACATCACATGGAAGCCGTAGTCGCTCTTGATGATGTCTGTATCGCCGCTCTGACGGCTGGGATCGAAGCTCCAATCCTCAAAGGGCTGGACATACGCGCCCTTGCGCATATTGCTCACAAGGCCGCCGTTGGAGGCGGTGCCGCTGTCGGTGGACTTGGTGGAGGCGAGGGCGGCGAAATCGCTCTCGGTGGCGTCGCCGGCCTTGAAGTCGGCAAGGATCTCCTCTGCGGTCGCCTCGTCCTCAACAAGGATGTGGCGGACGGTGACGGAGTGATAGTCGTCGCGGCTGCGGGAGTGGAAGAGAACGGCGACATAGCCGCTCGACTGCTCGGCGACCGTGGTATCGCCCTCCGCGCGGTCGGCGGCGAACGCCCAGGTGAGCATATCGCTCGTCACGCTGCGGTCAGCGTGCGCGAGGTGCGTATAGGTGCCGTCGCCGGCGCTTTCCTCAAAGCTCCTGCCCTCCGCGTAGGCGGCGAGGACGGCCTCGGCCTTCGCCTTGGCTTCCTCCATCGCAGCGGATTTCTCCTCATCGGTGGCGTCGCTCGAAAGGCCGGTCGTGAAGGAGACGTACTCGATGTCCACGCTGCAATAGGCGTCGGGGTCCTCGTCATAGGCGGCCTGCAGGTCGGCGGCGGAGTAGGTCAGGCTGTCGGAATAGCTCTGCTGGTAGGCGCTCGCGAGCGCGTTGCGGCGGACGCAGCGGACAAAGGCCTCCTCGGTCATGTACTTGCCGAACATCGCGGTGAGATACTGCGCGCGGGTCGCGCCGCTGTAGGAGGCATAGAGGTCGACCATGGACAGATTGCTCTGCTCGGCGGAGTCCATCTGCTCGGTGCCGTCAAAGCCGGCAGCCTCGGCAGCGTGAGCGACGGCAACGCTCTCCTTCATGTAGTCCAGCGCGGACTCCAGAAAGTAGTCGTGCCAGGTCTTACCCTCGGTGTACTGCTGCTCGCGGGCGCTCTTGCTGCTGTCGAAGCCGAAGGAGCTGCCGTTGTTGGCGAAGGTGTTGTAAATGCTGCCATAGTAATAAGCCACATCGTTGACGCTGAAGTCCTCGCCGTCGATGGTCACGGCGCTCTCCGCGCCGATGCGGGCGGTCTCCTTTGCCTCGTTGCTCGCCTGGATGCGGCCGGAGGCGAAGAGCACCACGCCGAGAAGCACAAAGGCGACGATGATGGCGGTATAGATGCGGGTGGAGCGGCGCTCCTTCGCCTTCTCCTCGGCCTCGCGGGCCTTGCGGGGATCGACGTAGCCGGATTCGTTCAGCTCCTGACGAGCCTTCTTTTCTCTCGATGCACTCATGGTCAATGGTTTCCTTTCAAATTGCTGTTTGTGATAAAGTCCTTTTGCGCGAAACGCTTGAACGCGCCTTCCGGCGCGGACGGCGCCGCGGGGTGGGGTCGCTTACTTCGTGCCGAAAATGCGGTCGCCCGCGATTTCGCGCCGATGCGCGGCGCGAAACCCCTGCGGGGATCAAAACCGCAGGCCGATGACTCGCCCTGCGGCAAGGTTTTGCTGCGCAAAACGCTTGAACGCGCCTTCCGGCGCGGACGGCGCCGCGGGGTGGGAGAACTTACTTCGTGCCGAAAATGCGGTCGCCCGCGTCGCCGAGACCCGGGACGATGTAGCCGTGCTCGTTGAGGTGGTCGTCGAGCGCGCCGGCGTAGATCTCCACGTCAGGATAGAGCTTTTGAATGTGCTCAATGCCCTCGGGAGCGGCGACGAGCACCATGAGCTTGATGTGCTTGCAGCCGCGCTTCTTCATCTCGCCGATGGCCTCGGCGGCGCTGCCGCCGGTGGCGAGCATGGGATCGACGATCAGCACGTCGCGTTCGGCCACATCCTTGGGCATCTTGCAGAAGTAGGGATGGGGCTCGAGGGTTTCTTCATCGCGGTACATACCGATGTGGCCCACGCGCGCGGAGGGGACCATGCGCAGCACGCCGTCGACCAGACCGAGACCGGCACGGAGGATGGGAACGACCACGAACTTGCGGCCAGCAAGGGTGGGGGCGTCCATCTCGCAGATGGGCGTTTCAATGTGCTTGGTGGTGAGCGGAAGATCGCGGGTCGCCTCGTAGGTGATGAGCATACCGATCTCGCTGACCAGCTCGCGGAAATCCTTGACGCTGGTGTTCTTGTCGCGCATGATCGTCAGCTTGTGGGCTACGAGGGGATGGTCCATGATGTGTACCTTGCTGCCAAATTTCGATTCCATTGCTTCGTCCTCCGTAAACTATATATTTATTTTTGGGTTGATTCCTGCTGTAATCTTGCGTTGCGCTCGCGCTCGGCCTGCGAAATGCGCAGGTAGACCGGCGCAAGCTCCTGCGCGCTCACCGGCGTGCCGTGCTCTGCGGCGAGGCCGACGCCTACGGCGTTCTGATAGAGCAGCTGCGCGGGAGCCAGCTCGCTCTCTACGCCGAGCTGCGCGAGCCCGTCACGGCAGAGCCGTCCGCCGTCGCCGAGCACGAGAAGGCGGCGCGTTTCGCCGCGCAGCTCCTCCGCCAGCGCCGTGACCGCGATGGCGCGGTCGGGCGTGAGGCGGGTGAGGACGCCGCTTTTCGCTTCAAAGAGCGCGTTGTAGACCTGATTGCGCCGCGCGTCCATCGCGCAGACGAGCAGACCGTCCATGTGGGCGAGATTCTGCGCCATCGCCTCGAGCGTAGAAACGCCGAAGCATGGCTTGTCCGCCGCCCAGGCGAGGCCCTTGACCGCGGCGATGCCGATGCGCAGGCCCGTGAATGAGCCGGGACCAGCGGCCACGGCGACCGCATCCATGTCGCCGAGCGTTAGCTCAGCGTTTTTGAGCATGGCGTCCACCATCGGCATCAGCGTGCGCGAGTGGGTGAGGCCGGTGCACTGATAGGCATAGGCCAGCGGCGCGCCGTTTTCGACCACTGCGGTCGAAACGGACTTCGCCGAGGTCTCGAGCGCGAGAATTTTCATAAGCCGTCCACCCCCGTGATGGTGATGACGCGCCAGCCGTCGTGCTGCGCGCCGCGCCGGAAGTCGATGCGCACGGTGGAACCGTCGAAGGCGTCCTCCGCCCGCTCGCTCCACTCGACGGCGCACACACCGCCGCGCGCGAGGTAATCCTCCCAGCCGATGTCAAACAGCTCGTCCGACGAGCCGAGGCGGTAGAGGTCAAAGTGGAACAGGGGAATATCCCCCTCGTATTCGTTGACGATGGTGAAGGTGGGACTGGTGACGCGGCCACGGCAGCCGAGACCGCGGGCAAGCCCGCGGGTGAAGGCGGTCTTTCCCATGCCGAGCTCGCCGGTGTAGGCGATGACGGTCCCGCGCGGCAGTTTGCGGGCGACCTGCTCGCCGAGCTGCTCGGTCTCCTGCTCACTGTGTGAAAGATGCTCCACGGCAAATGCCCCCTTTCGACCCATTCTAAAGGTATAGTATAGCACACCGCAGCGCGATGCGCAATTCCTTTTTGCATGAACAGAGTGTAAACAGTGGAAGAAAGAAAAACGCGCGGTTTACAGACAGGCGGAATCGTGCTATACTGATACATCATTCCGAGAATTTTCGGCAGAGGAGGGAAGAACCGATGGGACGAGTGCGGGAAACGCTGCATGACGTGCTGCGCCAGACCGACGCGGTGCTGCTCGCGCTGTGCGTGGCCTCGACGCTCTACGGCATGGTGCTTATCGCCAGTGCGACAAGCTTTCGCGGCACGCTCAAGTACGTTGCCGTGCAGGGCCTCGGCCTGCTCATCGGGCTGGCGCTCTACTTTTTCCTCTCGAGCATCGACATATTCGAGCTGGCGAAGCAATGGAAGTGGCTGCTGGGCTTCAACGTCGGCTTTCTCCTGCTGCTGCTCACGCCCTTCGGCCAGACGCGAAATGGCAACCGCGCGTGGCTCGGTGTGAATGACATCGGCAAAAACCTCGGCGTTGGCTTCCTGCGCAATTTCCCCGTCACGGTGCAGCCGGCGGAGGTCGTAAAGATCTTTTTCATCGTTTTGCTCGCCTATCAGCTTGCGCTGCTGAAGGATAGGCGAGACCTTGTGCGCTTTGAAAACGTCATTCAGCCGACAGCGCATACTGCCTTTATGGTGGGACTGATCGTCGTCATATCCGGCGACGCGGGCAGCGCGCTGGTGTATCTCTTCATCTTCATCTGCATGGTCTTTGCCGCGGGCATGGCGAAGCGCTGGCTGGCGCTGGGCATCGGCGGCGGCGCGGCGGCGTTTCTTGCCGTGTGGCATCTGGACCTGCTGCCGGGCTATATGCGCGACCGCTTTCTTGCCGTCCTCGACCACAGCTATCAGCCCGACGACGCGGGCTTTCAGCAGACGCGCGGACTGATGGCGCTCGGCTCGGGCGAGCTGACCGGACAGGGACTGTTCCACGGCGCGCAGACGCAGTCATCTAATGTGTGGAGCATCCCCGAGCGGCAGACGGACTTCATTTTCTCCGTCTGCGGCGAGGAGCTGGGCTTTCTTGGCTGCGCGCTCATCATCGTGCTGCTGCTCGCCATCGTGGTGCGCTGCCTGCTCGTCGCGCGCGACGCGGCGACGCCGATGGAGAGCTACGTCTGCGTGGGCATGGCGGGTATGCTCATTTTCCAGACCATCGCGAACATCGGCATGTGCCTGTTCCTGATGCCGGTCATCGGTCTGACGCTGCCGTTTTTCAGCTACGGCGGCTCGTCCATCGTCACGCTTTTTGCCGCCATGGGCATCGTCTCGGGCGTGAAAAAGCGCTCGCGGCCCGAGTGGCTGACCAACTGAAAAATTTGGAAAGAGAAGCGTCCGCGCCGCGGACGCTTCCCTTTTTGCATAAAGCTCCCTTTTTCACAAAGAATAACCGTACCACACTGAAAAAGGGAGGAACCGATTTTGAATACCGATAAGAACAGAGAGCTTTTATGGCGCACGGTGCCGTTCGTCATGGCGATGCTGCTGCTCGCGCTCACAGGCATTCCCGCTTCGGCCATCTTCGGACGGGAGAAAGCGGCGCCTGCGGCGGACGCGGGCGCGCCCATCGCGCAGAGCATCGACGTGCGTGTCTACCGCGGCATCCCCTACACCGGCACGCTCGCCGCCATCGACCGCGAGGGCGGCGAGGTGAGCTTCGCCATTGCCGAGCAGCCGTCCAAGGGCACGGTGACGCTCGACGGCGAGACCTTTGTCTACACCAGCGCGAAGAACAAGACCGGCGCGGACCGTTTCACCTACACCGCGACCGACGCCGCGGGCAGCACCTCGGCCCCCGCGGAGGTGCGCATCACCATCGTGCGCGCCAAATGCGGCGTGACCTATGACGACATGGTGGAGAGCGCTGCCTACACTGCGGCGGTGGACCTGGCGGAGCACGGCGTGTTCGTCGGCGCGCAGGTCGGCAGCCGGCGCTTCTTTGAGCCGGACCGCGCCGTCAGCCGCGGCGAGTTCGTCACCATGGCGCTCGCCTGCGCGGGCATTCCTGCGGGCGACCTCATGATGACGGGCTTCTGTGACGACGCGGAGATCCCGACCTGGGCGAAGGGCAGCGCGGTCAGCGCCCTGCAATGCGGTCTGATCCGCGGCGTGGGCACGGAGGGCGGCATGGCCTTCTGCGCGGACGAGGGCGTGACGCTCTCGGAGGCGGCGACGGTGCTCAACCGTCTTTTGCGCGTGACGGACGTGGACCTTTCCGACTACGACGCGGGCAGCGCCGACGCGTGGAGCGCACAGGCGGTGGCGAATCTTGAGTCTGTCCGCGTGATCGAAAGCGGCAGCTTCTCCGCGGGCGACTGGCAGCGCCCGCTCACGCGCGGCGAGGCCGCGCAGCTCCTCTCTGCGGCGATGACGCTTGCGGAAAAGAAACAGGAGAGCGCGGGACTTCTTTCGGGCTTATTCAAATGACACGGAGAAAGGCGGCGGGAAGCCGCCTTTCTCCGCTTGCTGAAAGGCCTCGCAGAGTTTCGCGTCCGCAGACGCGAAAGCGATATGATCCGTTTTCTGCCGCGACCTGTGCGTGGCAGAAAACACGTTGCGCGGAGCAAGCGTCGAATTGTCCGCTTTCAGCGGACAACCGAGGCGCAGAGCGCAGCGAAGCTTTCTCAAAAAAGTGGCTTTGCCACTTTTTTGACAAGAAAGGCGGCGGAAGGCCGCCTTTCTTTTGCTTGTAATTTGCGCGGCGTTGTGCTAAAGTATATTCTGATAAAATAGCATAGATATGTAGTTTTCGCGAATTCAGGAGGAAAAGCTATGCGCATCGTTGTATTGGCCGGCGGCTTGAGCATGGAGCGCAACGTGTCGCTCTCGAGCGGCACACGCATCTGCCGCGCGCTTCGCGCGCGCGGTCATCAGGCAGCCTTGGTGGATCTGTATTTGGGACTGGAGGGCTATGACGGCGCACCGGAGAGCATTTTTGACGCGCCGGACGGCCTGTGCGGCGATTTTTCCGTCGCCCGTGAGGAGCCGAACCTTGACGCGGTGCGCGCGAGCCGGAAGGACAAGAGCGAAAATATCTTCGGCAAGGACGTTCTGCGCGTCTGCGCCATGGCGGACGTCGTGTTCATCGCGCTCCACGGCGCCTGCGGCGAGGACGGACGGGTGCAGGCGGCGTTCGACCTGCTCGGCATCCCCTACACCGGCTCGGGCTACCTCGGCAGCGCCATCGCCATGGACAAGGACCTCACCAAGCGCCTCGTCGCGCCCTACGTCACCACCGCGAAATGGCGCGCGCTGAAGTACACGGCGGACGAGATCGACGCCATCGCCGACGAAACGGAGCTGCCCTGCGTCGTCAAGCCCAACGCCAACGGCTCGTCCATCGGCGTGACGATCGCGCACACGCGCGGCGAGGTCGCCGCTGCGCTGACCGAGTGCCTGCGCTTCGGCGCGCAGGTCGTCATCGAGCAGTACATCCACGGCCGGGAGCTGCAGGTCGGCATTCTCGACGGCAAGGCGCTGCCCGCCATCGAGATCATTCCCAAGACCGGCTTTTATGATTACGCCAACAAGTATCAGGCGGGAGCTGCCGAGGAGGTCTGCCCCGCGCCCATTCCCGCGGAATGGGAGGAAAAGCTCCGCAGCGCGACCGAGACCGTGTTCCGCGTGCTGGAGCTGAGCGTCTATTCCCGCGCGGACTTCATCGTCACCGAGGACGGCACGCCCTATTTCCTGGAGATCAACACCCTCCCGGGCATGACGCCGACCTCGCTCGTGCCGCAGGAGGCCGCCGCCGTCGGCATCGGCTACGGCGAGCTGTGCGAGCGCATCGTGACAAGCTCCCTGCGGGCGCGGAAGGAGGGGAGAGCATGAGAAGGCTGACCGTTTCCGAGCTGCTGACTGCCACGGGCGGCACACTTCTCGCGGGCGGCGCGAGCGCCGCCGTGACCTCCGTTTCCACCGACAGCCGCAAGGCAGGCGAGGGCGCGCTCTTTATCCCGCTCACCGGCGAGCGCTTCGACGGACACGACTACATCGACAAGGCGCTCGCGCTCGGCGCGGCGGGCTGCCTGTGCGCGAGGATGCCCGCGGCGTTCCTGCCCGATAAATTCTACATCGCCGTCCCCGATACGCGCCTTGCGCTCAAGGCGCTCGCATCGTGGTACCGCGGGCAGTTTGACATCCCCGTTGTCCAGATCACCGGCTCGGTCGGCAAGACCACGACGAAGGAAATGATCGCCTCGGTCGTGTCGCAGAGGTACCGCACGCTCAAAACGGCGGAGAACTTCAACAACGACATCGGCACGCCGCTCACGCTCCTCGGCTTGGACGACACCTATGAGGCCGCCGTCATCGAGACCGGCATGGACCATTTCGGCGAGATCCGCTATCTCGGCGAGATGGTGCGCCCGCACATCGCCGTCATCACGAACATCGGCGACGCGCATATCGAGTTTTTAGGCTCGCGCGAGGGCATTCTGAAGGCCAAGAGCGAGATCTTTGAAAACCTCGACGCCGACGGCGTCGCCATCCTCAACGGCGACGACGCGCTACTCGACACGGTAGCCCTCCCGCAGCGCATCGTCCGCTGCGGCGAGAGCGCGCACGCGGACGTCCGCGTTTCCGCGCTGCGTGACCGCGGCATTGACGGCATCGCCTGCACCGTGACCACCGAGCGCGCAGAGTATCAGCTCAATATCCCCGCCCCCGGGCGGCACATGATCTACGCCGCGTCGCTCGCGGTTGCGGTCGGTGAGGAGCTGGGTCTGTCGGTCCCCGAGATCGAGCGCGGCGTCGCGCTCTATGAGCCCGCCGGTTCGCGGATGCGCGTCCACCGCCTCAGCGGCGACCGCCGCCTGCTCGACGACTGCTACAACGCCAACCCGCAGTCCATGTCCGCGGCGCTGCGCGTGCTCGCGGCGAGCGAGGGCAAGAAGATCGCCGTGCTCGGCGACATGAAGGAGCTCGGCGAGCTGACGGAGTCCGCGCACCGCGCGATGGGCGAGCTGTGCGCTCTGCTCGGCATCGACCGCGTCATCGCTGTCGGCGAGTACGCCCGCGGCATCGCGGACGCCGCGCACGAGAGCGCCGAGTGGTATCCCGACGCGGAGAGCGCGGTCGATGCGGCGAGAGCTGCGTTCACGGAGGGCAGCGTCCTGCTGTGCAAGGCGTCGCACTCCATGCACTTAGAGAAGATCGTAGAGGAATTGCTCAAGACAACATGATCGAGATCAGCGTAACGGGACTTCAAAAGTCCTTTGATTTGGAAAAGAAAATACTGGACGGACTGACCTTTCAGATCAACTCCGGCGAGCGTGTCGGTCTGCTCGGCAAGAACGGCGCGGGCAAGACGACACTCTTTCGCATCCTCACGGGCGAGATCGACTACGACGCCGGCGAGGTCGCCATCGCGTCGGGCCGCCGCGTCGGGCTGATCTCGCAGATACCGGTCTACCCGGCGGGCTATACGGTGGAGGACGTGCTGCAATCCGCCTTCGAGCGCATGAGGCGCATGGCCGACGAGATGGAGCGGCTCTCCGCGCAGATGGCGAACGGCGACGAATCCGAGGAGACGCTGCGCCGCTACGGCGAGCTGTCCGCCCGCTTTGAGGGCCTCGGCGGCTACGACACCGCCACCGCCGTCAATAAGGTGGCCAACGGCCTGTCCATTCCCGCGGATATGCGCACGCGGCTGTTCGACACGCTCTCCGGCGGCGAAAAGACGCGCGTGAACCTCGGCCGCCTGATTTTGGAGGACACGGACATTCTGCTGCTCGACGAGCCGACGAACCACCTCGACCTCCACGCCATCGAGTGGCTGGAGGAATACCTTGCCTCGTTTAAGGGTACGGTCGTCGCCATCTCGCACGACCGCTATTTCCTCGACCGCACCATCACCCGCGTCATCGAAATTCTGGACGGCCACGCGGAGTTCTACAACGGCAACTACAGCTTCTACGCCGTGGAGAAGGAACGCCGCTATCTGGAGAAAATGCGGCAGTATGAGAAGGAGCAGGCCAAGATCAGGCAGCTCGAGGCCGCAGCGGACAAGCTGCACCTGTGGGCGTTCATGGGCAACGACGCGCTGCACAAGCGCGCGTTTTCGATGGAAAAGCGCATCGAGCGGATGCGCACGACGGACAAGCCCACGCGCGAGAAGAAGATGACCGCGCAGTTCCGGAGCAGCGAATTTCTCGGCGACGAGGTACTGACGCTCAAGGGCGTCGGCAAGTCCTTCGGCGAGCGGACGCTGTTCTCCGGCGTGGACCTCAAGGTCGCCGGCGGCGAGCGCATCGCGCTCATCGGCGACAACGGCACGGGAAAATCCACGCTCATCAAGATGATCATGGGCGAGGAGTACCCCGACGAGGGCCGCATCAAGCTCGGCCCCTCGACGAAGATCGCCTACCTGCCGCAGATCATTCACTTCGACGTACCGCAGCGCAATCTTGTGGACACGATGCTTTATTCCAAGCGGGACATCACGCCGCAGAAGGCGCGCGACCGTCTGGCGGCGTTCCACTTCCGCGGAGAGGACGTGTTCAAGTCTGTTTCCGTGCTCTCCGGCGGCGAGCAGAGCCGCCTGCGGCTCTGCATGCTGATGGACGACGAGGTGAACTTTCTCATTCTCGACGAGCCGACCAACCACCTCGACATCGCCTCGCGCGAGTGGATCGAGGAGGCGGTGGAGGCCTTCGACGGGACGCTGCTGTTCGTCAGCCACGACCGCTACTTCATCAACCGCTTCGCCACCCGCGTCTGGGAGCTGGAGGAGCAGAGGATCACCGACTACCCGATGGGCTTCGCCCGCTACCGCAAGGTGAAGGCGGAGCAGCCGGCGAAAAAGGCAGAGCCAGAAAAGACAGTAAAGGAAAAGAGCCTTACGGAAAAGCCGCCGCGCGGCAATAAAAATCAGCAGGCGGCACGCCGCCAGCTGACCATCTGCGAGCGCGAGATCGCGCAGCAGGAGGAGGCGCTCGCCGCGCTGGACGCGCGACTGGAGGAAGCCGCGTCCGACTATGAGAAATACAGCGCGCTCTACGCCGAAAAGGAGGCGCAGGAGCAGAAGCTCACAGAGCTGATGGAGCGTTGGGAGGCGCTCGCCGCCGAGGCGGGCGAATAGGAAAGAGAGAAGCGGCAGGGACGAAAACACGCGAGCGGGGAGGTCGGGACATGAGAGAAAAATGGAAGGCGTTCACAAAGCGGGAGCGGCGGCTGTTTGCGGCGGCGCTCGTTTTCCTCGCGCTGGCGGTGCTGCTGCGCTTCGTTCCGGGACTGCGCTTTTCCGCCCTCCTCTGCCTGTGTGCCGCGGCGGTGCTGTTCGTGCTTTTCGTGCTGGAGCGCGCCGCACGGCGCGGCAGCCGCGCGGCGGTGTGGGGCAGGCGGGTCCTGCGCGCGCTGCTCGCCGCAGGCTTCGTCCTCTTTGCCGCGTTGGAGACAATGGTCATTCGCGGCTCGCTTGCGGAGAAAACAGACGAACCGGTGAGCGCGGTCATCGTGCTCGGCGCGGGCGTGAACGGCGAAACGCCGTCGCTCACGCTGCGCACGCGCATTGACGCCGCGGCAGCCTATCTGGAGGAGCACCCCGACGTGCCGGTGGTCCTCTCCGGCGGACAAGGGCCGGGCGAGGCCATCACCGAGGCCGAGTGTATGCGCCGCGCGCTGGTGCGCCGCGGCGCGGACGAGAGCCGGCTGTACCCGGAGGAACGCTCCACCAGCACGCAGGAGAACCTGCGCTACTCGCGGGCGATACTCGAGGAGCTGGGCGTTGATCCGGCACAGCGCGTCGCCATCGTCACCTCGGACTTCCACCTCTGCCGCGCGCGGCTGATGTGGGGCGGCGATACCGCCGCCGTGCCGGCGCATCTGCCCTCCACGCTCTACTTTCAATGCCTGACCGTCAATTACTTTATCCGCGAGGCCTTCGGCCTTGCCGCCTATTTTGTCTACGGAGGTTAACGATGAACAAGGATATTCTGTGCTTGTATTACTCCCGCACGGGACACACAAAATTTGCCATGGAGGAGATCGCTGCCGCGCTTGACTGCGAGTGCGTGGAGATGCGCGACCGCGTGGACCGCGACGGCGCCATCGGCTGGCTGCGCTGCGGGCTGGACGCCATGCGCCGCCGTACCCGCGCGATGGAGCCGTTTGATACGCGCCGCGCCTTACAGGACTACCGACTCGTCATTCTCGGCACGCCCATCTGGGCGGGACGCTGCTCGAGCATCGCGCGCGGCTTTCTCAAGCGCCGCGGGCTGGAGGTGCAGAACATCGCCTATGTCGTCGTCCACGGCAGCGAGGAGCTGTATAAGGATGTGTGCGACCAGATGGACCAGTACGTCGACCACCCCCACGTGGCGGACGTCTCGCTGCGCATCGGCTCGGCGGGCTATCACTTCTGGCGCGACGAGTTCATCCGCAATGTGACGAACTACATGACGGCGGAGAACTGAAGCAATGTGGGAGAAGCTGGAACAGATCGCGCGCCGCTGCGCGGAGATCGGAGAGCTGCTGACCGTGCCGGAGATCTATGGCGACGCGAAGGAGCTGCGGAGGCTCACGCAGGAGCAGAAGGAGCTTGAGCCGGTCGCGCAGTGCTACGAGGACTATCGCCGCGCAGAGCGGACCATCGTCGAGGCGACGGAGCTGCTCTCCGATGCCGAGCTGCGCGACATGGCGCAGGAGGAACTGCGGCAGGCGAAGGCGGACAAGGAGCGGCTTTATGAGGAGCTGCGCGTGCTGCTCCTGCCGCGCGACCCGAACGACGGGAAAAACGTCATCATGGAGCTGCGCGGCGGCGTGGGCGGCGAGGAGAGCGCGCTCTTCGCGGCGGACCTCTACCGTATGTACTCCATGTACGCCGAAAAGCACGGCTGGAAGCTCGAGCTTTTGAACTACAACGACACGGAGCTGGGCGGTGTAAAGGAAGCTGACTTTATCCTCAACGGCGCGGGTGCGTGGTCAAGACTGAAGTTTGAAAGCGGCGTCCACCGCGTGCAGCGCGTGCCGGAGACGGAGAGCGGTGGGCGCGTCCACACCTCCACCGCCACGGTCGCGGTGCTGCCGGAGATGGAGGAGGTCGACGTCGACCTCCGGCCGGAGGACATCGAGATGCAGGTCTACCGCTCCTCGGGCGCGGGCGGACAGCACGTCAACAAGACGAGCTCCGCCGTGCGGCTGATCCACAAGCCGACGGGCATCGTCGTGGCGTGTCAGGAGGAGCGTTCGCAGGTGCAGAACCGCGCGAAGTGTATGCAGATGCTTGCGAGCAAGCTCTATGAAATGGAGCGTGAGCGTGTGGAGAGCGCCGTGACGAACGAGCGCCGCGCGCAGGTCGGCACCGGGATGCGCAACGAGCGCATCCGCACCTACAACTTCCCGCAGAACCGCGTCACCGACCACCGCCTGACGGGGGACAGCAAGAATTTCAACATCGACGCCGTCATCAACGGCGACCTTGACCCGATCATTGACGCGCTGACCATGCAGGCGCAGGCAGAAAAGCTGCGCGAGAGCACGGAGAGCTGAGCGCTTCAGACGCACAGAAGGGGGAACCTTTTTGAACACCCGATACTTTACCATCACCGATCCTGCGCGGGAGAGCGCGGCGGTCGAACAGGCCGCGGACATCCTGCGCCGCGGCGGGCTGCTCGCCATCCCGACCGAGACGGTCTACGGCCTCGGCGCGGACGGACTGAACGCGGACGCCGTGCGGCACATTTTTGAGGCCAAGGGCCGCCCGCAGGATAACCCGCTCATCCTGCATATCCCCGATGCGAGCTGGCTCGCGCGCTACTGCAAGGACGTGCCGGAGACGGCGTACTGCCTTGCCGGGCGCTTCTGGCCAGGGCCACTGACGATGATACTGCCGAAGGCGGACTGCGTGCCGCTCGTCACCACCGGCGGACTGGAGACCGTCGGGATGCGCTGTCCCGACCACGCGGTGACGCGCGCGATCATCGCCGCCGCAGGCGTTCCGGTCGCCGCGCCGAGCGCCAACACCTCGGGCCGTCCGAGCTGTACGACCGCCGCGCATGTCCGCGAGGACATGGACGGCAGGATCGACGGCGTGGTGGACGGCGGGCCCTGCCGCGTGGGTGTGGAATCGACCATCATCGACTTGACCTGCACGCCGCCGCGCCTGCTGCGCCCGGGCGGGCTGCCGCTCGAGGAGCTGCGCGCCGTGCTCGGCGAGGTGGCGGTGGATAAGGCGGTCACGCAGCAGATGGCGGCGGGGGAGAGGCCCCGCGCACCGGGCATGAAGTACCGCCATTATGCGCCGAAGGCTCCCGTCACGGTCGTCACCGGCTCGCCCCGTGCGAGCGCGCGGCGGCTGCTCGCCGCGCTCGGCGAGCGGGACGGCGTGATCTGCTTCGACGAGTTCGCGCCGCTCTTTGCGGGGCACATCGTTCACCGGCTCGGCGCGAGCGGCGACAAGCTCGCGCAGTCGCAGCACGTTTTTGACGCGCTGCGCACCTTCGACGCGACGGACGTGCCCGCCATCTGGGCGCAGTGCCCCGACAGCGCGGGGCTTGGCCTCGCCGTCGGCAACCGGCTGAAAAAGGCCGCCGGCTTCCACACGGAGGAGGCGGACGGCGCCTTTGTCCTCGGCATCACCGGCGGCACCGGCGCGGGTAAGACCACGCTGCTGCGCGCGCTGGAAAAGCGCGGCGCGCTGGTGCTCGACTGCGACGCGGTGTACCACGAAATGCTCCGGACCGACGCGCCGCTGCGCGCCGACCTGACCGCTGCGTTCGGCGATGTCTTCGCCCCCGACGGCGGATTGGACCGGCAAAAGCTGGGCAATATAGTATTCGGCGACGCCGGCGCGCTTGCGCAGCTCGACGCCATCATCTTCCGCCATCTGCCCCGCGCGCTCGCGCGGCGCATGGAGGAAAGCGGCGCGCGGCTCATCGCGCTCGACGCCATCAAGCTTGTGGAGAGCGGCCTCGGCGCGCTCTGCGACGTGACCGTCGCGGTCACCGCACCGGAGGAGGTGCGCGTGCGCCGCATCATGACGCGCGACGGCATCTCCGAGGACTACGCCCGCGCCCGTGTGCGTGCGCAGCGCAGCGAGGAGGCGTTCCGCGCGGACTGCGACGCGGTCTTTGAAAATAACTACCCGACTCCCGCGCAGGCGTCGCTTGCCGCGGAGGAGTTTCTGGATACCATTATTAAAAAATCCAAGGAGGAATGAACCATGGCAGAGAAGAAAAAGAACGAGTGGGCGGAGAAGCTCGCTTATGCGCCCAAGAACGGCTATGAGCGCCTGAGCGCTGAGGAGGAGCGGGCAATGCACGCCTACTGCGAGGACTACAAGGATTTCCTTGACCACGGCAAGACCGAGCGGCTGTGCGTGGAGCACTGCATCGAGCTGGCCAGCGCGCGCGGCTTCGTGCCCTACGAGAAGGGCATGGCGCTCAAGACGGGCGATAAAGTCTACTATAACAACAGGGGTAAAGCAATTATGCTTGCGGTCATCGGCGAGCAGGACCTCAGCCACGGCGCGAACATCGGCGCGGCGCACACCGACGCGCCCCGCCTTGACCTCAAGCCCCGCCCGCTCTACGAGGAAGCCGAGATGGCCTATCTCAAGACGCACCATTACGGCGGCATCCGCAAGTACCACTGGGTGACCATCCCGCTCGAGCTGCACGGCGTGGTCGTGCGCGGCGACGGTTCCACGGTCGCCGTCCACATCGGCGCGGACGAGGGCGACCCGCAGTTCATCATCAACGATCTGCTGCCGCACCTCGGCCGCGAGCAGGGCAAGAAGCCGCTCAACGAGGCCATTCCCAGCGAGAGCCTGAACCTGCTCGTCGGCGGACGTCCGCTCGCGGGCGAGGACTGCTCGGACCGCTTCAAGCTCAACGTCCTCAAGCTCCTCAATGAGAAGTACGGCATCGTGGAGGAGGACCTCATCTCCGCCGAGCTGGAGGTCGTGCCCGCCGGCAAGGCGCGCGACATCGGCTTCGACCGCAGCTTCATCGCCTCCTACGGTCACGACGACCGCGTGTGCGCCTACGCGGAGCTTGCGGGCATCTTCGACGCGAAGAGCCCGAAGCGCACCGCCGTGTGCATCTTCGCGGACAAGGAGGAGATCGGCTCCGAGGGCGTTTCCGGTATGCTCTCGCAGGCGTTCGACAAGTTCATGGCGGACCTGTGCGAGGCGCAGGGCGTCGCGCTGCGCGACTGCCTGGCGAACTCCTTCTGCCTGAGCGCGGATGTGACCGCCGCCTACGACCCGAACTTTGCCGACGTGTACGATAAGCGCAACGCCGCCTTTGTCAACTATGGCGTGGGTCTTTGCAAGTACACTGGCGCGGGCGGCAAGTCCGGTGCCTCCGACGCCTCTGCCGAGGTCGTGGGCCGCGTGCGTAAGCTGCTCAACGACAACGGCGTGTTCTGGCAGATGGCCGAGCTCGGCAAGACCGACGCGGGCGGCGGCGGCACGGTCGCCAAATTCATGGCGCAGCGCAACATCGACACGCTCGACGCGGGCGTTCCCGTGCTCTCCATGCACGCGCCCTACGAGACGGTCGCCAAGCTCGACTGCTATATGACCTACAAGACCATGCGTGTGATCTTTGAGCAGAATTGACGAAAAAACGGCAGGGTGACCACCCTGCCGGTGTCATGCTGTTAGGTTAATGTAAAGAATCTGTAACTTTGCTTGTTTCCGCGCTTAGAGCGTGGTACACTGGGTGTTAAGAAATACAGAAAAGGAAGTTTTGCCATGACGAAGCTCTATACCGACACCTCGGCCAATCTGCCGCTCGCGCTGCTGCGCGAGTACGATATCGCGGTCATTCCGTTTTCCTACACGGTCAACGGCATGGCGGAGGACTACAACGAGGAGACGGACTTCGACGGCAAGGCCTTCTACGACGCCATGCGCCGGGGCGCCGAGGTCAAGACCTCAATGGTCAACCCCGCAACGGCGGCGGCGTTCTTTGAACGCGCGCTCGCGCAGGGCGATGATGTGCTCTATGTCGGCATGTCCGGCGGCATCAGCGGCACGGCGCACGCCGCCGCGCTCGCGGCGGAGGAGCTGCGGGAAAAATATTCTCGCGCCAAAATCATGACCATCGACACCTACGCCGCCTCCCTCGGCGAGGGCCTGCAGGTGCTCGAGGCGGCGGAGCTGCTGCGCGCGGGCAGGAGCTTTGAGGAGGTCGGCGACCGCATTCTCGCGCGCCGCCCCCACATGTGCCAGTTCTTCACGGTGGACGATCTGAACTACCTCAAGCGCGGCGGGCGCATCTCCGGCGCGGCGGCGCTGGTCGGCTCGGTGCTCGGCATCAAGCCCATCCTGCGCGGCGACGAGACGGGCCACATCGTTTCCTGCGGCAAGGTGCGCGGGAATAAGAAGGCCTACGCCGAGCTGGCGGACTATTTCGACAAGCGCGCGCTGGATAAGACCGCGCGCATCGGCATCGCCCACGCGGACAACCGCGAGGGGACGGATTATCTGCTCGGTCTTCTGCGCGAAAGGGGCTTTACCGGCGAATGCCTCGAGGTCTACTACGAGCCGGTCACCGGCGCGCACGTCGGCCCCGGCACGGTGGCGCTCTTTTTCTACGGCACGGAAAAATAACGGGATACATAGCGGGAAAGCATACGGCGCGCCGTATGCTTTCTCATTTTTCTGCAAATCCTACCTTGTGAGAAAAGAGGAGGGATGCGCCATGACGGAACCGACAAAGCCGAACGAGAATGAGGAGCAGAGGTCTGCGCCCGAGCAGACGCCGCCCATGCAGCCCATCGTGGATATGGGAGCCGTGACCACGCGCACCGCGCGCGGCACGGTCTACTGCCTGACGGTCATCGGGCAGATCGAGGGCCACAGCCTTCTGCCCAATACCGTGAAAACGACCAAGTATGAGCACGTTCTGCCGCTGCTCGCGGCGCTCGACGAGAGCGAGGAGATCGACGGCGTGCTGCTGCTCCTCAACACCTGCGGCGGCGACGTGGAGGCGGGGCTTGCCATCGCCGAGCTGATCGCGGGCATGAGGAAGCCGACCGTTTCGCTCGTGCTCGGCGGGGGACACTCCATCGGCGTGCCGCTGGCCGTTGCGCCGAAGCGCTCGCTCATCGCGCCGAGCGCGTCCATGACCGTCCACCCCATCCGCACGAACGGAACGCTCATCGCCGCGCCGCAGACCTATCACTATTTCGACCGCCTGCAGGAGCGCATCGTGCGCTTTTTGACGAAGAACTCCGGCATATCCGAGAAAAAGCTGCTTGCGCTCATGCTGGCCGCCGAGGACATGGCCGCCGACGTCGGCAGCATCCTCTACGGCGAGGAGGCGGTGGCGGACGGACTCATCGACCGCGTTGGCACGCTCGCCGATGCCTACGAGGAGCTTTACGCGCTCATCGCCGAGGCCCGTGCGGCGACGAAGTCGCGGCGGAAACGCGCGGCACAGGAAAAATGAAGCGAAAAGACGCCCGACGGGCGTCTTTTTTACACTCTGTTCATCATTCGCTCTTGAAAAACGAGGGGGGAAATGGTATAGTACATAAGTTAAAATATGTCTTTTTCTGCCTATTTTTACTCCCTTGCACAAAGGAGATCACGGAATGTACTTAAAAGCGCTCGAAATTCAAGGATTTAAGAGCTTTCCCGATAAAACCGTATTGAACTTCGGTGAGGATATCACCGCCATCGTCGGCCCCAACGGCAGCGGCAAGTCCAACGTGTCGGACGCGATCCGCTGGGTCATGGGCGAGCAGTCGAGCAAATCGCTGCGCGGCGCGAAGATGGAGGATGTCATCTTCGGCGGCACGGAAAAGCGCAGCCAGATGGGCTTCGCGCAGGTGACGCTCGTGCTCGACAACACCGAGCACATCTTCCCCCGAATGGAGGAGAGCGAAGTTGCCGTCACCCGCCGGTATTACCGCAGCGGCGAGAGCGAATACTACATCAACAAGCAGAGCGTGCGCCTGCGTGACGTGAACGAGCTGTTCATGGATACCGGCATGGGCCGCGAGGGCTATTCCATCGTCGGTCAGGGCAAGATCGACGAGATATTGTCGGTCAAGAGCGCCGACCGCCGCGAGATCTTCGAGGAGGCGGCGGGCATCTCCAAGTTCCGCCACCGCAAGGAGGAGACGGAGCGCAAGCTCGAGCGCACGGAGGAGAACCTCGTGCGCATCAACGACAAGATCGCCGAGCTGGAGCTGCAGGTCGGGCCGCTGCGCTCGCAGGCGGAGAAGGCGAAGAAATATCTGATCCTCCGCGACGAGCTGCGCACACTGGAGATCTCCGTCTGGCTCGAAAACCTGGACAAGATCAAGACCGATTCCATCAAGCTCAACACCGACTACGCGCTTGCCCAGCAGGAGCTGGAGCGCGCGAACGCCGCGCTGGACGAGCTGTACGCCGCCTCTGAGCAGTTTGCGGAAAAGGCACACGCGAACGACATGGAGCAGGAGCGCCTGCGCACCGAGTGCGCCGAGCTGGACGCGAAGCGCAGCGAGGAGGACGCCGCTGTGGCGGTGCTGCGCACGGGCATCGAGCACAACCGCGCGAGCATCGAGCGCGTGGAGAACGACCTGCGCGACCAGTCGGGCCGCGCGGAGAGCCTGACCGCGCAGATCGCTGCGAAGCACGCGCGCATCGAGGAGCTTGCCGCGCAGGCGGCGGAGCTCGAGGAGGAGCTTCGCGCCTTCCTCACGCAGGCGGAGGAGCTTGCCCGCACGGCCGGCGAGGCCGGCAGCGAAGTCGAGGCTCTGCGCGCGAGGGAAGCGCTGGCGGCCTCCGACGCGGCGGACTGCCGCGCGGACGTGAGCGCGATAAACGCGGGCCTTGCCGAGCTCTCTGAGCGCCGCACGGCGCTTGAAGCGGAGAGCGAGAGCGTGGACGGTCAGCTGGCCGAGAAGCGCAGGGCCGCGTCCGCGTCCCGCCGCGCCCTTGAGGAGGCGCAGGAGGAGGCCGACGCCGTGCGCAACATCATCTCCGGCCATACTCTCAAGATGGAGGGGCGCGTCAAGCGCGAGGAGACGGCGCGGCAGAAGAGCATCGACCTCACCATGGAAAAGAACAACCTTGACTCCCGCATCCATCTTCTGAGCGAGATGGAGAAGGAGTACGAGGGCTTCAATAAGGCGGTCCGTCTGATCATGCAGGCGGCGGAGAAGAACGCGCTGCGCGGCGTGCACGGGCCGGTCGCCAACCTGATGACGACCGACAAGCGCTATGCCGTCGCCATCGAGATCGCCCTCGGCGCGGGAATGCAGAACGTGGTCGTAGACCGCGAGGAGGACGCCAAGAGTGCCATCAACTTCTTAAAGCAGCGCGACGGCGGCCGCGCGACCTTCCTGCCGCTGACCGCCATCCGCGGCGACGTGCTGCGCGAGGCGGGCGTCGAGCGCGAGTACGGCTACGTCGGCGTTGCGTCGCAGCTCGTGCAGTTCGATAAGCGGTACACGGAAATTTTCAACAATCTGCTCGGCCGCACCGTCGTGGTCGAGGATATGGACTGCGGCATCGCCATCGCGAGAAAGTACAGCAATCGTTTCCGCATCGTCACGCTCGACGGGCAGGTCTTGAACCGCGGCGGCAGCATGACCGGCGGCTCGGTGAGCCGCAGCGCGGGCATTTTGAGCCGCGCCAACGAGCTCAAGGAGCTGACTGCCCGGCGGGAGGCCTTAACGGAAAAGCTCGATGCCGCGCTCCGCGAGGCGGACGAGGCCAAGCGCGACCTGAACGCCGCGCAGTATGAGCTGGACGTCGCGCGCGAGCAGCAGCGCGGCGCGGAGGACGCGGTGCTCCGCCTGACGGGCGAAAAGAAGCAGTACGATATGCTGCTCGAATCGCTCCGCTCGCGCGAGAGCGACATTGCCGCCGAGCTCGAGAGCATCACCGCGCGCACGGCGGAGCTGAAAAAGGCAGCCGCCGCCCGCGAGGAGGAGATCAAAAAGCACGAGGCCGAGGCCGCACGCTGCCGTGCGGAGAGCGAGGAAAAGCTCGCCGGCCAGAACGAGCTCCAACGCGACAGCGCGCACCTCGGTGACGAGATCGCCGCGCGCAAGAGCACGCTTGCGGGCTTTACCGCCGAGCGGGAGACGACCGAACGCGCGCTGGGCGACCTCGAGACGCTCGCCCAGCAGATGCGCGGCGACGAGGATGGACGCCGTGCGCTCATCGAGGACTACCGCGCGAAGATCAAGGCCGCGGAGGAGGAGATCGCGCAGCATGACGCGGTGACCGCTTCTCTGCGCGCCGACGCCGAGAAACGCAGGGCGGAGCTGGCGGAGCTGGCGGAGGCCAAGCTGGCGCTTGAGGGCGAGCGCAGCGCGAACGACCGCAGATACCGCGAGTGCAATGAGCTGCTCTCTCAGACACAGGCCGCCGCGGGCAGGCTCGAGCAGAAGCGCGTCACCGCCGCGATGGAGGAAAAGCAGATATTGGATAAGCTCTGGGAGAGCTACGAGCTGTCCCACTCTGCGGCGCAGGAGCAGCGCATCGAGCTGGAGAGCGTGCCGAAGGCGAGCCGCCGCATCAATGAATTGAAGCGCGAGATCAACGGCCTCGGCAATGTCAACGTCGGCGCCATCGAGGAATTCGACCGCGTGAACACGCGCTATACCTACCTCACCGGACAGCGCGACGATGTGGAAAAGGCCAAGGAGGAGCTGCTGGGCGTCATTGAGAACATCACGAGCGAGATGACGGTCATCTTCAAAGAGCAGTTCGCTCTCATCCGCGAGAGCTTTCAGGAGACCTTCCTCGAGCTCTTCGGCGGCGGCAAGGCCACGCTCGAGCTGGAGGACGAGAACGCCGTGCTCGACTGCGGCATCGAGATCAAGGTCCAGCCGCCGGGCAAGGCGCTCAAGACGCTCTCGCTGCTCTCGGGCGGCGAGAAGGCGTTCGTCGCCATCGCGCTCTACTTCGCCATTCTCAAGGTCCACCCCACGCCGTTCTGCGTGATGGACGAGATCGAGGCGGCGCTCGACGAGCCAAACGTCATCCGCGTGGCACACTATATGCGCCGCATCTGCGACAAGACGCAGTTCATCGTCATCACCCACCGCCGCGGCACGATGGAGGCCGCCGACGTGCTCTACGGTGTGACGATGCAGGAGCGCGGCGTGAGCAAGGTGCTGACCATCAACATGAACGACATGGCGAAAGAACTGAACATCAAGGGGTAAGACGATGGGTATTTTTGCAAGGATCAAAAAGGCGTGGTACGACAGCATCATCTGGGAGACCATCGACGAGGATTTCTACGACGAGTTGGAGGAGAGCCTGATCATGGCAGACCTCGGCGCGTCGGTCGCGGCGGACGCCGTGAAGGAGCTGCGTAAGGTCGTATACGAAAAGAGCATTCAGCGCGGCGAAGACGTCAAGCAGGCGCTGCGCGATATTTTGGAAAAGAAGCTCGAGGTCGGCGATACGAGCCTCGACCTCTCCACAACGCCGAGCGTCGTGCTCATCATCGGCGTGAACGGCGTGGGCAAGACCACGAGCATCGGCAAGCTTGCCAGCCGTTACAAAAAGCAGGGCAAGCGCGTGCTGCTGTGCGCGGCGGATACCTTCCGCGCGGCGGCGGCGGACCAGCTCGAAATTTGGGCAGACCGCGCGGGCGTGGAGATCGTGCGCAGCCGCGAGGGTGCCGATCCCGGCGCGGTGCTGTTCGACTCCCTGCAGGCGGCGAAGGCGAGAAATGTGGACGTTGTGTTCTGCGATACGGCGGGCCGCCTGCACAACAAGGCGAACCTGATGCAGGAGCTGGCAAAGCTGCGCAAGATCATCGACCGTGAAACGCCGGACGCCGCCAAGGAGACGCTGCTCGTGCTCGACGCGACCACGGGGCAGAACGGCTTGCAGCAGGCGAAGGTGTTCCGCGAGACGGCGGGCCTGACCGGCATCATCCTTACGAAGCTGGACGGCACGGCCAAGGGCGGCATCTGCGTCGCCATCGCGCAGGAGCTTGGCGTGCCGGTGAAGTTCGTCGGCCTCGGCGAGGGCATCGACGATCTGCAGCCCTTTGACGCGAAGGAGTATGTCAACGCGCTCATCTGAGAGAGAAGCCGACAGGAGGAAAGCCGTATGGAGATCACGAATGTATGCCCCTATTGCGGAAAGGAAATGCGCGAGGGCGCGCTCCCCGCGTACAAGTACGCGCTTACATGGTGTCCGCGCAATGAGCAGGGCGGCATCGTGGAGGGGGAACCCGTTCGGCTGAGCAAGACGCCTGTACTCGGAGGCGTCTATGCACCCGCGCGTTACTGCGAGAGCTGCCGCGTGATGATCGTTCCCGTGCCGGAGATCGAGACCTTTTCAGACAAGGCTGGCAAATGGCTGGATAAAACGCTCGGCTCGCTCGGCGACAGGATAGACCTTGCGGCGGAGCGCCGCGAGGAGGAAAAGGCCGCGCGGGAGAGAGAAGAAAAACGGAACAAGGACCCGTGGGAGGTATAGCATGAAGCTGGTATTGGCAACGCAGAACCCTAAGAAATTAAAGGAAATGAACGAGATCCTGAGCCATCTCGGCGTGGAGGTCGTGAGCGAGGCGGAGCTGGGCGTGAGGATCGAGGTCGAGGAGACCGGCGAGACCTTCACCGACAATGCCCGCCTGAAAGCGACGGCGGTGATGCAGGCGACCGGCCTGCCCGCCGTGGCGGACGACTCCGGCCTCTGCGTGGACGCGCTCAACGGCGGCCCCGGCGTGTACAGCGCGCGCTTCGGCGGCGAGGGACTGGATGACAAGGGCCGCTACACGCTGCTCCTCGAGATGCTGCGCGGGCAGACCGACCGCGCCGCGCACTTCCACACCTCCATCGTCTGCGCGTTCCCGAACGGCGACGAGCTGGTGTGCGAGGGCGAGTGCCCGGGCACCATCGCGTTCGCGCCGATGGGCGAGGGCGGCTTCGGCTACGACCCCGTATTCTTTGTGCCTGAGCTGCGCAAGACCTTCGGCCAGCTCACGGCGGAGGAAAAGGCGTCCGTCTCGCATCGCGGGAAAGCGCTGCGCGCCTTTGCCGCGGCACTCGACGACTATCTGAAAGGAAACGAATAAATGGAACTGACCGGAAAGCAGCGCGCCCAGCTGCGCGCCATGGCGAATGAGCTGGAGCCCATCGTCCACATCGGCAAGGACGGCATCGGCGAGAATCTCGTCAAGCAGGCGAACGACGCGCTTGAGGCGCGCGAGCTCATCAAGTGCCGCGTGCTCGATAACAGTATGCTCACCGCGCGCGAGGCGTGCGACGAGCTCAGCCGCCTCACCCGCTCCGAGCAGGTGCAGGTCATCGGCACGAAATTCGTGCTCTATCGCGAGACGCACGCCAAGCCCAAGGAAAAGCGCATCGCGCTCGTGAAGGATAAGAAGAAAAAGACCGTCTGAACAGGACGATAAAGAGGGATTTTCATTGAAGATCGGAATTTACGGCGGCAGCTTCAACCCGCCGCATTTGGGGCACCAGAACGCCGCCGTCGAGGCGGCGGAGAAGTGCGCGCTGGATAAGCTCCTGCTCATTCCGGCGGGTATCCCGCCGCACAAGGTGATGGAGCAGGGGAGCCCCGCGAACGAACACCGCCTCGCCATGACGCGGCTCATGGGCGGACAGGCCGCGCTTCAAAGCGGCGTCGAGGTCGAGGTGCTCGACCTCGAGATGGCGCGTGAGGGCAAGAGCTATACCGTCGATACGCTCCGCGCCCTGCGCCGGCAGTACCCCAACGACGAGTTGCTGCTCTTTATGGGGACGGATATGTTCTTCTCCTTTGAGAGCTGGCGCGCACCGGAGGAGATCGCAAAGCTCGCGAAAGTTGTTGCTTTCTACCGCAACGCGGATGACAGCGCCGCGGCCTTTGCCGCGCAGGCAGAGAAGCTCCGTGCGCACTTCAGCGGCAGCTTTGAAGCGCTCGCGCTCGACCGCGTGATCGAGGTCTCCTCGACCGCGCTGCGCGCGGGCATGGCAAGCGGCACGAGCGAAGCGATGCTCGAGCCGCAGGTCTACGGCTATATCCTGCGCGAGCATTTATACGGAACAAATCTTGATCTCAAGCGCCTAACGGTACAGCAGCTCCGACCCATCGCGCTGAGCTATCTCAAGGCCAAGCGCTGCGCCCATGTGCTCGGCACGGCGGCGACGGCGGTGAAGCTGGCGGAGAAATACGGCGCGGACGTTCACCGTGCGGAGGTCGCGGGACTGCTGCACGACTGCACAAAGAAGCTCTCGATGCCGGAGCAGCTCGCGCTGTGCGAGAAGTACGGCATCGCGCTCGATGAGCTGGAGAAAAAGGCGCTCAAGCTGCTCCACGCCAAGACCGGCGCGGCGCTCGCGCGGGACGTGTTCGGTGTGGACGATGAAATTTACAATGCGATCCTCTGGCACACGACCGGAAAGCCGGACATGACGGTGCTGGAAAAGGTCATCTACCTCGCGGACTTCATCGAGCCGACGCGCGATTTTCCGGGCGTAGACGCGCTGCGGAGGACTGTGTGGGAGGATCTGGACCGCGGGCTTCTGATGGGCCTTGAAATGACGGTCGAGGAAATGGAGGAGATGGGGAACCCCATCCACGTCAACACCCTGGCGGCACGTGATTATCTGAAAGGAAAGACAAATGAAGGGAAAGCGGGAAGCGGACAACAACTTTAACTTCAATTTCAAATCGGAAAAGCTCAACGAGCTGCGCTCCCGTGTGGACGCGGCCTTTGACGAGCACGGCGACGAGGCGTGGGAGCAGATCAAGGGCATTTTCACCCACCCCAAAAGACTGCTCGTCGCCGCGCTGGCGGCGGTGCTGCTCGTCGGCGTGATCACCGTCGGCGGCTATCTGCTGAAGATCCGTGCGCCGGAGCTGCCGAACCGGGACGGCGACACGCAGGACCCCGGTCAGACCGACGTCGATCTGGATTACGGCGACGGTGTGCGTCCGCGCGTGAGCGGCGAGCGGAAAAGCAAGGACTTCTACACGGTCCTTGTGCTCGGCCGCGACACGGGCGGAGGCGGCAACACCGACACGATGCTGCTCGCGAGCTACGATGTGACGAACCAGAAGGCGACGGTCATGTCCATCCCGCGCGACACGATGGTGAACGTCCCATGGGATGTGAAGAAGATCAACTCCGTCTATAACTACTACGGCGGGGGCGATAAGGGCATCAAGGCGCTCTATAAGGAGATCTCCCAGCTCGTCGGCTTTGAGCCGGACTATCAGGTGGTCGTGGAGTGGGAGGCCGTCGGCGCGATCGTGGAGGCCATCGGCGGCGTGTACTTCGACGTGCCCTACAACATGGACTACCATGACCAATATCAGGATCTTGTCATCGAGCAGGAAAAGGGCTACCGCAAGCTCAACGGCGACGACGCCATGCAGGTCATCCGCTGGCGCAAGAACGACTCCAACAGCTCCTACGGCAACCCGCAGATCGGCGACAGCGGGCGTATGCAGATCCAGCAGGATTTCCTCAAGGCGGTCATCAAGCAGCTTCTGCAGCTCGAGAACGTGCCCAACCTCGGTAAGCTCGCCGAGGTGTTCCGGGAGAATGTGGAGACCGACCTCTCCTTTGAAAACATCCTCTGGTTCGGCAAGCAGGCGGTGATCGGCGGCCTTTCGCTGGAGGACGTGAGCTTCATGACCATGCCGTGGACGGGCGTATACGTTTACAGCCGCACGCTCAGCGCCGAGTACGGCAGGACGATGAAGCTCGACTATGTGGTGCCGCAGGCCAACGCGCTGCTGGATCTGGTGAACGATTCCCTCAGTCCGTTCACGGAAAAATTCACGCTGCGCGATCTGGATATCATGTCCGTCAACGCGGACGGCTCGCTCGCCTCCTCCACCGGACGGGTGGAGGACAGCAAGGCGGCGGCCGCGCCGCCGGTGTTCGTCGATCCGTACACGGGAAGGATCGCGAACAGCTCGGAGAGCACGGGCGGCGAAACGGAAGAAAACGATCCGCCAGCAGAGGTGACCTCGGGGAGCCTGACGGTCATCGGCGAGGCGACGGGAAACGAATAAATCGGAAAGGGAAGAGAGAATGGTAAACGCAAAGGAAATGGCGCTTGCGGCCGCCAAGGCGCTCGACAGCAAGAAGGGCCGCGACATCAAAGTGCTGGAGATCGACAAGATCACCACGCTGGCGGATTATTTCGTCATCTGCTCCGGCGGCAGCAACACGCAGATCAACGCGCTGTGCGACGAGGTGGAAAAGGAGCTGGATCAGCTCGGCGAGCAGCCCATCCACCGCGAGGGCTATCGCGGCGGCACCTGGGTGCTGCTGGACTACGGCTGCGTGGCGGTCCATGTGTTCAATGAGGAGGCCCGCGCGTTCTATGGGCTGGAGCGCTTGTGGAGCGACGGCCACGCGCTGGACCTCACCGGCGTGCTGACGCCGGACGCGGCAAAATAAAAGCGTAAAAATAGAAGCGACTATGGAAATACAGAAGGAGAAAGTCATGAAGTACGATTTCGCAGCCATTGAGAAAAAATGGCAGGACAAGTGGGAGCAGGAAAAGCCCTACGCCGCCGTGACCGGAGATCCGAGACCGAAATTCTACGGGCTCATCGAGTTCCCGTACCCTTCCGCCGCCGGATTGCACGTCGGCCATCCGCGCCCCTTTACGGCAATGGACATCATCTGCCGCAAGAAGCGGATGCAGGGCTACAACGTCCTCAATCCCATCGGCTTTGACGCCTTCGGTCTGCCGACGGAGAACTTTGCCATCAAGAACCACATCCATCCCGCCATCGTCACGCAGCAGAACATCAAGAACTTCACCCGCCAGCTCAAGATGCTCGGCTACGGCTTCGACTGGGACCGTGTGGTGGACACCACCGACCCCAATTACTACAAGTGGACGCAGTGGATCTTCCTGCAGATGTTCAAGCATGACCTGGCCTACAAGACCACCATGCCCGTCAACTGGTGCACGAGCTGCAAGTGCGTGCTGGCAAACGAGGAGGTCGTCGAGGGTGTTTGCGAGCGCTGCGGCAGCGAGGTCATCCGCAAGGAAAAGAGCCAGTGGATGCTGCGCATCACGAAGTACGCCGACCGCCTGATCGACGATCTGGACGATGTGGACTTCATCGAGCGCGTCAAGACCCAGCAGCGCAACTGGATCGGCCGCTCCACCGGTACGGAGGTCACCTTCAAGACCAACACTGAGGACGATATCACCGTCTATACCACCCGTGTGGATACGCTCTTCGGCGTGACCTACACGGTCATCTCTCCCGAGCACCCGCTGCTCAAGAAGTGGCAGCCCCTTATCAAGAACTGGGACGAGGTCGCTGCCTATCAGGAGGCTGCCGCCCGCAAGAGCGACTTCGAGCGCGGCGAGCTGAACAAGGACAAGACCGGCGTCCGCCTCGACGGCATCGAGGTCATCAACCCCGCCAACGGCAAGGTCGTGCCGATGTTCGTCTCCGACTACGTTCTGATGGGCTACGGCACCGGCATCGTCATGGGCGTTCCGGGCCACGACCAGCGCGACTGGGACTTCGCCACCGCGTTCCATATCCCCATCGTCGAGGTCGTCGAGGGCGGCGACATCACCAAGGAGGCCTTCACGCTCAAGGACGATACGGGCATCATGGTCAACTCCGGCTTCCTCAACGGCATGACCGTCAAGGAGGCTATCCCCGCGATGAAGCGGTATGCCATCGAGCAGGGCTGGGGCCATGAGAAGGTCAACTACAAGCTGCGTGACTGGGTGTTCTCCCGCCAGCGCTATTGGGGCGAGCCCATTCCTCTGGTCAACTGCCCGACGTGCGGCTGGGTGCCCGTTCCCGAGGAGGAGCTGCCGCTCGTTCTGCCGCAGGTCGAGAGCTACGAGCCGACCGACGACGGCGAGAGCCCCATCTCCAAGATGACCGACTGGGTCAACACGAAATGCCCGAAGTGCGGCGGCCCCGCCAAGCGCGAGACCGACACCATGCCGCAGTGGGCGGGGTCGAGCTGGTACTTCCTGCGCTATATGGACCCGCACAACGACAAGGCGCTCGTCTCCCACGAGGCGGAGAATTACTGGGGCCCCGTGGACTGGTACAACGGCGGCATGGAGCACACCACGCTTCACCTGCTCTACTCCCGCTTCTGGCATAAGTTCCTGTACGACATCGGCGTCGTGCACACCAAGGAGCCCTACGCAAAGCGCACGAGCCATGGCATGATCCTCGGCCAGAACCCGCACTACGTCGGCAACGTCTCCACGCAGGAGGAGAAGGACGCTCTCATTGCCAAGTACGGCAATCAGGCGCTGCGTCCGGCGGTGAAGATGTCGAAGTCCCTCGGCAACGTCGTCAACCCCGACGATGTGGTCAAGGCCTACGGCGCGGACACCATGCGCCTTTATATCATGTTCATCGGCGACTTCGAAAAGGTCGCGACCTGGTCCGACGACGCGGTGAAGGGCTGCAAGCGCTTTCTCGACCGCGTGTGGAACCTCGCGGAGATGGCGACGGCGGACAAGGCCGTTTCCGAGAAGAACGAGCCCATCATCCACAAGACCATCAAGAAGGTCACGGACGACATTGACACGCTCAAGATGAACACCGCCATCGCCGCGCTCATGACGATGGTCAACGAGTTCTACGCCAACGGCCTCACCCGCGGCGATTTTGAGAAGCTGTTGCTCATGCTCTCGCCCTTCGCGCCGCACATGGTCGAAGAGCTGTGGGAGCAGCTCGGCTGCGCCGCTGAGTACGGCAAGATGGCCATGCAGATGCCCTGGCCGGAGTACGACGAGAGCAAGACCGTCGCCGCCCACACCGAGATGGCGGTGCAGGTCAACGGCAAGCTCAAGGGCACCGTCACCGTGGCGATGGACAGCGAGCAGGATACCGTCGTCGAGGCCGCCCGTCAGGTCGAGAAGATCGCCAAGGCGCTCGACGGGATGCAGATCGTCAAGGTCATTTTCGTCAAGAATAAGCTCATCAACCTGATCGTCAAGCCGCAGTGAGTGAATTTCTGCGAAAAAACGAAAAAGGATATTGACAAGCCGACGGTTTTTCAATATAATACCCACGTTAGTCATGTCAATGACTCTTAAAGAGCACCCAGGAAATAGCCGGGTGCATCGGAGGGAGGGAAAACATAAATGTCCGAGGTCCATGTCAAGGAAGGCGAGAGCCTGGACAGCGCTCTGAAGAGATTCAAGAGAAGCTGCGCCAAGGCCGGCGTTCTGGCGGAGGTCCGCAAGCGCGAGTGCTATGAAAGCCCGAGTGTGAAGCGCCGCAAGAAGAGCGAGGCTGCCCGCAAGAACCGCAATAAGCGCTATTACTAATTTTGCTTCAAAAAGAAAGAGCATCACAACGTGATGCTCTTTCTTTTTGATTTTTAGATCACGCTGCGCTCTGCGCCTCGGTTGCCCGCAGGAAGCGGACAATTCGACGCTCGCTTCGCGCAAAGAGTTTTTTACCACGCGCAGGTCGCGGCAAAAAACAATTGGATTTAATTTGCCGCCTGCGGGCGGCAAATCAGCGCAGGTCGTCCTGCGCGACGGATTTCGTTTGGTTTCGCGCCGTGCGGCGCGAAATGGCACAGGCCGCTTGCTATCCTGCGCGGGGCGTGCTATACTCGTGCCAAAGGGAGTGGATACGATGAAGGAACACATTCTGGCCTTTGGCTGCGAGACGATCGCGCCGCTGCTGACGCAGACCTTTGCGCCGCGCAAAATGGCGGTGAAGGCCGTGCCGCTTGCGGACTACGCGCAGACGGTCGGCGCACTCGCGGGCGCGGCGGATTGCCTGCGCACGGAGGAGGTCTATGCCGGGCTGCCGCTGGGCGAGCCGATGCTCGTGTTCTGCGGCTTCTACGGCGACCGCATGAACCACGCGCTGAACGCAATGCGACGCACCGGACTGCGCATTCCGTATAAGGCGATGCTGACCGCGGCGAACCGCGGCTGGAGGCCCGCGGAGCTGTTCGCGGAGCTTCAGAAGGAGCACGCGGCAATGACCGCTAAGCGTTGAGCAGCTCCGGCAGGAGGTCGCTGACCTCGGGATACATGAGAAAGGCGGTCTCCATGCCGCGCTCACGTCCGAGCCGGAGCTTGCATCGCAGCGTTTCGGCGGTGTCGAAGAGAACAAAATGCGCCCGGCCCTGCGCGGTGTAGCTGAAATAATTCGCGCACAGCTCCTCGGAGAAAAAGACCGCCGCGCCGCAGCGCTCGCGCCGTGCGGACAGCTCCTCCGGTGTGAGCGGCGTTCCCTCGCCGCTGCGGCAGGGGAGAACGAAGTCCATCGCAAGGCGCTGACAGTCGAGTGCGATGCGCTGCGTGCCGTAGCGCGCGGCGGCGTCGCTCAGCCGCTCGCGCAGTGTCCCGCCGGAGAGCGCGGTGCAGATGAGCACACTCGCCTCGGGTACGGCAAAGCGCTCTGGCACATAGAGCCGCCGTCCGCTCTGCGCGAGCATCGCGCCGAGCCGCGAGAGAAAGGGAAGACGATCCTCCCGCGCGCCTCCCTCAAAGTCCGCGAGCACGCCGCCGAAGCGGTGCGCATGGCACTCGCCGAGGATGGCGCGGCAGAGCATGAGCAGCTCCGGCAGAGGACCATTGCAGCGGTCGGAGAGACCGAGCAGGCCGCCCTGCGCTCCGCGCGGCAGCTCGCTGCGCAGCAGCCGCCCGCCGTCGCCGACAGCGTAGGCGATGTGGACGAGCGGCACACGGTAGCCGCGGCAGCTTGCGGCCTCCGCCGGCGTGACCGCGAGAAAGACAGACACAGGCGATACCCCCTTGCAGAAAACGGGAAAAATTGGTAGACTACCAATATAGATATGCACCCGGAAAGGAAACCATGCCGATGCTCCTGACACCTCATTGGGTTTTTGACGATTATACCGCCGTGACGCCGGACTTCCTGCGCGCGCATGGCGTGACGCTGCTGCTCACCGACCTCGACTATACGCTCGCGCCCAAGTCCGTCCGCGAGCCGGACGACGCGGTGCGCGTGTGGCTCGCCGCACTGGCGGCAGCGGGCGTCACCGTCGCCGTTTTGTCGAACAACCGCAGCCCGCGGCGCGTGCAGCGCTTCTGTGCGGGGCTGGGCATCGACTTCGTGGGCCACGCGCAAAAGCCCTCGCGAAAGGGCTACCGCCGCGCGCTGGAGAAGTTCAAAACGCCGCAGGAGCATACGGCGATGCTCGGCGACAAGCTGCTCACGGATATCCTCGGTGCAAAGCGCAGCGGTGTGCTGGCGCTGATGGTGGAGCCGAAGGGCGGCGCGCGCGGTCCGTGGCAGAAGGTGCTCCATGCCCTGCAGGAGCCGTTCAAGCGCGCGAGCGCGCACGACGAGCGCACGGCGCGGCAATAATTTTGCAAAATTTGGCGCAAGATAGAGAAAACTACTTGCAATGAGGCCCTATATGCGGTAAAATACCATAGGTTAAAAACCGATACTTTATGAATTTGAGGAAGTCCGTAGTGATTTCCTCGGGAATATGGAGGAAAAAACTATGGCAACCATTACAGCCGGTGATTTCAGAAACGGCAAGACCTTTGAGATGGACGGCAAGGTCTATCAGGTCGTCGAGTTCCAGCACGTCAAGCCCGGCAAGGGCGCGGCGTTCGTCCGCACCAAGATGCGCAACGTCGAGACCGGCGCGGTCACCGAGACCTCTTTCAACCCCACCGCGAAGTTTGACGAGGCGTTCGTGGAGCGCAAGGACATGGAGTACAGCTACAACGACGGCGATCTCTACTACTTCATGGATCAGGAGACCTATGATATGGTCCCCCTGAACCGCGAGCTGCTCGGCGATGCGTTCCGCTTCGTCAAGGAAAACACCATGTGCAAGGTTCTGTCCGTCAAGGGCCGCGTGTTCGGCATCGAGCCGCCCAACTTCGTTGAGCTGGTCGTTACCAAGTCCGAGCCGGGCGCCAAGGGCGACACCGCCACCAACGTGACCAAGCCCGCCATCGTCGAGACCGGCGCCGAGATCAAGGTCCCCCTGTTCATCAACGAGGGCGACAAGATCCAGATCGACACCCGCACCGGCGAGTACATGGGCCGCGCCAAGTAAAAAAAACAAGTCAGCAGGGAACCGTTTGATCTGATCTGAAAGGAGAAGCATTATGGGTATTTCTGAAAAGATCGCTTATCTCAAGGGCCTGATGGAAGGCATGAACGTGGATACGGAGTCCAACGAGGGCAAGCTCTTTGCTGCCGTCGTGGACGTGCTCGATGAGATCGCCCTCGAGGTCGAGGACCTGACCGATGAGGTCATGGAGCTAGGCGACGGGCTGGATGTCATCAGCGACGACCTCTCCGATGTGGAGGACATCGTCTACGACGAGTGGGACGATGAGGACGATGACGACGATGATGACGAGGAAGACGAGGAAGAGGAGTGCTACGCCACCACCTGCCCCGAGTGCGAGGAGGAGATCTTCTTCGACGACACCATGCTCGAGGACGGCGAGATCATCTGCCCGAACTGCGGCGCGAAGCTGGAGTTCGACCTCTCCGATCTGGCCGACGCCGCGGACGAGGATAAGGACGAGGAGTAAATCCGCAAAACGAAACGCGCAGCCCTTCGGCTGCGCGTTTTTCTATGCTTTTTCAGAACGGCCGCTTGGCGACCTCGACGATGGTATCCAGCATCCCCTGAATCTGCGGGGTGAGAACCTTGTTCTTGTGATAGATGACCTGACGGAACTGCGACATTTTGCAGTCCTCGACGCGCACCGCGGCAAGACTCTTTTCATGGATGCTCTTTTTCACGGTGTAGAGCGGCAGGACGGTCATATACGCGGGATTCTCATACAACAGGCGCAGGGCGAGCACATCGTCCTCCAGCTCGAGGAAGGGACGGATTTCCAAGCCCTGACGGGCCAGCTCGGTGTCGAACAGGTCGCGGTAGGCGTTTGTGCGGTTCATCAGGATAAAGGGGTGGTCGACCAGCTCGGCCAGACGGACGCTCTCGCGCGCGGCAAGTGGGTTATCGCGGTTTGTGACCACCACGACCTCCTCCTCGGCCTCAAAGACCTTGACGAACTGCGGGTCGAGCACCTGAGAATCGAGCGTGTAAATGAGGTCGAGCTCGTTTTTGAGCAGCTTGTCCTTGAGCGAGGCGACCATGTCGGCGTGCAGGCGCATCATCACATGGGGAAAGCGTTGGCGGAAGGCCGGGACAATGTCGGAGAACGACGCGGTCATAAGGGAATTGAGCGTGCCGACCTGCACCATGCCCGTCAGCTCCGTTTCCTCGGAGGCAAAGACCTGCGCGCGGGCGACGGCGCTGACGATATCGCGGGCATAAGAGATGAAGTTCTTGCCGTACTGCGTGATGGAGACGTTCTTCCCGATGCGGTCGAACAGACGCACACCCAGCTCGCGCTCGAGCTGCTGGATCTGCACGGTGACGGCAGATTGGGAATAGTCCAGCGCCTCGGCAGCCTTGGAGAAGCTGTTGAGCTCGGTGACCTTCAGAAATGTGACAAGATTGCGGATCTCCATGTGCGTGTATCTCCGATTTCAAAAAATTTAAATGATTCTTCAAATATACTAATAAAAAGAATGGATGTTGTCAAGACCATTCCGAAAAGAAAAAAGGGCGTCTGCCCTTTTTTCTTACTGCTTGGAGGAGAGATAGTAGTCGCTCTCGCCGGGATGGTAGAACGGACAGGCGGGGTAGTCCCCACGCAGGAATTGGGCCATTTCGTCCTCGTCCAGCTCGGCGCCCTGTTCGCAGGTGTAGCAGCCGTACTCCTCGTCGTAGACGTAGTTCATGCAGTCCTCGCAGCGGCTCTGCTTCGCCATCGCGCGCCCTCCTCAGTCCTTGTACTCGATGTGCAGCAGCTCGTGCGCGCGGTCGGCGAGACCGTTTGCGTACATCGCGTCGATGACCGGGTTGCGCTCGCTGCGCTTGAACATGGCGCTGCGGTCGATCTCGTAGAGCCCCTGCGCGCGCTGGAGCTTTTTCGCCATCAGGGCGTAGGGCTGGCCCGCGCCTCCGACGCAGCCGGTGCGGCAGGACATGACCTCGACGAGGTCCGCCTGCACCTCGCCGCTCTGGATCTGGTCGAGCAGCTTCGCGGCGCTGCCGAGTCCGTGGACGATGGCGACGCGCACCTTGCGGCCGTTGATCGTGACCTCGGCAAAGCGGACGGCGTCCGTGCCGCGGAGGCCGCTGTGCTCGATGGTGCGCAGGGCGTTCTTGCTCTTGTCGGGGGTGCAGCAGCGGATGACTGCCTCAGCCACGCCGCCGCTCGTGCCGAAGATCTCCGCCGCGCCGGAGCCCATGCCGTAGGGCAGGTCGGGGGATTCCTTCTCCAGCATCTGGAAGCGGATGCCGGACTCCTTCATCATCTGCACGACCTCCTGCGTGGTGAGCACAAGGTCGACGTAGGGGACGCCATAGGCGTCGCGGAACTCCTCGCGCCGCGCCTCCATCTTCTTGGCGGTGCAGGGCATGATGGCGATGTGGAAGGTCGTGCGGCCGTCCTCAGCGTCCTTCTTGCGGTAGTTTTCCTTGAGCACGGACGCAAACATCTGCATGGGGGAGCGGGCGGTGGAGAGATTCTTCAGAAATTCGGGCCGCTCGTTTTCCACATACTTCACCCACGCGGGGCAGCAGGAGGTCATCAGCGGCAGGTTCTCGCCGGTCTCGAGCCGGCGCAGGAACTCGGCGGATTCCTCGCGCACGGTGAGATCCGCGCCGAAGATGGTGTCGTACACCTCGTCCGCGCCCATGATCTTGAGCGCGGTGACGAGCTTATCGAGCACATTTTCGCCCGCGGGGAGGCCGTAGGCCTCGCCGATGGCAACGCGCACGGCAGGCGCGATCTGAATGACGACGCGCTTTTGCGGGTCCTGCAGGGCTTTCCACGCGGGGCCGATGTCGTTCTTGATGGTGATGGCGCCGGTGGTGCACACGGCGGAACATTGTCCGCAGCTGACGCAGTGCGTCTCGCTCAAGGGCTTATTGTCCGTCGTGGCGATGTGCAGGCTTGGGCCGCGGCCGGCAAAGCGCAGATTGCTGACGCCCTGCACCTCGTGGCAGACGCGCACACAGTCGCCGCAGAGGATGCACTTGTTGAGGTCCATCGTGACGGCGGGGCTGGAGAAGTCCATCTTGACATGCTCGCGCGTATCGTCGAAGCGGACGTGGTGGATGCCGAAGCGGACCGCCATCTCCTGCAAACGGCAGGCGCGGTTCTTCTCGCAGGTGGTGCAGTCGCGGCAGTGCGCGGAGAGCAGCAGCTCGATGATCATGCGGCGGTACTTGAGCAGCCGCGCCGTGTTGGTGCGGATGTGCAGCTCGTTTTTCGGCGGCATGGTGCAGGCCGCGTCGATCTTTCCGGTGCCCTCCTCCTCGACCATGCACATACGGCACGCGCCGTAAACGGACAGATCGGAATGGAAGCAGAAGTTGGGAATCTCAACGCCGGCCTTGCGGCAGACCTCGAGCACGTTGGGTTCGTTGTCATATTCCACGCGGATGTTGTCCACGTACATAACGCCCTTAGACATCGAGCTCCACCTCCTTGATCGCGTCGAAGGGGCAAGCCTCGATGCAGGTATAGCATTTCACGCACTTTTCCGGGTCGATCGAAAACGGCGAGCGGACGACGCCGGTGATGGCGTTCGCATGGCAGTTGCGCGCGCACTTGCTGCACCCGCGGCAGATGGCGGGGTCCACGACCAGACAGATGCGGTTGTAGGGCAGATCGCCCGGCTGGATGGGATAGCGGTGGTCGCTTTCGCACAGCGCGCAGCGACCGGCCAGGTGGCCGCGAAACTCCTCGGGGAAGTATTTCACGGCGCTTTGCAGCGTCGAGAACGAGCCGCGCCCAAGGTTGCAGAAGGCGGTGACGGAGATCATCTCGCCGAGGTCCATGAGCAAAGAGAAATCCTCCTCGCTCAGACGGTAATTGCGCAGCGCCCACAAAAGCTCGTTCATGCGCTTGGTGCCCTCACGGCAGGAAACGCACTTGCCGCAGAACTCCGTCTGCGTATACTGCATGAAGCGGCAGGCGACGTCCACCATGCAGCGGTCCTCGTCGAGGACGGTGATGACGCTGTCGCCGCGGCGGATGCCGTAGGGCTTGAGCTGCTGGAAATGCAGCGGCAGGTCAAGCTGCTCGGCGGACAGAAGTCCGCCGCTGGGGCCGCCGATCTGCACGGCCTTGCACCTTTTTCCGTTCACCATGCCGCCGCCGAGCTGCTCCACGACCTCGCGCAGCGTGGTCGATTCCTCGGGGATGTCCACATGACCGGGGCGGTTGATGTCGCCCTTGAGCATAAAAATTCTTGCCATTCGATCCACTCACTTTTTCTTGCGTTTGCGTATAATACACAACAGTGTAACACTCTATCACTATACGGAAAAAATGTAAAGAGAAGCATTCATAAATAATCTGAATAGGTCGAAAACCGTGACGAAAAAGGCATAAAGACCGACCGGAGAAGCGTCCTGCAAAGCTCTTAACGCCGTGCAGGAGCCGGCGCGGCAGGCCAAAAGACAAAGAAAGCGGGGGACGCTGCGCGTCCCCCGCTTTTCAGATCAGCTCCGTTTCCTCGTCGTCCAGCAGCTGCATCACCGATACCTCGTAGGCGGTGCGCTCCTCGCTGCCCGCGTCGGTCTGCTTGATGTAGGTGCGGCTCTGCACGCGGCCCTCAAGCGTCAGGCGGTCGCCCACCTGCATTTCTGCGATCTTGGCGGCGACCTTTCCCCACGCGATGCAGGGCAGATAGTCCGCGCGCCCGTAGCGGCGGTTGACCGCCAGGATCATATCGCAGATGCTGCGCCCCAGCGGCGTGCGCCGCAGCGTCGGCTGCTTGCACAGCACGCCCGAGAGCAGGATGCGGTTGAAGTGCCCGCCGTCGCACGGCTCGAGGGACTGGGCGAAGGTGGAGATGACAAGGCGGCTGCCGTGCCCGCTGCGGTTGTTGAACGAGCGGAGCTGTCCGGTCACGCGCAGGGGCGTGCCCTCTGCAATGTCGATGCCCTCCAGCAGAGCGGAGGGGGCGAGGATGAGCGGCAGGTCGCTCTGCCCGGACAGGCGCTCCACACGCAGCGGAAAGCGGTAAAAGCTCTCGCCGTGATTCTCGTGCGAAAAGGAGGGAGCCGCGCCGGCTGTGCCCCAAAGCTCCACATAGTTCTGACTTTTTTCCATAGCGTACACCTCAAAGTATGTTGTTGGTGCAGTCTATGAAAAAGAGCACGCGAGTATGACAAAAGGGAAGCCCATGCGGGCTTCCCTTTGCTGCGGTTTGAGAGAGGAGCTTACATCTTGGAGATGATGTCCACGATCTCCGCGCCGATGCGCTTCTGAGCCTCGACGGTGGCGGCGCCGATGTGCGGCGTGCAGGAGACCATCGGGTGAGAGTAGAGCGCCTTGTTGGTGGCGGGCTCGTCGGCGTACACGTCCAGACCGGCGGCGCGGACCTTGCCGCTCTCCAGACCGGCGAGCAGGGCGGCCTCGTCGACGTTGGTGCCGCGGGAGGTGTTGATGATGACGACGCCGTCCTTCATCTTGGCAATGCGCTCGGCATTGATGAGCGCGCCGCCGTCGACCGCGGGAGCGTGGACGGAGATGAAGTCAGCCTTCGCCAGCAGCTCGTCCATCTCAACGTAGGGGATGCCCAACTGCTCCTCGATGCCGGGGATGTGGAAGATATCGAAAGCGATGACGTTCATGCCGATGGCCTTGGCCATCACGCCGAGCTTCTGGCCGATGCGGCCGAAGCCGACCACGCCGAGGGTCTTGCCGCACAGCTCGATGCCCTTGCCGTAGGCCTTCTTTTCCCACTGGCCGTTGCGCATGGTGTAGCCGGCGTGGGAGATGTAGCGGGCGCAGGAGAACATATGAGCCATGGCGAGCTCGGCGACGGACTCGGAGGAAGCGCGCGGGGTGTTCTTCACGTCGATGCCGGCGGCCTTGGCGTAATCGACGTCGATGTTGTCAACGCCCACGCCGCCGCGGATGATGAGCTTGAGCTGGCTGCCCTTGGCCTCGTCGATCTGTGCGGCGCGGACCTTGGTCTTGGAGCGGACGACGACCACGTCGAAGTCACGCAGGGCCTTGCCCAGCTCGGCGGGCTCGTAGAACTGCTCGACGACCTCGTGACCCTGAGCCTTCAGCTCGGCCATCGCGGTCTTATCCATACCGTCAGTAACAAGAATACGCATGATAACTTTCTCCTTGTAAATTTTTTAAAATGGTTTTACTTGTGCTCGGCCTCGAACTTCTTGAGGAAGTCGACCAGCGCCTGCGCGCCCTCGATGGGCATGGCGTTGTAAACGCTCGCGCGCAGACCGCCGACGGACTTGTGACCCTTGAGGTTATCGTAGCCCGCAGCCTTGGTGGCGGCGACGACTTCGGCATCCAGCTCGGCGGAGTCGGTGACGAAGGGGATGTTCATGAGAGAGCGGAACTCCGGCTCGACCGTGCCGTGGAACATCTTGGAGGAATCCAGGAAGTCATAGATGACCTTGGCCTTGGCGATGTTGCGCTTGTGCATCTCCTCAAGACCGCCGATGCTCTTGAGATACTTGAAGACCTTGCCGCAGCAGTAGATCGCCCAGCAGTTGGGGGTATTGTACATGGAGCCATTCTTGGCGTGGGTGTCGTAGCGCATATAAATGGGCATCTTGGGATCGAGATCCTCGCGGATCAGATCCTCACGGATGATGACGACGACCATGCCGGCAGGGCCGACGTTCTTCTGCACGCCCGCGTAGATCATACCGTAGTCGCTGACATTGCAGGGCTGAGAGAGGAACATGGAGCTCTGGTCGGAGACGAGGATGTGGCCCTTGGTGTTGGGCAGCTTCTGCCAGGTCACACCGTGGATGGTCTCGTTCTCGCAGATGTAAACGTAGTCGGCGTCATCGGGAATATCGAGATCGGAGCAGTCGGGAATGTAGCTGTAGTTCTTATCCTTGGAGGAAGCGGCAACGATGACCTCGCCGTACTTCTTGGCTTCCTTGATGGCCTTGCTGGACCATGCGCCGGTGTCGATGTAGACGGCCTTGCCGTTCTTCATCAGGTTCCAGGGAACCGCCGCGAACTGGAGGGTGGCGCCGCCCTGAATGAAGAGGACCTTATAGTTGTCGGGGATCCCCATCAAGTCGCGCAGGTCGGCGTCGGCTTCGTCGATGATCTGCTGGAAGACCTTGGAGCGGTGGGACATTTCCATGACGCACATGCCGCTGCCGCGGTAGTTCATCATCTCGTCACGGATCTCCTCCAGCACGGGCTCGGGCATCATGGCGGGACCGGCGGAGAAGTTGTAGGTGCGATTGTACTTCATTGTTGTTTCCTCCTGATCGTTGTTATTTTAAGGTAAAATGACGGTTTTTGCCTGATTTGACAAGTACAGTATAGTACAGCTTATTTGGATAATCAATAGAAAAAAAGAAATGACCTAAATGATTTTTTGTCAACGAAACAAAAAGTAAGATTTTCGCGTTTCGGCTTGAAAAAGCAAAGCGCGGCGGCGTTCTTAAAAAAGATGTAAGAAAGTCGTAAAAAGAAAAACATTGCATATTGCGTTAAGAACGTATAAAATATTTGCAAAGAACCGTGAAAGAAGGTATTGCCATGCGTCCGGACGGAACCCGAGTCAAGAATGCCAGCGCCATCGTTTCGGCGCTTCCCTATATCATGCCGCGCCGCTATGACGCGCACGACTACATCACCGAGTATGCCGAGATGGAGCCGATGCGCCGCTACATTCAGAGCAAGCGGCGGGAGGGCGTGCGCATCTCCTACATGGCGCTGATCCTCGCCGCCTACTTCAAGGCGTATCAGCAGAATCCGAAGATCAACCGCTTCATCATGAACTCGAAGATCTACCAGCGCAACCATTTCTGCGTCAGCTTCGTCATTCTCAAAACGCGCGCCGACGGCACGCCCGACGAGACGAGCGTGAAGATCTTCTTTGAGGACGGGGACGACATCATTTCCATCAACCGCAAGATCGAGGACGCGGTCGCGCTCAACCAGAAAAAGGAGCATAACAACAACACCGACCGCTTTGCGAACTTCATGTTCTCGCTGCCGGTGCTGCCGACGCTCTTGGTCGGCCTCGTCAAGCTCCTCGACCGCCTGAGCCTGCTGCCGCGCTTCGTCATTGACCTCAGCCCGTTCCATACGAGCCTCTTCATCACCAACCTCGCCAGCATCAACACGGAGGCCATCTACCACCACTGCTACGAGTTCGGCACGACGGGCGTGTTCGTCTGCATGGGCAAGCCCGTCCCCAACTTCCTCACCGGTGAATACAACAAGAAGATCATGCCGCTCGGCATCGTGATGGACGAGCGCATCTGCACGGGCCACGAGTACGCGCTCTTCTGGCAGACGCTTCGCCGCTATCTCAAGCATCCCGAGCTGACGGAGAACGGCGCGGAGGAGCGTGCGGAGATGCCGGAGGCGGTCGAGGCGTAAGGGGGCAACCGCGCGTTGCTTGCTTTTCCGACGGAAAGAGGGTATGCTGTCCGACATGGAGGTGATCGTATGGAAACCAAAAATGTGATCTACGAGCTGCGCACGGGAAAGGGCATGTCACAGGATGAGCTTGCCGAGAAGCTGTTTGTGACGCGGCAGGCGGTCTCGCGCTGGGAAAACGGCGAGACGGTGCCGAACACGGAGACGCTCAAGCTGCTCTCAAGGCTCTTCGACGTGTCGATCAACACGCTTTTGGGCTCGCCGCGGCAGCTGGTCTGCCAGTGCTGCGGGATGCCGCTCGAGGAGGCGTCGCTCAGCCGTGAGCCGGACGGAGCCATCAACGAGGACTACTGCAAGTGGTGTTATGCCGACGGCAAATTTGCCTATACGAGCATGGACAAGCTCATCGACTTCTGTGCGGAGCACATGGCGAGCGAGCAATGGCCTGCCGGGCAGGTGCGCGCGTACATGGCGGGGATCCTGCCGACGCTCAAGCATTGGCAGGCGGCGGAATAAGAAAATACCGGTAAAAAAGCGAGCCGTACGGCTCGCTTTTTCATATCTCCTGCGGGAAGTCCTTGCAGGGCTTGAGCGCGGCCTTGGCCGGCTCGCTGAGCCGATGGCCCGTGTAGTCGAAGCGCGAGCCGTGGCAGGGGCAGTCCCACGATTTTTCGTCGTCGTTCCACGTCAGCTCGCAGCCGCGGTGCGGGCAGCGGATGTCCACCGCGAACAGCGTGCCGTCCGTGTGGCGGTAGACGCCGTATTTTTTGCCCTGCCAGGCGACGATACCGCCATGTCCGCGGGCGATGTCCGCCGCCGCGGTCTGCGCGGGCACGAACAGCCGCCGCCCGATGCCGCGCACGGCGTAGCCCGCGCCCTCCCAGAAGGCGGAGATGGATGCGGAGGGGAAGAAGCGCTGGGGCGAGAAAATGTCGGCGTAGGGATAGTCCTCACCGGTGAGACGGGCGGTGAGCAGCGTGGCGGCGACCATGCTGCCGGTCATGCCCCACTTGCCGAAGCCGGTGGCAACGTGCAGGAACGGCGCGGACGAGGAATAGGGGCCGATGTACGGCACGCCGTCGAGCGTCATGCAGTCCTGCGAGGACCAGGCGAACGCCTCCTGCGCCGCGGGAAAGAGCCGCTGCGCCTGCGCGCGCAGACGGTCGTAGCTGTCGCCGAGGTTTTCACCGCAGCGGTGCCCGCCTCCGCCGAGGAGCAGATAGCGCCCGCTGCGCCGCAGGCTCCAGCCCTCCTCACCCGCGTCGAGCCACATCCCGGGGAGCGGCGGTGCGCCGGTCAGCGCAAGGAGGTACGAGCGCTCCTGCCGCAGCCGCAGACCGTAGAGCCCGAAGCGCTCGAGCATGGGGAAGTGCGTGGCGACGACGACCTGCTCCGCCGTGACCGTGCCGCCGTCGCAGCGGACGGCGTGGCCGCGGATGTCGCGCACGGGGGAGTGCTCATAGACCGTCAGCTCCGGCAGCAGCGCCGCGAGGAACGGCAGCGGCGAGAACTGCGCCTGCCGCTCGAAGCAGAGCGCCTCGCGCACCGGAAAGGGCAGACCCTCGGGCTTCACCAGCCGCGCGGGCGCGCCGAGGGACAGGGCGTATTCCAGCTCGCGCGTAAGGGAGGGGCCGTCCGGCGCGGCATAGATGAAGGAGCTTTCGTCCGAGAAGCCGCAGTCGATGCGCTTCTGCCGCACGAGCGCGCGGAACTGCCGCACGGCGCAGAGGTTCGCCTGCAGGTATTGACGTGCCAGATGGAAGCCGAAGTCATGCACCAGCCGCTCGCAGAACCGGCCGTGCTGCGCGGTGATCTTCGCCGTCGTGTGCGCGGTCACGCCCGAGGCGAGGCGGCTGCCCTCCAGCAGCACGACGCGCAGGCCCCTCGTGTGCAGGGCGTAGGCGGTCAGGATGCCGGCCATGCCGCCGCCGACCACGGCGGCGTCGGCGTGCAGGTCCTCCCGCAGCGGCGGGTAGGCGGGGAGCGTATCGCGGCTGTTCCAAAGCGTTTGCATAGGCGTGCCTCCGAAGCGTTTTTGCTATTGTCTGCCGCCGCGCCGTTTCCTATTCCTGCCGGAATTGGGAAATAGTTGGACTTGCAAAAATAGTTACAAAATGTAACCATTAGAGGACGGAGGGAGCAAATCCCTTGAAAAGCACGAAAAGGAGAATGTACCATGAAAAAACTGCTTTCCCTGTCGCTGGCGCTGCTGGCAGCCGCGGCCATGACCGTCCCGACACTTGCCGCGTCCCACACCGTGCAGCGCGGCGACACGATGTGGAAGCTCGCCGTGCAGTATCAGGTCGGCACGAGCGAGATCATCGACGCGAATCCGCAGGTCGCAAATCCGAATCTCATCTACCCCGGCGACGTGCTGACCATCCCCGAGACGGATGCCTCCGTCCGCGCCTACGAGCAGGAGGTCGTCCGCCTTGTGAACGCCGAGCGCGCGAAGCACGGCCTTGCCGCGCTGACGGAGGACTGGGAGCTTTCCCGCGTGGCGCGCTACAAGTCGCAGGATATGCATGATAACCGTTACTTCGCGCACAACAGCCCGACCTACGGCACGCCCTTCCGGATGCTCCGCGCCTTCGGCCTCAGCTACCGCACGGCGGGCGAGAACATCGCCATGGGCTACGCCGCGCCCGCCGCGGTCGTTGCGGGCTGGATGAACAGCGAGGGCCACCGCGCCAACATCCTCAGCAGCTCCTACACGAAGATCGGCGTCGGCTACGTCGCCGACGGACATTACTGGACGCAGCAGTTCATCGGTTGAGACGATGAATTTCATCGGATAAAACGATGAGTTTTTTCACCGCTTGACTTTTCCGTCGACTTGTGTAAAATCACCTTGTTCAGACGATGTGAAATTGCCGTAAAGAAATGGGACGGAAAGGGGAACGGGCGATGGAGAAGCTGCAGGGGTTTACCGACCATGTGATGCTGTATGTGAAAACGCTGGTCAAATGGCTGCTGGCCGCTGCGCTCATCGGCACGGTCGGCGGCGCGGTCGGCTCGCTCTTTCACCTCGGCGTGGAGTACGCCACCGAGCTGCGGACGGAGGTCCCTGCGCTGCTTTACGCGCTGCCGCTCGCGGGCGTGCTGATCGTCGCGCTCTACCGCTTCCTGCGCACGCAGGGCGTGGGCACCAACGCGGTGCTCGACGCGGTGCATCAGGGCCGCGAGCTGCCGATCCTGCTCATTCCCGCCATCTTCCTCGCCACGCTCCTCACGCATCTGGCGGGCGGCAGCGCGGGACGCGAGGGCGCGGCGCTGCAGATTGGCGGCGACCTCGGCGAGCACTTCGGCAAGATGCTGCGCATGGACGATAAGGACTGCCGCCTGGCGACGCTGTGCGGCATGAGCGCGCTGTTCTCCGCGCTGTTCGGCACGCCGCTCGCGGCGGTGTTCTTCGCGCTCGAGGTCGTGAGCATCGGTGTGCTATACTATTCCGGCCTCATTCCCTGCATCACCTCGTCGCTGGTGGCCTACGCCGTATCGCTGCGCTTCGGCATCGAGCCGATGCGCTTCGCCGTTGCCGTACAGGAGACCGGCGCGCTCACGCTGGCGCGCGCGGCGGTGCTCGCGCTCGGCTGCGCGCTGGTGAGCATCCTCTTCTGCGAGATGCTCCACCGCACGGAGCATCTGACGGAGCGGCTGGTCAAAAACGATTATCTGCGCGCCTTCCTCGGCGGCTGCCTTGTGATCGCGCTGACGCTGCTCGCCGGCTGCCGCGACTACAACGGCGCGGGCGGCTATGTCATCGCCGCCGCGCTCGGCGGCACAGCGAAGCCGGAGGCGTTCCTGCTCAAGATCGTCTTTACCGCCATTACGCTCGGCTGCGGCTTCAAGGGCGGCGAGATCGTGCCCACGCTCTTTGTCGGCTCGACCTTCGGCTGCGCGGCGGGAGCGCTGCTCGGCCTGCCTGCTGGCTTTGCCGCGGCGCTCGGCATCACGGGCCTTTTCTGCGGCATGACGAACTGCCCCATCACCTCGCTGCTCATCAGCGTTGAGCTGTTCGGCGCGGACGGACTGCTGTGCTACGCGGTCGTGTGTGCGGTGAGCTATGTCTGCTCGGGCTACCGGGGACTGTACTCCAGCCAGACCATCCTCTACTCCAAGCTGCGCGCGGAATTCATCAACGTCCACACGAAGTGAATAAAACGACACCTCCCGCGGCAAACTGCAAAAAATGCCGCGGGAGGATTTTTATGGATAATGTTCAGCCGATGGACGGGCATGACTTTCTGAGTCTCGCCGTCACAGCGGTCGTTTCGTATCTGGTTCTGTTTTTGCTCACGAAGCTGGTAGGCAACAAGCAGATCTCGCAGATGACAATGTTCGACTACATCTCCGGCATCTCGGTCGGCTCCATTGCCGCCGAGATGGCGACCGAGCCGGAGTCACCGCTGCGCCCGCTCACCGGCATGGTGGTCTACGGGCTTCTGGCCTGGGGCATCGCGCTGTGGACGAACAAGTCTCTCGCCGCGCGGCGGGCCTTTACGGGCAAGCCGCTCATCCTCTACGACGGAGGAACGCTCTACCGTGAGCACCTCAAGCGCGCGAAGCTCGACCTGAGTGAGTTCCTTACGCTCTGCCGCGCGGGCGGCTGGTTTGACCTCTCCCAGCTCGAGACGGTCGTCTTTGAGCACAACGGCAACCTGAGCTTTCTGCCCAGGGAGGCCTACCGCGCCGCGCAGCCGACCGATCTTTCGCTCTCGCCAAAGCAGAGCGTGCTCATGACGCCGGTCATTATGGACGGCGAGGTGCTGCCGGAGAATCTGCGGTCCGTCGGCAAGGACGAGGTCTGGCTCACGAAAAAGCTGCGCGAGCAGGGCTATTCTGCCTTCGGGGAGGTCTTCCTTGCCCTCTGCGACGGAAGCGGCGAGGCCCCGCAGCTTTATCCGATCGAGACGAAAAAAACGCCGAGGGAAGACGGCAAATAACGAACAGGCGGCGCTCCCGAGAGGAGCGCCGTCTGGCTTAGTGCTGGTATTCAAATTCGAGGTTGTAGAGGCTGACGATGTCGCCGTCCTGAATGCCCATCTCCTCAAGGCGGGCAAAGAGGCCGCTCTCGCGCAGCATCTTGTCGAAATACATCCGGCTCTCGTAGTCGGAGAAGTTGACGTTCGCCATGAGCCGCTCGAGCCACGGGCCTTCGACGATGTAGGTGTTGTCGTCCACCGTGATGTTGAGCGGGGCGGAGGTGTCGAGCTTCGGCGGGCGCGGGACGTACTCCGGCTCGTAGACCGTGACCGGCGGGAGCGTGGAGAGCTTTTCGGCGATCTTCAGCACCAGCTCGCGCGTGCCGGTGTGGGATGCGGCGGAAAGGGCGAAGAGGGGATAGCCCGCCTCCTCGACGTGCGCGCGCAGCTTTTCGAGCAGCGCTTCGTCCTCCATAATGTCGGTCTTGTTCGCGACCACGATCTGTGGGCGCGTCGCCAGCTCGGGGGAATACTGCGCCAGCTCGGCGTTGATGGCGTCGAAGTCCGCGACGGGGTCGCGCCCCTCGCTGCCCGAAACGTCCACGACATGAACGAGCAGGCGGCAGCGGTCGATGTGGCGCAGGAAGTCGTGGCCGAGGCCCGCGCCATCCGCCGCGCCCTCGATGATGCCGGGAATGTCCGCCATCACGAAGCTCACGCCCTCGTCGACGTACACGACGCCGAGGTTGGGGTAGAGCGTGGTGAAGTGGTAGTTGGCGATCTTCGGCCGCGCCTTGGAAACGACCGAGAGCAGCGTCGATTTGCCGACGTTGGGGAAGCCGATGAGGCCCACGTCCGCGAGCAGCTTGAGCTCCAAAATGACGTCGTGGCTCTCGCCGGGCAGGCCCGCCTTGGCAAAGCGCGGCACCTGACGGGTGGGCGTGGCGAAGTGGCAGTTGCCCCAGCCGCCCTTGCCGCCGCGGCAGAGGACGTAGGGCTCGGACGAGGACATATCCTGAATGATCTCGTTTGTCTCCGCGTCGCGCACGAGCGTGCCGCGCGGCACGCGGATGGTGAGCGGCTTGCCGCTTTTGCCGAACTTGCGGCTGCCCTGACCGTCCATGCCGTTCTCGGCGGTGTATTTGCGCTTGTAGCGGAAGTCCATCAGCGTGGACATATTATCGTCCACCTGCAGAATGATGTCGCCGCCGTTGCCGCCGTCGCCGCCGTCGGGACCGCCGGCGGCGATGTATTTCTCGCGGTGGAACGCGACCGCGCCGTTGCCGCCCTTGCCGGCGGAAACGGAGATGCGCGCCTTATCAATGAATTCCGTTGCCATATCGAAAAACCTCCTTCGGGGGTATTGTTCTCTAACTTTACTATTTTACCCGCTTTTGCGTGCTCCGTCAAGGAAAAGCACAAAAAAGGAAGCGCAAGCCGTCGGCTTGCGCTTCCTTTTTCAAACCACTCAATTACTCAGCAGGATACACGCAAGCCTGCTTGCGATCCTTGCCGAGCTTCTCGAAGCGGAGCACGCCGTCCGCCTTGGCGAACAGGGTGTCGTCGCTGCCGATACCGACGTTGACGCCGGGATGGATGTGGGTGCCGCGCTGGCGAACAAGAATGTTGCCCGCGAGAACGAACTGACCGTCGGCGCGCTTGGGACCAAGGCGCTTGGACTTGGAGTCGCGGCCGTTCTTGGTCGAGCCCATACCTTTTTTATGAGCGAAGAACTGAAGACCAATGTTCATCATAATTCGTAGTCCATCCTTTCTGTAGAATGATGCGTGGGGGGGAGAGGAGGCTCACGCCTCCATTACTTCGATGTTTTCGGGGTATTCGTCGTGCAGCTCCGTGAAATAGAGCATCAAGCCGGCCAGAAGAGACTGGCAGGTGCTCTCCGCCGCGGCGCTCAGACCGCCGGGGAGACGGAACTCGATGGAACCCGATCTTTCATGGACCTTGACGGAGGCCGCGAGACCCAGCACGTCGTTCACGGTCGCGTCCACGAGACGCACGGCGCTCGTGATGGCGGCGCAGACGATGTCGGAGCCTGCCTCGGCATAGCCGCTGTGGCCCTTCGCGTCGAAGCCGATGATGCGCTTTCCCTCGGTGAGGAAGGTAACGGTCGTCATGGCTTAGAAGCTGATCTTGCCGATCTCAACCTTGGTATAAGGCTGACGATGACCCTGGCGTTTACGGTAGCCCTTCTTGGGGTTGTACTTGAAGATACGGATCTTCTTGCCCTTGCCGTTCTTGACGACCTTGGCGTCAACCTTCGCGCCCTCCACCACGGGAGTGCCGAACTTGGTGTTCTCGCCGTCCACGATGGCCAGAACGGTGTCGAAGGTAACGGCCTCGCCGGCCTCGACGTCCAGCTTCTCGATGAACAGAGTGTCGCCCTCGCTGACATTGTACTGCTTACCGCCGGTAACGATGATCGCTTGCATGTGTGCACCTCACTTTCCTTTATTACGGACTCGCTGTCGGGGGTGATCGGACGAGCCGATGCTTTGTACCCATTCAAAGCGGCTCACCGATTATAACAGGGAAAAACGGGAAAGTCAAGCGTTATTTGCCTGACTTTCCCACCAAATTTCACTTATTTTATAGGATCTTGAAAAGAATAAAGCCGACCGTGTTGATGGCAAGGTTTGCAAAGATATGAACTGCCCAAGAGGGGAAGATCGTCCCAGACCCTGCGTCGAGAAGATCAAAAAGTACGCCGCCCGCGGCAAGCCCCGCGAGTGCGAGAAGAAAAAGAGGCGGAGAAAACCACCCGAGCATCATCGCCGTGTGGTAGAGCGCAAAGCTCAGCGCGCTGAAAAGGCAGGCAAAGCGCTCGCCCGCGTACCTGCGCAGGACGAGGAAGGCAAAGCCGCGGAAGAAGAATTCCTCAAGAAGCGAATTGACGAAGGAGACATAGAGCGATACCCATAGAAAATTCTCCGCCGTAACGCCGGCATTCTTATCGAGAAGCGCGGTGACGGCGGAAAAATCGAAGATGCCGCGCAGCGCAAAATAAGCGCCGAGAATGAGCGCGAATACGCCGAGCCCAAGAGCGAGCGCACGCAGCAGCGCGCGCCGCTGTATGCGGAAAAGCGCACGGTGACCGTCCCTGCCCGCAGTATATTCGTAGAGCAGGGGAGCGAGCAGAAAGAGCGTGAGCTTAACGGCGGACTTGACTGCGTAGGGAGGACGGAGCACGCCGTCAACGACCGTCATTGCCGCGCAGCCGAGCAGTACGAGCGCACAGACGGCAAGCGCATTCTTTTTGATAGAAGTCATTGGCTACCCTCAGCCGTCCTCTCTCATGCTGTAGAGCGCCGCGCCGATGGCGGTGGCAAAGGTGGCGTTCTCGGGGATGATGTACTCCACGCCGTAGAGCTGTGTGAAGAGCTCAAAGGTCTCATGCGCGGGCGGGAGCATCGTGAGCGCGCCGGTGAGCACGACCGTGTTCGTGCCGCAGGTGCGGCAGGCGAGCACAGACATCGTGCCGATGGCCTGCAGGACAAGATTCACGAGACCGCGCATCTTGTCGGCGCTCGTGGCGTCCTCGGCGAGCTTGGCGAAGTTCGCCGCCGTCGCCTCCGGCGGCAGCGTGCCGACCTTGCCCTTGGACATATCGCCGATGGTGAGGTCGATCTGGGAGAGGTCGCCGTCCTGACAGAGTTTGCGGATGAGCGCGTACTGGTGCACGCCCGTGATGAGCTCGCTGAGGCCCGAGAGCGTGCCGCCGCCGATGCCGCTGCCGATGATGTGGCGGATCTCGCCGCCCTTTTCCGCCCAGAGCAGCGAGGTGCCGGTGCCCATGCTCACCACGACCGCCCGCTCCTTCCGGCTCAGCGCCAGACCGCCCACGCCGACGGAGGGGAACTCCTCGACCTTGACCGTGCGCACGCCGTAAATGTCGCCGTCCACATACGAGGCGCCCACGCCGGTGAGCGCGATGTGGCCGATGTCCGTGAGCTTCAGGCTGTGCGTGGCGAGGAAGTTGCCGAGCGCGCCGTAGAGAGAGGTGAGCGGGTCCTCCGCCTTCACGCGCAGCATATCAATGACTGTGCCGTTTTCGTGCAGCCCCACGATCTTCGTGCTGCTGCCGCCGATGTCAATGCCCAGAATAACGCCCATTTTGCGCTCCTCCGATGAAGTAAATTCATGCATATCATAGGAGACTTGCAGGGCAAAGTCAAGCAAAAGCCTTGAAAAGCCTTGCTTTATCCGTAAAAGCGGGCTATAATGAGGGCATCATAAGGCCGTGGTGAGCGTACCGCGGCCGAATTTATATGAGGTGTTCCATGAAAACGGAAGAAAAACTGAACATGACCATGCTCTGCGATTTCTACGAGCTGACCATGGGCAACGGCTATTTCCAAACCGGCTTCAAAGATCGCATCACCTATTTTGACGTTTATTTCCGCTCGGTCCCGGACGGCGGCGGCTTTGCCATCGCGGCGGGCCTCGAGCAGCTCATCGAATACATCGAGGATCTGCACTTTGACGAGCAGGACATTGCGTACCTGCGCGGCAAGGGCATTTTCTGCGAGGAATTTCTGGAATATCTGCGCACCTTCCGCTTCACCGGCGATATTTACGCCGTGCCGGAGGGGACGCCCGTGTTCCCGAAGGAGCCGATGGTCATTGTGCGCGCGCCCGCCATCGAGGCGCAGCTCGTCGAGACCTTCGCGCTGCTGACCGTCAATCACCAGAGCCTGATCGCCACGAAGGCCAACCGCATCGCCCGCGCGGCCAAGGGCCGCGGCGTGATGGAGTTCGGCTCCCGCCGCGCGCAGGGCACCGCAGCCGCCATCGTCGGCGCACGCGCCGCCTACATTGGCGGCTGCATCGGCACGGCCTGCACCATCACGGACGAGCTCTACGGCGTGCCCGCGCTCGGCACGATGGCCCACGCCTGGGTGCAGATGTTCGACACCGAGTACGACGCCTTCAAGACCTACTGCGAGCTTTATCCCGGCAACGCCATCATGCTGGTGGACACCTACGACACGCTCCGCTCCGGCATCCCAAACGCCATCCGCGCCTTTGACGAGGTGCTGCGCCCGAAGGGCATCACCAAGTGCGGCATCCGCCTCGACAGCGGCGACATCGCCTACCTTTCCCGAAAGGCGCGCGAAATGCTCGACGAGGCCGGCTGGGAGACGGCGACCATCACCGTTTCCAACTCGCTCGACGAGTACATCATCCGCGATATGTGGATGCAGGACGCGAAGATCGATTCGTTCGGCGTCGGCGAGCGGCTCATCACCGCGCGCAGCGAGCCGGTGTTCGGCTGCGTCTACAAGCTCGTCGCCGTAGAGGATAAGGACGGCAATGTAGTCCCCAAGATCAAGATCAGCGAGAACGTCGGCAAGATCACCACGCCGCATTTCAAGAAGCTCTACCGCTTCTACGGCCGCGACACGGGCAAGGCCATCGCGGACTACCTGTGCGTTTACGACGAAACGGTGGACGACAGCGACAAAATGACCATCTTCGACCCCGAGGCGACCTGGAAGCGCAAGGAGGTCTATCACTTCGAGGCGCGCGAGCTGCTCGTGCCGATCTTCAAAAACGGCGAGCTGGTTTACAAGCAGCCCTCGCTCGAGGAGATCCGCGCCTACTGCGCCGCGCAGGTCGACACGCTCTGGGACGAGGTCAAGCGCTTCGACAATCCCCACCGCTACTATGTGGACCTGAGCCAAAAGCTCTATGACATCAAGCAGGAGCTGCTGACGAAGAACGGCAGCCATTAAAGAGACCGACAAGAGGGAAGGGGAGGACGCATGAGAAGGCCACGCGGTTTCCAGCAAAGGGGAGAGCGCCGCATCGCTGCGGCCCTGCGCATCGCGCTGGCGGCGGCGCTGCTGGCGGTGCAGGTCCTGTTCGTGGTGCTCACAACGCGCTACCTCAAGGATCACTTTGCGCTCATCTACGGCGCGCTGGAGGGCATCGCCCTGATCACGGCTTTGTATATCTACAATAAGCCGGGCGACCTTTCCTACCGTGTGGCGTGGATCATTCCCATCCTCTTTGTGCCGGTGGTCGGCCTGATCCTCTACCTTCTCTGGGGCGGCGACACGCAGCGCAAGCGCTTACAGCGTCAGACGGTGCCGAAGCTCCCACCGGAGGAGCCGGAGAGTTTGCGAAACCGCAGCGCGCTCAACGCGGACCGTCTGCAGCGCGCGCTGCCCGGCTGGTCGCGAGTATCTCAGTATCTGAGCAGCCGCGGCTTTTACCTCTATCAGAACACGAAGATGGTCTATCTTCCCGAGGGGGCGCTGCTGCTGGAGGATATTCTCGGTCGCATCAAAGCGGCGGAGCGCTTCATCTTCATGGAGTATTTCATCCTCGCCGAGGGAAAGCTCTGGGACCGCATGAGCGCGGCCCTTTGCGAGCGCGCCCGCAGCGGCGTGGAGGTCAAGATCATCTTCGACGACTTCGGCAACATCAAGCGTTTCAGCGCGGAGAGCCTACAGACGCTGCGCGACGCGGGCGTGGAGGTCATCGTCTTCAACCCCGTGCACGAGTATGTCAACCGCCTCTATTTCAACTACCGCGACCACCGCAAGATCACGGTCATTGACGGCGAGACCGCCTACACCGGCGGCGTGAACATTGCCGACGAGTACGCGAACCTTATTGACCGCTTCGGCTACTGGAAGGACAGCGGCATCCGCCTGGAGGGCGAGGGCGTCTGGGGCCTGACCGCGGCGTTCCTCAATATGTGGAGCTTTCTCGGCGGCGAGCTGCACGAGGAGCGGGACTACTACCGTCCTCACACCTCGCCGGCAACGGACGGCTTTTGTCAGCCGTTTCTCGACGGTCCGCAGAACAATCCCGACAACCCCGCCGAGGATACCTTTTTGCAGCTCATCGGCAGCGCGCGCCGCTTCCTTTATATCACGACGCCGTATTTTATCCCCGACGAGAATATCATGCGCGCGCTGTGCATCGCCGGCGACGGCGGGGTGGACGTCCGGCTGATGCTGCCCGGTACGCCGGATCACTGGTACGCCGACGCGGTGGCGGACTCCTACCTCGGCGAGCTGCTTGAGCACCATGTAAAGGTGTACCGCTATACACCCGGCTTTCTGCACGCCAAAAGCATCATGGTCGACCGCGAGACGGCCTTTGTCGGCTCGGTCAACTTTGACTACCGCAGCTTTGAGCTGCACTACGAGTGCGGCGTCATGCTCTACGGCGCGAGCGCCATCGAGAGCTTGCTGGAGGACATGGACAGCATTCTGGATAAAAGCCATGCCGTCACACCCGAGGAGTGGGCGCACCGCGGTCTGCTGCGGCGGATGTTCGAGCCCATCCTGCGCATTTTTTCCATCTGGATGTGAGGGCGGCCGGCCTGCTTTTACAAGCGATTCCGCGGGCTGCAAGCTAATAGAAAAAGCATGACCACCGGTTTACCGGCGGCCATGCCTTCTTCATACGAAATAAAGGTCCCGAAGCCTTATGGCTTCGGGACCTTCTTTGGCAGCGGGAGAAGGATTCGAACCCTCACATACGGAGTCAGAGTCCGCTGTGCTACCATTACACAATCCCGCTATGTTCGCTTGACGAACATTTGTTATTATACCAGCGGTTTTGCATTTGTCAAGAACTAATTGCCAATTTTCCGGATTTTTTTCATTTTGGTGCCGCGGGCTGTTTTTGACCTGCGTTTCAGCGGCAAAGCCGCTCGGACGGCGCGGGCGGGAAAGCGGCTTGCGCGAGGAGCGGCGGGAGACCGAAGCGCGAATTGGCTGTTTCGGCGGGAGGAAAATTTGCTTTTTCTTCGGATTTGGTGAAAATGCCGATTCCCTTTTGCACTTTAAGCTGTTATACTGCATACATCAAGGCTTCCGAGAGGAGCACAGACCATGACCGTAATGAACCGCAGTGCTGAATACCGCTACTTTAGCTTTACCTATTTTATGGGTAAGGCTTATTCTGGTTTGGCTGAAAGCAAGCGCGTGTAAGAACGGGTCCTTTGTCGGAATGACCGTAAATGCATGACGAACCGCAGCCGGACCGGCTGCGGTTTTTTCATCGCTTAAGGAGGAATTTTACCATGATCGTCGTACTCAAGCACAATCCGAATCCCGAGCAGCTGCAGAGCCTGATCACATGGCTGCAGGAAAAGGGCATCATCATTCACACCAGCATCGGCGAGGGCAATATGCTCCTCGGCCTGGTGGGCGATACCTCGAAGATAGACGCCGATCTCATTTCCGCGCTGGACATCGTCGAGGACGTCAAGCGTGTGCAGGAGCCGTATAAGAACGCCAACCGCAAGTTCCATCCCGAGGATACCGTCGTCAAGGTCGGCAATACACAGATCGGCGGCGGCAACCTCACGCTCATGGCCGGCCCCTGCTCGGTGGAATCCGAGGAGCAGGTGGTCGCCATCGCGAAGGCGGTCAAGGCCAGCGGCGCGACGATGCTGCGCGGCGGCGCGTTCAAGCCCCGCACCTCGCCCTATTCCTTCCAGGGCCTCGGCGAGGTCGGCCTGCGCTACCTCGAGATCGCCAAGGAGGAGACGGGGCTGCCCATCGTCACCGAGCTGATGGACCTCAGCCAGCTTCCGCTCTTCAAGAATGTGGACGTCATTCAGATCGGCGCGCGCAATATGCAGAACTTCGACCTTTTGAAGGCTGTGGGCCGTCAGGAAAAGCCCGTGATGATCAAGCGCGGTATGTCCGCGACCTATGAGGAATGGCTGATGAGCGCGGAGTACGTCATGGCCGGCGGCAACGAGAACGTCATTCTCTGCGAGCGCGGCGTGCGCACCTTTGAGACCTACACCCGCAATACGCTCGACCTTGCAGCGATCCCCGTGCTGCGCAAGCTGACGCACCTGCCCATCATCGTCGACCCCAGCCACGCCACCGGCAAGAGCTGGCTGGTCGACCCGCTGGCGATGGGCGCGGTGGCGACCGGCTGCGACGGCCTGCTCATCGAGGTCCACAACGACCCTGCACACGCGCTGTGCGACGGCCCGCAGTCGCTGAAGCCCGAGCAGTTCGACGCGCTGGCAAAGAAGCTGCTTCGCCTGAAGGAATTTGTCAAGACGATAGAGGAGTAAGACTATGACAGTCGGCATTGTCGGCCTCGGCCTCATCGGAGGCTCGATGGCCAAGAGCATCAAGGCGCGCACCGCGCACACCGTGTTCGGCTGCGATCTCGATCAGGAGACCATGATGATGGCGCGTATGTGCGGCGCCATCGACGCGCCGCTGACGGCGGAAAATTTGAAGGAGTGCGACCTTGTGCTGGTCGCCGTCCGCCCCGCTGCGGCGGTAAAATGGGTGAAGGAGCACGCGGAGGGAATCCGCCGGGACGCGATCCTTGTGGACCTGTGCGGCGTGAAGCGCGCGGTGGTGCGCGAGCTCGCGCCTGTCGCCGAGCAGTACGGCTTCGCCTACATCGGCGGACACCCGATGGCGGGCCGCGAGCGCGGCGGCTTTACCGCCGCGACGGACAGCCTGTATGTGGGCGCGTCCATGATCCTTACGCCGGACAAGCGCACGGATATGCAGCTGCTTGAAACGCTCAAGGTGTTTTTCCTCGATATCGGCTTTGCGAGCCTGACCTTCTCCGATCCCGAGGAGCATGACCGCATCATCGCCTTTACCTCGCAGCTCGCGCACATCGTTTCGAGCGCCTATGTCAAGTCGCCCGAGGCGCAGAAGCGCCGCGGCTTCTCCGCCGGCAGCTTTCAGGATATGACGCGCGTGGCGCGGCTCGACGAGAATATGTGGACGGAGCTGTTTCTGGACGACGCGGACTATCTGACGGACGAGCTGGATATCCTCATCGGACATTTGCAGGAGTATGCCGACGCGCTGAAAAGCAAGGACGCCGAGCACTTGCGCGCGCTGCTGCGCGACGGCCGCGAGAAGAAGGCCACCGCGGGCGGCAACTGAAAATCAACGAAGATCGACCGGGGAGGGAAGAGCTATGTCCTCTGTTCAGACCATTGAAGTCCATACCGCGCCGGCCTATGAGGTCACCATCGGCGCGGGACTGCTGCGGGAGTGCGGCGCACGGCTGAAGACCGTGCTGGGCGGCTGTCGCATCGCGGTCGCCGCCGACAGCAATGTGGCTCCGCTTTATCTTGAAACGGTTTGCGCGAGCCTGCGCGACGCCGGGTTTGCCGTCTGCTCTTATGTGTTCCCGGCGGGGGAGGCGTATAAGAATTTCACGACGCTCTCCGCCATTTTGGAGTTTCTGGCCGAGTCCCAGCTCACGCGCACGGACTGCGTGGCGGCGCTCGGCGGCGGCGTGACCGGCGACATGGCGGGCTTCGCCGCGGCCTCGTACCTGCGCGGCATCCGCTATGTGCAGCTGCCGACCACACTGCTCTCCGCTGTGGATTCCTCCGTCGGCGGCAAGACGGCCATCGACCTTGCGGCGGGGAAGAACCTTGCGGGCGCGTTTTTGCAGCCCGCTGCCGTGCTGTGCGACACGGACTGTCTGAGATCCCTGCCCGCCGCCGTCTTTGCCGACGGCGCGGCGGAGGCCATCAAGACCGGTGTGCTGAGCGGCGAGACGCTGTTTTCCCTCTTTGAGAACGGCACGCTCACCGACGCGCCCGCCGAGATCATTGCCCGCTGCATCCGCTACAAGGCGGGCGTGGTCGAGCGCGACGAAAAGGAGCGGGGCGAGCGGCGCAAGCTGAACCTCGGACACACCGTCGGTCATGCCATCGAAAAGTGCAGCGGCTATGCCATGCCGCACGGCCACGCCGTCGCGGCGGGACTTGCCGTCATGGCGCGCGCCTCCGAACGGCTCGGTTGGGCCGAGCCGGGGGTGTCCGCGCGCATCGCGGCGTGTCTGGAGAAGAACGGCCTGCCGACCGGCACGGACTATCCCGCCGAGGCGCTGGCGAAAGCCGCGCTGGCGGACAAGAAGCGCAGCGGGGACAGCATCACCATCGTTGTGCCGAAGGCCATCGGCGATTGCGAGCTGAAAAGGATCCCGGTGACGGAGCTTCTGCCCATCATCGCCGCCGGACGGGGGGAATGAGGATGGATGTTCGTATCCGACCGCACGCCCTCGCGGGCGCGGTCACGCCGCCGCCGAGCAAGTCGATGGCGCACCGCCTGCTGCTGGCCGCCGCGCTCGCGGACGGTGTGAGCACGGTCAAGAATGTCGCGCTCTCGCAGGACATCGAGGCGACGCTGCGCTGCATGGCGGCGCTCGGCGCAAGTTGGGAGCGGACAGATAAAAGTACCCTCCGCGTGACCGGCATTGGCGGCAAGAGAAAACCCTTTCCGGAGCTTCCGCGCTTTGACTGCGGCGAGTCCGGCTCGACGCTGCGCTTTCTCATTCCCATCGCGCTGGCGGTCGCGGGCGGGGGCGTGTTCACCGGCCGCGGGCGGCTGATGGAGCGCCCGCAGAAGCCGTATTTTGACCTCTTTGACGAAAAAGACATTTCCTATGAACAGACCGCCGGTGCGCTTACCGTGCGCGGTACGCTGACGCCGGGGGAGTACCGGCTGGCGGGCAACGTCTCGAGCCAGTTTTTCACGGGGCTGCTTTTTGCGCTGCCGCTGCTCGGCGGCGGCTCGACGCTGGTATCGACCACGCGGCTCGAGAGCCGCGACTATGTCGCCATGACGCGCGACGCGCTCGCGCGGGCCGGCGTGAGGGTAGACGGAGAAGCGGAACGCTTTGCCGTGCCGCCGTCGGTCTACCGCTCCTTTGACGCGGCGGTGGAGGCCGACTGGTCGCAGGCGGGCTTCTGGTACGCCGCGCGTTTTCTTGGAAACCGCGTTGAGCTGCGCGGATTGAACGAAGCCTCCGCGCAGGGCGACCGCGTAGTCGCCGCGCTCTATGAGCGATTCAAGCCGGCGGGGGAGCAGAGCGTGGACGTGTCCGACTGCCCCGATCTGCTGCCGCCGCTGGCGGTGATGGCCGCGCGGCGGAATGGCACGACGCATTTTGTCAACGCGGCCCGGCTCCGCATGAAGGAAAGCGACCGCCTGACGACGACCGCCGCGCTGCTGCGTGCGCTCGGCGTTCCGGCAGAGGAGACGGCGGACAGCCTGACCGTCCGCGGCGTGCCGTCCTTTTCCGGCGGCACGGTGGACGGCGCGAACGACCATCGCATCGTGATGGCGGCGGCGGCCGCCGCGACCGCCGCCGCAGCTCCGGTCACCGTTACAGGCGCGGAGGCGGTGCGGAAATCCTATCCCTCCTTCTGGGAGGAATACAAACGACTGGGAGGTAGCTTCGATGTCCTCTGAATTCGGAAGAACGCTGCGTGTCGGCGTGTTCGGACAGTCACACGGAGCCGCGATCGGCGTGAGCATCGATGGCCTGCCCGCGGGCGAGCGCATTGATCTTGCGGAGCTGCAGGCCTTTCTGGATCGGCGCAAACCCGGAAAAAGCCCGCTTTCGACCGCGCGGAAGGAAGCCGACGCGCCGGAATTCCTCTCCGGTCTGCGCGACGGCGTGACCTGCGGCTCGCCGCTGTGCGCGGTCATTTACAACAGCAACCAGCACTCCTCGGATTACGCGGAGCTGGCCGACAAGCCGCGCCCCTCGCACGCGGATTATACCGCGTGGGTCAAATGGGGCGGGCAGGCGGATATGCGCGGCGGCGGGCATTTTTCCGGCCGCTTGACGGCGCCGCTGTGCATCGCCGGCGGCATCGCCAAGCAGATCCTTGCGCGGCACGGCGTATTTGTCGGCGCGCACCTTGCCGCCGTGGGAGCGGAGGACGACGAAGCCTTCCCGCTCTACCCGACCGACGAGCTGTTCCGCGCCGTGGCGGCGAAGCCGTTCCCGACCATTTCCGACGCGGCGGGCGAGCGGATGCAGCGTCTTATTTTGGCGGCGCGTGAGGCGCAGGACTCCGTCGGCGGCATCGTGGAATGCGCCGCCATCGGGCTGCCAGCCGGTCTCGGCGACCCGATGTTCGACGGCATGGAAAACCGCCTTGCCTCGGCGCTGTTCGGCATCCCCGCCGTCAAGGGCGTGGAATTCGGCGCGGGCTTCGGCGCTTCGCGCCTGCGCGGAAGCGAAAACAACGACGCCTTCCGCGTGGAGGACGGCCGCATCGTCACGGAGACGAACCGCACCGGCGGCATCCTCGGCGGCATCACCACCGGTATGCCGCTCACGCTTCGCGTCGGCATCAAGCCGACGCCGTCCATCGGCAGACCGCAGAGAACGGTCTCGCTCGCGCGGATGGAAAACACCGAGCTGACTATCCGGGGCCGTCACGACCCCTGCATCGCGCACCGCGCCGTGCCCGTCGTTGAGGCGGTGACGGCCTGCGTGCTCTTAGACTTACTGTTGGAGGAACATCATGGAACTTTCTGAGATCCGCACCCGTATCGACGCCGTAGACGATCAGCTCTTGAAGCTCTTTCTTGAGCGTATGGAGCTGGCCGAGGAGGTCGCGGCCTACAAGAACGAGCACCATCTGCCCATTCTGAACAAGCAGCGCGAGCGCGAAATTCTTGCCAAGGTAACAGCTAAGGCCGGTGACAAGGAGCGCTACGCCTATCACCTCTACTCCACGCTCTTTGAGCTGGCGCGCTCACGCCAGGCGGAGCTGGTGGACCTGCCGACCAGGGTGGCTGAACGGGTGGAAAAGTCCCTCGCCGCGGGCGGCCCGGTCTTCCCACAGACGGGTCTTGTCGCCTGTCAGGGCGTGGAGGGCGCGAACTCGCAGGTCGCCTGCGACCGCCTGCTGCCGCGCGGCAGCATCCTGTATGTCAAGACCTTTGACGCGGTGGTGTCCGCGGTGGAGTCCGGCTTGTGCAAATTCGGCGTGCTGCCCATTGAAAACAGCTCCAACGGCTCGGTGCGCGCGGTCTACTCGCTGCTTCAGCAGCATCAGCTCTCCGTGGTGCGCTCCACGAGACTCTGCATCCGCCATGAGCTTTTGGCCATGCCCGGTGTAAAGTTAGAGGACATTACAGAGATCTACTCCCATCAGCAGGCCATCGGTCAGTGCAGCAGGTTCCTCAGCAGCCTTTCCGGCGTGCGGGTGATCCCCTGCGGCAACACGGCGGAGGCGGCGAAGCTGGTCGCCGAGAGCGGCAGCCGCCACGCGGCCGCCATCTCCTCGCATCCCTGCGCCGCGCTTTACGGCCTTGAATGTGTGAGCGACAAAATTCAGGACAGCGAGAATAATTACACCCGCTTTTTCTGCGTGGCGAAGGACCCCGTCATCTACGCCGGCGCGAACCGCATCAGCCTTATCCTCTCGTTCGAGAATAAGCCCGGCGCGCTCTATGAGATCCTCTCCAAGCTCGCGGCGCTGGACATCAACATGACCAAGCTCGAATCCTGCCCCGTCGCGGGGAGCGATTTTGAGTTTGTGTTCTTCCTTGAGCTGGAGGCAAGCGTGCAGGACCCGAGCGTGCTTGCCATGCTCGAGGAGATGGAGCGCAGCTGCGCGGAGTTTGTATTCCTCGGAAACTACGCCGAGGTGTGAACGATGGGGGAGAAGGTTTACGGACTTCTGGGACGAAAGCTCGGTCACAGCTGGTCGGCGCCCATCCACGCCGCGCTCGGCTGTGCGGACTACCGCCTCATCGAGCTGGAGCCGGAGGAGCTGGGCGCGTTCCTCGCGCGGGAGGACATCGGCGGGCTGAACGTCACCATTCCCTATAAGCGCGATGTGATGGCGTACTGCGATGTGCTCGACCCGATGGCGGAGGCCATCGGCAGCGTCAACACGCTCGTGCGCCGCGCGGACGGAAAGCTCTATGGCTATAACACCGACGCCGCGGGCTTCTGCTTCATGGCGCAGCGCGCGGGCATCGGCTTTGCGGGGAAGAAGACGCTTGTGCTCGGCAGCGGCGGTGCATCGCGCACGGCAGCCGCGTGCGCGAAAAAGCTCGGCGCGCGCGAGGTGGTCATCATCTCCCGCTCGGGAGAGAACAACTATACGAACCTCGGCCGCCACGCGGACGCGGAGCGGATCGTCAACACCACACCGGTCGGGATGTATCCGAACAACGGTGCGGCGGCGGTCGATCTGACCGCCTTTCCCGCCTGCGCGGGCGTGCTCGATCTGATCTACAATCCCCTCCGCACGGCGCTGCTGCTGCAGGCGGAGGAGTTGGGCATCCCGTGCTCGGACGGCCTTCCGATGCTGGTGGCGCAGGCCAAGGCAGCGGAGGAACACTTCTTTGACAGGACCATCGCCGACCGTGAGAACGAGCGCATCCTCGCGCAGCTGCGGCGGGAAATGACGAATCTCGTGCTCATCGGGATGCCGGGCAGCGGCAAGTCCACGGTCGGCGCGGCGCTCGCCGCGCTGACGGGCCGCGAGGCCATCGACATCGACGCGCGCATCGCGGAGAAGGCAGGCTGCTCCATTCCCGAGATCTTCGCCAAGGGAGGAGAAGCCGCCTTCCGCGCGCTCGAGCGTGAGGCGACGGCGGCGTGCGGCGCGCTGAGCGGGAAGCTTTTGCTCACGGGCGGCGGCGTGGTGAAAACACCGGGGAATTACGCCGCGCTCCACCAGAACGGCCGTATCTATCAGCTTCTGCGTCCGCTGGAGCTGCTGCCGACCGACGGCCGTCCGCTCTCGCAGGGGGCGGACCTTGCGGCGATGTGGGCGGAGCGCGCGCCGCTCTACGAACGGTTCCGCGACGCCGCGATCGACAACAGCGGCACGGTCGGGCAGACCGCGCAGGCGATCTGGAGGGATTTTTGTGAAAATTCTGGTCATTAACGGCCCCAACATGAATATGCTCGGCATCCGTCAGCCGGAAATCTACGGCCACGCGACCTACGAGGACCTGAAGAGCATGATCGCGGGCGAGGCGGAACGGCTGGGCGCGGAGGTCTCGTTCTTCCAGTCCAACCACGAGGGCGCGCTGGTGGACGCCATCCAGCAGGCGTACTTTGACCGGGTGGACGGCATCGTCATCAATCCAGCCGCCTATACGCACACGAGCGTCGCGCTGCTTGACGCGGTGAAGGCGGTCGGCATCCCGACGGTGGAGGTCCACGTTTCCGACCCGGACAGCCGCGAGGATTTCCGCCATGTGTCCTACATCCGCGCGGCCTGCATCGCGACCATCCGCGGGCACGGACTGCTGGGCTATCTGGAGGCGCTGCATTTGCTGTGCGAGCGCGGGGAGGGCAGAGGATGACGCGGGCGGAGTATGACGTTGTTGCGCTCGGTGAGCTGCTCATTGACTTTACGGCGCAGGGGGCGGGAGCGGACGGCTATCCGCTCATGGCGGCGCATCCCGGCGGTGCGCCCGCCAATTTCCTCGCGGCCATCGCGCGGCTCGGCGGCAGGACGGCGCTTTTGAGCAAGGTGGGCGCGGACGCCTTCGGCACGATGCTCACCGGGACGCTGCGCGAGGTCGGCGTGGATACGCGCGGCGTTGTCGTGGCGGAGGATGCTTTCACGACGCTGGCATTCGTGACGCTCGACGCGCGCGGCGAGCGCTCCTTTTCCTTTGCCCGCAAGCCGGGCGCGGACACGCAGCTCCGCGCTGAGGAATTGGACCTTTCGCTCATCGAAAAAACAAAAGCGTTCCACTTCGGAACGCTTTCTCTGACCGACGAGCCTGCGCGCGGCGCGACGCAGCGCGCCGTCGCCTACGCAAAGGAACGCGGGAAGCTCATCACCTTCGACCCCAATCTGCGCCCGCCGCTCTGGAGAAGCCCTGACGACGCGCGGGAGCAGATGCTCTGGGGACTTGGGCAGGCCGATGTTGTGAAGCTCAGCGACAACGAGGTGGGCTTCCTCTTCGGCCTTTCACCGCGCGAGGGCGCGGCGTACATTCGGGGGCGGTTCGGCACGCAGCTCGTCTTTGTGACCTGCGGCGCGGACGGCTGCGAGTTTGCAAGCCTGAGGGCGCAGGGCCATGTGGACGGTCTCAAGGGCCTTACAGTCACGGACACCACGGGCGCGGGCGACATTTTCGGCGGCTGCGCGGTGTGGAGGCTGCTCCAAAGCGGCAAGGCTCCCGCAGCGCTGGATGAGGCGGAGCTGCGCGGCATCGCGGAATTTGCCTGCCGCGTCGCCGGGCGCTCCACCGAAAAAAGCGGCGGCATCTCCGCGATCACGGAGATGCCGGACGAGGTCTTTATGGGGTGATGGGCGCGGCTCAGTCGCCGACGCCGGCGTGGATCACCTTGCCGATGTTCCACAGATGCGCGACCTGCCTGGCCGCCGCGAGGCGCTCCTCGGGCGTTTCGTAGGCGGCGTGGACGGTGTGCGAGCCGCAGTCAAGGCAGTCTACATAGACGCACCAGCCCTGTTCGTCCTGTATGGCGCCGACGCCGCCGCAATGGGGACAGACGTCCAGATCAATTTCATAAATAGGATCCATCGTGATCCCTCCTTTTCCTTGCTGATGGCAGTATAGCACATCGCGATGGGAAGAACAACAGGAAATCCATGAGTTTTTCGCCGAAAAAGCCGCCCACTCGGGCGGCTTTTTTGCTTAATCCTGCGTTTTATCCTGCGCTTTTTCGAGATTCAGGATCTTCATGAACTCCTCGCCGGTGATGGTCTCCTTCTCGTAGAGGTACTTGGAGAGCTCATCGAGCTTGGCGCGGTGGTCGGTAAGCAGCTTGACGGCCTTTTCATGCTCGCGCTTGACGAGCGCGACCACCAGCGCGTCGATCTTCGTCTGTGTTTCGGCAGAGCAGGCGAGCGAGGCGTCGCCGCCGAGGTACTGGTTCGTGACCGTCTCGAGTGCGACCATGTCGAAATCCTCGCTCATGCCGTAGCGTGTGACCATCGCGCGGGCGAGCTTGGTCGCCTGCTCGATGTCGTTGGAAGCGCCCGTGGTGACGGAGCCAAAGCGGACCTCCTCGGCGGCGCGGCCGCCGGTGAGCGTCGCGATCTTGTTCTCCATTTCCTCGCGTGTCATCAGGTAATGGTTGCCCTCCTCGACTTGCATCGTGTAGCCCAGCGCGCCCGAGGTGCGGGGGATAATGGTGATCTTCTGCACAGGGGCGGAGTGGCTTTGCAGCGCCGCGACGAGCGCGTGGCCGGTCTCGTGGTAGGCGACGATCCATTTTTCGTGGTCGGTGAGGATGGCGTTCTTCTTCTGATAGCCTGCGATGACGACCTCAATGCTCTCCTCCAGATCCGACTCGGTGGCGAACCGGCGGCCCGCGCGCACGGCGCGCAGCGCGGCTTCGTTGACGATGTTCGCAAGCTCCGCGCCGGAAGCGCCGGAGGCCATGCGCGCGATCTTGTTGAAGTCAACGTCCTCCGCGACCTTGATCTTCTTCGCGTGGACCTCCAAAATTTCCTCGCGGCCCTTGAGGTCGGGAAGCTCGACCGGCACGCGGCGGTCAAAGCGGCCCGGGCGCGTGAGCGCGGGATCGAGGGATTCGGGACGGTTGGTGGCGGCGAGGATGATGACGCCGTTGTTGCTCTCAAAGCCGTCCATTTCGGTCAAAAGCTGGTTGAGCGTCTGCTCGCGCTCGTCGTTGCCGCCGTACTGGCCGCCGCTGCGCTTCTGGCCAATGGCGTCGATCTCGTCGATGAAGACGATGCAGGGGGCCTTTTCCTTGGCCTGCTTGAACAGGTCGCGCACCTTGCTCGCGCCCATGCCGACGAACATCTCCACGAACTCTGAGCCGGAGATGGAGAAGAACGGAACGTTCGATTCGCCTGCAACCGCCTTGGCGAGCATGGTCTTGCCGGTTCCCGGAGGGCCGACGAGCAATATGCCCTTGGGCATGGACGCGCCGATCTCCTGATACTTGCTGGGGTCGTGCAGATAGTTGACGACCTCCTGCAGGTTTTCCTTGGCCTCGTCCTCGCCCGCAACATCGGAGAAGTGGATGCCCTCGGTGGACTGGACGTAGACCTTGACGTTGCTGTTTCCACCCAAGCCGAACATCATCGAGTTGCCGCCGAGCTTGTCCGCCATCTTCTTGGACATATACTGCCCGAGGGCGATAAAGATCAGGATGGGCAGCACCCAGCCGAGAATGTCGACAAGCAGCGAGGTCTGCTCGATCTCCTCGCCCTTGAAGGAAACGCCCGCCTCCAAAAGCCGGGCGGAGAGGTCGTCGTCCGACACCATGGCGGTCTTGTAGATAACGGTCTCGTCCTTATCGGTAAAGAGAATGCGGTTGTCCTGCTCCTGGATTTCGACCTTGCCGACCTTGTCCTGCTCGACCATTTCGACAAAGGTGTTGTAGTCCACCTCCTTGATCTGGTGCTGCGCGAGCCACGGCATGGCAAAGAAATTGAAGAGAAATACCGCGAGCATGGCGACGGCGTAGTAGAAGATCAGAGGCTTTTTCGGGGTTTTGACTTCTTTCATAAGCGTCCCTCCAATATAGAATGGGACGGCTGCGCGGAGGGGCGAGCCCGCCTCGTCACAGCCGTGGAAAGGATACGGAAATCATAGTGGAAAAGCCAGCTTTTGTCAAGCGAGGAGGGAGAAGATTTACATATAATTCAATCTTTCGGCACGGAGCGTCGCTATCTTCTAAATAGTATCACGCTCACGTGTCTTTTTGTTGCAATTTCGGACGAATGTGATACAATGAAAATGAAAAATAATAAGCAGTCCAAACAAAAAGTTTGGGAAGGGAGACCCCGCTATGGCGACATTTACCGTGAACGGACAGACCGTGCAGGCGGAGAAAAATCAAAAGCTCATCCGTTTCCTGCGCGACGAGCTGCGCCTCACCTCCGTCAAGGACGGATGCAGCGAGGGCGCGTGCGGCACCTGCCATGTCCTCATCGACGGCAAGGCGACGAAGGCCTGCGTTCCCTCGACGGACAAGCTGGAGGGAAAGACCATCCTTACGGTCGAGGGCCTTTCCGACTGGGAGAAGGACGTATATACCTACGCCTTCGGCAAGGCCGGCGCGGTGCAGTGCGGCTTCTGCATCCCGGGCATGGTCATCTCCGCCAAGGCGCTGCTGGACGCGAATCCCGCGCCGACGCGCGAGGAGGCGGCGTTCGCCATCCGCAACAACATCTGCCGCTGCACGGGCTATGTGAAGATCATCGACGGCATTCTGCTCGCGGCAGAGATCTTCCGCAACGGCAAGCTGCCGGAGGAGAAAAAGACAGGCTATGGCGTCGGTGAACGCGCTGTGCGCGTGGACGTGGCGGAAAAGGTGCAGGGCTACGGCAAGTATCCGGATGATCTGTATGTGGACGGTATGATCTACGCCAGCGCCGTGCGCAGCAAATACCCCCGCGCGCGGGTGCTTGCCATCCATAAGGAAAAGGCGGAGGCTCTGCCCGGCGTGGTCGGCGTCTACACCGCGGAGGACATTCCGGGGGAGATCAAGGTCGGCCATCTGCAGCAGGACTGGGACGCGATGATCCCCGTCGGCAGGATCACCCACTACCTCGGCGACGCCATCTGCCTTGTGGCGGCGGAGACGAAGGAGGCTTTGGAGCAGGCAAAGGCGCTCGTCGAGATCGACTACGAGCCGCTCAAGCCGGTGTTCAGCCCGACCTACGCCTCCCAGCCCTTTGCGCCGCTCGTGCATGAGTCCGGCAACCTGCTGTGCGAAAAGCACGTCAGCCGCGGCAACGCCGATCAGGCCATCCGCGACGCGGACTATGTGCTGATGTATCACTACGAAACGCCGTACACGGAGCACGCCTTCCTCGAGCCGGAGTGCGCGGTCGCCTACCCCGACGAGGACGGGCTGACCATTCTCTCCACCGATCAGGGCGCTTACGACACGGCGCGGGAGGTCTCCCGTCTGCTGGGGCTTCCCAAGGAAAAGATCCATGTGACCAATATGCTCGTCGGCGGCGGCTTCGGCGGCAAGGAGGATATGACGGTGCAGCACCATGCGGCGCTCGTCGCCTATCTCACGGGCCGTCCGGTCAAGGTGAAGCTCAGCCGAAAGGAAAGTATGCTCGTCCACCCGAAGCGGCACCCGATGAAGGTGACCATCACCATGGGCTGCAATCGCGACGGCCTCATTCAGGGCGTTAAGGCCGAGGTGGTCGCCGACACCGGCGCGTATGCCTCGCTCGGCGGCCCGGTGCTCGAGCGTGCCTGCACGCACGCGGCAGGCCCCTATCACTACGAGAATTTTGAGATCACCGGCAAGGCGTACTATACGAACAATCCGCCCGCGGGCGCGTTCCGCGGCTTCGGCGTGACGCAGACCTGCTACGCCATGGAAATGACGCTCACAAAGATGGCACACGAGCTGGGCATCTCCCCGTGGGAGATCCGCTACCGCAACGCCATCCGCCCCGGGCAGACGCTGCCAAACGGGCAGATCGCGCCGCCGTCCACCGGTCTTGTGGAAACGCTCGAGGCGGTGAAGGACATCTGCGAGCAGAACAGGAACGTCGGCATCGCCTGCGCGATGAAGAACGCGGGCGTCGGTGTGGGCATTCCCGATACGGGCCGCTGCATCGTGGCGGTCAAGGACGGTAAGCTCCATATCCGCTCCGGCGCATCCTGCATCGGACAGGGACTTGGCACGGTGCTGACGCAGATCGTCTGCACCATGCTGCACTGTGAGCGCGAGGATGTCGTCTACGAGGCCGCCAACACGGTGAACGCGCCGGACTCCGGCACGACCTCCGGCTCGCGCCAGACGCTCGTGACCGGCGAAGCCTGCCGGCGGGCGTGTCAGAAGCTGCTCGCGGCGGCGGGCGCCGATGTGAGGGTGTCCGATTATTCCGGCATCGCGCACCGGCAGGGCATGGAATCGCTGCCCGGCGGCAACAGCAGCGGCACGGTCGGCACCGAGCTGCCCGAGGGGGCGAGCGTGGACTGGAAAGCGCTCGAGGGGCAGGAGTTCTACGGCGAATACCTCGCCAAGACCGACCCACTGGGCGCGCAGGACGTTGCCAATCCCATCAGCCACGTCGCCTACGGCTACGCCACCCATGTGTGTGTGCTCAACGACGACGGAACGATCCGCGAGATCGACGCGGCGCACTTCGTCGGCAAGGCGATCAATCCGCTCTCCTGCGAGGGGCAGATCGAGGGCGGCGTCACCATGGCGCTCGGCTTCACGCTGACGGAGCACTATCCGCTCTACGACTGCATCCCCAGCGCAAGGTTCGGCACGCTGGGCCTGTTCCGCGCCGATCAGGTGCCGCCCATCCACAGCATTCTGGTGGAGAAGGAGGGGCAGGACATGGCCTTCGGCGCCATCGGCATCGGCGAGATCACGACCATTCCGACGGCCCCCGCCGTGGCGGGCGCGTACTTCGCGCTCGACGGCGAGATGCGCACGAGCCTTCCGCTGATGAAAACGCCGTATGAGCGGCCCAAGATGCCGCGCTATTGGTGGTAAGCCGTATGAAAAATGTTCTGATCATCTACACCGGCGGGACCATCGGCATGACGCGCACGGAGAACGGCTACGCCCCGCAGAGCGGGCAGTTCCGCCGCGCGATGGAGGCCATTCCCGACCTGTACGCCGAGCAGATGCCCCGTTGGGATATGCTCGAAATGGACCCGCTGCTCGACTCCTCCAACATGACGGTGCATGAGTGGAACAAGATCGCGCAGCTCGTTGCCGACCATTACGACGCCTACGACGGCTTTGTGGTGCTCCACGGCACGGACACGATGGCCTATACCGCCTCCGCGCTTTCCTTTATGCTTGAGGGACTGGCAAAGCCGGTCATTCTTACCGGCTCGCAGATCCCCATGTGCGAGATCCGCAGCGACGGGCGCGACAATCTCATCACCTCGCTGCTCATCGCGGGCGCGGGGGAGGTGCATGAGGTCTGCCTGTACTTCGGCGGAAAGCTCCTGCGCGGCAACCGCGCGACCAAGTTCTCCGCCGACGGGCTGATCGCCTTCCTTTCACCGAACTACCCGAGCCTCGCCGACGCGGGCATCACCATCCGCTACAACGAAAGCGCCCTCCTGCCGAAGCCGAAAGGCGCTTTGAAGCTGCAATTACTGGAGAATATTCCCATCGGGGTGCTGAAGGTCTTCCCGGGCATTCAGTTCTCGCTCTTTGAGCAGATCATGACCGAGCGGCTGCGCGGCATCGTCATCGAGACCTTCGGCGCGGGAAACATTCCCGGGGACGGCGGCGCGCTGCTGCCGATCATCGAAAAGGCGTTTCACAACGGCACGGTGCTGACGGTCTGCTCGCAATGTCCGCAAGGGGCGGTGGCGCTCGGCGCTTACGAGACCTCGAACGCCCTGAAAAGGGCGGGCGCGGTCAGCGGGCTGGACATGACGACCGAGGCCGCCGTCGCCAAGCTCTACTATCTCTTTTCCTGCGGCTATGAGAAGGAGCGCGTCAAGACGCTGATGGAGCAGGACCTCCGCGGCGAAATGACGGCGCCGTAGCTCACGCGAGAGTGTCGCGCAGCGCGGCGAGCGCCATCGGCGTATCGACGTCGCGCAGCTCGTCGGGGGAGACCTCAAAGAGCGCCAGCGCGTCCTCGTGACGGCGAATGACGGCGCTGCCGCCGTGGTCGCCCTCGAGCGCCGTCAGCTCGGGGAAGAAGCGGGCGGGGAAGATGCACGGATTGCCGCGCACGCCGCCATGTCCCATCGCGACGATGCGGTCGGGATGCCGGCGGAAAAATTCGACCTCCGCACGCACGCTCTCGCGCCGCAGCAGCGGCTGGTCGGCGACCTGATAGAGAATGGCGTCACAGTCCGCCATCGCCTCGGTGCCGAGCCTGACGGTGTGGCTCGCGCCCCACTCGGGGAAGGGGTTGACAAGGACGGTAAAGCCGAAGCGCCTGGCAAGCACGAGGACCTCGTCGTACTGCGTGACGACGGTCACGCGGGCAAACTCCTCGCGGGGGACGGTCTCGAGCGCGTGCTCGATGAGCATTTTGCCGTCCACCTTGGCGGCGAGCTTGTTGGAGCCGAAGCGGCTGGCGTTTCCGGCCGCCATGATAAGGCAGCCGATCCTGGGCGGATGGTTCATGGAGATCATCTCTCTTTCTCGGTTATGGTTACTTTATCATAAGCAGTCTCCCCAGTGCAACCGGAAAATACACACGCTATTCTGAAAGTAGGACTACGGCGTCTCTGTACAAACGGGGCGTTTGGTGTTAAAATCACAGCAACAAAATGGGCTGATTCGCTGAAAACAGCGTGTTAGAATATCTTGCTTTTGTAAGAATTCCTAAAAATGTTCAAAATTTACCGAAGGAAGCGTCCCGGCAGGCGGGAACGCTGAAGGAGGTCTTTTATGTCGGAAGGATACAGCAGCAAGCCGATGCAGGCGACGAAGATCGGTGATCGCATCGTTCGTGTGGACGCGGTGCAGAAGGCGAGGGGCGAGGCGGTCTACGTCTGCGATATGACGCTGCCCAATATGCAGTACGCCTACATGGTGCGCTCCACCATCGCCCGCGGAAGGATCAAGGCCATTCATGTGCCGGAGCTGCCGGAGGGGTACTATTTCATCTCCGCGAAGGATATTCCCGCACAGGGCAAGAACGAGCTGTGGATGATCGCCAAGGACTGGCGCTGCTTCGCCGAGGACTATGTCCTCTACGTCGGCGAGACGATCGGCCTGGTGGTCGGCCCCGACCGCAGCGTTCTTAAGCGGCTCAAGGCGCAGATCAAAATCGACTACGAGGAGCAGACGCCCGCCGTCACCATTGACGACGGTATCCACTGCGTCGGCGGCCCCATGTTCCCGGAGAAGAACAGCAACGTCATGTGCGAGCTGTTCTGCGAAAAGGGCCGGCCGATGGACGAGGTGTTCGCCGAGGCGGACGAGGTCTTTGAGGAGACCATCGAAACGCCCTATCAGGAGCACGTCCATCTGGAGACCAACAGCGCCATCGCGGATATGGAGGACGGCAAGTTCGTCTTCTATGCCTCCGCCCAGTGCCCGTTCTACATCCGCAAGTCCATCGCGGGACTGCTGGACATTCCCTACGACGATATCATCGTCCGCCAGTGCACGACCGGCGGCGCGTTCGGCGGCAAGGAGCATTTCCCCGACGTGCTCTGCGGCGCTCTGCTGGTGGCGGAGAACAAGATCCGCAAGCCCATCAAGATGGTCTTTGACCGCGAGGAGGACACGCAGTTCTCCGTCAAGCGCCATCCGTCCAAGTGCATCTACAAGACCGCGGTGAAGGACGGAAAGATCACCGGTGTGTACGGTCACATCTACTATAACTGCGGCGCGTACCTCTCCTCGTCCTACGTCGTGCTCCAGCGCGGCGTGTTCCACGGCAACGGCGTCTACACCTTCGACAATACCTATCTCAAGGGCGAGGGCATCGGCACGAATATGTTCCCGTCCTGCGCGTTCCGCGGCTTCGGCGCGCCGCAGACGCTCTTTGCCATCGAGACGCATCTGGACCATCTGGCGCACCACCTCGGCGTGGATCCGCTGGAATTCAAGATGCAGTACCTCGCCAAGAAGGGCGACGAGACCACGACCAACGGCCACATCATCGAGGAGGTCAAGCTGCCCGAGATGCTGGAGGTCGTCACCCGCGAGTCCGACTACTGGCGCAAGGCGAAGGAATACAAGTCCGGCTGCGGCAGGGGCATCGGCATCGCGCTCTATAACCACGGCGGCGCGTTCACCGGCAACGGCGAGCAGGCCATCATCAAGGCGCACGCGCGGCTGGTCAAGAACGGCGACCGCGTGAGCATTCAGGTCGGCTCCACCGAAATGGGGCAGGGCTTCAAAACGAGCCTGCGCAAGATCTGCGCTGCCACGCTCGGCGTGAGCATCGATCAGATCGAGTATCTCGATCCCGACACCTCCAAGGTCGTGGACTCCGGCCCGACCGCAGCCTCCCGCTCCACCATGGTCGTCGGCCGCCTTGTCGAGCGCGCCGCGCAGGAGATGAAGGAGCGCTGGAGCGAGGGCGACTTCACCACCGAGGTCGAGTACGAGCATCCCGACGGCTACCCGTGGGATCAGGCGACCTTCCGCGGCGACGCCTACCTTGGCTACGGCTGGGGCGTTGCCTGCGTTGAGGTCGAGGTGGACAAGCTGACGAACGAGGTCAAGACGCTTGGCGTCTGGTCCTCTCACGAGATCGGCAAGGCCATCGACGAGCTGATCGTCCACGGTCAGATCAACGGCGGCATTCTCCAGTCCCTCGGCTACGGCTCGATGGAAAAGCTGGAGGTCAAGGGCGGCCGCTTCAAGCAGAAGAGTATGTCCGACTATGTGATCCCCACCTCGATGGATTTCCCGAAGCAGTTCTACCACATTCAGGAAAATCCCTATCCCTGGGGCCCCTACGGCGCCAAGGGCATGGGCGAGCTGGTGTTCAACGGCGCTTCAGCGGCCTATGTGGACGCGGTCGAGCGCGCGCTCAACACACGCTTTACATCCATTCCCATCCCGCCGGAAGCGATTGAGGAGGCTATGAAACATGTACACTGAGATTCGTTTTACATTGAACGGCGAGCAGAAGCTCTACCAGGGCGACCCGCTGAGAAGACTGCTCGACGTGCTGCGTGAGGACTACGGCCTCACCGGCAGCAAGGAAGGCTGCGGCGAGGGCGAGTGCGGAGCCTGCTCCATCATCAAAAACGGCGAGCTGGTCACGAGCTGCATCATCCCCGTCGGCGCGGTCAACGGCTGCGAGCTTTTGACCATCGAGGGCATCCGCGACACGGAAAAGGGCAAGTGCATCATCGACGCCTACGCCGAGGGCGGCGCGGTGCAGTGCGGCTTCTGCATCCCCGGCATGGTCATGGCGACCTATGTGCTGCTGAGCAGGAATCCCGATCCCACCGAGGAGGAGATCCGCGTCGGCATCAGCGGCAACATCTGCCGCTGCACCGGCTATGACCTGATCGTCGAGTGCATCCGACTCGCGGCGAAGAAAGGAGCGGCCTTATGGAACAGGTAAAGTGCTTCATTCCCGAAACGCTTGAGGAGGCGCTGCGTATCCGCAAGGAAACCGGTGCGACCGTCCTCGCCGGCGGCTCCGACCTGATGGTCGCGAACAGCATGGGCGCGGGCGTGACGCCCGCGTTCAAGGGCGACGTTCTCATCATCACCAATCTCAAGGAGCTCAAGGGCATCCGCGCGCTGCCGGACGGCAGCGTGGAGATCGGCGCGTGCACGACCTCGGCGGAGATCGCCCGCTCGCCCATCGCGCCCGAGCTTTTGAAGGATGCCGCGTCCCGCATGGGCGCGATCGCCCTGCGCAACAGCGCGACCATCGGCGGCAACATCGGCAACGCCTCGCCCAAGGGCGATATGCCCCAGCCGCTTATTCTGATGGACGCGGAGGTGGTGCTCGCGAGCGTGGACGGCGAGCGCCGTATGCTCGTGGACGACTACATCATTGCCACCAAAAAGACCGCGCTGCGCGAGGACGAGATCATCACGAAGGTCATCATTCCCAAGCAGGACTTCACCCACACTTTTTTCCGCAAGATCGGTATGCGCCGCGCGAACGCCATCTCCAAGCTGACGCTTTCCGCCGCCGCCACCGTCCGCGACGGCGTGGTGGTCGATTTCCGCGCCTCCTCCGGCGCGGCGGGCCCCAAGGTCGCCCGCTCCCGCAAGGCGGAGGAGCTGCTGATCGGCAAAAAGGTCAGCGAGCTTCACACCTGTAAGGAAGAATTCCTTGACGCATGGAATACGGTCATCAGCCCGCACGCCATGCCCGAATACCGCAGAAACACCACGCGCAGAATGCTCGCGTTCTTCATCGACGCGCTCGAAGCCGGCCATGCGCCCGGCCGTGTGGATATTCAGGAATAAAAGGGAGGCAATGCCATGATCTACCATCCCCGGACCCCGCAGGAGGCCGTGAACCTCCGCAAGGAGCACGCTGACACGGCGGTCTATCTTGCCGGCGGCACCGATGACCTCCGCCTCGGCGGCGCCGCCGAGGGCAAGGACCTCATCGACATCACCGGCTTCGACTTTAACACCATCACCGAGAAGGACGGCAAGGTCTATATCGGTGCGCTCTGCACCCTGCAGGACGTGATCGAGAGCGAGCTTGTCCCGGCATTTATTAGGGAGGCCGCCGGCTTCTGCGCCTCCTTTGCCAAGCGAAACAGTGCGACGGTCGGCGGCAACCTCGGCCTGCGCCGCTCCGACAGCTATCTTGCCGCCGCGCTGACTGCGGCGGACGCGGTGCTCAAATCCATCACGCCGCACGGCGAGCAGGACAAGCCCGTCGGCGAATACCTGCAAAGCGACTGCAAGCGTCTGATCGAGTATGTCGTGGTCGATAAAGACCGTACCGGCTCCGTCAAGCGCTTCGGCAACACCTCGTCGAGCCACGCGACGCTCATCGCCGCCGAGAGCGGCGGCATCTACGCGCTGAGCGTGCAGGGCAGCGGCCTTGTCTACGGCACGACGCCGGACATTGCCGAGCAGGTCACCTATGTCGACGACCTGACCGGCAGCGCCGCCTATAAGAAGTATCTGGCGGGCATTGTTTTCACACTCGGGAGGTAAGGGCGATGGAACTGAAATGCAAGATCAACGGCGAAGAGGTGACCCTCCGCGCCGAACCCACCGCAAGACTGCGTGATGTTTTGTACCGTGCTGGTTACCACAGCGTCCGCGACAGCGACGACGCCGAGGGCTTTGCCGGCAGCGATACCATCGTCTTCAACGGCAAGCTCAAATACGCGAACTTCATCCTGTTCTATCAGGCCGAGGGCGCGGAGATCCGCACCGCCGAGGGTCTGCTGAACGGACGTGAGCTGAACAATGTGCAGAAGGCCATGGTCGCCGCGGGTATCGTGCAGAGCGCGTACAACGCGCCCGCTGCCGCGCTCATTCTGACCTGGCTGCTCGAGCAGAAGCCGAACCCCACCCGCGAAGAGATCAAGGATGTGCTGACGAGCATCTTCATCCGCGACGCGGGCTATGAGCATTATTATCTCGCCGTCAAGCTCGCGACCGAGCTGCGCGACTTCGGCGAATTCCGTAGCGAGATCGCGCCGTCCTTCCGCCCCAGCCTCGAGGTCGTCGGTAAGCCCTGCGGCAAGATCGACGGTGCGGCGCTGGTCTCCGGCGAGCCGGTGTTTGTCGAGGACAAGGTGCCCGAGAACGTCTGGTGCCTGCACGTCCTGCGCAGCCCCTTTGCCAGCGCTTACATCAAGTCCATCGACACGAGCGAGGCAGAAAAGCTGCCCGGCGTCGCCGCCATCCTTACCGCGTACAATACGCCGGAGACGCACTATATGCAGGCCGGTCAGGGCAATCCCGAGCCGTCCCCGCACGACCGCCGGCTCTTCAACAGGAAGGTCCGCCACGTCGGCGACCGCGTCGCGGGCATCATCGCCCGCACGCCGGAGATCGCCGATCAGGCCGCCGCGCTCATCAAGGTCGAGTATGAGCCGCAGGGCGCGGTCTACACGGTCGAGGAGGCCATGGCGGAGGGCGCGCCGCTTGTACACAACGGCGAGGTCGTCTACAACGCGGGCGCGCCCGCGGACCTCGCGGAGTACAATAAGCTCGCGGGCGACGAGCGCGAGGGCAAGGTCGTCTACCAGTTCCCGCTGGGCGCGGACATCCATAAGAACATCGCCGCCTCCAACAAGGGCGGCATCGGCGATATGGAAAAGGGCTTCGCCGAGGCGGACGCCATTGTGGAGCGCACCTACCAGACCAGCCAGATCCAGCACACGCCGCTCGAGCCGCACGTCTGCTACGCGCATATCGAGGGCGGGCGTCTGGTGCTCAACTGCGCCACGCAGGTGCCGTACCATGTGCGCCGCATCGTCAGCTGGGTGTGCGGCATTCCGGAAAATAAGATCCATGTCATCAAGGAGCGTGTCGGCGGCGGCTACGGCAGCAAGCAGGACATTCTGGTGGAGGATCTGACCGGCTACGCCGCATGGGTCACCGGCAAGCCCGTCTACTACCGCAACACCCGCGCCGAGGAGTTCTACGCCAACTCCACCCGTCACCCCATGCGCGTGAAGGTGAAGATGGGCGGCAAGAAGGACGGCACGATCACCGCGCTCTTTATGGAGGTCTGCGCCAACACCGGTCCGTTCGGCAACCACTGCCTGACCGTTCCGATGAACAGCTGCTCCAAGACGCTGCCGCTCTTCGCCGTGGACAACATGGCGTATGATCTGAAGGTCTTTTACACCAACACGCCGCCCGCAGGCGCGTATCAGGGCTACGGTACGCCGAAGGGCACCTATGGCATCATGATGGCGATGGCGGAGCTGGCGGACAAGCTGGGCGTGGACTACCGCACGATGGTGGAAAAGAACCATGTCAGCGAGGGCTATATGCTTGAGATCCTCAAGGGTCTCGGCGAGGGCCGCGAGGGCAACGTCGTTCCCGTCGGCTCCTGCGGTCTGGACGAGGCCATTGCCAAGGGCTGCGACATGATCGAGTGGGGCAAAAAGGAAGTCTCCGACGATCCCGACTGGAAGATCGGCAAGGGCTTTGCCATGATCATGCAGGGCAGCGGTCTGCCCGGCTTGGACCATGCCGAGGCCATCGCCAAGCTGGAGACGGACGGAACAGTCATTCTCAACAGCGGCGGCGCGGACCTTGGCACGGGTCTTGACACCATCTCCGCCAAGGCGGTGAAGGAGGTCCTCAAGCTCCCGATGGAGAAGATCACGGTCGTGTCCGGCGATACCGACTCCTGCGTGTTCGATACCGGCGCTTACGCCTCCTCCGGCACGTTCTTCAGCGGCAACGCTTCACTGCTGGCGGCGAAAAAGCTCAAGGAGAAGATCTTGGCAGAGGCCGCTTTGCAGATGAACGAAAAGGTCGAGGATCTGGACGTTCGCGCACCCGGCGAGGTCTATTCCAAGACGAGCGGCAAGGCGCTCACCTACGGCGAGCTGTCCCACGCGGCGATCGCGGGCGACGGCCGCGGGCAGATGGTCGCGCACGGCAGCTATGTCACCACCGCATCCTCCGTGCCCTACGGCGCGCACTTCGCGCAGGTGGCGGTCAACGTCAGGACCGGCGAGATCAAGGTGCAGAAGTTCTACGCCCTGCAGGACGCGGGCACGCCCATCAATCCCGAGATCGCGCTGTGCCAGATGTACGGCGCCGCGATGAAGTCCATCGGCCACACCCTCTATGAGGATATGAAGCTGGATGAGAACGGCAAGTGCATCAACGCGAACCTCACGGATTACGGCGCGCCGATGATCGGCGAAGCGCCCGAGGATTTCAAGTCCGTGCTGATCGACGTCAACGACGACTTCGGTCCCTTCGGCGCGAAGTCCATCTCCGAGATCGCCTGCAACGGCGCGGCGCCCGCCATCGGCATCGCCATTCACGACGCCTGCGGCGTTTGGATGCGCTCCTGGCCGATGACGCCGGAGAAGCTGCTGCACGAGCTTGGCAGGATCTGAACGACTCGCTTCGCAAAAAAGGATTGAACCAAAAACAAAATGGTGCTATACTTTCCATAGCACCATTTTGTTTTGCGATAAAGGAGGAGTCCTTATGGTCATTACCGTTGGAAGACAGTACGGAAGCGGCGGCCGCGAGATCGGCACGGCGCTGGCGAACAAGCTCGGCATCGCTTATTACGACGATCTGCTGCTCAAGAAGGCGGCGGAGGAAAGCGGCCTTTGTGAGGAGCTGTTCCATAGCTTCGACGAGCGCCCCAAGAGCTTTCTTTATTCCATTGCGATGGACCCGTATTCCTTCACCATGCACCATGTGACGCCCAAGGGCAGCATCGAGCAGCAGGTGTACCTTGCGACCTACGATACCATCAAGCGTCTTGCGGACAAGGGTCCCTGCGTTCTCATCGGCCGCTGCGCGGACTACGCGCTCAAGGACCGTGACGATGTGATCAACATCTTCGTTTCCGCGCCGATCGAGAGCCGCATCAAGCGTGTGGCCGCGCGCAACAACATCTCCGAGGCGGAGGCGAAGGAGCGCATCAAGAAGACGGACAAATCCCGCGCGTCGTACTATAACTACTATTCCTCGAAGGACTGGGGCGAAGCCAAGAGCTACGACCTGTGCATCGACTCGTCGCTTCTCGGCATCGAGGGGACGGTCTCGCTGCTCGAAGAGCTGGTGAAGCTCAAGGGCATGAAGTAAAAGCCAAAAATGAAAAGGGAGCTTTGCGCTGCGGCGCAAAGCTCCCTTTTTCGCAATAATGTTACTTGTCCTCTTCCAGCTTTTCCAGACCCGCGCGCAGCGCGTTGAAGGCGGCTGGCAGGGAGGAGATGCTGTTTTCGGCGCGCCGAAGCTCGCCGGTCACACTGATGCAGGTGTTGCCGAGCGTTGAGAGAACGCTGTCGCAATGGGCGCGGCAGTCGCCGATCATAGTGGCAAGCCGCTCGTGGACGCCGCGCTCATACTCCTCGGCGCGCTGGTGCGCGTCGAGCTCAATGCCGGCAAGGTGCTCCTTGATGGTGGAATACTGCTCGGCCATGGGGCGGAGCTTATCATTCTCTGCGCGCAGGGAAGCGTTCTCCGCGCGCAGCGCTTCGGCCTCGGCACGCAGCGCGGTCAGCTCATCATTGGCTGTATCCAGCGCGGCACGCAGGGTGTCGCGCTCCGCCGCGGCGTCGCTGTGCTCTTGGGTGAGGCGGTCGTTTTCGCCGCGCAGGGTGCTGACCTGCGTGCGCAGCTCCTGCTCCTGCGCGCAGAGCTTGTCGATGTCGCCCTCGAGCGACTCGATGCGGGCGGTGCTCTCCGCCGAGGTCTTTTTGATATAGTCAATGACGTCCTCACGGTTGAAGCCGCCGAACAGGGAACCCTTAAAGGTATTGTTTTCCATCCTGAATCCCACCTTACTCATACTCTTTCGATAGTGTAGCACAGTTTTCGCCCGATGACAAGCAGAAAAAGAGCAGCCTTAGCCGGCTGCTCCGTTTTCTTTTTTGCCTGACTTCACGGTCTTTTTCCTGCGCTTGCGGTGGACGACGCGGACGATGAAGAAGACCGCCGCGGCGATCAGCGCGAGAAAGATCGCCCAGAGCCACCAGACGGCCGCCGTGGTCAGCACGGCGAGCTGCACGTTTTCACCCTCCGCGGTGAAGAGCAGGTAGCTGCCCATCGAGGTCGTCTCGACTGGCTGCCAGCTTCCGTCGGACTGGCGGACAAAGACGGCGCAGTGATCCATGCTCACCTCCTCGGGCGGGAGATAGCGGATCGTGTGCTCGGCCAGCGCGTCGCGCGGGAAGGAAAGCTCCCACTGCTCGGCAACGGAGCGGTAGACGGTCATGGCGGGCAGCGTCCGCTCGGAGAGAAAGGAGAAATAGTTTTTAAGCGCGGTGCGGCGGTTATCCGCAAGCTGCGGGAACGCGTTGGGATCGGGCGTCTGCGCGGCGGCGGTGAGCGTGTCCGTCTCATTGAACTCGCCCTCGACGAAGAAAACGCTGCGGCCGTCCGCGCGCTGCGCGTCGCTCTGGAGGGAGGCGCGGTAGGCGGTGTACTCGGCGGTGACGACGGTATCAAAGCGCAGGTCGGTCAGGTCGGTGCGATCCCAGACCGGATAGCTCCCGCTTTGCTCCGTCAGACTGGGGAAGACGGAGAAATCGAAGGAGTCGCCGTAGTCAAAGCGCAGCGTTTTGAGCGTTCTGCCGTCGCAGACAAAGCGGAGTGTAAAGCTGAGAAAGTCCTCGGGCACGCTGCCGAGCGCACAGAAGGCGGCGTAGTCCATCGGCTCCGCCTGCCCGGATAAGCTGCGGCGGTCGATGCCGCGCAGCACGTCGGAGACGAAATAATTGCCGCGGAAGACGCCGAGGTCACGCCCGGAGATCGCACCGGAAAATTGGTCACAGTCCTCAACGACAACGAGGCTGCGGCAATCTGTCACCGTGCAGCCGGAGCCGGCTGACGAGGAGGTGTCCTCGCTGCCGGAGCCGACGATGCCGCCCACGCTGCTCTTGCCGGAAAGCGTGAGCTTTGCCCAGCTGGAGCGGATGCCGGCGGAGGACAGTCCCGCGATGCCGCCGACATAGCTGCCGGTCTCGCTTCTTGCGCTGCCGTAGGCTTCGCAGGAGAGCACGATGCCGAGGTCCATCTCGCCGACGATGCCGCCGATGCAGTCTTTTTTGCCGCTGATGCTGCCGCGGTTGACGCAGCGCTGCACGACCGCCTTCGTCTCGTATACCCGGTCAAACACGGAGGAGGACTCCTTTTGATCGCCCTCGGGGTCCAGCTCGTATTCAATGGCCATGGCGCCGGCGATGCCGCCGACATTCAGGTCGGCGTCCACGGCGCCGTAGTTCGTGCAGCTGCGGACCTTGCCGAAGGTCACGGCGTCGATGTTCTCGCCGGAGGTATCCTCAAAAATATCCGAGGCGTCGGCGTCGGTCATATCCAAAAAGATGTCAAGGCACAGATTGACGACTGCGTTCATCTGATCGTTCACCGCGCGCAGGTCGGCGGTGAGCGTCGAGCCGTCAGCAGAGAGCCCGTCGCTGAGCGCATCCAGCTCATCCATCGTGCTGCGCAGATTGGTGAAAAGGCTGTCCAGCGTGTCCTGATAGCCGTCGCCGAGGGGATAGAAGGTGAGATCGTCCCGTGCGTTGAGGTCCTCAATGAGACGGCGCGTTTTGCCCGTCGCCGTGTCAAGGCTGGCGGCGGCATCGCTCAGCGCGTTGAGCGCGCGCTGGATGTCGTCGTGCGCCTTGGGCGCGGCGTCCTTGAGAAAGTCGGAGAGGATGGCGGCGATTTTTGCCATGTCCGTCGAGATCTCCGCCAGAGCGCTCACGGCGTCAGAGAGCGCGGCAAGAGCGTCGGAGAGGAGCCGGCGCACCGCGTCGGTATTCCATGTCTTGCTGCCGTCAAGGTATTCCTTCAAATCGTTGACAGCGGTATTCAAGCTGTCTGCCGCAGCCTTGAGCTTGGCGCTGTTTGTCTGGATGCGTCCGCTGGCCGCGCTGAGCTCAGCGCGGTCGGCAGCGCTCAGCGTCAGGTCCTTGTTGCACTGCTCGAGCGCGTCGACAGCGTCGCCCATGCTGTCCTCCGCCGCCTCGAGTGCCTTGAGAATGTCGGGCAGCGCGTCCGTCACGGTCTTGGCGCGGTCGGTCAGCTCATTGACGCTGCCGATGTTTTTGTCGATGAAGTCGATCGTCTGACCGGCGAGCGAATCGGCGTCGTCCACTGCGGCATTGGTATAGGCGGAGACCGAATCGAGTCGGGAGGAAATGTGATCGTTCGTGCTGTCCACATCGTCCAGCGTGGAGGAAACGAGGGCGTTGAGCTTATCCAGCTCCGCGCGCAGCCTGGCGATCAGATCATCGCGCAGGGAAAGACGGAGATACGGCTCCATCTGACCGACGATGCCGCCCACATCCTTGCGGCCGTAAATCATACCGTAGTTTGAGCAGGAATCCACAAAGCCGTCGCTGCGGCCCGCGCCGCCGCCAACGTTGTAGCCGAAGTGCGGGTAGCCGACCGCGCCGCGGTTGATGCAGGAGAGCAGGCTGCCGGAGGAGTAGCCGGCAATGCCGCCGGTATCCGAGGTGGCGTTCCGGCTTTCCACTGCGCCGACGGAAACAAGGTCGGTGAGGGAGGAGGCGGGGTCGATGCTCAGATCGTCAAGACTGAGCGTGGGATCGACATTGGAGGTGTTCACGGCCGCGGAGTTGATGCACGCGCGCAACGTGCCGAGGTTATAGCCGGCGATGCCGCCGGTGTAGCGATTGGCGGAGATGCTGCCGCTCGCGGTGCAGTTGGCGATGAGACCGCCCTCCTCGTTGCGGCCGGCAATGCCGCCTACGGCGCTGTCGCCCTTGACGACGCCGAAGAAGGAGCATTCCTCCAGCGTGCCGTAGTTGCGGCCGACGATGCCGCCGACGGCTTCCTTCGTGCCGCCGGGCGTGACCTGTCCCTCGACCTTGAGCGCGTGGACAAAGGCACCGCGCTCAAGCGTGAGGAAGAGACCGGCGGGGGAGAGCGACTTGGTCAGCGTCAGACCGCTGATGGTGTGCCCGCCGCCGTTGAAGGTGCCGCTGAAGCTGGCGATGGGCTCGAAGTCCACGCCGCGCAGGGAGATGTCGGCGGTCAGAAGGACCGTCTTGCCGCGCGACCAGGCGTCATAGGCGCAGCTGTCCGAAAGGGCGCACAGGTCCTTCGCCGTGTGGATGTAGATGATGCCGTCCTCCCCGGCGGCAAGCGCGGGCAGGGACAGGGAAAGGCTCAGCACGAGCGACAGGGCGAGCGCGAGCAGGCGGGAAGAGAGCTTATTCGGTTTCATCGTCTGCACCTCCTTCCTCGACCATGCTGCCGGAAATGACGGTCACGTTCACATCGCCGTCCACGATCGCGCGGACCACGCCGCTGACCGTGCCGTGGATCTCGCCGCGCACCACGCCGTCGAGCCGGATGCGTCCGTCCGCCGCGTGGCGGTGAATGACGTTCGGCACGGCGAACGAGGTCCGGTCAATGACCTTGGAGCCAATGAGCAAGATCTGCGGCAGGGCGAACATGACCATAATAATGGAGATGACCGTGCCGCGTCCGAGGCTTTCGCCGATGCCGGCAATGACCGGCTCGGAGGTCATGCGGCCGATCAGAAAGCCGCTGATCGACAGGATCGAGCCGGAGGTGATGATGGTCGGGAACGCGAAGTTGAGCGTTTCAATGATGGCATCGCGGTGGTGCATCTTGGTCTTGGTCTCCTGAAAGCGGCTGGCGATGACGATGGCGTAGTCGATGTTCGCGCCCATCTGGATCGAGCTGACGATCAGGTAGCCCAGGAAGAAGAGGTATTTGCCCGTGATGGTGGGGAACGAGAAGTTGATCCAGATGCAGCCCTGAATGACCAGGATCAGCAGCACCGGCATACCGGCGGAGTTGAAGGTGAAAAGCAGCACCGCCATGACGATCAGGATCGAAACGATGCTCACGACCTTATTATCCACGGCGAAGGACTTTTCAAATTCGTACTCGTTGGTGGAGTCGCCCGCCAGATAGACCTTTTCGCCGGGGTAATACTTCTGCGCGATCGCGGTGACGGTGTCGGTGAAGGCGTAGGTCTCATCGCCGCTGACCGGCAGCGTGGAGTAGATGAGCATACGGCTGTACTGCTCGCTTTGAAGCTGGAGCTTGGCGTTCGTCATCTGCGTGTAGGCGTCGTCCAGCGTGCTTTGCAGCTCGTCGTCCAGCGTGACATAGCCCTGCTGCACCTCGTCGTAGAGAAAGAGGAACATATCAATGAGCGGGACGGAGTAGGTGGACAGCCCGCCGACGATCTTGCCGTAATTTTCATGGTTTGCGGCATAGGCGCCATAGAGGAACTCGGCGACCTCATAATCGAGATCAGTCAGCTCGGAGAACTGACGGGGCGTGAGCCTGTCGGTGAGCATATAGCCGCCCATGGCTTCGACGTTGGAAAGCCCCAGCGTGGAGTCGACCTCGTCGTACTGCTCAAGCTCGTCGAGAATGGCGCGCTCCTTGTCATAGTCGCCCGCGGGGACCACGAGCGCCATGAGGTTTTTGGTGCTGAAGTTGTCGTCGATCATATTCTCGGCGATCTGCGTTTCGTTGAGCTTGGGCGCGGAGATCAGCCCGTAGCCGTAGGCATAGGGACAGTCGGACGAGAGGCGGCAGCCGATCACAGCCAGCGCGACAAAGAGAATGGGAACGACATGGCGCGTGGCGTAGGCAAACTTGCCGACAAAGGAGATCTTGGGGACAAAGCTGCGGTGGCCGGTCTTGTCGATAAGTGGGCCGAAGAGCATCAGCAGGCCCGGCATGACAACGAACGCCGAGAGCAGCGCGAAGAGAATGGATTTGATGAGGCACAGCGCCATATCGGGGCCGAGCTTGAACTGCATGAAGAGCATGGCGACCAGACCGCCGATGGTCGTGAGCGAGCTGGCGCCGATCTCGGGGATGGACTTGCTCAGCGCCACAATGACCGCCTCGCGCAGGGGCAGGGAGCGGTGCTCCTCCTTGAAGCGGTTGCAGAAGATGATGGCGTAGTCGATGGAGAGCGCCAGCTGCAAGATACTCGTCACGGAATTGGAGATGAATGAGATCTTGCCCATCATGAAGTTCGTGCCCTGATTGAGCACGAGCGCGACCACAAAGGTCAAAATCAGGACCGGCACCTCGCCGTAGGTCTCGGAGGTGAAGAGCAGCACGGTGACAATGACGATGGCGACATAGACCATGATGACGCTGATCTCGTGGTCAATGGTCTCCTCCTGCGTGTTGCCGAGGTCGGTGGAGACATAGAGATCGTAGCCGGCGAGCGAGTTCTTGACGCGCTCGAGCGCGTCGAGACAGCGCTCGTCGTCCTCGTCGTAGTCAAAAGTGACGGAGAAGAGCGCGCTGACGTTGTTGTAGTGCTCGTCGGTCTCGTCGAACGCCACGCCCTGCACGCCCTCGACATCCTCCAGCTTCTCCTGCAGATCGAAGGCGTCGGCGAGCGGGAGGTTGGCGACCATCACGCTCGCTGTGCCGAAGGTGGTGAATTGCTCGTCCATGACGTCGAGCGCCTGGCGGGTCTCGGAATCGGCGGGGAGATAGGCGGTCAGGTCGTTTTCCACCTGCACCCAGCTGCGGGAGAAGACGGAGAAGATCAGCCCGATGATGACGACAAGAAAGACAAGGTTGCGTTTATCGACGATGAAGCGGGCGAGCTTGAGCATAAAGCTCTCGCCGCTTTGTTCCGTTGGCTTTGCCATAGACGGACCTCCTGTATCGTGATATGCCCGGCGCACCGTGCGCCGAGGCGGAAAAAACAACACCTATTATATAGCACAGACAATGCAAAAATGAAATATGGAAAACGTGAAAAATCTGTGAATAAAAGGGAGTCAGGCTGTGCCTGACTCCCAAAAACGAGAGAAAATCGGACCTATTGCGCACTTTGCCCAAACAGCAGGGGATGCCGCGCGGGACGTTACTTTTCCACGATGACCTTCTGGGCGTTCTTCTCGCGGATGGCGGCGTAAATGCGGGCGATGATCTCGTCCGGCGCGCCCTTGGTCTGCTCACCGGTGACCATGTCCTTGCAGGTGACGACGCCGGAGGAGACCTCGTCCTCGCCGAGGAAGAGAACGTAGGGGATCTTCGTCTTGTCGGCGTAGTTCATCTTGGCCTTGAACTTCTTGTTCTCGGTGTATAGCTGAGCGCGCAGGCCGCGCTCGCGCAGTCGGGTGGCGAGGGAGACGGCAAAGCTCAGATCCTCCGTCATCGGCAGAAGCAGCACGTCTGCGGGCGCGGTGTTGAGCGCGTCGTTGAGAAGGCCCTGTTCGCCGAGCACATAGAACAGGCGCGTCACGCCGATGGAGATGCCCACGCCCGGCAGCTTGCGGTCGGTATAATACTCGGCGAGGTTGTCGTAACGGCCGCCGGAGCAGACCGAGCCGATCTGCGGATAGTCGAGCAGAGCGGTCTCGTAGACCGTGCCGGTATAGTAGTCGAGGCCGCGGGCGATGGTCAGGTCGACCTTGAAATTCTCCTGCGCGACGCCGAAGCCGCCGAGGTATTTGATGACGGTGGAAAGCTCCTCATAGCCGCGGTCGAACAGCTCGTCGCGACCGCAGTAGCCCTTGAGGGAGGCGAGAACCTCTTCGTTCGTGCCGGTGATGGCGATGAACTTGAGGATCTCGTCGGCCTGCTCGTCCGTGAGCTTAACGTCGTCGACGAGAATGGCGCGCACCATGTCGGGACCGATCTTTTCGATCTTATCCACCGTGCGCATGATCTCGCCGCTCTGCTCGGTCAGGCCGAGCATGGAGTAGAAGCCGTTGAGCACGCGGCGGTTGTTGATGCGGATCTGGAAGCGCTTGAGGCCCATCGCCGAAAAGACGTCGTAGATGATGGCGGGGATCTCGGCGTCGTTCATGATGTCCAGCTCGCCGTCGCCGATGACGTCGATATCCGCCTGATAGAACTCGCGGAAGCGGCCGCGCTGCGCGCGCTCGCCGCGGTAGACCTTGCCGATCTGGAAGCGGCGGAAGGGGAAGGCGAGCTCGTTGTAGTGCAGGGCGACGTACTTCGCCAGCGGCACGGTCAGATCAAAGCGCAGGGAGAGGTCGCTGTCGCCCTTGGAGAAGCGGTAGATCTGCTTTTCCGTTTCGCCGCCGCCCTTGGCGAGCAGGATCTCGCTGGCCTCGATGATGGGGGTATCGAGCGGGGTGAAGCCGTAGCGGCTATAGGTCGTGCGCAGAATGTCCATCACGCGCTCCATCTGCTGCTGCTGCGCGGGAAGCAGCTCCATGAAGCCTGAGAGGGTCCGGGGCTTGATTCTTTCCATATCTATCTTCCTCCGTGAAAATCGTTGTGTGCGAATCTGCCAAAATCAATAATAATGTATTGTACAAGTTTACAAAGAAAATGTCAACCCCTTATTTGCTTATAAAGTATCACAACAGCGCATTAGCGCACGAAACTACGGCAATACCCGTTGCGTTTTGCGCAAAAGGGCGGTATAATAGCGGCAATATTGAAACAGGAGAAGGCTATGACCGATTATTTTTCCTATACGCTCGATGCCGACGCCATCCGCGCCATCAGCAGCATCGGGCTGGCACACCTCGGCGACGCGGTGTACGAGCTGCTTGTGCGCACCTATCTCTGCGCGCACGGCAAGGCGACCGGCAAGGGTCTGCACCGCGCGACGGTGGAGCTTGTCCGCGCGCCGAAGCAGGCGGAGCTGGCCGACGCCATTTTTGGGGAGCTGACGGACGAGGAGCACGACGTGTTCCGCCGCGGGCGCAACGCCAACGTCCACACGATCCCGCACAGCGCCGACCGCGCGCAGTACCAGAAGGCCACGGCGCTCGAGGCGCTCTTCGGCTGGCTCTATTTACAGGGACGGCACGAGCGAATCAACGAACTGTTTAACCGGATGATGGAGGCGAACGATGTCGCTTGACGCGATCTGCCTGCGGGCATTGACAAACGAATTGAAGGGACAGCTCCTCGGCGCGCGCATCGACAAGGTGCAGCAGCCCGCGCGCGACCAGATCGTGCTGCTCCTGCGCGGCAATCTGCGCCTGCTTATCAACGCGGGGCCGAACCAGCCGCGCGTGCAGCTCACGGAGGTCCTGCGCGAGAATCCCGCCGAGCCGCCGATGCTCTGTATGCTGCTGCGCAAGCACCTCGTCGGCGGACGCATCACGGAGATCGAGCAGAGCGGACTGGAGCGCATCGTGACGTTCACCGTCCGCAGCGTGAACGAGTTGGGCGAGTCCGGCACGAAGAAGCTGGTGCTCGAGGCGATGGGCCGTCGCTCAAACCTCCTGCTGCTCGACGAGGACGACCGCATTTTGGATTGTATGCGCCGCGTGGAGTTTGAGGTCTCCGGTGCGCGGGCGCTGCTGCCGGGGCTGTACTATCAGCTTCCGACGCCGCTCGACAAGCTCTCACTGCTGACGGACCCTGAAGGGGCGGTCGAGCTGGCCCGTCGCGGCGGGGGAGCGGAGGAGACCGTCGAGCGCTTTCTGCTCGACCGGTATCTTGGCGTCTCGCCGCTCATCGCGCGCGAGCTGGCGCTTCACGCCTTCGGCGCAGCCGACGCCCGCTTCGCGGACCGGAGCGACGGCTGCGAGCGCCTTGCCGCGGAAATGGAACGCCTGGCGGAAGCTGTGCGGGAGAATCGCTTTACACCGACCATGCTCTCGCGCGAGGGAAAGCCGGTGGATTTCACCTATTGTCCCATCACGCAGTACGGCGCAGAGACGGTGCAGACGACCTTCCCAACCTTCTCCGCGCTGCTCGACGCCTTCTACACCGAGCGCGACCGGCAGGAGGCCGCGCAGCGCCGCGGGCGTGAGCTGACACGCACGGTGACCTCCGCGCATGACCGCGTGGTGCGCAAGCTCGGAATGCTCGAAAAGGAGTACGCCGCCTCGCAGGACCGCGATACGCTGCGGCTGTACGGCGACCTCATCACTGCGAACCTCTACCGCATGGAGCGCGGGGCGGTGCGGCTGACGGCGCAAAATTACTACGACGAGAACGGCGCGGAGCTCGACATCCCGCTCGACCCGCTGCTCACGCCGCAGCAGAACGCGGCGAAATACTACAAGCGCTACACAAAGGCCAAGACTGCGGAGAAGCATCTGCGCGAGCAGATCGACAAGGCCATCAGCGAGCGCGACTACCTCGAGAGCGTGCAGGGCGAGATCGCGCTGGCGCAGACCGAGGCGGAGTTCGCCGAGCTGCGCCGCGAGCTGCAGGAGACCGGCTATCTCCGCCGCAGCGGAAAGGAAAAGAAGGGGCGCGAGAAGCCCATCGCGCCGCGCGAGTTCCGCTCGTCGAGCGGGCTGCGTATCCTCGTGGGCCGCAGCAACGTGCAGAACGACGCGCTCACGCGCAAGGCGGACAAGCGCGACCTATGGCTCCATACGCAGAAGATCCACGGCAGCCACGTCATCCTCTGCACCGAGGACGGCGCGTTTGACGACGAGAGCCTGCATGAGGCCGCGCTGCTCGCGGCGTACTATTCGCAGGCGCAGGGCGGCAGCAATGTGCCCGTGGATTACACGAGCGTCAAATACGTCAAAAAACCTGCGGGCGCCAGACCGGGCATGGTGGTCTACGAGACTTACCGCACCCTCTATGTCACGCCGGACGAGGAGACGATCCGCCGTCTGGACCGCAAAAATAAGTAAAGAAAAAGAGGGCTGGCCGCCCTCTTTTTCTTCTTATGCGTGTTAGGCGTGCGCGTCGCCCTCGATGGGCTCTGTTTCGCGGAAAAGCATCGTGATGCACCATACGCCGGCAAGGCCCACGAGCGTGTAGATCACGCGGCTGACCGTGCCCATCTGACCGCCGCAGAGGAACGCGACGAGGTCAAAGCCGAACAGGCCGATGCTGCCCCAGTTGAGCGCGCCGATGACGGCGAGCGTTAATGCCACTTTGTCGATGACCATGGATCTCCCTCCTAATCGTGTTTGGTTGGCTGTGCATAGTGTCCGCAAAAGACAAAAAAATATACATCCTTAAAAATTTTCAGCAAAAGCAGAAAAATAATCAGGTAAAATTTGCCGCAATGGATTGCTTTTTGCGCGGGGGATATTGTATAATCTACACGATATCTACCGCACGCAAGGGGCGCCGCCCCGTTTCAACAATGAACATCAGGAGGAAACACCATGAACGAAAAATTCAGTAAGCTCGGCTTCTATCCCGCTGACATCCTGCTGCCCAACAAGGATGTCGATATGGAGAAGTGGGCCGTCGTCGCCTGCGACCAGTTCACGTCCGAGCCCGAGTATTGGGAGCGCGTGGAAAAGACCGTCGGCGATGCGCCGTCTACCCTGCGCCTCATCCTGCCCGAGGCCAACCTGAAGGCCCCCAATGTCGACGAGTTCATTGCCGACATCAACGCTTCCATGGACAAGTATCTCAAGGAGAACATCTTTGAGACGCTCAAGGATTCTCTCATCTACATCGAGCGCGGCCAGAGCGACGGCAAGATCCGTCACGGCCTGATCGGTATGGTCGACCTCGACCAGTACGATTTCACCCCCGGCTCCGGCGCGCTGATCCGCGCCACCGAGGGCACCGTGCTCGACCGTATCCCCCCGCGCGCCCGCGTGCGCCGCAACGCGCCCATCGAGCTGCCCCACGTCATGCTGCTCATCGACGATCCCGATAAGACTGTCATCGAGCCTCTGACCGCCGCGGCCGACGGCATGGAGATGGTCTACGACTTCGACCTCATGGAAAACGGCGGCCACATCAAGGGCTTCAAGCTCTCCGCTTCTCAGATCGACGCCGTGGCAGACGCTCTGACGGGCCTGACCACTGATGAGGCGATGAAGAGCAAGTACGGCGTGTCCGGCGTGGCTCCGCTGCTGTTCGCGGTCGGCGACGGCAACCACTCCCTCGCCACCGCCAAGGCCTGCTACGAGGAGCAGAAGAAGGGCAAGACCCCTGAGGAGTATCTTGCCCTGCCCGCCCGCTACGCGCTTGTTGAGGTCGTCAACAACCACGACGACGCGCTGCAGTTCGAGCCGATCCACCGCGTCCTCTTCGGCGTGGACCATGAGAAGTTCATGGAGGAGTTCAAGAAGTTCTATCCCAACACCCACGAGGGCAAGGGCGAAGGCCACACCATCGAGGTCTGCTGGGCCGGTCACGACGATTTCATCACCGTTCCCGATCCCAAGGTGCAGCTGGCCGTCGGTACGCTCCAGGCGTTCATCGACGAGTACCTCAAGAAGTTCGGCGGCGAGGTGGACTACATCCACGGCGACGAGGTCACCCGCGAGCTTGGCTCCAAGGAGGGCAACATGGGCTTCCTGCTGCCCGCGATGGGCAAGGAGCAGCTGTTTAAGACCGTCATGGCCGACGGCGTGCTGCCCCGCAAGACCTTCTCGATGGGTCACGCGCAGGATAAGCGCTACTACGTCGAGGCCCGCAAGATCCGATAACCGATATACCGAAAAAGCGCCCCTCGGCGGGCGCTTTTTCAAATAGGAGGACCATTCGATGAACTATAAGAAAGCCAGAGCATGGCAGGACATTTTTCTCTTCGGCGGCGCGTTCGTCGCCGGCGTCGGCGTGTGGGGCTTTGACAGCACGTTTTTGGGGCTTCTGGGTCTGGCGATGGTGCTGCTGTCCATCCTCGTGTGGTGGCTGTACTACCGCTGCCCGCAGTGCCATGAGAGCCTTGGGCGCGGAAACCCGAAGCATTGCCCGCACTGCGGCGCGTGGCTCGGCGACGAGCCTGAGCCGGAGGAGAAGAAAAAGATCCAGCACAAGAAAAAGAGAAGATGAAAACACAAACGGTCCCCGCCTATGCCAAGCTCAACCTGACGCTGGACATCTTGGGCAAGCGGGATGACGGCTATCACGAGCTGCGGATGGTCATGCAGACCGTTTCGCTCCATGACGATGTGACCGTGACGCTCACCGACGGCACAGGCGTCGCCTGCCGCGTCGCGGGCGCAGAGCTTCCCTGCGATGAACGCAATCTTGCCGTCAAGGCGGCGAATGCCTTCTGCGAGGCGCTTGATTATCACGGCGGCATCGGCATCGCGCTCACCAAGCGCATTCCGTCCGAGGCCGGGATGGCGGGCGGCAGCGCGGATGCTGCCGCCGTGCTGTGCGTGCTGCGCGATCTGATCGCACCCACGCTCACGGACGAGCGGCTTGAGACGATCGGCGCGCGTGTCGGCAGCGACGTGCCGTTTTGTGTCCGCGGCGGCACGCAGCTGGCAGAGGGCCGGGGTGAGCGGCTGACCGTGCTGAAAAACGCGCCGAGGCTCTATGCCGCAGTCTGCAAGCCGGACTTTCCCATCTCTACGCCCGCGCTCTTTCAGCGGTCGGACCGCGTGGCGCTGACCGATCGACCCGACACGGCGGCGTTGCTCGCCGCGCTGGAGGCGGGCGATGCGGCGGCGCTGTGCGCGAGCGTCAAAAACGTCTTTGAGCAGGTACTCCCGGACGAACAGCGCGCACGCATCGAGGACATCAAGCGCGCTTTGCTTGTCCACGGCGCGGAATGTGCCGCAATGACCGGCTCGGGCAGCGCCGTGTTCGGACTGTTCCGCGAGGAGGACGTCTGCCGCACAGTGTGCGAGGCGCTGCGAAGCGCAGAGCTGCAAACCTTCTGCACGATTTTTGTTTGAAAAACGAAAAAACTGTCCATACTCAAGCTATTACTTGAAACGGACGGTTTTTTCTTATGAAATTTTGGAAGATCGAGATATCCCTTGCCGTCGGCCTCCTTTGCGCGCTCGTGTGGTGCGCGCTGGAGCCGGGCTTTCTGATGAGCTGGTGGGGCGCGGCGTTCGAGCCGCTGTGCGACGGTGTGCTGACCGCCGAGGGCGAGGGCGGCGAGGCCGTGCTGCGCTCGTTCTTTGCCGAGCTGCTGGAAAAGCTGCTTTCCTGAAAGAGCCGCCTGCGGGCGGCTTTTTCTTATGCCAGAACGTTGAAGAGCATGATGACCACACCAAGGATGACGAGCACCACGCCGGTCGCGCGGTTGAGCGTTTTGGGAGAAGCCTTGTTGGCGAACACGGCGGCGACGCGCGCCCAGACGAGCGTGAAGAGCACGCAGAGCGCGAACACCGTCCAGTCCGGCGCGCCGCCGATGGCGAAGTGCGAGACCGCGCCGGTGAGCGCTGTGAAGGTCATGATGAAAACGCTGGTGCCCACGGCGGTCTTGAGCTCGTAGCCGAGCACGGAGGTGAGGATGAGCAGCATCATCATGCCGCCGCCCGCGCCGATGAAGCCGCAGATAAAGCCGATGAGCACGCCGCAGAGAACAGACTGCACGGCGCGCTTTTTCGCGCTCACGCCGGCCATGGCCTCCTTGGTCGTCATGACGGGACGGACGATGAACTTCACGCCGAGCAGGAAGGTCATAAAGACCGAGAAGCCACCCATCGTGGTCGAGGGGACAAGGCTCGCGGCGTAGCTGCCGACCACGGTGAAGGCCAGCACGCTCACCATCATGATGAGACCGTTGCGGATGTCGAGATTTTTGCTTTTGCCATAGGTGTAGGCAGACACGGCGCTTGCCAGCACGTCGGACGAGAGCGCGATGCCGACCGCCATATAGGGGTCCATGCCGAGGAAGGTGATGAGCATGGGGCTGATGACTGCCGCGGCGCTCATGCCCGCAAAGCCGGTGCCGAGACCTGCGCCCATGCCGGCGAAAAAGGTGACGAGAAGTGTGATGACAAATTCCATTTTTAAGGCTCCTTTTCTAACATGGCGTCGAGATCGGCGTCCATAACGGCGAGCGTCCGGAAGAAGCTCGCGCGCATTTCTTCATCTGTATGAGCAAAGAGCTGCTCAAAAAAAGCGGATTGCACTGCGCGGCCCCGCTCAATGACCGGCTGCGCCCGCTCGGTGCAGACGAGCAGCGTCTTTCGACGGTCGCCCTCGACCGTCTCGCGCCGCAGATAGCCCTCGCGCACGAGCTTATCAACGTTCACCGAAACGAGGTTGGCCTTGATGCGCCGGACCTCCACGATGTCGCCCGCCGTCCGGTAGCCGGGGTTGTTGGCAAGAAACATCAGAATGTCAAAGGCGGTCTGCGGCAGCTTCAGCTCGCGGCAAAGCGGCTTGCAGGCGGCGGCATAGGCGCGGGCAAATTTATGGGCAAATTCCTTACCGGCGTTCATACGCAGGACTCCTTTTCAAATAATGCAAAATTGAACAGTTCAAATTTGAATTAAAAGATAGCACACATCGGGCACCTTGTCAAGAAAAATATTGACGCCCGTTCAATTCAGGGCACGGCGGAATATCCACGGTTGCCGAACGGCGGGAATGATGGTAAAATAGAAAAAAACGACGAAAAGGAGGGCGGTATCATGCTGCGTATCCTGCTGGGCCGCGCCCGCACGGGCAAGTCCGCGCGGGTGCTGGAGGAGATCCGCGCGCTGGGCGATTCCTCGCAGCAGATCCTGCTCGTGCCGGAGCACGCTTCGCACGTCGCGGAGGTGGACGTGTGCCGCGCGTGCGGTGTGACCGCGAGCCGTCACGCGGAGGTGCTGACCTTCAAGCTGCTGGCCTCGCGCGTGCTGACGCTCACCGGCGGCGCGGCGGAGGTGACGCTCGATAACGGCGGCAAGCTCCTGCTGCTCCAGCGCGTGCTGGTGTCGCTTGCGCCGAGCCTGCGCGTCTATCGCCGACCCTCACAGCGCGCGGCGTTTCTGGAAAGTCTGCTCGCGCTCATCGAAGAATTGCAGGCCTATGCCGTCGCGCCGGAGGTGCTGGCGGAAAAGGCCGAGGCCATCGCGGGCGAGAGCGGCGAGCGGCTGCGCGATGTGGCGCTGCTCTACGGCGCGTATCTTGCCAAGCTCCACGAGGGCGGGCGCGACGCGCGCGACCGGCTGGAGAAGCTGGAGGAAAACCTTGCGACCTCCGGCTACGCCGACAATAAGGACATTTTTCTCGACGGCTTTTCCTACTTCACGGGCCGCGAGCGGAACATCCTGCGCATTCTGCTCAAGCGGGCAAAAAGCGTCACTGTGACGCTGCTCGGCGACGGCAGCGACAGCGAGCTGTTCGCCGAGGGCCTGCGCGTACGCGAGCAGCTTTACGCTCTTGCGCGGGATGCGGGCGTTCCCTGCACGGAGGAGGTGCTGCGCGGCGGCGCGCCGCGCGATGCGCTCGGCCATGTGGAGAAGCATTTCTTCGGCGGCAATGTCCGCTGGGACGAGCCAACGGAGCAGTTGCGGCTGTATGAAGCCTCCACCGCTTACGACGAGGCGGAGCGGATCGCTGCGGAAATTCTGCGTCTGGTGCGCTGCGAGGGCTACCGCTTCCGCGATATTACGGTCACCTCGCGCGATATGGATGCCGCGGAGCCGGTGCTGCGCACCGTATTCGCGCGCTGCGGCATCCCGCTCTACTGTGCGCGGCGCAGCGATATTCTGCGCCGCGGCGTGCCCGCGCTGCTGCTCGGCGCGCTCGACGCGGTGAGCGGAGGCTTTGAGTACGAGGATGTGTTCCGCTGCCTCAAGACCGGCCTCGCGGGACTTTCGGCGGAGGAGTGCGACCTGCTGGAAAACTACGTCATCAAGTGGGACATTCGCGGCGCAATGTGGACGCGCGACGTTCCGTGGACGGCGCACCCCGAGGGCTACGGCGTGCCGTGGCGCGCAGAGCATGAGGAAATGCTCGCGCGGGTGAACGCCGCGCGGGAAAAGGTACGCGCGCCGCTGAGCCATCTCTATGAGGGCGTGCGCGGCACGGGAGACGTTGAGGGTAAAGTAACAGCACTTTACAATTATCTGACGGAGATCGCGCTGCCTGAGGAGCTGCAGCGGCAGACGGAGACGCTTTGGCAGCGCGGCGAAACGCAGCGGGCGGAGGAGCTGGCGCAGCTCTGGAACGTTCTGTGCGGCGTGCTCGACCAGTTTGTGGAGATGCTGGGCGGTACCGAGCTGGACGCGGAGGAGTTCGCGCGGCTCATGCGCCTTGTGCTCACGCAGTATTCGGTCGGCACGATCCCGGTCTCGCTTGACCGGGTGAGCCTTGCCGAAATGGCGCGCAACGACCGCCACGCCGTGCGCGTGCTGTTTTTGATGGGAGCGAACGACCATGTGCTGCCCGCTGTGGGCGGCAGCGGCGGCATTTTGAAGGACGAGGACCGCGCGGCGCTCGAGGCGCTCGACGTGCGCCTTGCGCCCTACGGTATGGCGCAGTTCCGGCTGGAGCTGCAGAATCTCTATGCCGCGCTCGCCCAGCCGACCGACCGGCTCTACATCTCTTATCCGCGCTTTGATAACGCGGGTGCCGAGCTGCGCCCCAGCTTTGTCGTCAGGCGCGTGCAGACGCTTTGCCCGTCGGTAAAGGTCGAAACGGAGGATGCCGACAAGGCATACCGCCTTACAATGGAGAGCGGTGCGCTCGACTATGCGGGCGAACACGTCGGCGGGGAAGCGTGGCGTTATCTGGAGCGGCGCGGCGGCTGCGCCGAGGCGCTTGCCGCCATGCGCGACGCTTCGCACTATACGCGCGGAAGGCTCTCGCGTGAGGCCGTCCACACGCTCTACGGGCGCAGCATCACGCTCAGCGCCTCGCGCATGGACAAGGCGCGGAGCTGCCATTTCGCCTACTTTATGCAGTACGGCCTGCGCGCGAAGGAGCGCACAGCTGCGGGCTTCGACGCGCCGCAGGTCGGCACCTTTGTCCACGACGTGATGGAGCACACGCTTCGCACGGCGAGCGAGCGCGGCGGCCTCAAGACGCTGGAGCGTCCGGCGCTGCACGCGCTTGTGCGGCGGGCGATCGGTGCATACATTGAAAAAAATCTCCCCGACCTTGACGGGAAGAACGCGCGCTTCCGCTATCTTTTCCGCCGGCTGTGCGAGTCGGTCTACCGCATCATGGATTCGACGGTGGAGGAGCTTTCCAACTCCGATTTCGAGCCGCTGGCCTTTGAGCTGGGCTTCGGCGCGGACGGACAGCTTCCCGCCGTGACCATCCGCGAGGCAGGGGAGGAGCTGCGCGTGGTCGGCAAGGTCGACCGTGTGGACGGCTGGCTCAAGGACGGTAAGCTGTATCTGCGCGTGGTGGACTACAAGACCGGCGCGAAGCGCTTTGACCTCGCGGAGCTGCGCTACGGGCTCGGCCTGCAAATGCTGCTCTATCTCTTTACGCTGCGGGACGAAGGGGGAAAGCTCTTCGGCGGCTGTCCCATTGAGCCGGCGGGGGTCCTCTATCTTCCCGCACGGGAAAAGCTGCTGAATCTGCCGCGCAATGCCTCGGAGGAGGAGATCGAGCGCGCGATGCACAAGGAGCTGCAGCGCAGCGGCATGGTGCTGAACGATCCCGCGGTGCTGCGCGCGATGGAGCACAGCGCGCTGGAAGAGCCGTGCTATCTCCCAGTGCGCGTGAAAAAGAGCAAGGACGGCGAGACGGAGATCACCGGCAGCATCGCCACGAGCGCTCAGCTCGGCAAGCTGGGCTTATACGTTGAGGAGCAGCTGCGCCGCATGGTGCGCGAGCTGGCGAGCGGCAACATCGACGCCGACCCGTGGGCGCGCAGCGAGCAGGAGAGCGCCTGCACCTATTGCGAATTCGCGCCCGCCTGCCACTTTGAAAACGGCCGCGGCGGCGACCGCATCGAATACATCCGCGCGACCGGAGCCGAGCAGCTCTGGGAGCACGTTGACCGGACGATCGGGGAAGGGGGAAAACGCGATGGCTGACATCCTGACCGCCGAGCAGCAGGCGGCGGTAGAGAACCGCGGGCGGAGCCTGCTGGTGTCCGCCGCAGCGGGCAGCGGCAAGACGAAGGTGCTCGTCGAGCGGCTTTTTTCCTACGTCGAGAGCGGCGAAGCGAACCTTGACGACTTTCTCATCATCACCTACACCCGCGCCGCGGCGGCGGAGCTGCGCGGCAAGATTGCCAAGGTCCTCGGCGAAAAGCTGCAGGAGGACCCGCTCAACGCGCATCTGCAGCGGCAGCTGCTGCGCGTTTACCGCGCGGACATCAAAACGGTGGACGCCTTCTGCACGGCTCTGCTGCGCGAGAACTGCCACCTGCTGCGCGAGGACGCGCGCGGCCACGCGCTGCGGCCCGATTTCCGCGTGCTCGACGAGAATGAGGCGCAGCTTCTGCGCGAGCGGGTGCTCGCGCGTACGCTGGACGAATTTTATGAAATCATGCGCGATGGCGACGGTGCGTCGCTCCTGGCCGATACCCTCGGCGCGGGGCGGGACGACCGCGCACTCGGCGCGCTGGTGCTCGAGCTGCACGGAAAGCTGCAGGCGCAGCCGTACATGGACCGCTGGCTCGCGTCGCAGGAGCAGCTTTGGCACGATCTGCCGCCGCGCGTGGAAGATACGGTCTACGGGACGCTGCTGCTTTCTATGGTGCGGCGCAAGGCGCTCCACTGCGCCGCACTGCTGCGCGGCGCGGCGGAGGAGATGACGTCGGACGCCGCGCTTGCGGATAAGTACGCGCCGCTCTTTCTCGGCGTGGTGGAGCAATTCGCGCTCCTCGCCGCGTCAGCGGAGGAGGACTGGGATGCGGCGGCGAAGCGCCGCGTGGACTTCCCGCGTCTGACGGCGGTGCGCAAATGCGGGGACGAAGCGCTCAAGGCCAAAATGCAGGGCGTGTGGAACGGCTGCAAAAAGACCGCTAAGGGCTTTGACGAGGTGTTTTCCGTCACCTCTGCCGAGGCGATGGAGGACCTGCGCGCGATGGCGCCCGCCATGCTCGCGCTCTTAAAGCTGACGGCGGATTTTTCCCGCGCCTATCAGGAGGAGAAGCGCCGCCGCAACGCGGCGGACTTCTCCGACCAGGAGCATGAGGCCATCGACCTGCTCCTCGGCGCGGACGGACAGCCCACCGACCTTGCGCGGACAGTCTCGCAGCGCTACCGCGAGATCATGGTGGACGAGTACCAGGACACGAACGAGGTGCAGAACTGCATCTTCTCCGCCATTTCCCGTGAAGGAAAAAACCTTTTCACCGTCGGCGACGTCAAGCAGAGCATCTACCGCTTCCGCCTCGCCGACCCGCGTATTTTCCTCGACCACTATCTGCGCTACCCGCACGCCGCCGACGCGGCGGAGGGCGAGAGCGCGAAGCTCCTTTTGAGCAAAAACTTCCGCTCGCGCGATACGGTGCTGGACGCGGCGAACTTCGTGTTCCGCAACGTCCTTTCCCGGGAAATGGGCGAGCTGGACTACGGCGAGGACGAGTCCCTGCACGTCGGGGCGAGCTATCCCGAGAACCCCGACTGCTGCACGGAGTTCCATTTTGTGGAGATGCCCGCGCAGGAGAGCGACACGGAAAAGCTCCGCGCGGCCCGGGCCGAGGCGAGCTTCGCCGCGGACTACATACAAAGGCTCATCGCCGGCGGCTTCACGGTGCAGGACGATAAAACGCACGAGCCGCGCGCGGTGCGGGAGGAGGACATCGTCATCCTCATGCGCTCGCCCCGCACACGGCTTGCCGACTATCGCCGCGCGCTGGAGAGCCGCGGGCTGCACTGTGCCGCCGAGAGCGACGGCGGCTTTTACGAAACGATGGAGGTCGCCGTGACCTTCGCGCTGCTCGAAATATTGGACAACCCGCGGCAGGACGTGCCGCTCATCTCTGTGCTGCGCTCGCCGCTTTTCGGCTTCACGCCGGACCGTCTCGCCGAGCTGCGCGCGAAAACGCCGGGCGGCGATTTTTACGATGCACTCGCCGCGGACGGGGGCGAGGACTCTGTGCGGTTCCTCGCACTGCTGCGCGAGCTGCGCGAGAGCGCGCAGACGCTCACGCTCACCGAGCTGGTCGCGGCGCTCTATGAGCGCTGCCATATCCCGGCGGTGTTCGGCGCGATGCGGGGAGGAGCCGCACGCCGGGAAAATCTTCGTGCGTTCTTCTCGCTGGCGGAGGAATTTGAGCGCGGCGGCGGGCGGGGGCTCTTCGCCTTTGTCCGGCATCTGCGCGAGCAGCTGGAATCCGGCGAGCCGCCCGTGCCGCAGACCACGCACGCCGCGCAGGGCGTGCGCATCATGAGCATCCACAAGTCCAAGGGACTGGAATTTCCGGTCGTGATCCTTGCGGACCTCGCGCGCCCGTTCAGCCGCATGGACTTCCAGAGCTCCGTGCTCGTCCACCCGGAATACGGCCTCGGGCCGGTCTGCGTGGACACGAAACGCTCGATCAAATACCCCACGGCTGCGCGGCTCGCACTTGAGCGTCAGCTGCGCCGCGAGGCAAAGGCCGAGGAGCTGCGCGTGCTGTATGTCGCCATGACGCGCGCGAAGGAAAAGCTTGTCATGGTCTGCGCCCGCGCGGGCGCGGCCAAGCATCTTGCCGATCTTTGCGCCGTGACCTCCTGCCCCGTGCGGCCGGAGACGGTGGAGGAGCAGAAGTGCATGGCGGACTGGATCCTGCTGCCGCTTTTGTGCCGCCCGGAGGCCGCGCCGCTGCGTGAGCTGGCGGGCGCGGACGCGGCGGCGGTCACGGGAAGCGATGCGCCGTGGCGCGTGGAGGTCCACAACGGCTACGACTTTGTGCCCACCGAGCGCGCGGCAGAGGAGCGCACGGAGGAGACTGCCCCCGAGCTGCCGCTGGACACGGCGGCGTTGGAGTGGCGCTATCCCTACGAACCGGAAACGACGCTCAGCGCTAAGCTGACTGCGACGCAGCTCAAGGGACGTGCGCTTGACGAGGAGATCGCGGAGAACGCCCCGCTGCCTCCACGCCTGCGGAGCCTCGCGAAGCCGAGATTTCTGGAGGGAGCGGCGGCGCTTACGCCCGCCGAGCAGGGCACCGCGATGCACGCGGCGCTGCAGTTTCTCGACTTCTCGACGCCGGCGGAGGAAGGTGCGGTGCGCGCCGCAGTCAAAAGCATGGAGGAGCGCCGCCTGCTCACGCCCGAGCAGGCGCGGGCGGTCGACGCTGCCGCGCTGACGCAGTTTCTGCAAAGCCCGCTGTGCGCGCGCATCCGCGCGGCAGGGGAGAGGGCCAGGCGGGAATACCGCTTCTCGCTGCTTGAGAGCGCCGCGCGCTTTGTGCCGGAGGCGAGCGCCGGAGACGAGATCCTTTTGCAGGGCGTGGTGGACTGCTTCTTTGAGGAGGATGGCGCGCTGGTCGTAGTCGATTTCAAGACCGACTGCATCGCGCCGGACGCGCTCGCCGAGCGCGCGGAGCATTACCGGCCGCAGCTCGAGGCGTATTCACTCGCACTCGCGCAGGTGATCGGAAAGCCCGTGAAGGAGAAGATCCTATACTTCCTCCGCCGCGGCGAGCAGATCATACTATAGTTATAAAAACGAAAAAAATTTGCAAAAATGCAAAAAGTGCTTGCATTTCTGTGCTTGATGTGATATTCTATCCGAGCTTGAAAAGGGCGGTCCTCTGCCGTGCGCGGGTGAAAGAACCCCGATGCGCCATGGAAAAGCGGTCACGAACGCCTATAAATTAGGAGGAAATATCCATGGATCTCATCAAGGAACTCGAAAGCCAGCAGATGAAGGCTGAGAAGCCCGTTGCCAACGTCGGCGACACCGTCCGCGTCCACGTCAAGATCAAGGAAGGCTCCCGCGAGCGTATCCAGGTCTTCGAGGGCATCGTGATCGCCAAGAAGCACGGCGGCATCGAGGAGACCATCACCGTCCGCCGTCTGGCCTATGGCGTCGGCGTCGAGAAGGTTTTCCCGTTGCACTCTCCCTCAATTGAGAAGATCGAGACCGTGCGCACCGGTTTTGTCCGCCGCGCGAAGCTCTACTATCTGCGTGACCGCGTTGGTAAGGCTGCCAAGATCCGCGAGAAGCTGTAAGAAAAGCAAAATAGAAACGACGTGGGCGACCGCGTCGTTTTTATTTTTGTTGTTTTTTTATGTGGCGCGTGGTATCATACATCATGAAATATTCTGCGGCTCTGCGCCGCCTGAGCGATGGAGAAACGAGTATGAACGATTTTGATAACGAGATCCTGCCCACCGATCCCGACGAGGGAGAGGAGATCACCGAGCGCGTCGCCGGGCGCGAGACCTACGAATGGGTGCGCTCGCTGGTGGGCGCGGTGCTGGTCATCACGCTGCTCTTTACCTTCGTGGTGCGTCTGATGGGCGTTGACGGCCATTCGATGGTGCCGACGCTGCAGGACGGCGACCGCCTGATCGTGGTCAGCGGCTGGCTGTGCGGCGATTACAAATACGGCGACATCGTCATTGCGTACAAGGAGAGCTTCGATGCCGAGCCCATCGTCAAGCGCGTTATCGCCACCGAGGGGCAGACCGTGGACATTGACTTTACGCTCGGGCGCGTGTTCGTGGACGGCGAGCTGCTGCAAGAGGATTATGTCAACGACCTGACCTATCTCGACGAGGGGACGCAGTTCCCGCTGACGCTCGGCGAGGGCGAGCTGTTTCTGATGGGCGACAACCGCAACCGCAGCAGCGACAGCCGCGACGAACGACTCGGCGCGGTGGACGAGCGGCTCATCATCGGTAAGGCGGTGCTGCTTGTATTTCCGGGCAGGGATAGCCTGACCGACAAGCGCGATTTCAGCCGCCTCGGTTCTTTGAAAATGAAGTAAGGGGGGAAACGGTCATGCAACTGGAAAGTCTGAGCTGGTTCCCCGGACACATGACAAAAACGCGCCGCATGGTCGCCTCCGAGATCGGCAGCATGGACGCGGTGTGCGAGATCATCGACGCGCGCATCCCGCGTGCGAGCCGCAACCCCGACCTCGACGATCTGACGGCGGGCAAGCCGCGCATCGTGGTGCTCAACCGCGTCGATCAGGCGGACCCGAAGGCGACGAAGCAGTGGGCGGCATGGTTCCGCGCGCAGGGCTATGCGGTGCTGGAGGTCGACGCCAAGTCCGGCGCGGGCGTGAAGCAGTTCGCACCCGCCGTGCGCGCGTTGCTTGCGGACAAGCTCCGCGCCTACGAGGAAAAGGGGCAGGTCGGGCGCGTGCTGCGCGTGATGGTGCTCGGCATCCCGAACGTCGGCAAATCGACCTTCATCAACAAGGTGTCCGGCCGAAAGACCGCCAAGGCGGAGGACCGCCCCGGCGTGACGCGCGGCAAGCAGTGGGTTCCGGTGGATAAAACGCTGGAGCTTCTGGACACGCCCGGCATCCTCTGGCCGAAATTCGAGGACCCCGATGTGGGCGTGCGCCTCGGGTTTACCGGCGCCATCCGCGACGACGTGATGGATATGGAGGATCTGGCCTCCCGCCTGATGGCGTACCTCGGTGCGCATTATCCAGACGCGCTGACCGAGCGCTACAAGATCGCCGTCGAGCCGGGAGAGCAAGGCTGGGAGCTGCTGGAGAAGGCGGGCCGTAAGCGCGGCTTCCTCATGTCCGGCGGCGAGGTGAACACCGAGCGCATGGCGCGCATTTTGCTTGACGAATACCGCGCCGGCAAGCTGGGACGCTTTACACTTGAATTGCCGGAGGAGAACGCATGAGCAAGCATATTTCGCTCGCAAGCTATGAGCTGGAAGCCGCCGCCCGCGCAGAGGGGTATGCCCATGTCTGCGGCGCGGACGAGGCGGGCGCGGGTCCTCTGATGGGGCCGGTGTACGCCGCCGCGGTGATCCTGCCGGAGGGCTGCGTCATCGAGGGGCTGGATGACTCGAAGAAGCTCAGCGAGAAAAAGCGCGAGGCGCTGTTTGACATCATCCGCGAAAGGGCGGTCGCTTACAGCGTCGCGTCCGTGGACGCGCGGGAGATCGACGAGATCGACATTTTGAACGCCCGCATGAAGGCGATGCAGCTTGCCATCGACGGTTTGAACGTCAAGGCGGACTTTGCCCTCATCGACGGCAACCGCGACCATGGGACGAAATACGCCGTCTCCACGCCACACCGCACGGTCGTCGGCGGCGACGGCATGAGCATGAGCATCGCCGCGGCATCGATTTTAGCCAAGGTCAGCCGCGACCGCTTCGTGACCGACGTGCTGGACAAGCAATATCCGCAGTATCAATTTGCAAGGCACAAGGGCTATGGAACCCGGCTGCACTACGCCATGCTCGACGAGTACGGCCCCTGCCCCTGTCACCGAAGGACTTTTCTCAAAAAGTGGGAGGCGGGGAGACCATGAGCACGACCAGAGAAGCCGGCGACCGCGGCGAAGCGATGGCCGCGGAGTATCTGCGCGAGAACGGCTATGAGATCCTTGCCTCGCAGTTCCGCTGCCGCTTCGGCGAGATCGACCTCATCGCCCGGCGGGGCGATATTCTCTGCTTTGTAGAGGTTAAGCTGCGCAGCGACCGGCGCTTCGGTCTGCCGCGCGATTTTGTCACCGCTGCCAAGCAGCGGCGTATCCGCACTACGGCGGCCTTTTACATGACGCGGCACGATCCTGACCTCTGCGCCCGCTTTGACGTGGCGGAGGTCTACGACGATGAAACGCCGCCGCGCATCGAGTACATTGAGAACGCATTTGAGTGATCGGCAGGAAAGGGGGCGGCTATGGCGCTCTATACGATCGGCGATCTGCACCTCTCGCTCGGCGGGAGCAAGCCGATGGATATTTTCGGCGATAAGTGGGCGAACCACGTTGAGCGCCTGCGTGAGTCCTTTTTGCACCTGACGGCGGACGACGTGACGGTGCTTGCGGGCGACCTCTCCTGGGGCATTTCGCTCGAGGAGTCGCTGCCGGACTTTCAGTTCATTGACGCGCTGCCCGGGCGCAAGATCATTCTGAAGGGAAACCATGACTACTGGTGGGGCACCGCCACGAAAATGAAGAAATTTTTCGGAGCGCACGGCATCGAAAGCATTGACATTTTGTTCAACAACTGCTTCTTCTACGGGGACTATGCCCTCTGCGGCACGCGCGGCTGGTTTTATGAGGAGGACGCCGCCGGCACGCACACGGGCAAGATGCTTGCGCGCGAGGCGCTGCGGCTGGAGGCCTCATTTAAGGCGGCGGGGGAGCGGCCCATCCTCTGCTTCCTGCACTATCCGCCGCTCTACCAGGGCTACCGGTGTCCGGAGCTGCTCGAACTCATCGACCGCTACCGCGCCGAGCGCTGCTATTACGGACATCTGCACGGCCCCACGCACCGCCGCGCCTTTGAGGGACGGCGCGGAGAGACCGACTATGCCCTCGTTTCCGCGGATTATCTGGGCTTCGTCCCAAAAAAAATCTGCGATTAAAGGAAAAATGATAAAAAAAGGGTAGATATTTTCCAAAACCTATGGTAAAATACCGCTTTGCAATGAGCATCATTTGCTTAATACGGAGGAAAAAGAAACATGAATGTCAAGTCTGTTGAAAAGCTCGAAAAGAGCCAGGTCGCCGTCACCGTCGAAGTGACTGCCGAGGAGTTTGAAGCCGCCGTTCAGAAGGCGTATCTCAAGATGCGCAATAAGATCAGCGTGCCCGGCTTCCGTCCCGGCAAGGCGCCCCGCAAAATGATTGAAAAGCTCTACGGCGAGGGCGTGTTCTACAGCGACGCTGTGGACGCCGCGCTTCCCGATGCATATACGCAGGCCATCGGCTCCAGCGGCCTCGATGTGGTCGGCTATCCCGAGATCGAGATCGTTGACGATCAGATCGGCAAGGACGGATTCACCTTCAAGGCGACCGTCGCGGTCTATCCCGAGGTCGAGCTGGGCCAGTACAAGGGCGTGAGCGCTGTGAAGGAAGAGGTCAAGGTCACGGCGGACGACGTCAAGGAGCGCCTGAACCAGATGGCCGAGCGTGAGGCCCGCCTCGTTTCCGTCGACCGCAAGGTCAAGAAGGGCGATACCGCCGTCATCGACTTCGAGGGCTTTGACAACGGCGTTGCCTTCGAGGGCGGCAAGGGCGAGAACCACGAGCTGGAGATCGGCTCGGGCAGCTTTGTTCCCGGCTTCGAGGATCAGATCATCGGCATGAAGGCCGGTGAGGAGAAGGACATCGACATCACCTTCCCCGAGAACTACACCAAGGATCTCGCCGGCAAGCAGGTCGTGTTCCACGTCAAGGTCAACGAGGTCAAGGAAAAGCAGACCCCGGCGCTCGACGATGAGTTCGCCAAGGACGTTTCCGAGTTTGAGACGCTCAAGGAGCTCAAGGACGACACCAAGGCCAAGATCACGGCCGAGCGTGAGCAGTCCGCCAAGATCGCCTTTGAGAACGCTCTGCTCGAGAAGGTCGCCGGCGACATCAAGGCCGATATCCCCGAGGTCATGATCGAAGAGCAGTGCCGCCGCTTCCTCGACGAGTTCAAGCAGCGTCTGCAGGCGCAGGGCATCCCCTACGACCAGTACTGCAAGATGACCGGCATGGACGAGGCCAAGTTCATGGAGGACGGCCGCGAGCCCGCCGTCCGTCAGGTCAAGATGGATCTTGCCATCGCCGCCATCATCAAGGCAGAGAACCTCGACGTCACCGACGAGGAGATCGAGGAGAAGTACAAGTCCATGGCCGAGCAGTACGGTATGGAGCTTGATATGCTCAAGAAGTATCTCGACGCGCCCACCGTCCGCAATCAGCTTCTGAACGAGAAGGCCATCGCCGTGGTCGTTGACAGCGCCAAGGCGGAGAAACCCGCCAAGGCCGAAAAGACCGAGGGCGAGGAAGAGAAGAAGCCTGCCAAGAAGACCGCGAAGAAGGCCGCCGAGGGCGAAGAGGAAAAGAAGCCCGCCGCCAAGAAGACGACCAAGAAGGCTGCCGAGGGCGAGGAAGAGAAGAAGCCCGCCAAGAAGACTGCGAAGAAGGCCGCCGAGAAGGCTGAATGAGCCGTAAACCGGTTATACTTCAGCAGAAAAAAGTAAACAGGCATAAATAGAGACAGCCAATCAACCACAAATGAGGAGCATTTGTGGTTGATTGCATACATACCGGAAATTTGAACAGGGTATGAACATTTTGAACGGACACCAAGGAGGTAACCCTATGAGCTTAGTCCCTTATGTTGTCGAGCAGACCAGCCGCGGCGAGCGGTCCTATGACATTTTCTCCCGCCTGCTCAACGACCGCATCATTTTCCTCGGCGAGGAGGTCAACGACACCACCGCGAGCCTCGTCGTCGCCCAGCTCCTCTATCTTGAGGCGCAGGACCCTGACAAGGATATCCAGCTTTATATCAACTCGCCCGGCGGCAGCGTGACCGCCGGCATGGCGATCTATGACACCATGCAGTATATCAAGTGCGACGTTTCCACCATCTGCGTCGGCATGGCGGCGAGCATGGGCGCGTTCCTGCTCTCCTGCGGCGCGAAGGGCAAGCGCATCGCGCTGCCCAACGCGGAGGTCATGATCCATCAGCCCTCCGCCGGCACGCAGGGCAAGGTCACCGATATGGAGATCGACGTGGAGCACTTCCTCAAGATCAAGCAGCGCATCAATAAGATCCTTGCCGACAACACCGGCAAGACGCCCGAGCAGATCAAGTCAGACTCCGAGCGCGACAACTGGATGACGGCGGAGGAGGCCAAGGAGTACGGCCTGATCGACAAGGTCATCTACAAGCGGTAATCAATACCTGTAAAGGGAAAGGTCATTACACGAATGAGTGAAGAAAAAAGCAAGAAGCAGCTTCTCCGCTGCTCGTTCTGCGGCAAGTCGGAGAAGGAAACGCACCGCATGATCCAGGGCCCCGCCGGTGTGCGCATCTGTGACGAGTGCGTGCGGCTGTGCATGGAGATCGTGGAGGACGGCTATGAGGCCGAGCAGCACGAGTTCGATACGCCCGACGAGATCCCCACCCCGCACGAGATTCGCGCCGTGCTCGACCAGTATGTGATCGGACAGGACGAGGCCAAGGTCGCGCTGAGCGTGGCGGTCTACAACCACTATAAGCGCATCTTCTTCGGCGGCGGAGACGACGTGGAACTGCAAAAGAGCAACATCCTGCTGCTCGGTCCCACCGGCAGCGGCAAGACGCTCTTTGCCCAGACGCTCGCCCGCATCCTCAAGGTGCCGTTCGCCATCGCGGACGCGACCACGCTCACCGAGGCGGGCTACGTCGGCGACGATGTGGAGAATATCCTCCTGCGTCTTCTGCAGGCGGCGGATTACGACGTGGAGCTCGCCGAGCGCGGCATCATCTACGTTGACGAGATCGACAAGATCGCCCGCAAGAGCGAGAATACCTCCATTACGCGCGACGTCTCCGGCGAGGGAGTGCAGCAGGCGCTGCTGAAGATCGTCGAGGGCACGGTCGCGAACGTTCCGCCGCAGGGCGGACGCAAGCATCCGCACCAGGAGTTCATTCAGATCGACACGCGCAACATTCTCTTCATCTGCGGCGGCGCGTTCGAGGGACTGGACAAGATCATCGAGAGCCGTCTGGACCGCAAGAGCATCGGCTTTGACGCGGTCATCGAGGGCAGAAAAGAGAAGGATCACGCGAAGATCCTGCGCGAGGTGCAGCCGCATGACATCCTCAAATTCGGCATTATCCCCGAGCTGGTGGGCCGTCTGCCGGTCATCGCCGCGCTCGACGAGCTGCGGCGCGACGATCTGGTGCGCATCCTGACCGAGCCGAAGAACGCCTTGGTCAAGCAGTATCAGAAGCTCCTGAGCTACGACGGCGCGGAGCTCGTGTTCGATCACGACGCGCTTGAGGAGATCGCCGACAAGGCCATCGAGCGCAAGATCGGCGCGCGCGGCCTGCGCGCGGTGATGGAGGGCCTGCTCACCAAGGTGATGTATGACATTCCGTCTGACCGCACGATCGACCGCGTGACCATCACCCGTGACTGCGTGGACGGCAAGGAGCCGCCGCGGCTCGGACACAGAAAAGAAGCATTGCAGGAGGGGAAGCCGGCGGCGGAGCTGCCGCCGGTCGAGCCGGCCTCCTGACGTAAGGAGACCCTATGGAAACCATCACCAAAAACATCCCGGCCCTTGCGCTGCGCGGACTCACGGTCTTTCCCCGCATGACCGCGAGCTTTGACGTGGAGCGCGAGATCTCCGTGCGCGCGCTGGAGCGCGCGATGGAGACGGGGCAGGAGATATTTCTTGTCACGCAGCGCGAGCTGGGCGTTGAGCTGCCGGAGGAAAAGGATCTCTATGAGGTCGGCACCGTCGCGCGCGTCATTCAGATCCTGCGCGCGTCGAACTCCATGATGCGCGTCGTCATGGAGGGCGGCAGCCGTGCGCGGCTGCGCCGCCTGTGGCAGCGCGAGCCGTTTCTGCAGGCGCAGGTCGAGCTGATCGGCGAGGAAAAGTCGCCGCGGCACGGCACGCGCACCGAGGCGATGCTGCGCCAGACCTACGCGCTCTTCGGCGAGTACAGCGAGCTGCTGCCCAAGCAGCCCGAGAGCATCTTCACCACGGTCATGGACGCGACCGACCCGGGCTTTCTCGCTGATTTCATCGCGCAGAACAGCAATCTGCGCTATCAGGATAAGCAGTCTGTGCTTGAGGAGCTGCGCCCGCTGATGCGTCTGCGCCGTGTGAACGAGATTCTCAAGCGCGAGATCAGCGTCATTGCGATGGAGCAGGACATTGAAAGCAAGGTGCGCGAGCGCGTCGGTCAGATCCAAAAGGACATGATCCTGCGCGAGCAGGTCAAGGTGCTGCAGAATGAGCTGGGCGAGGGAGACAGCGACGCGGAGTTCGACGAATACCGCACAAGGATCTGCGCCTGCCGCCTGCCGGAGGAAACGGAGAAAAAGCTCCTCAAGGACGTGGATCGCCTGTCGCGTCAGCCGTTCGGCAGCGCGGAGGCCAGCGTGCTGCGCAACTATCTCGACACCGTGCTCGATATGCCATGGGGCGTGGAGACAAAGGAGCGCGTGAGCGTGGAAACGGCGCGCCGCCGTCTTGACCGCGACCACTACGGCCTGGAGAAGGTCAAGGAGCGTATTCTGGAGTTCATCGCCGTGCGCAGGCTCAATCCCGACGCCAGAGGGCAGATCATCTGCCTTGTCGGCCCGCCGGGCGTGGGCAAGACGTCCATCGCGCTGAGCATCGCCAAGGCGATGAACCGCAAGGTCGCGCGGCTGTCGCTCGGCGGCGTGCGGGACGAGGCGGACATCCGTGGTCACCGCAAGACCTACATCGGCGCGATGCCCGGCCGCATCATCGAGGCCATCTCCCGCAGCGGCTCGATGAATCCGCTGCTCGTGCTCGACGAGGTGGATAAGCTCGCGAGCGACCAGCGCGGCGATCCCGCGTCGGCGCTGCTCGAGGTACTCGACAGCGAGCAGAATAGCGCCTTCCGCGACCACTATCTTGAAATTCCGGTCGACCTCAGCCGCGTCATGTTCCTCATGACCGCCAACACGACCGAGACCATTCCCCGCCCGCTGCTTGACCGCATGGAGGTCATCGAGCTTCCCAGCTACACGGACGAGGAGAAGCTACATATCGCCGTAGACTATCTGCTGCCCAAGCAGAAGAAGGCGAACGGCATCGCGCCCGCCGCGCTGCGCGTGGACGAGGGGGCACTGCGGACGGTCATCGCGCGCTACACGCGCGAGAGCGGTGTGCGCAGCCTGGAGCGCGAGCTTGGCAGGCTTTGCCGCAAGGCGGCAATGGCTTTTGCCACCACGGATGTAAAGCGCATTTCCATTACGGCAGAGAATGTAGAAGGCTATCTCGGCACACCGCGCTATACGCGCGACGAGGCGGCAAAGACCGATCTGGTCGGCGTGGTCAACGGCCTTGCGTGGACGCAGGTCGGCGGCGAGATCCTGCCGGTCGAGGTCGGCGTAATGGACGGCAGCGGCAAGCTGGAGCTGACCGGCAACCTCGGCGAGGTCATGCAGGAGAGCTGCAAGGCCGCTATGTCCTGCCTGCGCCAGCGTGCGGCGGAGCTGGGCATTCCGACGGACTTCTATAAGACGAAGGATATTCACATCCACTTCCCCGAAGGGGCGGTCCCCAAGGACGGGCCGAGCGCGGGCATCGCCATCACGACGGCACTGCTCTCGGCGCTGACGGACCGCCCGGTGCGCCACGACGTCGCCATGACCGGCGAGGTCACGCTGCGCGGGCGCGTCATGCCCATCGGCGGGCTGCGGGAGAAGACCATGGGCGCGCTGCGCGCCGGCATCCGCACCGTCATCCTTCCGAAGGAGAATGAAAAGGACCTCGACGAGATCGACCCGAACGTGCGCGCAAAGCTGCGCTTTGTGCCGGTGGAGACGGTGGACGCCGTGTTCGCCGAAGCGCTGGTCTATCCCGAGGCGGCTTCCGCCGCGCGGCTCGACACCGTGCTGCCGGGCGTTGCGGAGGGCGGCAAGCTGCCCGCACTGCGGGTCTGAAAATCAACAGAAGCGGAGTGACCCCTTATGGCGATCAACTTCAACAAGGCGGAATTTATCCTGAGCGCGACCGTGCCCGCGCAGTTCGTCCATGACGGACTGCCGCAGGTCGCGTTCGCGGGACGCTCAAACGTCGGCAAATCGAGCGTCATCAACCGCGTGGTGAACCGCAAAAATTTTGCCCGCGTCGGCGCGAGTCCCGGCAAAACGACGCAGATCAACTACTTCAAAATCGACGGCAGGCTCTACCTCGTCGATCTGCCCGGCTACGGCTACGCGAAGGTCTCCAAGGCCGAGCGCGACCGCTGGGGCCGCCTGATGGAGAACTACTTCCGGAGCGCGGGGCTTATTGACCTCGGCGTGCTGATCGTCGATGCCCGCCACAAGCCGACAGCGGACGACGTGACGATGCGCGAGTGGTTCCGGGGAAGCGGCTGCCCGATGGTGGTCGTGGCGAACAAGCTCGACAAGCTCAAAAGGAGCGAGATCGAGCCGAACCTCGCGCTCATCCGCGAGACGCTTGACCTCGGACCAGACGATGTGCTCGTGCCGTTTTCCGCCGAGAAGGGCGAGGGAAAGGACGCGCTTATCACCGCCCTTGCCGGGCATCTCAAACGATAAAAGGAAGGTCTTCCCGCGGAGGCGCAGGGGAGACCTTCTGAATTTGAAGAAAGGGTCATGCATGGAGAGAAAGAATTACCGCATCATTGCGTTGGATATGGACGGAACGCTCCTGACATCGGACAAGACCATTGCCCCGGACACTGTGCGCGATATCCGCGCGGCAAGCGAGCGCGGCATTCATGTGGTGTACTGCACGGGCCGCGCCGTGCCGGAGCTGAAGCTGTATTTTGATATGGTGCCGATGATGCGCTACGCTGTGTGCAGCACGGGCGCGCTTGTCTATGACCGCGTGGAAAAACGCTGCATCGACCGCCGCCCGGTCAGATCGGAACTGGCTGCTGCGTTGGCGGAGACTGCAAAACGGTATCGCGCGATGCCGCATATCCTCACGGACGACGAGACCATTGTTGCCGCAGACGATGTAACGCATATGAAGGACTTTCACGCGGGGATCTATCAGCCTATGTTTGAGAGAATCACGCGCAAGGTCGCTGATATGGCTGAGGAGGCACGGCATCTTACATCCATCGGCAAGGTGAACATTTACTTCCGCTCATCGGAGGATTGCCATGCGTGTTATGAGGAGCTCAGGACACTTCCCTTGTCCTTTGCAATGCCGGAGGAGACTACATTGGAGATGACGGCGCAGGGCGTCACGAAGGGCAGCGGCCTGAGGGCGCTTGCGGACTATCTGCATATCCCGATGGCGCAGACCGTCGGCATCGGCGACTCCGATAACGACCGCGCGATGCTGCACGACGCCGGCCTGTCCGTTGCGATGGGCAACGCACAGGCGGATATCAAAGCGCAGTGCGATCTGATCACAGAGGACAACGACCACAACGGCGTAGGCGAGGCAATCCGCCGTATTTTGGCGTTCTGACGCAGACGCGCAAAGAGAAAAAACGAGAACGGCATTGCATTCCGCGGGAGCGGCGTGCAATGCCATTTTTTACAGTTTCTTAACTTCCTCTTCTTATTTCTTAACTTTCACTTTGCTTTTGGGAAAACTATACTGGAATTACCGATCCATACGTTGCATTCGCACAGACAATTTTCCGGCAGAAAGAGGTCCTTTCATGAATACATATCGCGCAGGCATCGACATTGGCTCCACTACCGTGAAGCTCGTCCTTCTGGACGAGGAGGGAAAGCTGCTCTTCGGCGAGTACCGGCGGCATTGCGCGCACACGCAGGAGGCGCTTTCGGCGCTTCTGCGCGAGGCACGCGAGCGGGTTGGGGACTGTGCCCTGCGGGCGAAGATCACCGGCTCGGGCGCCATCAATCTCGCCAAGGCGCTCGGCATCCCATTCGTGCAGGAGGTCGTGGCTGTCGCGGACGCGCTGCGGCGCGAGGCTCCGCAGACCGACGTGGCCATCGAGCTCGGCGGCGAGGACGCGAAGATCATCTACTTCGGTACGACGCTTGAGGAGCGCATGAACGGCGTCTGCGCCGGCGGCACCGGCTCGTTCATCGACCAGATGGCGGCGCTTTTGCAGACCGACGCCGCGGGCCTTGACCGCGAGGCGGAGAAGTATCAGCAGATCTATCCCATCGCCGCGCGCTGCGGCGTGTTTGCCAAGACGGATATCCAGCCTCTCATCAACGAGGGGGCGACCAAGGCAGACCTTGCCGCATCCATCTTTCAGGCAGTCGTCAACCAGACCATCTCGGGCCTTGCCTGCGGCAAGCCGATTCGCGGCCACGTCGCGTTCCTCGGCGGACCGCTGCACTTCCTGCCGCAGCTCAAGGCGGCGTTCATTCGCACGCTGAAGCTCACGGACGAGACTGCCATCGACCCGCCGAACTCGCACCTTTTCGCCGCGATGGGTGCGGCGCTCGACGAAACGGCGTGTGAGGCGCTGCCCATTGCCTCGCTCATTGACCGGCTCACGAGCGGCGTGGAGATGGCCTTCGAGCTCCACCGCCTGCCGCCGCTGTTTGCCTCGCAGGGGGACTACGACGCTTTCTGCGCGCGCCACGCGCGGGCGGTGGTGGAGAAGGGAGACCTGGCAAGCTATACGGGCGGCTGCTTCCTCGGCGTGGACGCCGGCTCGACCACGACAAAGCTCGCGCTCATCGGCGAACGCGGCGAGCTGCTGTGGTCGTACTACGCGAACAATCAGGGCAGTCCCATCGAGACGGCGAAGCGCGCCGTCTCCGCGCTCGCGCGCGAGCTGCCGGAGAGTGCGCACATCCTGCGCGAGTGCTCGACCGGCTACGGCGAGGCGCTGCTGAAGGCAGCCTTCTCGCTCGACGAGGGCGAGGTTGAGACCATCGCTCACTGCACCGCCGCGGCCTTCTTCGATCCGCAGGTGGACTGTGTGCTGGACATTGGCGGGCAGGACATGAAGTGCATCAAGCTGCACAACGGCAGCGTGGACAATGTGCTGCTCAACGAGGCGTGCTCGTCCGGCTGCGGCTCGTTCATCGAGAACTTTGCCGCCTCGCTCGGCTACAGCGCCGAGGGCTTTGCCAAGGAAGCGCTGTTCGCGCCGCACCCGGTCGATCTCGGCACGCGCTGCACGGTGTTCATGAACTCCAACGTCAAGCAGGCGCAGAAGGAGGGCGCGGGCGTGCCGGATATTTCGGCGGGGCTTGCCTATTCCGTCATCAAAAACGCGCTCTATAAGGTCATCAAGCTCGCCGACCCGAGCGAGCTTGGCGCGCACGTTGTCGTGCAGGGCGGCACCTTTTACAACAAGGCTGTGCTGCGCGCGTTTGAGAGGATCTCCGGCGCGGAGGCAGTCTGTCCCGACATTTCGGGACTCATGGGGGCGTTCGGCGCGGCGCTGATCGCCCGCAGCCACTACCATGGGCAGGAGACCGCGATGCTTCCGCTCGCGGAGATCGAAACGCTGGAGTACAAGACGCAGACGCTGCGCTGCGGCGGCTGCTCCAACCGCTGTATGCTGACGGTCACGCGCTTCCCCGGCGGGCGGCGCTACACCACCGGCAACCGCTGCGAGAAGGGCGCGGGCAATACGGACGCGCACGAAAAGGGCGCGGACCTTTTCGCCTACAAGCGCGAGCGGCTGTTCCGCTATCCGCCGCTTGCGGCCGAGACTGCGCCGCGCGGTGAGCTCGGCATCCCGCGTGTGCTGAATATGTACGAGAACTACCCCTTCTGGGCGACATTTTTCAAGGCCCTCGGCTTCCGCGTGATCCTCTCGCCGCTCTCCGACCGCAGGCTCTACGAGCGCGGCATGGAGTCCATTCCGTCCGAGTCCGAGTGCTATCCCGCGAAGCTCGCCCACGGCCATGTGCAATGGCTCATCGACGAGAGCGTGCATACCATCTTCCATCCATGCGTGTTCTTCGAGCATCAGGAGACGCCGGACGCGCAGAATCATTTCAACTGCCCCATCGTGGTGTCCTACCCCGAGAATCTGAAGAACAACGTGGAGGCGGCCGCCGACGGCGAGGTGGAGTATCTCAAGCCCTTCCTTGCTTTCACGAGCGAGAAGACGGTCGCCGACCGCATGGCGCGCTTCTGCCGCGAGCAGTGGGGAATACCGGAGAAGGAAACGCGGCAGGCGGTTTCCCTTGCCTGGGCCGAGCAGCAAAGGGCCAAGGAGGATATTCGCGCCGAGGGCGCGCGGGTGCTCAAAAAAATGCGGCAGGAGGGACGCTGCGGCGTCGTTCTCGCGGGGCGGCCCTACCATCTTGATCCTGAGATCAACCACGGTATCCCCGAGCTGATCGCTTCCTACGGCCTTGACGTGCTGACCGAGGACAGCCTGCCCATCGACTTCACGCCCGAGCGCCCGCTGCGCGCGAACGACCAGTGGGTATACCATTCCCGCCTCTACACGGCGGCGGAATTCGTGCGCCGGTGCGACGGTCTCGAGCTCATTCAGCTCAACTCGTTCGGCTGCGGCCTTGACGCGGTGACCACCGACCAGGTCTCCGAAATTCTCGAGGGCAGCAACAAGCTCTACACCGTTCTCAAGATCGACGAGGTCAACAACCTCGGCGCGGTGCGTATCCGCATCCGCAGCCTGCTCGCCGCCATGAGGATCCGACGTGAGAAGGGCATCTACGCGCACCCGCAGAGCGCGGCCTACCACCGCGCGGCCTTCACGAAAAAAATGCGCGACGAGAAGTGGACGCTGCTCGCGCCTCAGATGAGCCCCATTCACTTTGATGTTCTCGAGCCGGTGTTCGCCAAGCACGGCTACAACGTGGTACTGCTCAAGAACGACGACCGAAGGGCCATCGACATGGGGCTCAAGTACGTCAACAACGACGCCTGCTTCCCGTCCATCACGGTGGTCGGCCAGCTCATGGAGGCGGTGACCTCGGGCCGCTACGACACCGATCACCTTGCCCTCATGATGACGCAGACGGGCGGCTGCTGCCGCGCGAGCAACTACGTCGGCTTCATCCGCCGCGCGCTGGAAAAGGCGGGCTACGGCCACATTCCGGTCGTCTCCGTCAATCTCAACGGCATGGAGAAGAACGAGGGCTTCACGCTCTCCAAGGGCCTCATCATGGACGCGGTCCACGCGCTGGTCTACGGCGACCTCTTCATGCGCTGCCTCTATCATGTGCGCCCCTATGAGCTGGAAAAGGGCAGCGCCGAGGCGATCCATCAGAAGTGGAAGGAGATCTGCGTCGATTCGCTCGTGAACCCCAAAACGAAGTGGCGCTATGCCGACGTCTGCCGCGGCATCGTGGCGGACTTTGACGCGCTGCCCATCGACGAGACGCTGCGCAAGCCGCGTGTCGGCATTGTGGGCGAAATTCTGGTGAAGTATATGCCGCTCGCGAACAACCATTTGGTCGAGCTGCTGGAGGCCGAGGGAGCCGAGGCCGTCGTGCCCGACCTGCTGGACTTCTTTAACTACAGCATTTACGGGCGTGACTTCCGCCATAAGAACCTCGGCACCTCGTGGAAGGATTCCGTGGTCGCCAAGGCCGGCGTGGAGATGCTCCGCCGTCTCCGTGCGCCCGCGCTCGAGGCGCTGGAGAAAAGCCGCCGCTTTGAGGCCCCCATGCCCATTGAGGATGTTGCCAAGCTCGCCGAGCCGTTCCTCGCCATCGGCAACCAGTACGGCGAGGGTTGGTTCCTCACCGGCGAAATGGCGGAGCTGCTCACCTCCGGCACACCGAACATCGTCTGCATCCAGCCGTTCGCGTGCCTGCCGAACCATGTGGTCGGCAAGGGCGTCATCAAGGCGCTGCGCAAGTCGTACCCGTGGGCGAACATCGTCGCCGTGGACTACGACCCCGGCGCGAGCGAGGTCAATCAGCTCAATCGCATCAAGCTGATGCTTTCCTCCGCGCGCCGCGCGATGCACAGCGGTGCGGCGCAGGACGCGGAAGCGCTGCCGATAGCCCGCTGAGCACCGGATGCAGCAGAAAAAAATGACCGCTCTCCGACGGGAGAACGGTCATTTTTTGCGCGGTGCGTGAAGTGCGTGCCGTATTCCTTGCAATTCTCGTGTATGCGTGGTAGAATCAATGCACTAATCGAAACGGAGACTATTATGGGCATTCTTTTTGAAAACTGCGATCTTCTGCTGCGCGGGGAGGACGGCGGGTACTCGACGCTGCACGGCTTCCTCGGGGTGCGCGGCGATACCATCGACTACATCGGCACGGAAAAACCGACGGGGGAGTATGAGGAGCACAAAAGCATGGAGCATAAGCTGCTCATGCCCGGCCTTATCAACTGCCACAATCACTCGCCCATGGTGCTGCTGCGCGGCGTGGGCAGCGGCCTGCCCCTGCAGGAGTGGCTGTTCGGCAAGGTCTTTCCCATCGAGGACCGGTTGGTGCCCGCAGACATCGCGGCGGGCAGCCGCCTTGCCATCCTCGAGATGCTGGCGAGCGGCACGACGAGCTTTTCGGATATGTACTTTTTCCCCGCCGAGACGGTCGCCGCCGTCGCGGAAGCGGGCATGAAGGCAAACATCAGCCGCTGCGTGCAGTGCTTTGATGAAAACCAGACCGTGGAGCAGAACACGCAGATCCCACAGTCAGTGGAGCTGTTTGAGAAGTACCACAACGCCGAAAACGGGCGCATCCGCATCGACTTTTCCATTCATGCGGAGTATACCTGCAAGCCGCACATCGTCCGCGCCTACAGCGAGCTCTGCAAGGCACACGGCGGGCGGATGCACATCCATCTCTCCGAAACACAGCGCGAGGTGGACGAGTGCATCGCGCGCTACGGCAAGTCCCCCGTCGCGTGGTTCGAGGAGCTGGGGACGCTGGACAGCCCCACCGCCGCGGCGCATTGCGTCGCCGTGAGCGACGAGGATATTGCCATTCTGAAGCGCCACGGCGTGAATGTTATCCATAATCCTACAAGCAATCTCAAACTCGGCAGCGGCTTTGCGCCGGTGCGGAAGCTGATGGATGCGGGCATCAACCTCGCCCTCGGCACGGACGGCGCGGCGAGCAACAACAACCTGGACATGTTTGAGGAAATGCACCTGGCCGATATCATGCCTTGCGGCTACCGCCACGACCCGACGGAGGTCAGCTCCGCCGAGGTGCTGGACATGGCAACGGTCAACGGTGCAAGACTACAGGGGCGCAGCGATACCGGCGTGTTGGCGATGGGGAAGAAGGCGGATATTATTGCGCTCGATCTGGACAAGCCCCACCTCTATCCGAACTTCGATACCCCCGCGCTGCTGACCTGCGCGGCCCACTCGTCCGACGTCTGCATGACGATGGTGGACGGGAGGATCTTATATGAAAACGGCGAATACAAGACGCTCGACCGCGAGAAGGTATTTTATGAGGCCCGCGCGGCGGTCAAGCGGTTATACGCGTAAGGAGGAGAACGATGCAGAGAGCGGATCACGATTTAGCCTTTATACTGCAATATGAAAACATCGCGTGGTACGAGGACGGTAAAGTGAAAATACTTGACCGCCGCATCTATCCCGCAAGGGTCGAATTTGTCACCTGCGGCACACATCAGGAGGTCGCGCAGGCCATCACCGACATGGTGACGCAGAGCGCGGGACCGTACACCGCCGTGCCGATGGGCATGGCGCTCGCGGCGCACGAGTGCCGCGATAAGACTGCCGCGGAGCAGATGGAATATCTGCGGAAGGCGGCACACACCATTTCCCACGCACGGCCCACGACGGTCAAGCGCATGGCGCTTTTGTGCGACCTCTGTCTTGCCGAGGCGGAGCGTGCCCTCGCCGCGGGCGAGGACACAGCGCAGGCCATCGTGAATAAAACGGTCGAGCTGAACAACACCCGCTACGAGCGTGTGGCGAAGATCGGTAAGTACCTTGTCGATCTGTTCCCCGAGAACGGCACGGTGATGACGCACTGCTTTGCCGAGACCATCGTCGGCATGATGCTGCGCGAATGCAGCGAGAGAGGAAAGCGTATCCGACTCTTCTGCCCCGAGACGCGCCCCTATTTTCAGGGTGCGCGCCTGACCGCGACGGTTTGCCGCGATATGGGCTTCGATGTCACCGTCATCTCCGACAATATGCCGGCCTTCGTCATGCAGCGCGAGGGCGTGGACGTGTTCACCACCGCCGCCGACGCCATCTGCTGCGACGGCCATGTGGTCAACAAGGTCGGCACGTTCCAGAACGCCATCGTCGCCAAGTACATGGGCATACCGTACTTCGTCACCGGCGCGCCCGACCAGGGGCATCCGACCGTGGACACGGTACACATCGAGATGCGCGACCCGAACTTCACCCTGCAGGCCATGGGCGTGCGCACAGCGGCGGAGGGCGTGAAGGGCTACTATCCCGCCTTCGATATCACGCCGCCGCATCTGGTCTCCGGCGTGGTGACCGACCTCGGCATCTATTCGCCCTACGATCTGCACCGCTACTTCACCGACGGGCACATCGACGAGCACAACCTTGTGGTATGAGGAGGGGAAGACGATGAAAACGATCACAGAGCTGCGGCAGGAGATCGTGGACCGTTCCCTGCAGGCCTTTCATGAGGGGCTGTTTTCCGGCACGAGCGGGAATATGAGCTGCTATCTGCGCGAGGGAGACCTCATGCTCATCACACCGACCTCGGTGCGCTACGACGTGATGCGCGCGGAGGATATCGTGGTCCTGCGGCTCGACGGCACGGTGGTCGAGGGACATTTGAAGCCCTCGAGCGAGTGGCGGATGCACACGGCGGTGTACGAAAACTGCCCCGATGTGAACGCTGTGTTCCATACCCATTCGCCCTATGCCACGGCCTTCGCCGTGAACCAGCAGACCATCCCCGCCGTGCTCATCGAGGCGCTGGTGTTCCTCGGCGGCGACATCCGCTGCGCGGACTACGCGACGCCCGGCACAAAGGAGGTCGGGCTGAACGCAGTTCCGGCGCTTGAGGGACGCAGGGGCTGCACGCTCGCAAACCACGGTGTGCTCGCCGTGGGCGGCGACCTCGCGCAGGCGTATCTCAACGCCGAGTATATCGAGGATGTGGCGAAGATCTACACCATCGCCCGCTCCGTCGGCACACCGGTGGAGCTGAAAAGTCTATAAAAAGCAGGGGAGCCGTTCCGTTTGGAACGGCTCCCCCGACAGTCTGTCGGCGGGGAGAGGGATTCCCGCCTTTTTTAGAGCTCAGGGCCCTGATTCTTCTTTGCCGCGGCGGCCGCTTCCTGCGGCGCAAAATAGCGGGATAACGGGCGGTAGAGCAGCGCGGTGATGACGAGGCAGAGCACCAAGTCGATCACCATGTAGCTGCCGTTGTAGGCGGCGGAGTAGATATAGGGGTTGGCAAAGGTCGTGTTGAACAGCTCCGTCGGCTCATAGATGCGGTAGATCGTGATGCCGCTGATGAAGTGGACGAGGAAACGGCACAGGCAGCCGACGACCGTGCCGATGTACACGCCGCCCTTCTGCTTGCGGAACAGGCAGGCCACGCCCAGCACGCCGTAGGCGAGCACATAGTCGAGCAGCATCGAGGTCGGGCCCCAGGCGTAAGCGCCGTCGAAAATGAGCTGCAGAAGGCCGTAGGCGAAGGAGGCGAGAAAGCTCTCCTTGCAGCCCCAGCGGGCACAGTAGAGGAAGATCGGCAGCATACCGATGCACACGCTGCCGCCCTGCGGCAGCTCAAGGAGCTTGACATAGCTCAGCGCGGTGGCGGCGGCTACCATCAGTGCGCCCTCGGTGAGGGCGCGGGTCTTGGTTTGGGTCATGGTTTTTCTCCTGCTTTCTGAAAAGATCAACCCCAATGGTCCGATGAAAAAATGCCGCATTGCGGCGATCGCAATGCGGCATACCTCATCAATATCCTTCGCATTCCTACGCCGGCATTACCCGGATCAGGTTCGAGGGACTGGGACGGCGTTACGCCCCGATCTCAGCCGGCTTGCGCCAGCGCCCCTTGGAATTGTCGAGTTTTATTATAGGTTTTTGAACGGGTTTGTCAAGGGGTGATCTGCACAATTTTTACGACTTGCCATCGTGCGCGGCTTACGTTACAATAAGGACCATAAACCATCCCGGGGAGGGAAAACCATGAAACGCTGCTTTATCTACGCCGCGGGCACCTTTTACGGTCTGCGGGAGCGTCCCCGCGCGGGCGAGCTTCAGATCGCCGCGGATGCGGGGCTTTTGCTCTGTGAGCGCCTCGGCGTCAAGCCGGACCTCGTGCTCGGGGACTTTGACTCGATGGACGTCTGTCAAGCGCCGGCGGACTGCATCCGCGTGCCGGTCGAAAAGGACGACACCGACACCATGCTCGCGCTCCGCGAGGGACTTCGCCGCGGCTGCGATACCTTCTATCTCTATGGCGCGACGGGCGGCGCGCGGCTCGACCACACGCTCGCCAACCTCCAGTCGCTTGCCTTTCTCCTGCGTCATGGGGCAAGGGGTTATCTCTACGACCAAAATTTCGTCTACACCGCCATCGAAAATGAGACGCTCACGCTCGCGCGCGAGGTGGACTGGGGCATTGTCTCGCTCTTCAGTATGGGCGACCGCGCCGAGCACATCACGCTCGAGGGGCTGCAATATCCGCTCACGGACGGGGCGATCGACTGCGGCTTCCCGCTCGGTGTGAGCAATCACATCGTCGCGCCGACGGCGCGCATCACCGTGGGGCGCGGGCCGCTGCTCGTCGGCTGGGAGCTGCCGAAATCGGCCGGGGAGGAGTAAAATTCTCGCACGGCGAGAGACAGTCCCGCTCCGTTGGGTGGCATTCTCTCTGACGTGGCGGTAGAATCGAGCCATCCAAAGACCAAAAGGAGGTCGCTTTTATGGAAAAGAAAACAATGGGCAGCTTCCTCGCGGCCCTGCGCCGCGCGAGCGGCATGACGCAGAAGGAGTTGGCGGAACGGTTGAACGTGTCGGACAAGTCCGTCTCCCGCTGGGAGCGCGACGACGGCGCGCCGGATCTTGCGCTTATTCCGGTCATCGCGGAGGTATTCGGCGTGACCTGCGACGAGCTGCTGCGCGGCGAACGAGCCGCGGCGGGGGAGGAGCAGGGCGCGCAGTCCACGCCAAAGGGCGAGCAGCAGAAAAAGCACCTGCTCGCGGCGAGCCTTTCGCGCTTTCGCTCGCGCTGCTGCATCGCGCTGGCCTGCTCCTTCGGGGGCTTTCTGGTCGCGATGGCCTTCAACAGCGCCCTTGACCGCGCGCTGCTCGGCTTCTTCCTCGGCGCGGTGTTCTTTGTCGCGGCGGCCGCCGTTGAGACCGTGCAGCTCAATGCCGCGCTCCTTGCCATACACGACGAGGAGGGGGAGGATGTGGACGCCTTCCGCCGCGCGGTCGTCCGCGGCGCGGAGCGGACCTACGGGGCCGCATGGGTGCTCTTTGCCTGCACGCTGCCGCTGCTGTGGGCGTTTCATCCGGTCACGATAAACGGCTTCACCGTCAGCCGCACGGGCGTCGGCGTCTCGCTCACGTTCTGGCAGGCGGCGCTTGTGCTGCTCGCCGCGGTGCTGCTCGCTTTTTTTGCCGTATGGATCGCCGAGCGCCGGCTGGTGAAAAAGAGATTCCTCCCGCCGGAGGAGAAAACGGAGGCGCAGCGCAAAAACGACAGGCTCCTGCGCACTACGGTGCTCACGCTCTGCGCGGTGCTGGCGCTGAGCGCCTTTATCAACCGCGCGCTTGTCGGCTTTGGCGACACAAGGCTGCTCGCCGAGGGAACGGAGTTCACGGACTTTGACTCGTTCAAGCGTTATATGCGAAAGCCCGTCAAGCCGACCTATGACAGCGGCGGAGGGTTTGCGACGGAGACCGCCGTTGCCGAAAGTCCGCTCTACTACGAGAACGATACGCCGATCTACCGCTCGCAGACCGAGGGCGCGACCATTGAGGACGACAACGGGAATGTGCTCTGCTACTTCATCTGGCGCAACCGCTCGGTCGTTTTCTGGCGGACAGGGCCAAAGGCAGACGGCTATCTGCCGGTGACTGTCTACACGCAGGAGGCGATGTCGCTGGCACAGCAGAAGGCGAAGCACATCAACATGGTGTTCTACGGCGTCTATGCGGTTGAGATCATTGCCGCGGCGGCATACTATCTCCGCAAGCGCGAAAAGTGAAGAGAGCAAAGAGAAAGCGCAGCCAAACGGCTGCGCTTTCCTTATGCTGTTTTCAGATATGAACGACCTTCAGCTCGCTCGCCTCAAAGAGGCCGAGACGCTTGCCGACGTTGACGTACACCTGCGGGTCGCCGCTGGTACAGATGGTGAAGGTGCCCCTCTTCTGCGGGTTCAGGGCATTCTGCTCGGCGAGGTACGCCTTGACGGCATTCGCCTGCTCGAGCGCGGGGTTGATGAGGTGCAGCTGCGGATAGCACTCGTGGAAGTTTTCCTCCACGATGGGGTAGTGCGTGCAGCCGAGAATCAGGTCGTTGACCTTCTCGCGGGAGAGAATGTTGTCGACCTGCGTGGTGATCTCAAGATTGATGTCGTGCTGGTTGAAGTCGCCGCGGTCCACGAGCGCAGCGAGCAGGGGAGAGCCCTTGCCGACCACATGGCAGTCGGGGTTGCCCTGATGGATGAGCTCGGCGTACTTGCCGGAGGCGACGGTGAATTCCGTGCCGATCAGGCCGACGCTGGAGAGCTTTTCGCGGATGACGTACTTGGCGGCCTCCTCCACGATGCTGATGATGCGGAAGTCGAAGCAGGGACGAAGGCGCTCGGCCATCGTGGAGATGGTGTTGCACGCCACGGCGGTGCACTTCACACCGTTGGAGCCGAGGAACTGGAGCATATGGCAGCTCAGCTCAAAGATCTGATCTGCGGTCTTGTTGCCGTAGGGGCAGTTGGCGCTGTCGCCGAAGTAGATGATGTCCTCACCGGGCAGGATGCGCTGCAGCTCGCGCACGACGGTCAGTCCGCCGATGCCGCTGTCCATCACGCCGATGGGATTGGACTTGTTGAGCATGGTAAAACCTCCTCAAAATGCAGTGGCATTTTCTTCCGTTATTGTACCACAGGAAAGTCAAATTGCAAGCAGAAAGATATGGACGGAAATTATATGGGACTTTTCTGCGAAAATCCTTGCAATTCTGTAAATTTCTGCTACCATAATATTTGGTGGAGTTTGGCGCAGTATGCCATCTCTGCCACGGGAACTGTAAAATACGGATCGGGAACACACAGAAGATTGGTGACGGTATGACGATTTTTAACTTTATTTCGCTCTTCGGCGGGCTGGCGCTGTTTCTCTACGGTATGCAGCTCATGGGCGACGGCTTGAAGAAGGGCTCGTCCGGTGCGCTCAAGGCGGCGATGGAGAAGGTGACGAACAATCCGCTCGTCGGCTTCCTGCTCGGCCTTGCGGTCACGGCGGTCATTCAGAGCTCGACGGCGACCATCGTGCTCACCTCGGGCCTTGTCGGCGCGGGCGTGCTGACGCTGCACCAGTCCATCGGCATCATCCTCGGCGCGAACGTCGGCACGACCATCACGGGTCAGATCATCCGACTGCTCGACCTCAACGCCGACGGCGGCGCGTGGCTCAACATCTTCAAGCCTTCCACGCTTGCGCCCCTCGCCGCCATCGCGGGCATCCTCTTCATCATGGCCATCAAGACGCCGCACAGCGACACCGTCGGCAGCATCACGATGGGCTTCGGCATCCTCTTTACCGGCCTTCTGAACATGACCGCAGCGGTCAGCCCGCTGGGTGAGTCGCCCGCGTTTGCGCAGATGTTCTCCGGCCTTGCCGACGCGCCGGTGCTCGGCTTCCTCGCCGGTACGGGCGTAGCCTTCCTCATTCAGAGCTCGTCGGCGACCATCGGTATCCTGCAGGCGCTTTCCATGACGGGCGCGCTGACCTTCGGCTCGGTCTACGCCATCATCATCGGCGTGAACATCGGCGACTGCGTGACCACCGCCATCGTCTGCTCCATCGGCTCGAAGGCGGACGCCAAGCGCACGGGCGTCGTCCACATTATCTTCAACCTCTGCGCCTCCGTTATCATCATCACGGCGCTGACCGTCCTGCACCATGCGGGCGCGCTCGACGGCCTGTGGGGGCAGACGATGACCTCCGGCGCCATCGCGAACGTCCACACGATCTTCCGCCTTTCCACCGCGATCCTGCTCCTGCCGGTGTGCGGGCAGTTTGAAAAGCTCTCCCGCGTCCTCGTCAAGGACGATCAGCAGATCGGCGAGAACGTCGACCACGAGCTCTCCCAGCTCGACGAAAAATTCTTTGCTTCGCCCGCGCTGGCGCTCTCCGCCGCGTCGGACGCCATCGGCGCCATGGCGCGCCTTGCGCGCACAGGCGTGATGAGCGCGCTGGACGTTCTGCATCATTTCGACCGACATACCATCGACGTGATCGACCGCAACGAGGACCACATCGACGCGCTGGCCGACAGCGTGGACAATTATCTCATCAAGCTCTCCAGCCACGTCCCGCCGGGACACGGCAACGACCTGCTGAACTACTACATCCAATGCTTTTCCGAGTTTGAGCGCATCGGCGACTATGCCGTGAACCTCACGGAGAACGCCGAGGAGCTGCGCGGCAAGGGCATTGAATTTTCCGAGACCGCGCAGCAGGAGCTGCAGGTGCTCGGCGAGGCTCTGCGCGAGATCATGGACTATGCCTACCGCAGCTTCACCGCCGTGGACGCGCAGACCGCCCGCCGCATCGAGCCGGTGGAGGAGGTCGTGGACGACATGGTGGCGACGCTCCGCACCAACCACATCCGCCGTCTGCGCGACGGGCAGTGTACGGTCTACGCGGGACTCGTGTTCCTCGATATTCTCATCAACGCCGAGCGTATCGCCGACCAGTGCTCCAACCTCGGCGTCTACACCATCTCGCAGTTCGATCCATCGGTCATGAACAGCCACCACGAGTATATCCACCGCCTGCACCAGGGCAACGATCCGGTGTTCAACCGCGAGTATCAGGAAAAGCACGAAAAATACTTCGGAATGCTCAGCGCCATCAACGACTGAGAACAAAAGAACAAAGAAAAAAGCGCCGCGGCTGCGGCGCTTTTTTGCGTCCTTATTTCAGCGTATCGCTGTTGTTGAGCACCGGCACACTGTAGAGAAACAGTACGTCCGTGTCGGTGAAGTCCAGCAGCTTGCCCATCTGGGAGGAGGGAAGATAGCGGATATCCGCCAGCGTGATCTTTGCGTAGCCCTCGGCGAGCAGGGGAGCAAGGGAGCTGCCGAAGGAGTCGCGGAAGACGATCAGCTCGCGGTCGGTTTCGGCGTTCGGATTTTCGATCGACAGGAGGGAGACCGAGCCGGAGAGGAACAGCTCATAGGGATCGTTCCCCGCGCCCTTTTCCATGTCGTACACCGCGCCGGGCTTGCCGGTCTCGTAGTTGTAGACCGTGCAGTCCTCCAGCGTTTTACTCGTGAGATAACGCAGCTCGTCGGGCTGCATGGGCAGTGCCGCGTAGCCGTAGTACACGCCGTAGTAGGGGCGGTCGAGCACCTGCTCCGTGTACTCGTCCGTGAGCGTCACGCCCATCTCACGCGCGAGGTACGCTGCCACGGCGGGCAGCCTTTCCTGCCGCCAGTGGGAGTCCGTGCGGTAGTAATCGTCCAGCGTCAGCTGACCGAAGAGGTCGATATACTGCGCGAAGTCCGTCTGCTTCCGCAGGGCCTCGACGAAGGCTTCGTAGTCGATGGCGGGATAGCCGTTTGCCTCCGCGAGGAAGTAGTTCTTGTCGGGGATGACGGAGAGATAGACCCTTGCGCCCGCGTCCGCCATGAAATTCTCGTAGAGGTAGCGGAAGCACTCGGCGGCGTGGTCGATGGAGCTTTCGTTCATCGGATATTCGAGCTTTGCGGCATAGCCGTCCTTGATATAGACGCCGTTGTTGTCCTTCTGCCGGTAGACGTAGAGCCGGTTGAGCGCCTTGAGCGTGCGCCACTCGTCGCGCAGAGGGAACTGGTCAAGCGCATAGCCCTCAAAGTCGGACATGAATTTGCCGCTGAGCACGGCGTCCATGCGGATGGCGGGAAGCTGTTTGAGCCTGCGCCGCTCGCTGAGCGAGAGACTGTCGGCGGGCTTGAGCGCCGCCCACGCCCCGAAGCCGAAAAGAAACGCGGCAAGGAGCACGACGGTCACGATATTTTTGATGCGTTTGTTCATCCTCGCACCCCCTTAGAAGCGGAAATACAGGAACGGATTGAATGAGCCGTCTACAAGATAGCCGGTCGAGACCGCGAGCACAGAGACGAGCACGAGCGGCTCGAGCACATCGACGGCCATTGCTCCGGCTCTGGTCGAGCCAAGCTGCTCCACGATCCGCTTCGGCAGCGGCGTCGCGCCGACGATGCCGATGAGAAACACCGCGGCAAAGCTCCGGAGATAGTACCGGCTGATCGGGTTGACCGCGCTCACGCCCGCCGCGCCGAACAGTCCGCCGATGGTCGCAGCGGCTTCGCCGACGCTGTTCGCGTCAAAGAGCACAAAGCTCACAATGACAAGCAGCAGAACGTAGATGTGCTTGAAAACGCGCGTTTTCGCAAGCGCCCTGCCGTACCAGAGCTTTTCCGCCGTCAGGAACACGGCGAAGAATAGCCCCCACAGCACAAAGTTCCACGCCGCGCCGTGCCAGAGACCGGTCAGCAGCCAGACGACCAGAATATTGCGCAGCCACTTTGTTTTGCTCACGCGGTTGCCGCCGAGCGGGATATACACATAGTCGCGGAACCATGAGCCAAGGCTCATGTGCCAGCGCCGCCAGAACTCCGTGATGCTCGCGGAGATGTAGGGATAGTCGAAGTTCTCAAGATAACGGAAGCCGAAGATGCGCCCAAGGCCGATGGCCATGTCGCTGTAGCCGGAGAAATCGAAATAGATGTTCAGCACGCAGGCGGCGGCGTAGAGCCAGTAAAAGAGTACGGAGCGGTCGTCGCTCGCCTTGAACGTTGTGATAAGCTCATAAAAGACGTTCGCCAGCAGCACCTTTTTGCCCAGCCCCAGCACGAAGCGCCGCGCGCCGGCGGCGACGTCCGCGAGGGAATGGGTGCGATGCTCCAGCTGAGAGGCAATGTCCGAGTAGCGCACGATGGGGCCGGCGATGAGCTGCGGGAACATGGCGATATAGGCGGCAAGGTCGATGAAATTACGCTGCGCCTTCACGTCGCCGCGGTAGACGTCCACCACATAGCTGAGGATCTGAAACGTATAAAAGCTGATGCCGATGGGCAGCGCCACGCGGAGCAGCGGAATATGCAGCCCCGTGAGCGCGTTAAAGCCGGAGAGGAAGAAGTCCGCGTACTTGCAGTAGCCCAGAAGTCCCAGACTGAACACGAGCGAGAGCGTCAGAAAGAGCTTCGCGCGCCCGCGGTCCGCCCGGTATTTCTCCACCAGTCGGGCAAGCACATAGCCCTGCACGATGGACGCGAGCATGAAAACAACGAATTTCGGCTCGCCCCAGGCGTAGAAGAACAGGCTTGCGAGCAGCAGCACGGTATTTTTCCAACGCATCGGTACAAGGAAATAGAGCACGAACACGCAGGGCAGGAAATAGAAAAGGAAGGGGATACTGGAAAACAGCATACGGTTGGCTCCTCATTTGAAATGGACAGCGCCCGCACCAAAGCGGTTCGGGCGCTGCTGTATTATTGCGCGCTTAGGCGACAGGCGCTTCAAGGGCGGTGTCTTCGCCGTCGGAGAACTCACCTTCGCCGATCATCTCGTCATAGGCGATGGCAGCGTCGGAATACGCCGCCTGAAGCTTATCGCGGAAGGTGTTCACCAGCTCCTCGTCACCGTAGACGGAGACGACATAATTGCCCAGCGTGGCGATGACCAGCTTGTCGGGGAAGCCGCACATCCACTGCTTGTTCTGGATGGCGTCGCGCAGGTCCTCGGCGAGCTTCGCCGCGTCGTCGCCGTTCTTCACGCGCAGCGCGCCGCAGGTGAAGGTGTTGGCGTTCATCATGTGCATGAGGGAGGCGGCGTCGTCGATGAGAGAGGCGTCCTCAGTCGGCACGGTGAGCAGGAAGTTAAGGTTGTCCGCGTTGGAGGGGTCGAACGCGCCGGGGGCATCGTCAACGCTGGTTTCATAGTCGCCGCCGGCAGCGGGGAACTTCTCGTCGTCGGTGTAGCTGTCCCAAACCTTGGTGAGCAGGGCAAGGGAGTCGGCTGGAGCGTCGGCGTTGTCGGCCTTGCCGTCGTCCTTCTTGCCGCAGGCGGCCAGAGACAGGGCCATGACGAGGGCGAGGATGAGGGAAAGTGTTCTTTTCATGTGGTTGGTTCTCCTTGAAAAATGTATTTTGCCGGTCACAAAAGTGACTTCGGGATGTATAGACGCAGAAAAACCGAAAAGGTTCCCATATTTTACAGGAAATTTTTGCTTTTGTCAAAGCCGCCGCACGCAGACGCTTGCATTGACGGGGAATCGTTGCTATAATACCCAAAAACCATTCTTTATAAAGGATAACGCAATGAAAGAGATTTTAAACACAATGCTTTCCGCTTTGACGCGCGGTGAGGGTGTGATGCTCTGCAGCATCCTGAAGGCCGACGGCTCCTCCCCGCGCGGTGCGGGCGCACACATGGCGGTCTTTGCCGACGGCACGGCGCTCGGCACGGTCGGCGGCGGCGCGGTGGAGCGGCAGTCCGTTCTCCTCGCGCGCGAGCTGCTGGAGGGGAAACGGAACGCCCTGCGGGACTTCGCGCTCCACCCTGAGGCAGCGAACAGCACGGGCATGGTCTGCGGCGGCGACGTGACGGTTTGGTTCCAGTATATTCCGCCTGAAAACGCCGCGCAGATCGGAGTGTTACGCGCCTGGCGCGACGCGCTCGGCAGCGGCAGAAACGTATGGCTCTGCCTCGTGCTCGACGGCGAGACGCTGCGCGAATTTCGCCTCCTTACGGCGGACGAGCTGCGCCACGGCACGGAGGGCTTCTTTACCTCCCGACCCTACTGGGACGGCAGCACCTTTGTCGAGCCCATCGTCCGCGCGGGGCGTGTCTACCTTTTCGGTGCGGGCCATGTCGGCCGCGCCCTCGCCCCGGTGCTGCACTATATCGGCTTTGAGGTCACGGTGTACGATAACCGCGCGGAGCTGGCAAGCCCCGCACATTTCCCCACGGCGCATGAGATCATCGTCGGCGATTTCCGCCGTATTTTTGACAAGGTCTCGCTGACCGCCGACGACTACGCCGTGGTCATGACGCCGGGCCATCAGGCGGACTACGAGATCTTAGAGCAGGTGCTTCGCACGCCGGCGACCTACATCGGCTGCATCGGCAGCCGGAAGAAGGTCGCGCTCACGCGCGAAAGGCTCGCCGCGGCGGGCTTCTCGCAGCAGGACATCGACCGCGTTCACGCGCCCATCGGTCTGCCGATCCTGGCTGAAACGCCGGAGGAGATCGCCATCAGCGTCGCGGCCGAGATGATCCGCCACCGCGCGGAGCATCTGTAAAGGAGTATTGCCATGCAGATCGCGCCATTGCTGAATATCGGCCGCGGCGTCACCGCCCTCATCGGCGGCGGCGGAAAAACGACGCTGCTCTATACGCTCACGGAGGAGCTGCGGAAAAAGGGCACGGTCCTTCTCTGCACCTCGACTCACATCATGCGCCCGACGCAGTACGAGGTGCTGGAGCGGGCGGGTGGAGCGGAGATCTCCGCCGCGCTTGCCGCGCACGGCGCGGTCTGCGTCGGGGAGCCGTCCGCCGAGGGAAAGCTCGGCCCGCCGTCGCTCTCCTTTGACGCGCTCGCGCAGCTCGCCGACTATGTGCTCGTTGAGGCTGACGGCTCCAGGCGTCTGCCGCTCAAGGCGCACGCGCCGCATGAGCCGGTCATTCCGGCAAATGCCCAGCGCGTCGTGCTGGTCGTCGGTGCGGACGGCTTCGGCAAGCCCATCCGCGATGTCTGCCATCGGAGCGAGCGTTATGCCGCACTGTGCGGTGTCAGTGAGAACGCGCTTGTTACACCGGAGCTGGAAGCAGCGCTCATTCTCGCCGAAGGTCTCGGCGACCGCGTTTACATCAATAAGGTCGAGACGGCGGAGGACTACGACCGCGCCGCCGCGCTCGCGAACCGGCTCACCTGTCCGGTCACGGCGGGGAGTCTGCACAAGGGGGTATATCTATGCTTGCGCTGATCCGCGGGGCGGGCGATCTCGCCACCGGCATCGCACTGCGCCTTTGGCGCAGCGGCATCCGGGTCGTGCTGACCGATCTGGAGCGCCCGACGGCCATCCGCCGCACGGTCGCCTTCTCCGAAGCCATCGTCCACGGCGAAACGACGGTCGAGGATGTGACCGCCCGTCTGGCTGCAAACGCGGACGAGGCGCGCGCCCTGCTCACGCAGGGCATCGTTCCCGTGCTTGCCGACCCCGGCTGCGCCTGCCGTGAAGCGCTCGCGCCGGACGCGCTGGTGGACGCTATCCTTGCCAAGCGCAACCTTGGCACAAGGATCACCGACGCGCCGGTCGTCGTCGGCGTCGGCCCCGGCTTCACGGCGGGGGAGGACTGCCACGCGGTCATCGAGACCATGCGCGGCCACACGCTCGGCCGCGTCATTTACTCCGGCAGCGCCATTCCGAACACAAACGTCCCCGGGCTTATCGGCGGCTTTGCCGGCGAGCGCGTGCTCCGCGCGCCTGCGGACGGCGTGTTTCGCTCCGTGCGCAGGATCGGCGACCTTGTGAAGGCCGGCGACGTCGCGGGCTATGTGTCCGACGAGCCGATGGCCTGCACCATCGACGGCGTGCTCCGCGGCCTGATCGCCGACGGCATCTCCGTCCGCAAGGGCATGAAGTCCGGCGACGTGGACCCGCGCGGCAATGTGGAAAATTGCTATACGGTCTCGGACAAGGCGACCGCCGTCGGCGGCGGCGTGCTCGAGGCGATCCTGCACCTGTCCGGTGCGCTTCTGGAGGACTGACATGAGAGAGCTGCTGCTCATCAACAACGAGCCGACGCCCGAAGACCGCGGCCGGATCGTTCGCGCGGGAGAGCTCGGTCTTACCGACCCGCTTTATAACATCGACGCGCTCGCCGCGAAGCTCGCTGCGTTCGGAACGGTCACTGTGCGGCACTATACACAGCTCAGGACGCTCGACTCTGCGCCGGATGCCATCTTTCTCTCCGGCTGCTTCACCGACTGGGACCGCGAGCGTCTGCGCGAGACCTTTGCCGACGAGCTTGCGCTCATTCGTGAAACAACGGCCCCGCTCTTCGGCATCTGCGCGGGCCTGCAGCTCATCGGCATCGCCTTCGGCGCACCGCTCGTCTATCCGGGCGAGGGGTACGAGGAGTTCGGCTTTCTGCCGCAGACCGTCCTCGCGCAGCATCCGCTGCTCACCGGCCTGAGCGGTACGCTCCATTGCTTCGAGCACCATCGCGGCCAGCTCAGCGCTGTGCCGGAGGGCTTTCGCCTGCTCGCTTCCCGGGAAAATTGCCGTGTGCAGATGCTTGCGCACGAGTCGCGCCCCATCTTCGGCACGCAGTTCCACCCGGAGCTGCAGAATGACGCGCACCGAGACGGACAGCGTATTTTGGAAAATTTCTTTGCCCACTATGTCAAATGACTGCAAGAGCCGCCGCGGGCGGCTCTTTTTCTGCGTGCGGGCATAAGCGGCGATGCCGCGGCATAGACTGTCCCAAAACGAAAGCCAAGGGAGGAAGAGCCTATGACCGTAAGGATGCGTCTGCGCCGCTGGGCGCGCGCACAGGGAAAACGCCGCGCCGCCGCGCGGACAAAGCGAAGCGCCGCCGCAGGAAGCCGCCGCAGGGAACAGCAGACCTCCGGCGCGTCGCAGCTTCGCTTTCTGCGTCTGACCGTCTGCGGCGCGCTGTTTGTCTCGCTCGTGCTGCTCAAGCTCGTGCTGCCCGGGAATCTTTCGGCCTTCCGCGGTACGCTTGCCCAATGGCTCGTGCGCGACGCGGACTTTACCGAGGCGTTCTCCGCCATCGGCCACGCGGTCGCCGCGCCCGAACGATTCGCGGAGTCCCTCGGCAATGCCTACGTCGCCGTGTTTGGCGGCAGCGGTATGCAGGATGCCGCGGAGGTCGGCGGCGGGGCGGAGATTGCACAGCCGGACGGAACAAACGAGGAGGATGCCGCAGCCAAGCCCATGCCGGATTATGTGCTCGACGCGCAGCCGACGCTGCCCTTTTCCTATGTGTCACCGCTCGACGGCGCGCTGACCTCAGGCTTCGGCTGGCGCGAGGACCCGAATACGGGTGAGGAGGCATTTCATACCGGCCTTGACCTAGCCGCCGACGAGGGCACGCCTTTCGCCTGCTTTGCCGACGGTACGGTCGGCGTGGTGGGGGAGAGCACCGTGCTCGGCAAATATCTGACCGTCCGCCACGCGGACGGCTATGAGACGCTTTACGCCCATTGCAGCAAAATAGCGGTTTCCTCCGGACAGAGCGTTCTGCGCGGCGACACGCTCGGCGCGGTCGGCGCGACCGGAAACGCCACGGGCGCGCACCTGCATTTCGAGCTGCTCAGCGGCTCAAAATACCTCAATCCCATTGCCTATGCCGCAAAGACCGTTTAGCGCCGCTGTGCGCGTGAACGCGAGCTTCTGGCTGCTCGTGCTGCTCGCCGCCATCGTTTCTCCGCTCACGGTCGTTGCGGCGATCCTGACCGCCGCGGCGCTGCACGAGCTGGGGCATCTCGCCGTCATGCGCTACTACGGCGTATCCGTTAAGTGCTTTCGCCTTACAGCACTCGGCGCGGAGCTGGATGCTCCGACACTCGCGCGGCTCTCCTACGGGCGCGAGCTGATCGTCACGCTCGCGGGGGTGACGGTCAACCTTTTCTGCGCCATTCTCCTTGCGCTCCTCGGCTTGCGGACGTGGCGGGAGTGGTGCTTTGTCTTTGCCGGAGCGCACCTTGTGCTCGCGGCCTTCAATCTCCTGCCGGTCGTTCCGCTCGACGGCGCGCGGGCGCTCTGCCTTGCCCTGTCCTTCTTTCTCGGGCCGGCCACGGGGGAGCGTATCACCGCGGCGGTCAGCCTTGCCTGTTCGCTTGCGCTTTGTGCGCTGGGACTCAAGCTCTCGCTGGAGCTGCACAGCGGATGGCTCTTTGCTTTTGCTGCCTTCGGCCTTCTCTGGGGAACGCTGCGCCAACTGGGGCTTGCGCGCGGCGGGAAAAGCGTGTAAAATACGGTCAATGTCTCTCAATAGAAAAGGAGCTTGCCTGTGGACAAACGATTGGAACGCATCCTGCCCCGCGTGCAGAAGCCGGCGCGCTATGTGGGCGGCGAGTACAACGCGGTGATGAAGGACCTCTCGCAGGTCGATACCCGCGTGGCCTTCTGCTTCCCGGACACCTATGAGATCGGCATGTCGAACCTTGGTATGCGGATCCTCTACGGCATTATGAACAACATGGAAGGCGTCTGGTGCGAGCGTGTTTTCGCCCCTTGGGGCGACATGGAGGAGGAGATGCGCCGTGCCGGCCTGCCGCTCTATGCGCTCGAGTCCGGTGATCCCATCCGCGATTTCGACATCATCGCCTTTTCCGTCGGCTACGAGATGGCGTTTCCCGCCATGCTGAATATGCTTGATCTGGCGGGCGTGCCGCTCCACGCGAGCGAGCGCACGGAGCTGACCCCGCTCGTCATCGCGGGCGGCACGGCGATGTTCAACTGTGAGCCGATCGCGGATTTTATTGACATTGCCGAGATCGGCGAGGGCGAGGAGATGAACGCCGAGCTGATCGAGCTGCACCGCAGGGCGCGGCGCGAGGGCTGGACGAAGCAGCAGTTTCTCCGTGCCGCCGCGCAGCTGGACGGTATTTATGTTCCCGGTCTCTACGAGGTGGACTACAACGCCGACGGCACGGTGAAGTCGATCACGCCGAAGGACGGCGCGCCGAAGGTCGTCACCAAGCGCATCATGCGCGACATGGACAAGGCATGGTATCCCGCCAAGACCATCGTGCCCTCCACCGAGATCGTGCAGGACCGCACCACACTCGAGCTTTTCCGCGGCTGTATCCGCGGCTGCCGCTTCTGTCAGGCGGGCTATGTCTACCGACCGGTCCGCAACCGCTCGGAAAAGCTGCTGGTCGAATACGCCAAGGAGGCCATCGAGGATTCCGGCTACGAGGAGATGACGCTCTCCTCGCTCTCGACCTCGGATTTCCGCCCGCTTGTACAGCTCTGCGACGATCTGGAGGAGTTCTGCGCGCAGCGCCATGTGAACCTTTCGCTCCCGAGCCTGCGCGCCGACAACTTTTCCATGGCGCTCATGGAGCGACTGCAAAAGGGAAGAAAGACCGGCCTGACCTTTGCGCCCGAGGCCGGCACGCAGCGCCTGCGCGACGCCATCAACAAGAATCTCACCGAGGAGGATCTGCTGGCCTCCTGCCGCCGCGCCTTTGCCGGCGGCTACAGCGCGGTCAAGCTCTACTTCATGCTGGGACTTCCGACCGAGACGGACGAGGACGTGCTCGGCATTGCCGAGGTCGCGTCCCACGTCATGCACGCCTGGCGCGAGAGCGCGAGCAACAAGAACCGCGGCGTGCGCATCACGGTCTCGACCTCGTGGTTTGTGCCCAAGGCGCACACGGCGTTTCAGTGGGAGCCGCAGATCCCCAAGGAGGAGTACGAGCGCCGCGTGAAGCTGCTGCGCGAGAATATGCTGACGAAATCCGTCACCTACAACTGGCACGATTCCGACACGAGCTATATGGAGGCCGTCATTTCCCGCGGCGACCGGCGCCTTTGCAGGGTGATCGAAACGGCGTGGCGCAAGGGCGAGCACCTCTCCGCGTGGGAGGAGTATTTCTCCCTCGATCGCTGGCTCGAGGCTTTCGAGGAATGCGGTCTTGACCCGCACTTTTACGCCAACCGCAAGCGCGAAAAGGACGAGCTGATGCCCTGGGCGATGATCTCGAGCGGCGTGACGGAGCAGTACTTCTGGCGCGAGCATGAGCGGTGCTACCAGTCCGTCACCACGCCGGACTGCCGCACGCACTGCAACGGCTGCGGCGCGAATCTCTTATTGGGGAGGCCCTGCGATGGCTAAGCTGAGACTACTTTTCACCAAGGAGGCGCAGGCCTCCTACATCTCGCACCTCGACACGATGCGGACATTCCAGCGCGTGTTTCCCCGTGCGGAGCTGCACCTCAAGCACTCCAATGGCTTTCACCCGCACCCCATCATTTCAATCGTTCTGCCGCTGCCGGTGGGGCAGTCGAGCGACTGCGAGCTGCTCGACTTTGAAACGGTGGAGGAGACCGACGGCGCGGGCATCGCCGAAAAGCTCAACACGGGTCTGCCCGCGGGCTTGCGCGTGCGGGAGTGCTATCCGGTCACGCGCCCCGTGCGCGAGTTCACGTTCCTGCGCGCACGGCTGGAGCTGCTCTATGATAACGGCGTGCCCGCCGGCACGGCGGACGCGCTGCGCGCACTGTTCGCGCGCGAAACGCTGATGATCGAAAAGCGCACCAAGCACAAGGAGCTTGCGCAGATCGACATTGCGCCGCTGATCCGCGAAATGACCCTCACCGAGCAGGACGGCAGCATCCTTGCCGACGCCGTGGTCGCCGCGCAGAACCCGGGGCTGAACCCTGCCTATCTCGCACAGGCGATCGAGCGCGAGCTTCCGGCGCTCAAGCCGGACTTCGTCCGTGTGCGCCGCACGGAAATTTACGACACAGAGGGGAACGTTTTTCGCTGAAAATTGCACGCGCCGCGGCAACTCTTGATGATTTTATCGAAAAGTACAAAATTTGTGCTTGCAATTTGGCGAAAAGCGTGATATTATCCTTTTTGGCTTTTTGACGAAAGCACTCTCGGATCGGAAAGAGGTGAACACGAGCAATGAAGGAAGGAATCCATCCCAATTATCAGCAGACTACTATTACTTGCGCCTGCGGTAATGTGATTGAGACAGGTTCCACCAAGGCGAACATCAAGGTGGAAGTGTGCTCAAAGTGTCACCCCTACTTCACGGGCAAGCAGAAGCTGGTCGATACCGGCGGCCGCGTTGCCAAGTTCAACAAGAAGTTCGGTCTGGACAAGTAAGAACTGCGAAAGAGGTCTGCGGAAGCAGACCTCTTTTTCTTTACATTTTTCGTTCCCTTGCGTATACTGAAGGAAAGAAACGCAGAAAAGGTGATTCCTATGGAAGAAAACAAACTCAAAACCGTGGAGCAGCCGCGCGACCGCGTGGTGCTCGTCGGTCTTTCCTCGCCGGTGCTCAAGGCGGACAGCGCAGACGAGGAGAGCATGGACGAGCTTGCCGCGCTCGTCGAGACCGCAGGCGCGGTGAGCGTTGCGACCGTGCTGCAAAACCTCCCGTCCCCGAATCCGCGCAGCTTCATCGGCGAGGGCAAGGTGGCGGAGATCAAGGAGCTTATCGGCTCGACCGAGGCGACGATGGCGATCTTCGACAACGACCTGTCACCCTCGCAGATGCGTGTGCTGACGGAGGATCTGGGCGTGCAGGTGCTCGACCGCAGCGGGCTGATCCTCGATATTTTTGCCCAGCGTGCCAAAACAAAGGAGGGCCGCTTGCAGGTCGAGCTGGCGCAGTACCAATATCTGCTGCCGCGCCTGATCGGCATGTGGACGCACCTGGAGCGTCAGGCGGGCACGAGCGGCAAGGGGCCCATCGGCTCAAAAGGCCCCGGTGAAACGCAGCTCGAGACCGACCGCCGCCACATCCACCGCAAGATCGACAAGCTCAAGGAGGATCTGGACGAGGTGCGCCGCGTGCGCGGCACGCAGCGCGAGCGTCGGATGAAGAATGAGATCCCGGTCGTTGCCATCGTCGGCTATACGAACGCGGGCAAATCGACGCTGCTCAACGCCCTCACCGGCGCGGACATTCCGGCGAATAACCGCCTGTTCGATACGCTCGACACCACCACCCGGCTGCTGACCGTCTCCGACACGCTCGACGTTGTGATCTCCGACACGGTCGGCTTCATCCGCAAGTTGCCGCATCAGCTCATCGACGCCTTCAAGGCGACGCTTGAGGAGCTGGAGTATGCCGACCTTCTGCTGCACGTCATCGACATTTCCAACCCTGAGTGGATCGCGCAGGCAGAGGTGGTGGATCAGCTCATCCACGACCTCGGCGCGGAGGGCATCCCCTGCATCCGTGTGTACAACAAGTCCGACCTGTTCTACGGCGATATCCGCCCGCACGGCGAGCGCGCGGTGAACCTCAGCGCCAGGACCGGCGAGGGGCTCGACGAGCTGCTGCGCGCCATCGACGCCGAGCTTGACAAGGGCACGCGCTGCGTGACCATCCATTTGCCCTACGACAAGGGCGGCTGGCTCGACAGCCTCTACCGCGAGGCCAAGGTCGAGAGCGTGGAGTACGGCGAGACCATCGACATTGTGGCGGTCTGCACGCCGCGCGTGCTCGGCCGGGTCAAGGACTACGTCGAGGGCTACACCGAGCCGAAGGAGGACTGGGAGTGAGCGCACCGCAGAGCTACTATGTTCCCGTGGACGCGGGGGAAGCGGAGTTCACCGAAAAGCGCTCGCGCTTTCTCGGCCACGTCCGCCGCGTGGAGACCGAGGCTGAGGCCCGCGCCTTTCTCGACGAAATGCGGAAAAAATACTACGACGCGCGCCACAACTGCTGGTGCTACGTCCTGCACGAGGGCGGCGTGGTGCGCTACGGCGACGACGGCGAGCCGCAGGGCACCGCCGGTCAGCCGATGCTGAACGTCTTTCAGCGCGAGGGCGTGGAGAACGTCGTCTGCGTCGTGACGCGCTATTTCGGCGGCGTGCTGCTCGGCGCGGGCGGACTGACGCGCGCCTACGCGAAGTCGGCAAAGGACGCGCTTGACGCGGCGGGAAAGGCGCGGATGCGCCTGTGGTCTGCCGTGACGGTGGACTGCCCCTATCCGATGCTCGAGCGCCTGAAGCTGCTCGCCGCCGCCCACAGCGGCACGGTGGAGGGCACGGACTTCGGCGCGGCGGTGAGCGTCCGCATCCTGCTGCCGCAGGAGAATGCGGCGGGCTTTGACGCCGCGCTCACCGAGCTGTCCGCCGGCACCATGACCGCGCGGCGCGAGGAAGAGCGCTTTCTGCCCGGACCGCGCGAATAGAAACAAGAAAAAGCAAGGAGGAACGACCGATGAAGGAACCCGTTGCCCGCTCCGACCTGCGCCTCGCTCTCGGCGGGGCCTACTATGGGACTCTGCGCAAGCTCCTGTGGCTCAAGGAGCGAAGCTCCTTTGCACGCGAGCGCTGTGAAGCGATCCTGCCTTACAGCGCGGCGAGCCACAAAACGCCCCTGATGCGCAGACTGCGGGACGTGGATATGTGGATGCAGGAGAACAAGGTGACAAATCTCCGCCTTGCCTCCGCGCGGGTGAACGGCATTGTGCTCCGCCCAGGGCAGACCTTCAGCTACTGGTATCTCATCGGCCGCCCGACGGCGAGGAAGGGCTATCTGCCCGGTATGCTGCTGCGCAACGGCAGGGCCGTTGCGGGCGTCGGCGGGGGACTGTGCCAGCTTTCGAACCTCATTTTCTGGATGACGCTCCACACGCCGCTGACCGTCATCGAGCGCCACCGCCACGGCTACGACGTCTTTCCCGATTCGGACCGCACGCAGCCCTTCGGCAGCGGAGCGACCTGCTTTTATCCCTACGGCGACCTGATGATCCGCAACGACACGGCAGACGATTATCAGCTCCTCGTCGCCGTCGGCGAGCACGACCTCATCGGTGAGTGGCGCTGCTCCGCCGCGCCGGAGTGCCGCTATGAGATCGTCGAGCGCGATCATGAGATGCGCGCGGAGTATTGGGGCGGCTACACGCGCCACAACGTGCTCTGGCAGCAGCGCTTCGATGCGGACGGTGTGCTGCTCGACGAGAAGCCCGTTGTGCGCAACGACGCCATCATGATGTATTCGCCCTACCTCGAAGAGGGAGGCGCGAACGAATAAACGAAAGCATCTGCCTTGCGGCAGATGCTTTTCTGCTATGCAGCGCGCTCGCCGTCCGTGCGCTCCAGCCAGCCGCTGCCCTCGGTGATGCGGGCGACGAGGAAGGAAGCGGCGTAGTCACCCGCAGCGTTGACCATCGTGGCGGGCGGATCGACCAGATTCCCGATGGTGACGGCAATGGGGTAGGCAACCGCCATCCGGTCGGGGAAGAAGAGCGAGCAGAGGATGAACTCGGCGATGTAGCCGCCGCCCGGGATGCCGCTCATGGCGACGGAGGAAAAGACCGCCACGGCCAACACCTCGGCAAACAGTCCTGCGCCCTCAAATGGCAGGCCGAACACGCCGAAGAGAAACGCGACCTTGAGCACGCAGCTGAAGCACGAGCCGTCCATGTGCATCGTCGCGCCCAGCGGCAGCACAAGATCCGCGACCTCGTGCGGGATGCCGCTGTCCTCCGCGGCCTCCATATTCGCCGGGATGGTGGCGACAGACGAGCAGGTGCCGAGCGCGGTCACCGCGGGGCGCAGGATATGCCGCCGCAGCCGCCGCACGCCCTCGCGCCCGCCGCCGAGATACGCCAGAAGCGGGAAGGCGAGCAGCGCATAGACGAAGCAGAGCGGGTAGTAGGCCAGCATCGCGCGGGCGTAGGACGCCGTGATCTGCGCGCCGTAGCTTGCGACCATCGCGGCGAAGAAACCGAAGAAGGCGATGGGGGCGTAGCAGCTCACGAGCGAGACCATCTTCAAAAGGCACTTTGTCGCGTCGTCCAGCACCCGCGCCGTTACGGTATCCGGCCCGCCGCAGGCGGAGACCGAGAAGCCGAAGAGCAGGGAAAAGACGATCAGCGGCAGCATCGCCCGCCGCGAGAGCAGCGCAGAGAAATCGTTGACGGTGAAGAAGTTGACGAGCAGCGTCGCAAGCGGCGCGGGATCGTCCACCGTGCCCGCCGCGGCATCGGTCCACGGCGTCAGCACCGGGGGAAAGACACGCACGATGACCAGCATGATAAAGGCCGCGAGCAGTCCCGTAACAACGAAGACGCCGAGCGTCGCGCCGAGGATGCGCCCCGCCCTGCGCCGCGAGCGCGTATTGGCGATGCTGCCCGCGAGCGAGCAGAACACCAGCGGCACGACGAGGCAGAACATCATGTTGATGAACACGGTGCCGAGCGGCTCAAGGCAGACAGCCCCGGGCCAGGCCGCGCCGACGGCGCAGCCGAGCACGATGCAGGCGAGCATCGCGGCAAGAAAGCCGTAGCTCCGATAGAAGGAATGGGTCATAAAAAGCCCTCCGATCTCCCAGATTTTTGTGTCTATCTCTATCCATAGCGGGAGACAGGCTCGAATATGACCGAAAAATTTGGAAAAAGGGCTTGACTGTCAAGTTGCTTTATGCCTTACAATGCGGTATCATAGCATAGGGAAGGGTCGGCGCAGAGCGCAGAAGGAGAGCCTATGAACATCAAAGAGATCGAACAGCGCAGCGGATTGACGCGCGCAAATATCCGCTACTACGAGCAGGAGGGTCTGCTCGCGCCCGCGCGGCGGGAGAACAAATACCGCGATTATAGTGAAGAAGACCTTGAAACGTTGTTGCGCATCGCGCTGCTGCGGAGCCTCGGATTCTCGCTCGAGGAGATCCGAAGGCTGCAAAGCGGCGAGGCGGACTTTGCCGCCGCCATGCGAGAGCGCAGCGCGGCGCTGGAGGCTGAGGGACAGCGTCTGCTCGCGGCAAAAAGCGTATGCGACGCCATCTCACGCGAGGTGGCAAGCTATTCCGCCTTACAGCCGGAGACCTATCTTCACAGCTTTGAGCCGGACAAGGCTGCGGAGCGGCAGGACATCGCCGAGCCGCACCCGTTGCGGCGTTACCTTGCCCGTGCCATCGACCTCACGCTCACGGGAATATTGGTCTCGTTTGTGCAGTTCATGCTGCTGCACCATAACCTTGTGAACATTTCCAAAGCAGAAATATTCCTTTGCGGTCTGGCAGGATGGGGACTGCTCGTTCTCATCGAGCCGCTGCTGCTCTCACGCTTTGCTGCGACCGCGGGCAAATGGTGCATGGGCATCACCGTCACGCGGCCGGACGGCGAGAGGCTCAGCTACGGCGAGGCGCTTGAGCGCACCGCCGCCGTCTGGCTTTACGGCGCGGGCCTCGGCATTTCCATCGTGGAGCTTGTGTGCAACTACCGCAGCTACCGCCGCTATATGAACGGCGAGGAGCTGGCGTGGGAGAGCGGCAGCATCGAGCGCTTCGACGAGCGCGGCACAGGGAGGATGGTGCTGCTCTACGCGGCGATCACCGCGCTGAGCCTTGCCCTGACCCTTGCTATGGGCTTGAGCGCCGCGCTGCCGCCGAATCGCGGCGAGCTGACGGTGGCGGAGTTTGCTGAGAATGTCAACTATTACCGCACCTTCTTTGATTTCGGCACGCGCTGGTCGCTCGACGAAAACGGCGAGTGGGCAGAGAACCAATACAAGAATGTGGTCTACTTCGGCGGGGGCGACGGTCCCGCGCCGTTCACCTACACGGTGGAGGAGGGAACGCTCCGCGCCGTGCATTGGGCATATACCGAGACGGCGGAAACGATCTACGGCACGGGCGATGAGAACGCCCGCGTGGCGTACCTCGCGCTCGCTGCGGCGCAAAAGGGCACGAGCCTTTTCAACATCCGCAGCGTGGTAAAGCAGATCGGCTCGAACAGCTGGGCGGGCGATGCCGACTATTCCGCCGCGTGGAAGAATGTCGAAATGCGCTACGACGCGCGGATCGAGGGGGAGTATTATTACAGCGAGGGCTTCTTCCTCTCCGTGCAGGACGGTCAGCCCATCACGGTCACGCTGACCTTTGACGCAAGGCTCGCGGAATAACGGGGAAAAGGGGAAGCGGCGGCACAGGGCTGTGCCGCCGCCTTCAAATTTTATCCCTGTGGGGCTTGCAGGGAGAGATTTTCTGTTGTAAACTAAAAGCATACCAAAGATAAGGGGAATCCGATCCATGCAAAAAGCAACGCAAATGACCGCTACCAAACGCCTTGTCCTCACCGCCGTGAACATCGCGCTGTGCCTTGTCCTGCCAATGGCATTCCATTCCATCCCGAACGGCGGCAAGATCATGCTGCCGATGCACATTCCCGTGCTGCTGTGCGGCATGGTCTGCGGCGCTCCCTACGGCGCGGTCTGCGGCCTGCTCGGTCCACTGCTCTCAAGCATTCTCACCAGTATGCCGACAGCGGCCCTGATGCCTGCCATGATGGTCGAGTGCGCGGCCTACGGCTTGACGACCGGCCTGATGCTGCGCCTTGTACGCACGGGGAAGACCTATGCCGACCTCTACCTTTCGCTCGTTGCCGCAATGCTGGTCGGCCGCCTTGTCTCCGGTGTGACAAAGGCTCTCTTTTTCATGGCGGGACAGTATACCCTGCAGGCATGGATCGCCGCGAGCTTCGTGACGGCGCTGCCGGGCATCGTGCTCCAGCTCGCCGTCGTGCCGAGCATCGTTTACTATCTCATGCGCGCGGGACTGATCCCGCAGCGCTACCCGAGATGAGGAAAGAGCCGCGAGAGGACAGGCGCTTGCCGCCTTTTTCGAGCGCCGCAGACGGAAGACCAGTGCCCGCGTGTCGGTCGGGCGGCGCCTCCGGGTGACAGGGCTCTTAACGGAAAATTAGCAAATATAGCGGCTTTCTTAATTTTCTGACGCAAAATCTTGTACTTTTTCGATTGCGGGACCTGCGCGGCAGACGTATAATACCCTCACTTGCATCTTGGAAATGGGGGTCTTTGCTATGCTTGCGCAGGTCATTGCGATCTGTATTTTTCTCGGGATGTTCCTTCTGATCATCCTCGATCAGTTCGAGCACCATGTCATTACGCTCGTCAGCGGAGCGCTGGTACTTATTCTCGTCTTCGGCGTTTGTATGCACTCGCCCGCGGCGATCTGGGAGGCGCTCAATCTCCGCTCGTTCTTCACGGCGGGCTTCTGGTACGGAGCCGGTGAGGAGAGCACGGCGGGCATCAACTGGTCCACCATCCTCTTCATCGCGGGCATGATGATCATGGTCGAGGGGCTTGGCAAGGCGGGCTTCTTCCGCTGGCTGTGCCTGTCGCTCGCAAAGCTCGTTCACTACCATGTGGTGCCGCTGCTCATCTGCTTCATGTGCCTTTCGGCGGTGCTTTCGATGTTCATCGACAGCATCACGGTCGTGCTCTTCCTCGCCACCGTCACGCTCGAGCTGGCGCAGACGATGAAGTTCGACCCCGTGCCGATGATCCTCTCGGAGATCTTCTGCGCGAACCTCGGCGGCGCGGCGACCATGTGCGGCGACCCGCCGAACATCATCATCGGCACCTCGCTCGGCTATACGTTTTTTGACTTCATCGAAAATACCGGCGCGATCGTCGCGGTCTGCTTCGCGGCTGTCACCGTCTATTTCTGGCTGTGCTTCCGCAAGGAGCTGCTGCGTGAGGAGCACGCGAACGGCGGGCCGGTCGTCTGTCCGGAGCCGTCGAGCGCCATCACGGACCGCAGAGCCTTCGGCGCGAGCGCTGCCGTATTCCTGCTGGCGGTCGTGCTGCTCGTGACGCACGCGCAGACGGGCCTGACGGTCGCCTGCATCGGCGTGATCGTCGCGGCGCTGACGCTGCTTGTGATGGCGCTGTCGCACGGAAGGGCGACGGTGCTCGAGGTCATCCGCGGCGTGGACTATAAAACGCTGCTCTTCTTCATCGGCCTGTTCGTCTCGGTCTGCGGGCTGGAAAAGACGGGCGTGCTGGATATCATCGCGCGCTTTATCACCAACATCAGCGGCGGCCATGTGGCGACGATCGTCGTCATCATTCTCTGGCTCTCCGCCGTCACCAGCGCCTTTGTGGACAATATTCCCTTTGCCGCCACGATGATCCCGGTCATCCGCTCCATCGCCGCGGTCGAGGGCATGGACGTGGGCGTGCTGGCATGGGCGCTGTCCCTCGGCACGGACCTCGGCGGCAACGCGACACCCATCGGTGCGAGCGCGAACGTGGTCGGCACCTCGGTATCCGCCAAGGGCGGCTATCCCATCGGCTGGGGGCGCTACTGCAAATACTGCGTGCCCGCCACGATCCTCGTGATGGCGGTGTCCACGGTGTGTCTGTTCCTACGCTACCTCTGAGAGAAGAAAGGAGTATACCACGATGAAAGACCAGATCATCATTACCATGGGCCGTGAGCACGGCAGCGGCGGCCACTACATAGCCGACATGATCGCCCGTGAACTCGGCATCAAGCTCTACGATAAGGACTCCATCGAGTCGGAGATCGTCTCCGAGGGCTACAGCGAGGAGCTGATCCGCCGGATGGACGAGAAGCCGGTCAACTTCTTTGCCTCCCGCCGCATCGGGCGATTTTCCAATTCGCTCGAGGTCAACGTGGCGGAAAAGACCTTTGATATGATCCGCGCCAAGGCGGCGAGCGGGGAGTCCTTCCTGCTCATCGGCCGCTGCGGCGAGCAGGTGCTCAAGGACGATCCGCACCGCGTCAGCCTTTTCATCGGCGGCGATCCGCACGCCAAGCTCTGCCGCGTGATGGAGAAAAAGGGGCTCTCCGCAGAGGAGGCCATCGAGGAGATCCGCACGGTCGACCACCAGCGCAAGGCTTACCACAACTATTACTGCGAGATGAAGTGGGGCGATGCCCGCGCCTATGATCTCACGGTCAAAAGCGACGTGTTGGGCATGGAGGGTACGGCGGAGATGCTGATCCGCTACATCCGAGCCTTTCAGGAAAAGGACTGAACAAGAGAAAGAGGAAGCCGCGGCAATGCCGCGGCTTCCTTTGTTCGATTCCGATGTGCGCTTACAGCAGCAGAATGCCGGCGTCCGCGCAGGTCTTGAGGGTGTCGTCGTCCCAAAGGCTGACCTGCACCTCGCCGATGTGGGCGGTGCCGATCATCAGCATACAAAGACGGCTCTGACCGATGCCGCCGCCCATGGTGAGGGGCAGCTCGCCGGCGAGCAGCATCTTGTGGAAGGGAAGATCCCGACGGTCGTCGCAGCCGGAGACGGTGAGCTGGTGGTCGAGGGACTCGGGGCTGACGCGGATGCCCATGGAGGAGATCTCAAACGCTCGGCCCAGGACGTCGTTCCAGAACAGCAGATCGCCGTTGAGCGTCCAGTCGTCGTAGTCGGGCGCGCGGCCGTCGTGCTTGATGCCGGAGTGCAGGGTAATACCGATCTGCATCAGGAAGACGGTGCCGTGCTCACGGCAGATGGCATCCTCGCGCTGCTTGGGGGTGAGGTCGGGGTACTTGTCCTCCAGCTCCTGCGTGGTGATGAAGAACACGTCGCGGGAGAGCTTGGTGTGCAGGCTCGGGAAAGCGATGCCGAGCGCGTCGTTCGTCTCGACGATGGCGCCGACAATGTCACGCACCGTGCGCTTGAGGTAGGAGACGTTGCGGTCGCCGGCGTCGATGACCTTTTCCCAGTCCCACTGATCGACGTAGATGGAGTGGAGGTTGTCCACCTCTTCGTCGCGGCGGATGGCGTTCATATCGGTGAACAGGCCCTTGCCGACATTGAACTCGTAGCGCTTGAGCGCCAGACGCTTCCACTTGGCGAGGCTCTGCACGACCTGCGCGTTGTGGCCGACGTCGGGGATATCGAAGCTGACGGGGCGCTCCACGCCGTTGAGGTTATCGTTCAGACCGGAATTTTCTTCCACGAAGAGGGGAGCGGAAACGCGGCGCAGATTGAGCGCGTTGCTCAGGTTGACCTGGAAATTACTCTTGATGAATTCAATGGCGCGCTGCATCTCGTAAACGTTCAGCGGCGTGTGATAGTGGGCGGGAATGTAGGTCTTGCTCATTGCCGGTTCACTCCTTCAAAATGTTTGTATGTTTGATATGGATAAAAAACGCAAATTTGATTATAGCAAGTTACACAAAAAAATCAAGAAGAAAATGTGTAGAAAGCGTAAAGTTTCTTTGGCCCGAAATCCCTTGACGCTGCGGGCGAAAAACGGTATCATAAGCGGAGTCTACAGAAGAAACAGCGGAGGAGATCGGATTTGGAAGAGAAGAAGTGGAACGCGGGCAGCATCGGCTTGACCTTTGCGGGCTCCTTTCTCGGCGCGGGCTATGTGTCGGGGCAGGAGCTGTGGCAGTTTTTCGGCTCGTTCGGCGGCGGGGGACTGCTCGGTGTGCTTGCGGCGATGGCGCTGCTGGCGGTGTTTGGGCTGGCGCTGATGTATATCATTTCCCGCACCGGCATCGCGGAGATGGACGCGGTGCTCGTGCCGTGGGAGCGGCTGGCGTGGCTGCGGAAGCTGTCGTCTGCGCTGCAGCTGATCCTGCTCTTCGGCGTCATAGCGATCATGTACGCCGGCGGCGGCGCGCTGCTCGAGCAGCTTTTCTCGCTGCCGACGTGGCTCGGCCGGACGCTGATGGCTGTGCTCGTGACGCTTGTGGCGCTGCGGGGCCTGCGCGGCGCGGTGGGAGCCTTTTCGCTCATCGTGCCGGTGATCGTCGCGCTCACGCTGATCTTCGGCGGCATGGCGCTCGCGCGGTACGGCGTGAGCCTTCCGGCCTTCGGCGCGGCGGAGGGGAGCAATCCGCTCATGCGCAGCGCGGCCTTCGGCGCGGTGACCTTCGCTTTCTATAATTTCTTCGGCTCGGTCGGCATTTTAGCGCCGCTCGGCGAGGCGGCGTCCTCCAAAAGGGCGGCGCGCCGCGGCGTGCTCCTCGGCACGGCGCTGCTTCTGCTCATCGCTTACAGTGTGCTGCTTGCGGTGATGGCCGTGCCGGAGACTGCGGACGCGGAGCTGCCGATGCTGGCGCTCGCCTACGGCCTCAGCCGCCCGCTGGGCTATGTCTACGGCGTTTTGCTCCTGCTGTGTATGTACGGCTCGGCGCTGTCCATGACCGTCGCCATCACGACCTACGCCTCGGCGCGGTCGGAGCGCGTGGAGAAGCGGCGCGGATGGTTCATTCTCGCGCTGGGAGCGCTGGGCTACGCCGCGAGCAGCGTCGGCTTCGGCGACCTCATCAGCGTTGTCTATCCGGTCTTCGGATATTGCAGCAGCGTGTTCATTGTCTGCCTGCTGCTCCACGCCGCGCAGACGCGAAAAAAAGAATATAATTTTTTTGAAAATTCAGGAACAAAAGAGGAAGAAATTTCGTCTTAAAAACAGCACAGAGAAATGGTTACATTTTGTATCCAAATTGTAACCATTTCGCAAAGACTTCTTAAGAAACCTGTGTTATACTGTATGAAGTGTATTACACACAGCAAATCCGGGAAAGGAAGAACAGCAACATGGAACAGACGATGGAACCCGTCGCGCAGACGACGCCGGCGCAGAGCGCCGTAGAAACGCCTACCCCTGCCGGCGCACCGGGCAGCGCTCCAACGCCGCCGAAAAACAGGAAAAAACGCAAAAAGACCGTGCGGCGCATCATTGCCGCCGTACTGGTGCTTGCGGTCGGCTTCACCCTCTTTAAGAAATTCGGAAAGAAGGAGGGTGAGGCGGAGATCGGCACTGCCATTGTGGACTACGGCTCCATCACCTCAATGGTCTCAGGCAGCGGTATGGTCAAGGCGAAGAAGAGCGAGAGCATCACGCTTGCGACCGCGGGCACCGTGGGCGATGTCTTCGTGACCGAGGGGCAAAAGGTCGCCGCGGGCGACCCGCTCTTCACCTATGATTCTCCCGATGCGGAGAAAAAGGTGCGCGAGGCAAAGACGAACATCGAGGGCTACCAGAAGCAGCTCAACGCGGCTTATAAAGACATTGCCAAGCTCAATCTGACCGCGCCCTACGCCGGCAAGCTCCTCGAGACCGTGAAGCTCACGGTCGGCGACGAGGTCGGCGCGCAGAAGGTCGCCACGCTCGTGGACGACACGCAGATGCGCCTCACGCAGTATTACAGCTACGCCTATCAGAGCAAGCTTTACGCCGGCCAGACCGTGCAGGTCTCCGTCCCCGCGCTGATGTCCTCGATCGACGGCAGGGTGGAGAAGGTACATATGGTCAAGCGCGTGACGAGCGAGGGCTCCGAGCTCTTCAGCGCGGAGATCGTGGTCCCGAACGCAGGCGTGCTCGCCAAGGATATGGCGGCCTCCGCGACCGTGGTGGTGAACGGTGAGACCGTTTATCCCTACGAGGCGGGTAAGCTGGACTATTACCGCACGAGCGAGCTGAGCATTCCCGCCGGCACGGTCGTTGCGACGAATCTGATCGATTATCTCTCGGTCTCTGCCGGCGAGCCGCTGGTGCAGGTCAACGGCGAGAACACCGAGAACACCATCTTTGATCTGGAGCAGAGCCTGCAAAAGGCACAGAAGGAGCTGGAGGATGCGGAAAAAAATGCCGCCTACGCAAACGCCGTTGCGCCCATTGACGGCATGGTCATCGGCTTGAGCATCACACCCGGGCAGGAGATCACCGCCAGCGCGACCGCGCTGACCATCTCCGATACGAACACCGTCACCATCAGCGCGACGGTGGACGAGCGCAACGTCAGCTACCTCAAGGTCGGCATGGGCGTCGATCTGAATCAATGGGGCAATCCGAGCTTCGGCACGATCAGCTCCGTGAGCCTCTCGAGCAGCGTGAATAACGGTGTCGCGACCTATCCCTTCACCATTGAGGCGGATAATGCGGACGGTACGCTGCAAATCAACAGCAACATCAACTATAACCTCACCGCCAGCCAGAGCGACAACTGCCTTGTTCTGCCCATTCAGGCCGTGCGCACGGTGGGACTTGAGGACGGCACGAGCGCCACGGTCGTCTATCTCAAGGCGGACAGCATGCCCGACAATGCCATCGAGCTGCCGTACTCCGACGAGACGATCCCCGAGGGCTTCTATCCTGTGCAGGTCGAGATCGGCATTCAGGACAACAACAATGTCGAGATCAAGTCCGGCGTGGAGCAGGGCGCGGAGGTCTTTACGCAGTATATGACCGGCTCCGCCACCAGCTGGGACAATTACGGCATGGTATATTGAGGATAGCGCCATGGCGAAATTGATCGAACTGCGAGACGTTTATAAGATCTACTCCGAGGGCCTTGAGAGCGAGGTCCGCGCGCTCGACGGCGTTTCGCTTACCATCGACCGGGGCGAGTTCGTTGCCATCGTCGGACAGTCCGGTTCGGGCAAATCGACGATGATGAACGTGCTCGGCTGCCTCGACGTGCCGACCTACGGCGAGTATCTGCTCGAGGGAACGGACGTGAGCGAGCTGAGCGATATGCAGCTCTCGCGCATCCGCAACAAGGAGATCGGCTTTATTTTCCAGGGATTCAATCTGATCCCCAATCTGACTGCGGTGGAAAATGTAGAACTGCCACTGATCTACCGGGGAGTATCCAGAAGTGTACGGCAGGAGCTTTCCAGAGAAGCACTGAAAAAGGTGGGACTGGAACACCGTATGGATCATAAGCCTTCGGAGATGTCGGGAGGACAACAGCAGAGAGTGGCCATTGCCCGAGCTATTGCCCAGGCACCACCGGTGATCCTGGCGGATGAACCTACCGGCAATCTGGACTCCAATTCCACAAAAGAGATCATGGATATTCTGAAAGGTTTACATAATGAGGGAAGAACAGTCATCCTGATCACCCATGACAATGATATTGCGGCACAGGCAAAACGGGTGATCAAGATCAAGGACGGCAAAGTGGAATCCGATTCCGGACAGATCGTTCCGGTGGAGGAGCTGCAGACAGCAGGAGCGTAGTGGAAAATAAATCTTTCACATGCAATGCCATGCCGCCGGTCACGGCTAACAAATTATGAAAAGATAAGAGTATGAATGAATATAGAAAGGATCATAAGTGAGGGATCATGGAACAGCAGGAAAAAACAGAACAGGCACTGAGTGCTAAAAAAGTCAAGGAAATGAAGAAAGCAGAAAAGAGAAAGCAAAAAGAAGCAAAAAAGGAACAGAAGGCAAAGAACCCAGGCAAAAAGCGTAAAAAAGCACCTGTTATTATTGCGGCTATCATAATTGTACTGATCGTGATACGCATGGTAAGCTGTGCGTTTTCCGGCAATGCTGGAGTGATGGTAAGCACCACTAATGCATTTCGCGGAGACATCGAAGAAAATGTCAGCACCAGCGGAAAAGTAGCCAGTGAGGAAAAGACCGTTTTATTTGCTCCGGTCAGCGGAAGATTAAGCGAGATCAATGTGGCAGCCGGAGATGCCGTCAAGGCAGGAGATGTCCTGATGACCTACGACATGGATCAGATGGAACAGCGCCTGCAGGAGGCGTCCTTACAGCAGGATAAGAGTAATGCTTCTTATAACAGTACTATGACAGAGAACAGCAAAAGTACAGCAAAACTGAATGAGGCCAATACCAATCTAGCAGTGTTGGATCAGCAGCTTACCGATTACAAGGCATATCTCAAGGAACTGCAGGATAAACTGAGTACGAGCCAGAGGGAGACCCAGAGACAGTTGTCTGAGGAGAGCTACGATCTGAGCAGAAAAGCGGCAGACCTAAACAAAGAACTGCAGGACGGTGTGACAGCAGAACGGGCCAAGGAAATCAATAAGGAATTACAGGATATCAGCAGCAGTCAGGCCAGAAATTCTTACGTGCAGTCTATTGCTAATTCCAGTGATTATGTAGTGAGTATGCAGAATGAGATCGCTACCGTGCAGGAGCATATTACGGAATGTGAAAATTACAAGGCCGAGATGCAGAGCCAGAAGGGCAGCAGTGAGGGAACGATCCTGAATGGCTATCAGTCGCAAGCCTATGCGGCAGATAAGGATCTGGCACAGCTGACCTATCAGGAGGCACAGGAACAGTACGATGCGGCGAAAAAAGGAATTGTTGCGGACTTTGACGGTATTGTAACGGAGTGTACCGGTGTCTCCGGAGCCAGCGTAACAGAAGGAGCACAGCTGATCACACTGGAGAGCAGCCAGAATGTGAAAGTTTCCTTTGATGCTTCCAAGTCCGATGTGGCAAAACTTGCCATCGGGCAGAAAGTAGATATTACCATCTCCGGCAA
>ENA-UEYI01000005-UEYI01000005.1-human-gut-metagenome-genome-assembly--contig:-NODE-5-length-175168-cov-18.422369_pt1 | contig 175168 bp, 138 predicted proteins | sample MGYA00242900_ERZ507916 | MGnify/ENA primary metagenome ERZ507916 (study PRJEB26167, sample SAMN06115521) | human gut metagenome | host: Homo sapiens | place: China:Chongqing | collected 2015-09-02...
GTTATCGGATTTGACTTCGATGATTTTAGGCAAGGCGCCGTATGTGTCAGAGATGTATTTATCAATTTGTGGTTTTGCGAATTGAATCATCGCATCCACTGATAGTTTAGCCATTGCTTCCGCAATAGATGCGCTGAGTGATGTTTGTGGTGTGGTTGATGTTGAAACATTATTAGTAGTTTCGGTTGTTGCTGGCTTTGCTGATTCTTGTTTTATTGATGGTTTCCACGATTTCCGAGCGTTATCAATCATTGTTTGTGCTTCCGCTGCCACAGTGTCGCTAAGTTTCTTTGTTTTCGCTGGTGCGTTGATTGGGCGAAATTCATCCGCTGGGTCGTACATAATTCCGTAGCGGATTACGATTGGTTTGTACTCGGTCGCATTGTTGCTTATTACAACGTTCATCGACTCGTTGAAGTCTAATAATTGATAATCTTTCATTTCTATAAGTTTAATAATTAACAATCTTTCTCGACCGCTCATTAAGCGGTGTATTTAATACTTGCTTTTTACACTGCAAATATACAAACAATATTCGTAACGTGCAAATGTTTAGCAAACGAAATGCCGAGTTTGGCAAACTTTTTTGAAGTTTGTTTGAAAAACAACGATTTTTTTGTTTGGTAAATACCGCTTTTTAAGCGGTTTATTTTTATATTTGTCGCGAGGCAAACGAATAATTTTTACGCGTGATATTATGAATAAGAAACTATTAGAATTGCTCCAAGACAAATGCAAGGATTTTGGATTGACAAAGAAAGCCATCGAAGATATTGCGGAAACAATAAGCGAGGGTGTTAGTGACGAGGCTTCAGATGAAGAACTCGAAGAAAAGGCGAATTCGGCAGTCCCTTATGCTCGCTTGATGCAAGCAGAAGTGACACGCAAGGCGCAGAAACAGGATGCGAAGAAGAAGTCTATCAACAATAGTGATGGCGACGACGACGTATCCAAAAAAGCTGACGATGACCAACCAGAATGGTTCAAGAAATTCAAGGCGGAAACCGACAAAAAACTCACGGCGCTTGAAGCCGAGAATGAGAATTTAAAAGCGGAGAAGCAGAAGGCTGAACGTTCGGCAAACATCACAGCAACGGCGAAAAGATTAGGCATTCCCGATTTTCTGATGAAGCGTTTCGCAATAGCGGATGACGCGGATGTCGAAAAAGAATTGACGGAATACAAGCAGGATCTTATCACCAACAAACTAATGCCGTCAACTGAGGCGAGCATTACGTCATCGTCCGAACAGGCGGCTAAGGACGACGCCGAAGCGTGGGCGAAAAAGCTGCCCGATTTATAACCTTTAAAACAAATTCTTTATGGCTATTGAATTTAAGAAAACGTCTTATGCTGGTAATCTTGATGCGTTTTGGCGCACTGAGGTTCGTATGCTTCCAGGCGGCTTCAATTGCAGTCAATCGATTCCAGTTGGCGATGTCATCCCTCGTGGCGCGCTTGTGTGCGCTGACTTCGATACAATGACTGCTACGATTGTCAAGGTCGGCAGAGTTGTTGACGGAGGCACAACGACAAAGCCTCGCGTTACGAAGAACAATCATTTCTACGCTGGCGACACCGTGATGAAAATCGGCAAGAAAGACGCTGCTGTAACTGTCAAGAGTGTCGACCGCTCAAACCCAGATTACGATGTTGTGGAATTTTCCGCAGCTTTGGCAACGCTTGCCAAGGGTGATTACCTTGTCGAGGCAGTCAAAGACACAGGTGATTACCTTGTCGAGGCAGTCAAAGACACAGGTGATAGCGCGACGACTTATTCGCAAGCGCACGAAGCGAATACTATTCTTGGCGCCGACTACACTTCTCGTGCAGTAGGAATGACGACACTTGATGTCGCTTATTCAGCGGTTGCGTTGAAGGACGTTTGTCCGCAATTCCCAGCCGATTGGCTTGATGGCGGTGCGTTCTTGAAGACGAATCACAACATTTTATTCATCAAACAATAGAAAGGAGGTAAGATATGGCTAATCAAGTTTTTTCATCTATTTTCGGAGAACTGACAAGGAACATTCAGACACGAATTGATAAGGCTTCTGAACTGAACAAGCAGTTGTTCGACAAAGTGATATATCGCAGTTACCTTGACTGGGACACTCCGACTATTGGGCTTGACTTTGAGGAGATCATTGGCAAGTACAATGTGACTATTGCAGCAGCCACAATTGGCGACAACTCTAAAGAGCCAATCATTGGCTCAAACGGACTTGACACCGTTAAAGAGCGCGTACTGAACCACGCTATCACTCGCCCAATGTCTATGCAAGATTATCGCAAGATTCTCGAGATTATGGACACGAAGGCAATTTCTGATAGTGTCAAGAAGCAGAAACTTATCGACTTGATGTGGGGCGATGTGTCGTCCGTTGTCAATGGTGTTGAAGCACGCTTGGATATGATATTCCTTGGTGCGCTGTCCAACGAAGGAAAATTCACGTTCGACGATAAGAACAACCCCGAAGGTGGTGTTCGTGGTGCAATCGACTACAATCAGCCTGCAAGCAATATTGCACAAGCGAAAACAAAATGGACGGAGGCGAACATTGACTCTGTGGATTGCATGGAGGATATTCAAGCAATACTTGACGCTGCTGACGACAAGACTGTTCTCGGCAAGGTTCTCGCCGCTCCGAGTGTGATTGCCTATATGTGCCGCACAAAGAAGATGAAGCAGATGATTTGGGGTACTGACAAAGGTTCAAGGCTTGTGCAGCTATCCGACATCAATGCTTACCTTGAAGCGAACGGCTATCCGCAGTTTGAGAAGATCCGTAGACAGGTGCGCGTTCAAGACAATGGCAAGATTACATCCGTGAATCCGTTCAACGCGAAGAACATCGTCTTTATTCCAGCTGGCAAGCTCGGTGTTGTTAAAAACGCTCTTTCGGACAACGAACTTAATCCCGAGAGCGATGTGTCGTATTCTAACTACGGGCGCATCCGCGTTTCCAAATGGCACGTTGGCGAAACCAAGGGCGCCAACAAGGGTGAGTTTACGAAAGCTGAGAGCCTTTCACTCCCAGTGATTACCGAGATGGATAATGTCTACACCCTCAAAACGGATTATTGATATGACTAATTTGGAAGCACTCAAGGCGCAATGCAAGTTGATTTGCAACACGTGCTATGTCGATACCGACGCAGCGACACTCGCGCTTGTAAACGCTGGCTTGGATTCTGAAGCAACGGCAATGCCGCAAGATGTTGAGATTTTGCGAGCAGCCATAGGCATTGTTCGTGGCTGGGTAGAAACAAGCCGCAGCGAGAACGGAATTTCAGCTGCGACAGATTTAGCGGCAGTGCGAAGAAACATTGCTTGGTGGTGCAGTCAAGGCGGCTTGGATGCTTCTGAATTTCTCGGTGATGACGCGACGACAATTGACAACGGCTCTGATATGTGGTGAGATGAGAACGAACGGCTATATACAACGATACATCACATCAGATGGATATGAGGATGAACTTGGTGACTATCACGAAGGCGAAACACATCTCGATGATGAAAAAATCGAGTGTCTTGCCAATGCGAACGGACAGCCACAAGAGCGATTGTTCGAAGATGGAGTGACGCGGAAGTATACGTTCACCGCTTTTCTGCCTCCGAGAGTGAGATGGTTTGAGGTAGGGGAACGAGTGCGGCTTACACGTTACGGCAAAGTTTTCGAGCTTGAAGTCAAAGGGTTCGTTCCGTACAATCTTCAATACAAACTTTGGCTTGGATAAATTGGATGACAATGCCTATTTCTGTACAAATGCAAGGTGTTAATGATGAAGCGCAGAGAATCGCAGAACGTGTTGATAGAGTGATATTCAACGCTCTGTCAAGGCTTGGCGAGATGTGCGTTGCGAAGATTCGCGAAAGGTCGGCAGCGCAAAGCTGGTGCGACCAAACTGGCAATCTTCGCTCGTCAATCGGCTATGCGGTGGTACACAATGGTAATGTCATATCAATATCCGATTTCGCTGTAGTGGGGAACGGCGCAGAAGGTGCGACCGACGGCAAGAGTTATGCTACTAAGGTCGCAAGCGGAATCCGAAAAAAGTGGGCATTGATAGTTGTCGCTGGAATGAACTATGCGTCGTATGTGGAAGCCATTGACTCGAAGGACGTTCTTGCCAATACAGAGCTGTGGGCAAGAGCGGAAACACCAAAAGTCATGGCACGACTTGAAGCACAAATATCGAAGATTAAGAGATGAAAACAGACATTGAGATTATGGATTTGGTTTGGACTTATGTCAAGTCTTCGCCTCTTGCCGAAAACATCAACGGCAAATGCTACAAAGGTAGACGACCGGGCGAGTCCAATACCGAAGACTTGTGCATTTCCGTTTTGGCGAATCAAAACGGAGAGTTCCAAGAGGCATATATCAATGTCAATATATACGTTCCCGACCTTAGGCGACGTACCGCGTATGAATCCGACGATGCGCGCCTACGGGAACTTTGTCGATTGTCTGATGATGTTTTGGGCTCGCGTTTCGGCGACGGTTGGCGGTGGAAGATGGACTCGCAAAGAGTGTACGCCGTGGACGGCAGAAACGAGCAGATGATTAATAATAGACTTTTTTTCCAGAATTATAACGAGTAACAGATATGGCAGTATTAGCGTGGGGCAAGCCCCGAATTTTTGTCAAGAAACTTGGAGGGGGCGGCTCTTGGATTGAGTTGCCGACTCCTGTTGAAGGTTCTACACAATTATCGACCACCAAAGGCAACAAGAACGAAGCCAAAATTGAAGGTGGCGAGAATGAGGATGTGAAATACAATCGCAACACATACGCGCTTGCATTGAACATCCGTGCGGTTGAAGGTCGTGCGATGCCTATTATCGCTGACGATGGTGTCATTGGCGGTCAATATGCAGTTGTGCTTCAGCCAGAGAATCCAGCCTCGCAAGGTTTTGCGTTTCTGAAATCGGCTGCGTCTGTAGAGGACACATTCACAACCGCTGATGGCGGTGTGTGGAACTACACGTTCGACGCTTTGAAGCAAGACGCGAAACACAAGCAAATCTATTGGGGAACGGTGATCGTCACCGAACAGCCAGCAGGCACGATTAGCAAAATCGAAATTGATCCATCCGACACGACAGGTGCGGAGGATAAAATCGAGGTTGGTGCAGACGCATAAGATTGGTTTTTCTCATAGCAATACAAGTTAAGTGATTAGTTAAGTTGAGTTAGGTAATGTTGGGCGCGGGTTTTCCATAGATTTTACCGCGCCGCCCGATTGGCTATTGGCAAAGCGCGCCTGTGAAGGTGGCATTGTCGGTTCGAATCCGACATCGGGCACTATATGAATGAGCGGAAAGACATAGAAGCACAGATGATCGATACGATTATCGAACGTCCGATAGCCTTTGACATTGACGGCAAAAGGTACTGCCTTTATCCGCCATCTCTTGGTGTGACATATCTTGTTGCGCCAATCACACAATCGCTTGGTTTCAGCACGGAGAATCTTAAGGTCAATGTTTTCGCAGAGATGCTTAAAGTGTGCAGCACGCACAAAGATGATGTGTGCCGCATCCTTGCGTTGTATAGTTTCCGTAGGCGGTATGACTTGTTTGATGCAGCTCTCATTGAGAACCGAACAAAAGAGTTTGCGACACTTGATGTCGAACAGCTCGCAAGTGTCTATATGCTGACACTTGGATGGACAGACGTAGAGATGTTTGCGAAACATATCGGTCTTGACGTGGAGCGAGTGATGCGGGAGCGTATCACTGCGATGCAGAAAAAAACATCAAAGACTGTTTCGTTCGGCGGTCGTAGCGTGTACGGCTCGTTGATTGATTACGCTTGTCAGCGATATGGCTGGACAATGCAGTATGTCGTCTGGGGTATCTCTTATGCGAATTTGCAAATGCTGATTGCCGATGCGTTGAATACCGCTTATCTCAATGATGATGAAATGCGGAAACTGGGTGTACAGAATGGCGATTGCCAAGTGTTGGACGGTGATGATCCGCAGAACGCTGCGTTGATTCGCCAATTATTCGGAGGGTAGAAATGGCAGAATTGAATTTCACGATAAGCGTCAACAACCAGCAAGTGATGAGAAAACTTGCCGAGATACAGACTGAAATGCACAAAACAGCAAAGGTTGCCGAAGAGTCAGGAACAGGTCTTGACAAATTCGCAGACAAGTTGAGTAAACTTGCTGCAACTGCGGGCTTGGCTTTCGGCGCGAAAGAACTTGTGCAAAATCTTGTCAAGATACGCGGAGAGTTTCAGCAACTCGATGTTGCATTCCGAACAATGCTCGGCAGTGCGGAGAAAGCCGACGCTCTGATGTCGCAATTAGTGCGGACTGCCGCCACCACTCCGTTCGACCTACAGGGCGTTGCACAGGGCGCCAAGCAGTTGCTCGCCTATGGAATCGCTGCCGAAGATGTTAACGACACTTTGGTACGTTGCGGTGATGTCGCCGCTGGCTTGTCTATTCCTTTGAATGATTTGGTGTATCTTTACGGCACTACGATGACGCAAGGGCGAATGTTTACGCAAGACTTGCGTCAATTCCAAGGGCGAGGCATTCCGATTGCCGAGGAACTTGCAAAGGTTCTCGGCACGACGACCGACAAACTTGGTGATATGGTAACGGCTGGGCGCGTCACGTCAGATGTATTCCAGCAAGCGTTCAACAATATGACATCCGCTGGCTCTCGCTTTGGCGGATTGATGGATGAGCAATCGAAAACTATTACAGGGCAGATAAGCAACATCGAGGATGCTATCGATGTTATGTTCAACAAACTGGGTCAACAATCCGAAGGTATCATCAATACTACCTTATCGGGGGTATCATATATTGTTGAGCATTATGAGCAATTTGGGCGGATGTTGCTCGGACTTGTCGCTACATACGGAGCGTACAAGGCGGCGGTTATGACAGTCGCTGCTGCGCAAGGATGGGCAACAGCGGCAGAAGCAATCCATTACAATTGGTTGGTTCTTGTCGAACGTGCGCAGAAACTTCTAAACGCGACAATGTTGAGCAATCCATACGTGCTTGTGGCAACAGCTATTGCTGGTGTCGTTGCTGCTTTAGCGTCGATGAAAACAGAAGCCGAACTTGTACAAGAGGCGACAGAGAAATATGATGAGGAGAAGCAGAAAGTAATAGAGAAAGAAGAAGAACATCGGCAGAAAATCGAGGAGTTGACCCAGATTGCCAGCGATGAAGCGACAAGCACGACAGCGCGCCGTGATGCGTTGTTTGCACTCGAGCAGTATTATCCGCAAATCTTCAAGAAATACAGAACTGAATACGATGTCTTGAAAAACATCAAGACAATTAAGGAGGAAATCGCTGCACTCGACGGGAAAAACAGTATTAAGAACGTAGACACCGAAGCTGCCAAAGTTAATAAGCGTATCGCGGAACTCGAGCATTTAAAAAAGACGCAAACGTTGTCAAAGATTGATAGCTACGGGGATCGAGAGACCGTAATCGGATTGACCGAAAAACAAGAAGCGGAACTGAAAAGTCTTAGAACGAGATTTCAGCAGTTAAGCCGATCGAAGGAAAAGCAGAACGTTGCTGAATATCTAAACGACTTGTCTGGGGTCAGCGATAATGAACTGAAGACTGCTATCGCACAGCGAAAAAAACTACTGAACGATATGAAAGTGAACGGCAGAAAAGTCGGACACTTCATTTCGGGTCCACAGGCTTTGCGTGGCTATTTCTCTCAATCAGAAATCGAGGCGCAAATAAACTCGCTTGTACGCGAACAAAACGAACGCAGTGCGCCTCGCGCGTCAAGTGATAAATATGTCGCCGATGCGAAGAAGAACTACGAAGCCGCCCTTAAAAAATACAATGATTTCATTGCGGATAAGTCAAACTCACTCACGGAGGCACAATTCGCAAAGCAGCGTGATGACTTGAAAGCTGCTCTTGATGATGCTGAAAAAGAGTACAATAGGACTAAGACTAAGATAAATAAGGGTGGCAAGACTCATCGAAATGAAGCGGCGGAACGAGAAAGAGAAGCTGCAAAGCGCGAACAGGCACAGCGGAAACTCAATGAGGAATTGATTGCGTTGCAAGCGCAGAATGAAGCCGACGAAACGGCTATTATGCACGAAGGCAGCGAGAAACGTCTGCGTGAGATTGAAGATGAGTATAAGAAGCGCAAAGAAACGATACAGAAACAACGTCGTGACTGGATTGCCGAGAACAAGAAAGCTGGCAATTCTGTAGGTGTTGATGGGTTGACCGATGAGCAACGCGCCGCCTTGAAAAAGGCTGATGAAAACAATGAGAAAAGTCGGCAAAAGTCACGCATTGAACTTGAACGAGAAACCCTTAGTGCGGAACTGCAAGCGATGTCGGACTATCTTCAGCAGTACGGAACGTTGCAAGAACAGAAATACGCTATTGCTGCATTATATGCACAGAAAATCAAAGATGTGCAAGACAGTGGTGATAGCGAAGAAACCAAACGTTGGCGCATCGCCGCATTGCAGAAAGAACAAGCTTCGCAAATATCGAACGCTAATGCCAAATCGTTGTCGATGGGCATTGACTGGAGCGCCACATTTCAAGGAGTGGGCAACATCCTTAAAGATGTTGCCAAAGCAACCTTGCAGAAAGTCGAGGACTATATTCAGACTGACGAATTCAAGGCACTATCAGCAACGGACAAGAAAACTTATACGGATCTTCGCGAACAATTACGTTTGGAAACAGGGGGTAAGTCTACATCTGTGTTCAATTTCCGCATTTGGGGCGATATAGACAAAGAGGCGAAATTGTATCAAGACGCTGTTAAGAACTTGCGAGAGAAAACCGACGCACATAGTGCCGCGGTTCGTCAGCTTGAAGAAGCGAACAAGGGTCTTGCGAACGCTACTACTGATGACGCTACGAAAATCGCGCAGACGCGTGTAAATCTTGAAAAAGCGAACGTTGCGGACACAGGCAAAGAGATGCAGAACGCTCAGCAAGAAGTTAATGAGACAAGCAGCAATCTAAGCACAAGTGTCAGCAAGGCAGCGAATGGGATCAGCAATTTCACGAACTATCTCAACGAGATGTCAAACGGCTCGTTGTATAATTTCGCGAACGGGATAACGAAGCTTGTCACATCGTTGTTCAAAGGCTCTGATGGTATCGGGAAAGCCCTTAGCGAACTTGGCGGTAAAGCTGGCGGTATTGTCGGTGCGATTCTACAGATTCTTGACGCAATGGGTGATGCTCCGACTGAATTTATCGACACAATGATGGAGAAACTTATTGATTCGATAAATTCAATCGTAGAGCAATTGCCATACTTAATCATCTCGCTATTCAAAGACGCTGGGGATGTCATTATGAATCTTGTCAGCGGCATTGCGCATTGGTTCAAGATTGACGATCTTTTTGGCTTAGAAGGAAACTCTAAAGAAGTTGCCAAAACAATAGAATCGCTTACCGATAGGAATAAGATGTTGCAGAACTCAATCGATTCATTGAACGAATCGATTAAGGATGATAATATCTTCAAGTCGAACGAAGCTTACGAACAAGCAAAGAAGAATCAGACGGAAACGAACAATAATCTGCTTGAAATTGCCAAAGCGCAAGCATCGTATTGGAAAGGACATCACAGCTGGAATTACTATTGGGATGGACTATCTTCCTCGCAAATAGCGTGGGCGCAAAAGAATGTCAATTCAAATTTCAACGGCGACATTTGGTCATTGACTCCCGAAGAAATGAAGAAACTTCTTGCTAATGTCGATATTGCAGAAGCAATCCGCGGCACAGGCGAAGGGAATTTTGGCAAAGACGTTCTTGAAAAGCTGCAAGCGTATGCAGAGCAAGCCGAAAAGATTGAAGAATATACCAAGCAGTGGCAAGAGAACATCGCAAAAGTGTCTTTCGATACGATGAAAGATAATTTTGTTTCAGCTTTGATGGATATGTCAAAGGACGCAAAGGACTTTGCTGATGATTTCACAGAGCTAATGCAGCGAGCATTGTTGTCCGTCGCACTGCAAGATTTAATCGACAAGGATCTGAAGCAATGGTACGAAAGTTATGTAACAGCACTCAGTAACGGCACTCTGACAGAGCTACAGAAAGATTACTTTAAAGACGCGCTTAATGAGATTTACAAAAAAGGTACGGAGATTCGCGATAATATCGCCGACTTTACAGGCTACGACAATTACACTCAGAAGAGCGGCGACTCGGGCGGTTTCGAAGCTATGTCGCAGGACACTGCTGAGGAATTGAGCGGTCGCTTTACAATGTTACAGATCACGGCGCAGAATGTACATATTGATGTATTGAACCTGCTGAACAAAATGGATACATCAATAGCGATAAGCACTGTGAGAAACACATTGCTACAAGAGGTCGTAACGATTATGAATCGGTCGACATCGTATCTTGAAGACATTGCCGCTGATACGCGGAGAATACGCAATGAATTCGGAGAAAAGATAGATGAAATGAATACACGTTTGCGAGTTATCGCTGGATAAAAAAACAATGAATTGATATGAAAGGTGATTTGATTATAAACGGCAAGGATGCTTACACAACGTGGGGTGTAAGCCTGTCGCAAACGGCTCTTACATCACTGATGACACCTCCCGAGATGAAAGACTACATAAAGACCACGGCGCGAACCGAACACGGTTCAAGATTGATAAACAACAATCCCGTTTTCGCCGAGCGTACAATCTCGTTGGATATGCACCTAATCGCTGCGGATGAAGAACACTTCATTGCGCAGTACAATGCGTTCTGTCGCGTACTCGCTGGGGGTTATCTCGAAATCTCGACACGATGGCAGCCAGATGTCGTCTATCGCACCTTTTTTCAGTCGTGCAGTCAGTATTCGCAGTTAATTGACGGACTTGCTAAATTCACGCTGAAGATCATCGAACCAAACCCGAACAACAGAACCAGATGAGAGCGGAAATCAGCATAAGGACAAGCACAGGCAAGGAGCGCGCGACGGTGGTCGTGGGCAGCGGTTCTGTGCGGCGGTTCGCGCTCATGGGCGATGACTATGTGTCGCTGAAATTCGTGGTCGCCGAACCTCTCTACATCGCAATCGGCGACTACATCGATACCGACTTCGGACGCTTTGTCATTGTCTCCGACCAGAAGCCGAACATCAGCAAGACGACAGGCGGTTATGAGTACGAATTGAAATTCGAGGCACCGCACCACGCGTGGAAAAACAAAATCTCGATGCTTGTCTACAAACAGAACGTAGGCAACGTGGAGAAGCGTTACCGCAAGGAATCGTCGTGGAATCTCACAGCCGACATCATCACACAGGCGGAAGCGGCAATCATCGACAACCTTGACTGCCTGGGAATGGACTACCGCGTGCAGTTGCACGGAGTCGATGAAGACACAGCGAGCAAAAGCGTGCTTGTCTCTTACGACAACACAAGCATATACGACGCACTGACATTGATTGCCGACGCTTTCGGTGTCGAGTGGTGGATTGTGGGGAACATCATCTACTTCGGAAAATGTCAATTCGGCGAGGAAACGGAATCCGTAGACTTGACACTCGGTGACAATGTGAGCGATATGGGCAACGCCAAGTCTTCAGCCGACTTCGCCACAAGGTTCTACGTCTACGGCTCTGACAGGAATCTGCGCAACTACCGCAAGAACGACCGAGGCGAGAGTGTCGCTCTCGGTGTAGTCACCGACAGACTGATGCTGCCGAAAGGAATTGACTATATCGACCTATACAAGTATGACACGGAGGGAAACCGCGTGTACATCACGGACAGCGCATATACCGCCGACACAAACACGGAGATGCCTTCCGAGGAAGTCGTGGAGAATACGATCGTCTTCGAGGATGTCTATCCAAAGCAAGACGCTACGATTACCGATGTGTTTGTGTATCGGACGGCGCACATAAAAGACAGCGAAGGAAACGTAGTCAAGAAAATCCCTATCTATTGGTGCAAGGTTGACGGCTTCATTTTTGACCGCAAATATCTGCTTGAAGGGAAAACGATTCAGATGATGTTCCAAAGCGGCTTGCTGTCGGGAATGACATTCGATGTCACTTTCAACCCAGCGAACGATGCAGTGAAGCACCCCGACGGAAGCGTGAACAAAGACGCGCAGCGGTGGGAGCTTGTCTACAACACCGACTACGGGCGTGAATTGCCCGATGAAACGCTGAAGCCGAGTGTCGGCGACAAGATTGTTTTTATCAACTTCGATGCCAAACTTGTGACGGAGGGCGATATGGTTGCCGATGCAGAGAAGAAACTCTACACCACCGCCGTCGACTACATAAAGAAACAGGCTACCGACAATCAGACATACGACTGCACGATAATGTGCGACGTGGCTCGTGACGGATTCACGCTCGATGTCGGTCAGCGTGTGCGGCTTGTCAACGCCGCATTCTTCCGCACACCGAGGAAAAGCCGTGTCATTGGTTGGGAGATTCCGCTTGATATTCCCTACGACAACCCAGTGTACACCATAGGCGAGGCGGTGAGCTATTCCACCATAGGCACGTTATCAAAGTCGGTGGAGGCTCTGACTGCACAAGGACAGCGCAGAGAATCGGAAAGCGGCGGTGTGTATCTCATCCGCTCCTACGACAATGTGACACCAGCCACTGACTTGAACGCCTACTCGGCACTCCGTGCGCTGCGTCAGTTCGTCAACGCGGTTGACGATGATGATGTCGCGGGCTTGCTGAAGTTCGCCAAAGGCTTGCAGTCGGCTGACTTTATGGAAGGCTCTTTCGGTCGCGGCTTTGAATTGATGAAAGACCGCAACGGACACTCATACTTGGAGATTGACGAGATATTCGTGCGGATGCGTGCCGTGTTCGAATCATTGGAAATCAAGCACGTCAGCCACGTCGGCGGCGAGGACATCCTATCGCCCGCTGGCATTGAGTGCTACAGAGTTGAGACTGTGCCGGCGCAGATAGGATTGCGCAGCAGTGACGGAGCGGACTTGCTCGACAAAGACGGAGAGCAGTTGACGGCAAAAGCCACGGACACGAACGTTTACCGCTGCTACTTCAAGACGACCGACGGAGAGCGGACGATATACAATCAATTCGCAGTGGGCGACCTTGCTTTATGCCGCGAGTTCAACACGAAGAAGAATGCCGACGGAACGACACTCGGACGCTACTATTGGCGCGCCGTGGTCGGTGTCGGCACTGACTATATAGATTTATCGATTACCGACTGCCTTGAAGGCTCTGACGCTCCGATGAAGGGCGACACGATTGTATGTCTTGGAAACAAGTCGGACAAGGCGCGTCAGAATGCGATCGTGGTATCGTCATACGGAGTGGGAAGCCCGTCTATCAAGATGTATCAAGGCATCAAGACTTTCGGGCTTTCGGACGACAATGCGCCTGTGATTATCTCCCCAGACGGGAACAAGTTTACGGGCGATTTCGTCAGCCGTAGCGGTGACAATATTGTCGACATCATCAACGGCAAGGCGAAGGTATACACCGAGAAGCCTTCGTTCCAGCCGTACAAGGTCGGCGACTTGTGGGTGAACGCAACTGACGGAACGTATAAGAACGAACTGCTCCGCTGTGTTTCCAATGCGAAAACGTTCACCCATCAAGGCAAGCTGAACTATTTGTACAATATCAATGATTGGAAGCCGTCAAACGGCTATATGTCGGAGATAAAGCAGACTTCAGACTCTATCAAGATGTCTGTGTATGCGCTCGGTCAACCGAAGCGCAATTACGCTACACTGCCGCAGACAATAACGTTGACGGTTGCAAAGCCGTCTCTCGGCAATCCGAGTGTAAAATATATTGTCGGAAGTATCATTACCGACGGCTTGACGCATACGCAGCAGTTGTACTTGTCGTTCTCAGTCACCACGGTTGTCGACTCGCTTCTCGCTGCTCTGCCTGTGCGTATGGATATTGTCTGCGGAACATCGGTGGTCTACACCACCGAGTTCGAGACGAAGAAAGGTGTATCGGTGTCGGCGACGCAGAAAGACATCGTGTTGACGGCCGAGGAATCGTGGCTGTCGGTCGGAGCATTGTCGGTGGTGTTGTCAAGCAAGAGCATCGCCACGGTGACGCTGACGGATTTCCGCGTGTGTCTTGTTCCCAACACTTCATACACCGAAGCGCAGGAACTGAAGCTTAAACGCACGGGAATCGACATCGTGAACGAGCGAATCTTACTGCAAGCGGACACCACGGAGTTTGTCGGCAACGACGGAACTACACGTGTGCGGATTTTCGGAAGCAACGGCAAGATAAACGCTGAGATGATTGATGCCGACAGCATTGTCGCAAAGCGTCTGCAAGCGAAGACGGCTCTCGGCACGGTGGACATTGACAATGGTGCCATATTGCTTACTGACGCGAACGGGAAGCAGAGAATGCGCATATCGGGGGGCAATCTCACCGCTTCGGCATCGTCAGTCGACATTCCGATGAAGCTGTACTCTGGGCAGATTGATGTGGACGAGAGCAAGGACTACTACCACGCGGAGGTTGCGTTGCCCGAAGCGAGCGGCTATGTGTTCAAGACAGCCGGCGGAGCGGTGGCGAAACTGCCGACAATAGGACTCGGTGTGTCAGAACTTGTTTCCGACGCGTTGGCATACCCAGGAGGGCGCATCCGTGTACGGCTCGAATTGCTGCTTGACGGCAAGGTTATCGGCGCGCTTGACAAGGAAGCCGCCGCTACCGACTTGTCTGTCTCGGGGACGCTCTCCCTTGATTCGCTCTCGGTGTCACTCGCCGAGGGCATCCACTCCATCACCGCCAAGGTGTGGTTCTGGGGCAACGGGAACGCCGTCACTTCGACATCGTTCCGCATCGAACCGAACGGCAACATCTTGGTGTCATATCCGACAGATATGGTTGAAATCGCAGCGGACGGATTCCGCGCCGCCACCGCTGGCGGAACGTACATACAGCAGACCGCCGAAGCCTGTGTGATGGTTTATCAGCAATACCGCTTGGAGGTGTCGGGCAAGGGCATTCGCGCCACGACTGACGGCGGAAACAATTGGAAAAACTTAATATAGTGTGAATAGTATGATTAGAATAGTAAGAGGAAACAGATTTCGGCTGCTTATCCCGCTCGAACTGACAACGACAGAGGGCGGAGTGAGCAAGACTGAGAAATACACGCCGACAGAACAATGCCGCGTGTGTGTCCGCAAGGCATCCGCTTCCTACGATGTTCCGCACTCGGTACAGTACACGAACGTGCTTGTCGTTGACATCGCCGCCGACTTGCTCGGCAACGGGACGTATGCGGTGGAGGTGACCGATGAAGGAGTGCGCTCAATGCGCCTTGCTCAATTCGCTATCGTGGAAACGACGGAGGAGGCGGACATCAAGCAGCCAACGGACTTTGAGTTGCAGACCGCCGCACTTGACGCACAGGTGTTTTTCGGCGGGATTACGGAGAACGATGTACGGAGGATTGTCGATGAACATCTCGGCATTCCAAAGGACGCGAACGGAGAAATATTAATAACAAAAGAACATAGTTGATTTATGGCGTATCAGATTAATTTGACAGGACAGGAGATTGACGAGCGGCTTCAAAACATAGGCACTGCCGAGGATGTGGCGGCGGCTGACGGAACACTCTACGCTCGTATTAGCAAGAATGCGAACGACGTTGATGAATTGATAGATACAGTGGGACACATAGATTCCGCCCAGAATGCGACCGACAAGACGGTGGCGCAGCACACGGCTGACATCAACACGTTGCAGACGGCGTTGAAAACGAAAGCCAACCTTGTATTAGGGAAGGTGTCGGTAAACGAACTTCCTGTTGCAACTTCGTTAGGAAATCCTAATAATGGTACAATTCCATCAACATTTGCAGTTAGCAAGGCTATTAGTGATAAGATTGTAGGTCTGCTTAATTGGCAAGGGGTTAAGGATACTACTGATGAAATCAAGGATATTGCACTTGCTAAAAAAGGTGATGTATGGCATTCAAACGAAGATGGTTCGGAGTGGGTATGCACTGAAGATATATTTACAGCTGATCATTCTGTGTGGGAAGAGTTGGGAACTCCTATTGATTTGAGTGGATACTATACCAAGAATGAGGTTGACAAGAAGGTAAGAATTGACGCGTTAGATAACGGAGATGCATCTGCATCATTTGTTGCGGGTCGTAACCTTAAAGTTAATGGTTGGGAATTTTATTGGAAAGATGTTTGGGAGGAATCAGAACCATCGGCTATTAAACATATAGAAAGTGCAGGTGTCAATGCGGCTATTAATGAAATAAAAGGAACTGGAGCCGATGTATCTGCTTTCACGTTCCCGACAACTAAAGATGAATTCATTGCATATCTAAAAACTATTACGTTTGATTTCAGCAATCAACCTAATCAAGTATCTGGTTATGGAAGTGTTACATACGGTATTATGAATAAAAATGCTGGAACAACTACTATTGTGGAAGGTATGCGTAATAATGTGCCTGATAAAATACACAGGTCACATATAGAAGGTCAATATATGACTTTTCCAGATGTAGAATATGCACTGGATTGCCATGTAGAAGGACAGAATTGTAATATTGTAGGATATGCTTCAGTTTGTCATCTTGAGGGCAATACTAACGCGACAGTTCATTCAATGAACCCTAATGCTGGTTTTTGGGAAGAAGCATTAGGATGTCATGTTGAAGGTGGTGATAATGTTGTGGGAGGACAAAATTCACATGCAGAAGGTCAATATAATGCAGCTCTTGGAACAGCGTCACATTGTGAAGGTAGGGGATTTTATAAAGATTATATTACTGATTGGAAACAACGAACATATAGAGACAATGATTACATAGTAAGTAAGTGGAAAGAAACTCCATTAGGAAAAAAAGAAGGAGAGACAAAAATCCATTATAAATTTTCCGCAGCGATAGCCCCTTTCTCACATATTGAAGGAATGGGAAATATAACAGAGCAATGTGGTGCTAAGTTTTCTGGATTAGATACAGGTGTAGAGACAGTATTTATTAACGGTTCTAATCATGCTGAAGGAGTAGGTAACTATAATGGCGGCGCAGCTTCGCATGTTGAAGGCATTAGAAATGAAATAAATAAAGATGCCTACGCTTCCCATGCTGAGGGTATTAAAAATACTACCCAAAACAGAGCAGAGCATGCTTCTGGTCAATATAACAAATCAAACAAAGCGACAGATACATTTGGAGATTCAGGCAACACCTTGTTCTCAGTAGGTTGTGGTACATCGGATGCTGATAGGAAGAATGCTTTTGAGGTAATGCAAGATGGAACATGTAAATATTATGATGTTGATACAGGGGAACAGATAAATGTTGGTGTTGCAAAAGAATTATCAAAACCTTTTGATTTGACGATAGGACGCACAACTAAAAAAGTTAATGGTAAATCGGCTGTTACTTTTTCTGCTGAAGAATTTACAGATAAATTCAATGGAGTTTTAATACAGAAATTAACTACGGCAAGTGCGGAAGCTGATATAAGAAAAGCGTTTACAGATAATGGAACTGTGAAATTTCCAACTCCAGGCAGTATTATATCTAAATTAGATGGAGGTAACAAAGGTATTGTTGTTTCATTAAGTGAACCTGATGCTACGACATTGGGACGAAGCATAGTTGTATATTATGGTGACGGAACTTACACTATCGTTGTAAAAAATGACTTTACTAAAGTGTTGGTGCCTTGGAGAAAAGACAGTTCTTTGCGTGACCTGTACATCTCTGCGGGTGCGAAGTACAACGAGGCGACGGGCTTCTATGAACTGAATGGGCTGACGGACATTACCGAAGAACAGATGAGGGTGATATATGAAAAGACTTGGGGGTGGTGGACAGCACTGCCGGACTTAATTGGGTTCGGGGATTCTTCTGCACGAACAAATATTCCTTGCCCAGATTATAAACGTATTTATTACCAAACTAACTGTAACTTAGGTTCATCGTTTGCAATTACTGGCAATGTAGATAATTTAGAGGTGCTCAATTTTATGCCAGCATCATATACAAATGAATCTTTTACTAGATTATTAATAAGGACTATGAATTGGATGTGTCAAGGCAATGGCAAACCTTTGACAATAATGGGAACTTTCGACGTTGGCAATGTGCCGGACAATAATAGCCTTAATATTGGAGGCAATATTAAAACAATCAATATTAAGAACCTTTCAAAAAACATTAGATTCTACAACAGTAAGGTGTTGTCAAAAGAATCAGTTTTATATATGATAAATAATTCAGCGGCTACATCGGCTATTACTATCGGTTTGCAACAAGCAGTTTATGATGTGATGAAAGATGACGCTGATATTATAGCGGCACTTGCAGAGAAAACGAATATAACCCTGGTACAAAATACATAATCATGGTAACAAAACAGAACAACGAGATTTTCAGCACGGAAGATAAGTATGTGCATGTCAAGAACACCAATACCTATTTCAGACGTGCGGTCGCTGTCCACCTATCGGTAGAGCAGTGCGAGGAGGTGGACGAGATTCCGCAAACCACAAACACCAAAGCCTACGAGGACAAGGTGGACAGCCTTATCCGTGGGCGGTACTCGCTCAGCGAGGAACTCGGCATACTGCGACAGAAAGACACGAAGAAAGCGGAATATGACGCTTATTTCGCCTACTGCGAGCAGTGCAAGGCTGAAGCGAGGGAGTGGTTGAAGGAACATCCTAACGGCGATTTGCCGCCATTGCCGCAAGTGGAAGAAGTGACGGACTATCTTTCGGAAACAACTGACGATGTTGTGGGATTTGGGCAATAAAAAAAGGCAGCAAGGGCGAAGCCCCCACTGCCTATTATAGTTTCGCAAGGGCGAAGCCCCCACCGCCTATTACACAACAAAGATAGAAAACATATTGAAAACCACAAAATGAATAAAGAAAAAAAATGACAGGAACGGCAGTAAATAATAGCCTACGCATAGGTACGGCAAGTATGGGAGTGTTCCTCGGAGAAATCAGCACACTGCTTTGGGATATGCGGTGGCTGATGCTTCTCGCTGGAGTGCTAATTGTCGTGGATTTATGGCTCGGAGTGCATAAGAGCATCGCCAACAACGTGGACATCCGCGCAAGCCGCGCTCTGCGGCGAACAATGATGAAAATCGCCGACTATTTGTGCGTGGTGATTCTCGGAGCGGTGGTCGGCAAGGCACTCGGAGAACCGCTCGGATGCTCCGCCATAGTCATCGCCGTGGTGCTTATGTCGATAGCGTGCTTGTGCGAACTCGACAGCATCATCAGCAACTGGGGCGAAATCAAGGGAGTGAAAATAAACGTCTTCAAGATTATTCTCGGTCTTGTTGGCTACAAGCGCAAGGAACTTGGAGAAGCGTTGAAAGGTACAATCACAATCACTAAAAAACGAAAGAAATGAAATATTTTACATTGAGCGAATTAACACGTAGCGATACCGCCACAAAGAATAAGATAGACAACACACCGACAGCGGAAGCGGTAAAGAACTTGACTGTCCTTGTAGACAAGGTTCTCGACCCGTTGCGTGAGATGTACGGCAAGCCGATATACATCTCCAGCGGCTACCGATGCCCACGGCTGAACAAGGCTGTCGGAGGTGTCGCTGGCTCACAGCACAAGACAGGACAGGCAGCCGACATCAATCAGCGAAGCCGCGAGGAGAACGCGCGTGTCTTTAAACTGATTGAGGAGAACCTTGACTTCGACCAACTGCTGTGGGAAAACGGCGGTCAGTGGGTACACGTCAGTTATCGTGCTGACGGCAAGAACCGAAGGCAAGTGAAACGACTATGGAAGAAATGATTTATTAACCAGACAACGGAACGCGCTCTTTGACATACGGAATCACCGCATTTTTTTTTAAAAATAATCGGCGAAAAACTTGCACATTTATAACATTATCGTTATATTTGCATTGTTTTTAAAGCGCATTGAAATTATGAAGTACAAGCAACTAATTGCGGAACTTACCGCATTGGGATGCTACGTTGTGAGGCACGGAGCCAACCATGACATTTGGTTCAGTCCAAAAACAGGTTGTCGATGTGCAGTCCCAAGACACGGCTCGAAGGAAGTGCCGAAAGGGACGGAACGCAGCATCAGAAGGGTTTTAATGGGGGAGTAATCCCCCCCCCCAACCCTTTTGTATTTTATAAATCAAGGCTTGAAAACAGAATGGGGGATTTCCATATCCCCCATTTATTAAATTCTGAAAACGATGAAGAAACGAGTAACGGTAATTGTAGAACGTGGCAAGGATGGCTATTATTCTTGCTTTGTAGAAGACGAGCTTCCTGGCTGCGGGCTTATGGGTTATGGCAACACAGTGGATGAAGCAAAGTCAGATTTGCAGGTCGGCTATTATGAAACAAATGGGTTTAAAGCCGAAAACGGAGAAGAGCTATTGCCTGAATTGACGTATGTATACAAATACGATATGCAACCATTCTTCGAACAATTTCCATGGGTTAATGTGACGAAAGTGGCGGAAATAGCGGGCATCAATCCGTCGCTGATGCGACAGTATGCAGCAGGGATAACGATGGTTGGACAAAAACAATATGACAAAATACGCAGGGCGCTGCATAAACTTTCCGTGGAGTTCGCAGAAGCCACGATGTGACGATACACTCCGTAATGGAGATGTGCTTAAAAACGCTGGGGCGGTGATTCCGAATGTCGGAGTCGCCGCTCATTTTGTCATAAACGTTTTTGAGATATGAGAGATGACGAGAAATGCAGATATGTCTGCGTGGTGATAGGCTGGGTGTTGATTGCCGTGCTTGCGGTGATGTGCCTCGGATGCAAGTCGGTGCAGTATGTACCCGTTGAGACGGTGCGCACCGATACGTGCTATGTCAACAAGATACGCACCGATTCCGTGTATGTGCGCGACTCGGTGGTCGTGGAGCGCGGCGGTGACACAATCAAGGTGACTGCGTGGCGGTGGCGCGAGCGGTACGTTGTGCAGCGCGACACCATCTATCGGAGCAAGACGGACAGCATTGCCGTACCTTACCCAGTGGAACGGAAACTGACCCTTTGGAAGAAGATGAAACAGGACATCGGCGGCATAGCCATCGGTGCGTTCATCGTCGTTGTGTCGGCGGTGGTGATTTGGCTGAATATAAAGAAAATGAGGAAATGAAAAAAGCTCCCGACATAAATAAAATATCACCACAACATCCTATTTAACACACACGTTCCGTGCGGTGTCGGGAGCCAATTATGCCTGAATCGCACGGACGTTTTGTGTCTTGTAAAGATAAAGCGGATGTTGTGGTTCGGCAAAGTTAGTAAATAAAACAGGGAAATCAAATGAAAACAATCGAAATCTTTGCCGAGGCTGTGAAATTCGCCTCAGAAGCATCCGACATTCCGAGCGACAGGATATTGTCGGAGAGCCGCGACGCTGACGTTGTGGACGCAAGAATGCTCGTTATCCAGACGCTTTACGACATCGGTCTGTACCCGCGGAGAATAGCCGAGATGTTCGGAATGACGCCATCCAATGTGCGCCATCTACTGACTGCTGACAATCGGAAAGCAACAAACAAAATCTACGCAAACAACTTGCAAGCACTACGCAAGCACATCGCAAGCACATCGCAAGCATCTTCTTTGACACTGAGTGATTCCGTGCGATATTTGCAGCACTGGCAATATTGCCAGCGTCTTAAAATCAATATTATATGGAATCTAAAACTTATGTTTTCGGCGAGAACGGCAACAACGGAATGATGTCGCTTCTTGCTCCGCTGATGCAGAAGAGCGGTCTTGATCCGAACTTGCTTCTCGCAATGAACCGCAACAACGGCGGCTTTGGCGGCGAGGGAGGTTGGTTTATGTGGGTGATTTTTCTGTTCTTCCTTATGGGTTGGGGAGGCAACGGTTGGGGTTTCGGTCGCAACGGCGGAGGCATAGCCAACGAAATCAACAACGACTACGGGCGCAGTCTTCTGATGGACGCTATCGGCGGAAACCGCAACGCATTGAGCAACCTCGCGACTCAGCTCAACTGCACCGAGGGTCAGATTCAGAGCGCAATCGCCGCTTTGACATCACAGGTACAAAGCGTAGGCAACCAAGTCGGAATGTCTGGGATGCAGGTAATCAACGCGCTCCAGCAAGGAAATATGCAGATTGCCCAGCAGATAGCCAACTGCTGCTGCGAGAACCGTCTTGCGATGTGTCAGCAGACGAACACTCTGCAAGGTGCCATCAACAACGTTTCCGTAGGACAGGAGCGCGGCTTCTCTTCGGTAGCGTATGAAACACAGCGTCAGACGTGCGACATTGAGAAATCCATCAAGGAGGCGACAGACAAGATTGTCGCTGGACAAGCGGCAGCGGAAATGCGCGAGATGCAGAACAAGATTGACATTCTCCGTGAAGAGAACGGAACGTTCAAGTCGTCGGCAATGACCTCGCAGATTGTCGGCAGTGCAATCGCTCCCCTCAATGCTGCTCTCGCCGGACTCCAGGGCGAGGTGGCTGGAATCAAATGCAAATTGCCCGAAACAACGACCATCCCATACAGCCCTGTAGTGGGTGTTCCGTCGTGCGTGGCAGCGCAGATGGGCTTGTACGGACTGAACGGCACTACCTTTTGGACATAGAAAGGAGGGCGCTATGACTTTCCGAGCATTTACATTCGTCAATAGGCGCGGCTCTGCCGCTATATCGACAACAGGTGTGAAAGTGAACACCGACAGCGTTGTGTTCACGTTCGCCAACCACGCATTCGTCAACGCGTGGTATCGCGGCACTCTGTTCGTCGACTTGGTGCAAGCCGTTCCGACAGGCACGACAGGCACACTGCCCGTACTCTTCGAGACAAACGGAGTGACTAAAGCCGTCACTAAATTCAACGGCGCCGCACTGACTGCCGCCGACATTCCAGGAACTGGAGTGGTGCAGTTATGGTTTGACCGTCAAACCGACACCTTGCAATTGATGTCGGGAATTGTTTAATCAAAAAAAAGCAACAGATATGTTCAGTGGATTAAGACAGAACGCATTGATATACATCCTCGAGAAAGGGGAAAATCCGACATTGAAAGTCGGGCAAGTGGTGTCGGTAAGCAATCCGACACCGAGGTACGCACAACCGACAAATCCATATTCGGCATTCTCGCAGAACGTGGAGCAAGTGGTCGACATCTCGGTGAAGACCGACGACGGAACGGCGGTTGACTTCAAGCAGCTTCCCGCATCGCTCGCCATCGCCAACCAAGGAAGTGTTGTCGTCGCAGACAACAAGGAAGCAATGACATCGGAGGTGGAAGCGATGCTCAGAACGTCGCGCAGCGTTGTCGAGAGTGTGGACTATCACAAGCGAGTTATCGGAGCGTGCGACACTATGTTGCAGACTCTCAACCCTCAATTCGCCAAGGAGCGCGAGCAAGAGCAGAAAATAGGCTTGCTCGAGGAGAAGGTCACAGGAATGGAGGGAACATTGTCGGACATACGTTCGATGCTGTCCAAGGCACTGAACACGTCTGGTGCGAAAATCAAAAACTGAAACGACTATGGGATATATGATTGAAATCACCGAGGACAAGCTCGGAACGCTTGCCGAGAACGCGGAGAAGATGCTCCGCTATGGTGGAAAGGTTATGCAGTGCATAGATGATTTGCACCGCGGAAGCGGACGTATGGGCGAACGTCACTACGACGACTACCGCTCCATGGGCGACGACCGCGAGAAGTGGAACGATGATGATGACCGCGACCGCTACGGAGAACGCGGCTATCGTCGCAGATATTAGAGAACGTTATGAAACATCGTGAGCCTCTTGACCTGTACGACACGAAGCCGCACGGAATGTCCGAATATCTCAGACACAACGGGTGGCACTTCAACCGCCGTATGTGCGAATTTGCCGTATCGCTTATGCGCAAGGACGGCAAGCGCATTGATCCGTGGAGAAAGGAAGATGTCGACGAGCTGTTGAAATCCGCATCGGTACAGATAGACCGCACAGACCACGACTATGTGTATGTGGCGAATATGGCTAAGGCTGACTTCCTCGGCGGATGTCTTGCGGACAACTCCGCGGTAGCGAAGTATGTGAGTGATGTTTTGAGCGATGAAGACCAAGCCGACGGCTTTATTTTCAACCGCTTCTATGCCGACTGCGCGCGCAACGGAGTGGGCATTCCGTGGGAGGATGTGCTGTGATACGGCTTACGCTTGACATAGTGGGTTATGGGTGGACGGCGGAAGTGTTTCTTGCCGTCCATTCTTTTGACGCAGACGCGGTTCTCGCCTGTCTGCGAGCGGTAGACTGCGACGATGAGTATTTTATCAAGGCGGAAGAGAACTTGCGTCAGAGCCGCTTGAACCGAGGTCTGACGTACAGCAATATCGCTTTCCGGAGGTCTGTTATGGTTGTCGGCGCTGCTTCGTCCGCATCGGAGTGTGCAAATTCGCTCGTCCACGAACTACACCACCTTGTAGCGCACATCTGCGAAGGCTCCAATGTGGACTTGTCAAGTGAAGAAGCGTGCTATCTCGCTGGCGGTCTTGCCCAGTTGATACACAATGACGCCGCGCCGCTCCTGTGCGATTGTTGCAGAAAGAAGAAAGGGAAACATTATGAAGAACGACATCATCAAGACGCGGAAAAAGAATAGCCGTCACGCTATCGACTTATATCGGATTGTGCCACGCCGAGAGCGTGCAGCGGACATTGAACGCTTTGTCCGCTGTTTCGGCATAGCAGCGAACGACATCAAGAATCCGAAACAAGTCTGCGACAATCCGTCGTAGGGCGATGTTCGACAAAAAAAGAGGCTGCACTATATGTGCAACCCCTTTCGGTGTGGTGTTTGTCAATCATCAATCATCGACGCTTGGCACTAAGGCTATCTTGACTCCAAGCACCGCGCCAAGACGGCTGATTGTATCAATACTAACATTATAGCGACCGCTCTCAATACGGCTTATATTTGTCCGAGGAACATCGCTCAGTCGTGCAAGCTCTGTTTGCGACAGACCTTTTGCTTCCCTCGCCTCTCGGACCATCGTGCCGAGCCGCGCCCTCTCGTTTTGTTTGACGTTGTTTTCGCCGCACTCTGGATATTTGGCTATCTCTGCACGCTCTGCATGATAGCCCATCCATATCTCGCCTTGCTGATAGCAGTTTGCGAAGTGAGGGAGGTCTGCACCGTTAGCCGTCAAGTCGGTGTATGTATCAAGCAAGTCTTTATATGCGCCTCGCTCTGCTGGGCTCGTGTTGTTTTTGCTTGCTGGTTTGCTAAATATTTTGCCCAACTGCGGTGACGCTTGCAATCGGTATGGGCAGTTGCATATATTTGTGATTGCGGTTGGTGTAAGTCCTCCATCCCATAAAAAGTCTACACAAGCCATTAATTTACCTACCTTGCGGTAGATAAGCATATCGTTACTTAATTCCATTTTGCTAATTCTTCGTTTATAATTTCGTTGTCCATATCGTCATTGTCGGCGCAGAAAAACTTGGCTGCTGGCTTCAGTACGTGTTCGACAAGCATTTCTTTGTCGGCTTCATCTTCGATTCTCGGCATCGTGGCGCAGTAATGCAACGCTGCCACATAATGCTCTTTGATACCCCAGGCGTTGATGTTGGCGAAACGGAACGACACCACATCCTTTTTGAGTACTACTTCATCGACTGCGAATATCTCAACCACACTGGCGGTGCGGAAGTGGTATATGAGGTGACGCTCATCGCATACACCACCCGCAAGAAATGCCAGTTCGGGCAATTGCTCTATCGCTTGCATTGTCGCTTATTTTTTCAAGCCGATTTCGAACTGATGCACATCGTAGTCGTGATAGCCTACCTTGTATCTATCCCATATATCGTATGTAAGTTCTGGGATATCGTTAAATACAACGAGTATTTCATTCTCGCTCATCTTGTCAAGGATGTCTGCGATGTCGTTCAACCGCTCTGCAAGGGCTTCTTCGTCTTCGCCGAATGTCGCTGCGTCCTCTCTCAAACCTTCTGCGTCTGATTTCTCATAGATTGACAGTCGGTCTTCTTCGATAAAAGCTCTACACATATCGAAAGGAGCGTCCTCCCATCCACAGTCTGTCCACACACGCTCGCCGTCACGCTTGGTGTATGAGTGTATCGCTAAGTCGTACTTCTTGGCGATTTCTTCAACCTCTGCAAAAGAGGCGAAACCTACGATTGCTTTGCCTGCCGTGGTGTCTACCACCTTGCAGTATGATGGTGTGTCAAGGTCGTCGAGGGTTGCAGGGCAATTGACGCTGAAGTAGAAAACATCGCCTTCTTGGTTCACACCCTTGTAAACCCGTACATCATCATCAGCGAAATAATCAAGCATTTCTCTCGCCTGTTCTGCATCGAAACCATTCAATTCGGTGATGTACGCTTTATCGAGTATCTCTTGCAATTCTTCTTCGCCATATTCATCGCTTGCGACAAATGGGTCTGCATTAAATGTCATCACATCAACGTCTGTTGCATTGATTTTTGTTGCCATAGTTTTTTGTTTTTAAGTTAGTATTGGTTTTTATTTCTGCTACAAAGATAATACCTTTGTAGCATATATGCAACACTTTATCCAACAAAATGCACAACATTAACACTTTTTAGCAAAGGTGCATCCATTCTGTGCTTATAAGCCATCTTCGCTTTGGTTTTCTCGGTTTTTCAATGTATCTTTGTGCAGTTTAATAATTATAATCTTCATTTCTCGCGTCGTGCGAGGAGTTTGAAAAGGGGTGCTTCCGAAGTGATTTCGGAGGCACTTTTTGCATTTTTGGTGCGCAAATGTTGCACGGTAAGATTTTTCAGTAAAAATGCCGCAGTGTATTCGTTTGAAATTCAATGAGATACTTATTATATTTTTAAAAATAAGATACCTGTATACAAAAGTAACAAAATTATTGGATATAATAGTGTGTGGCGGCATAATTGAACTTGCCGCAGACATCTTTTTGCGGAAATGTTACAAGGCTGTTATATTTCGTTGCGATAATGTTGCTTTCTTTGCACACAAAGAAGATTTAGAAACTTTATTGATTGGAATTGAAAATAGGTGTAAGTTTTTATACGATACTATGTCTTTATAACCAACAGAATATCTGAAAAATACAAAGGCGGCTTCTCTCGAAGCCGCCTTGTTTATTTGTTGGAGTTCATCAGTTCAAACATTTTGTCGCGGTCGGTGATGCGTATCTCTGAGTTGTCAAAGTCGAGGTAGCCTTTTTCCTTGAGTTCGCTGAGCGTGTTTATAAACGAACTGCGCTGTATACCGAGCATTGTATACATGTCCTTGTGCTTGCTGTGGATTACGATGTCGGTGGCGTTGCGGTATGTGAGCGACGTAATCCAGAATGCCAGACGTTCGGCGATGCTTCCCGACGTCAGCGACAAAACGGCTTCCATAGGTGTCTGCGAGTTGCGCGACAGATAGTTGAGCATGTTGAACAGGAAAACGGAGTCTGACTTTATTATCTTCAGATAGTCGGACTTTTCAATCTGGAGGATTCCGGCTTCCGGCTCTGCATATACATTGTATGGATAGGCTGTGGTTTTGCCGAACAAGTACTCCGCACCAATAACGTTTGGTCCGGATATGGTCTCGAGCACACGGATGCGACGGTTCATGTTGAATATCTCAATCCTGGCTTTTCCGGATATGAGAAATCGTAGTTGCTGACAACTGTCGTTGGCGGATATGAATTTCTCGTTATTCAGATATTTCAAGAAGTTGAATCGTATCTTCTCAATCAATTCTGAAATTTTCGTATGGCTAACACCTTGAAATAAAGGTAAATCCATTAAGACTTCATACATGCTGCTCATAGTTTGTCCTTTTCGGTTTCTAATAGTGCAAATATATGGTTTTTTTTAAATTAACTTAATCCCAATAGTGTGAAAACAAGTTGTCAAAAGCGGTGATATAGGTTAATAATGCTTAATCGGAAAAAAATAGTTATCTTTGTCTTGTTCCTGACAGATGGCATGATTCTATTTATGCCTTGGAATCGGGTGAAAGTCCCGGACAGTGCTCGCTGCCGTAACCCCAATTTGATAAACTGGGTTTCTTGCCACTGGAATGGTGATTCTGGGAAGGTTTGAACGCATAAGCCAGAGGGGAAGTCGGAATACGGTGACAGGAACGATGGCTTTTAATAACCTGCGAGTTTCTTCTGCTTGATTGTGGAAGTTTCGGGTTGAAAAGATTTGGAAAATGAGAAGAATATTGTTTACATTGCTGGCTTTGTCCTGCTGCTTTGGTGGTGTGCTGGCTGAAAAAATAGAAAGAGACACATTGCATGTGGAAATGCATGCGGTGAGTGTCGTCGCGGTGCGTGAGCGCACAATTGTCAAGCCGCAGGTGCTGACAGACTCTGTGCTGCAGCGCCTCAACAGTCAGTCGGTAGCTGACGCACTGCGCTATTTCACTGGAGTCCAGGTGAAGGATTACGGAGGAATAGGTGGTATAAAGACCGTAAACATCCGCAGCATGGGCACAAACCATGTGGGCGTGTTCTACAATGGCGTTCAACTTGGCAACGCTCAGAATGGTCAGGTTGACTTGGGTCGTTATTCGCTCGACAATGTGGAGTCGATTTCTCTTTACAACGGGCAGAAAAGCGACATCTTTCAAACGGCGAAGGACTTCAGTGCATCAAGTGCCATATATGTCACAACCAGACGCCCGCGATTTACCGGCGGAAAACGCTACAATGTGGTTGCGCAGATGCGCACCGGCAGTTTCGGGTTGGCAAACCCTTCGCTTCTTTGGGAACAGAAGCTTGGCGGCAGCACATATCTGTCGGCAAGTGCGGAGTATACGAATGCCAACGGACGTTACAAATTCCGCTATAAGAGAATGAATCTTGACGGGTCGGTGGCTTACGACACTACCGCTGTGCGTCGCAACGGCGATGTGGAGTCGCTGCGTACGGAGTTGGGCCTTTATGGTTTTCTGCCAAATGGAAAATGGAATGTCAACGGGTATTTTTACACGTCCGACCGCGGCATTCCCGGGGCGATTGTCAACAATGTGTTCCGGCACGGAGAGCGGCAGGTCGACAAGTCGGCATTCGGGCAGGGCGCATTGCAGACGCGTATAGCGCCGTTCTACTCCTTGAAGGTGACGGGAAAATTTGCGTGGGATTATTCTAATTTCTTGCGTGACGACCCGAAGGAGCTTTACATAAACAATCATTATTATCAGCAAGAGGCATATCTTTCGTTGGCTAACTTGTTCACGCTTACTGACTGGTGGCGGATGTCGGTGGCAGTGGATGTTCAGATGAATAAAATGAACGCTGATTTGCAGGATTTTGCATATCCTAAACGTTGGACGGAGCTGGCCTCGGTGGCGTCATCGGTTGATTTCGAGAAGGTCAGCGTGCAGGCGAGCCTGCTGGGCACATTCATTCAGGAGTCGACGCGTTCGCGCAAATTGTATACGGCATCGCCCGATAAGAGGGAGTTGTCGCCGGCTGTTTTTTTCAGTTATACGCCAATGTCTGAATCCGATTTTGTGATAACGGGATTTTTCAAGCGCATTTTCAGGATGCCTACGTTCAACGACTTATACTACACCGAAATAGGCAATGCCAACTTGAAGCCGGAGCGCACATGGCAATATGATTTGGGTGTGGCTTACGGATTGCAGTTTGGCGGTGGATTTCTCAAGGGTCTTAAATTCAGGGCTGACGGCTACTATAATACGGTTACTGACAAAATCATAGCCTACCCGACAGGGCAGCAGTTCCGCTGGACTATGCTGAATCTTGGAAAGGTGAGAATTGGCGGTGTGGAGTCGGCGTTGGTGCTTGACGCGGCTGTGCGTAAGGTTGCGGTCGGACTCAATCTGCAATATACGTTTCAGAAAGCCTATGACTGCACCGACAAGGAGGATTCGTTCTATGGCGACCAGATTCCATACACGCCGCGCCACAGTGGCTCGGTGGCGTGTCGCCTCGATTGGAATGGATGGCAGCTGAACTATAGCTTTATCTATACGGGAGAACGCTACAACGAGCAGGAAAACTCCCGCTACAATTATGAGCAACCGTGGTATACCCACGACATGTCGCTGGCGCGTGAGTTTGTCTTTGGCAAAACGCGTTTGAAACTGACGGGTGAGTTAAATAACATTTTCAATCAGGCGTATGAGGTAATCCACAATTACCCAATGCCTGGCCGCAACTTTAAATTGTCGGCGCGTTTTTCAATGTGATTGTTATGAATTGGAGATTTTACATATTGTCGTTGTCGATTGTGGCGGTGCTGTTTGCCGCCTGCCGCACGGATGAGGTGCTTGTCGATATGGAGAAGATTCATGTCGCAGAGCCGGAGTATACCGACGTTGAGGGGTTTTTCTTGCTCAATGAGGGCAATATGGGCAGCAACAAGTCTACTCTCGATTATTTTGACTACGGAGAGGGAACGTATTACAAAAATATATATTCTGAGAGAAACCCGTCGGTGGTTAAAGAATTGGGCGATGTGGGAAATGACTTGCTGATATATGGAAGCAAGCTGTATGCGGTGATCAACTGCTCGCATAAGGTGGAGGTGATGGACGCTTCGACGGCTGTCAGGTGTGCAAAGATAGACGTCCCCAACTGCCGTTATGCCGTCGGCGACAAGGGATATGTGTATGTGAGCAGTTATGTCGCTCCTGTGCAAGAGGATATCAATGCGCCGAAAGGTGCTGTCTTTAAGGTCGACACGCTGTCGATGCAGATTGTCGGCAGTGTGGAGGTGGGCTATCAGCCTGAAGAGATGACCGTGGTGGGCGACCGCCTGTATGTGGCGAATTCGGGAGGCTACAGGAAGCCGAATTATGACAACACCATATCTGTTATCGACTTGCCGACGTTTCAGTTGTGTGACGTGATTGTGCTCGATGGCACGGCCAACTTCCATCGTCTTGTGCACGACAGCAAGGGACGCTTGTGGGTGAGCTCGCGCGGAAATTATTATGGCGATTTAAACTCTGACTTTTTTGTGGTCGATCCACGGAGCAAGACTATTGTGAAGGATTTGAAGATTCCGGTTTCCAACGTGTGGGTTGACGATAATGTGGCATATGTTATAAGCACGGAATGGAGCTATGTTACGGGGGAGAATCGGGTGACGTATGCCAAGATAGACATGGCTACGATGGAAGTGCTCGACAGAAATTTCATCAAGGATGGTACGGATGCGTCCATAAAACATCCATACGGCATCGCTGTGAATCCTGTTACTAAAGATATATATGTGACCGACGCCAAGTCTTATGTGGTGTCGGGCACGGTCTACTGTTTCAGTAAAGATGGTGTGTTGAAGTGGAAACAGACTGCTGGTCAGATTCCCGCACATTTCGCTTTTAAAGGAAAAATAAAACAATAAAGATATGAGAAAACAAATGATTGCGCTCGCAGCGCTGTGTCCATTGACGGTTTTTGCTGTCAGTCCGGTTCATAATAGAGTTATAGATTATGTGCCCGCTCCGGGACAGTTTGTAAACGTGCTGCCTGAATGGGAAGACGGCGACGACTCTGAGGCTATTGCTGCCAAGGCGTTGCAATATATGACCGAAGAGGGTTATTATATATCGCTTGGAGCATGGGGCGGATATGTTACGGTGGGCTTTGAACGGACTATCGTCAATGTACCGGGAAAACGCGACATCTACATCGAAGGCAATGCGTTTCAGTCTTCGCAGTCGTCGACAAAAGGAGGCAACAGTGAGCCGGGAGTCGTGATGGTGGCATACGACATCAACCACAACGGGATTCCGGATGGAAATGAGTGGTTTGAGATTGCCGGAAGTGAATATTCGAAATCAATCCACAATTATGAGGTCTCTTATATTCGCCCGGCTTCTGACAAGGACGATATTATGTGGATGGACAATCAGGGAAACAGCGGATTTGTAAACAGAATACCGTTCCACACACAGCCATATTGGCCGCAGTGGCTCAGTGGCAGGTCGAAACTTACGTTCCAGGGGTGCCGTTTGCCTGACAATAGTGTGAACGAGGGCACGGCTGACGATCCGTACATTGTGCTTAAAGCTTTTGACTATGGCTATGCCGACAACTATCCTAATTTCTCTGATAAAGAAGGACTGGTGCGCAATGAGGGCGCGATGATCGACATTGATTGGGCTGTAGACGCCAATGGCAATGCGGTGAAATTGCCCGGCGTGGATTTCGTCAGAATCTATACCGGAGTCAACCAGACGAATGGAATATTGGGGGAAAACAGCACAGAAGTTGTAAGGGTTGTCAACACCCACTCGGTGGGAACTGGCGATGCGGAGTCGGTTGATGAGTCGATTGTGATTGACGAGAAGGTGCTGGCAGAATTTTTGGCGCGTTATGGTGGCGTCGAAAGTCTGGACAACAGCGGGCTGAGGTTGTATGTCGACCAATCGGGCCTTGTGTCGTTCACTCTTTACGAGGAAGCGTTGGCGCAGGTGTTTGACTTGAAAGGCAGATGTCTTTACAGTGAATTGATGCCGGAGGGACGTGGTTCTGTCGACTTGTCGTCTTATTCAAACGGAATCTATCTTGTGTCGGTTGCCGGACAGACAGTCAAGGTGATGAAGCGATAAATTTGAAAGAAAAAAAGAACGGAGCCGACTCCTACGAGTTCGACTCCGTTCTTTTTTTCAGTTGTGATTGTGGTTAATTGTCTTCGTCAAGCAAAGGAATGGCGAGGTATGTGCGTCGGCCAGTAGGGAGAAGACCCTTGATATACATTACTTTGTCGGCGCTTGAGTCGCGCATGATTGCATTGTAGATGCTTTCAACGTCGCTCTGCGAATTCACTTTCTGTTCGTTTATCTCTTGGACAATGAAGCCATTGGCGATGCCTGCGTCTTTAAACTTGCCTTTCGACACGCCGCCCACAACAACTCCGTAGCTGATGCCGAGCGCGTCTTTCGTTTTCTGAGGGAGTTTTGAGAATGTGCATCCCAACGCTGCAAAGTCAGTCTCTTTTGTGATTTTTGTGCTGCCTTGCGAGTTGCGGAATGTTACAGTCGCGGTGCGTGGTTTGCCTTTGCGGTAGAATTTGATGACGGCTTTGTCGCCAGGAGAGTATTGGCTGATTGCCTCTTGCAGTTCGGCAGTGTTGCGCACTTTTGTGCTGCCGATTTCTGTGATTATGTCCTCTTTCTCCAAGCCTGCCTCTTTTGCTGCGCTTTGGTCTTGCACCTCAGTCACATATATGCCCTCTGTCAGTTTGATGTCTTTCTCTTCGCAAAGCTGGGGAGTCAGTTGGGTGAACGTGATTCCGAGCATTGCGCGTTGCACGGTGCCGTATTGCTTGAGGTCGGAAATCACCTTCTTCACGATTGATGAAGGAATGGCGAAAGCGTATCCGCTGTAGTCGCCGGTGCGGGAATAAATCAATGTATTGATGCCCATCAGCTCGCCTTTGGTGTTTACCAAAGCTCCGCCACTGTTGCCTTGGTTGACAACGGCGTCTGTTTGTATAAATGATTCTATGCCGAATTGACGGCTGTGGGTGACAGTTGAGATGTTGCGTGCTTTTGCGCTTACAATGCCGGCGGTTACGGTTGATGTAAATCCAAAAGGATTACCTACGGCAAGAACCCATTCTCCGACTTTCAGCTTGTCGGAATCTCCGAAGGTGATGAAATTCAAGTCGGATGCGTCTATTTTAAGCAGGGCGAGGTCGGTGTTGGCATCGGTGCCTATGATTGTGGCATTGTATGTCTTGTTGTCGTTCATCGTCACTTCAAGTTTCTCTGCGCCTTCAACCACGTGGTTGTTGGTCACGATATATCCGTCAGCGCTGATGATCACACCGGAGCCCAAGCCCAATGGCTGTGGCTCTGATTTCTTCTGTGGTTGTTGTTGCTGGCGTCCGCCGAAGTTTGGTCCGAAGAAGAACTCAAAGAATGGGTCGTTGAATTCCGACATGCGGCTCTGGCGGGGAGTGGCGAAACTTTTGATGCTGACAACGCGGTTGATTGTCGCTTCGGCAGCTTTTGTGAAATCGATTGGTGCGGATGTTGTGGTGCGTGGAGCACTGCTCTCCGTTGTTGCAATTTCAGCCGACATCGCTGACGGTGTTGCCATAATCAATGCCGACATCAATGCTATCGCTGAATTCACTTTATTAAATCTTCCCATAATGATAAGTGTTAAATATTCGCATTATTAATATGTTGAATAGTTAATTTTAACTTTCTACGCGCCTAAATTACATCTAAATCCGCATATTTGTTCTTTGTGCGCGGAATATTTAAGTTTAATTAATCAAAGCTGGGCGTGGCGAAGTCGAAGTGTAAACTATTTATAATATATATGCTTGAATATTTAAATCGGAGATGTTAACACTATTCTTCTTCCAAAATCTCGGTCTTGACCTTCATTTCTTGATATTCTTCCCAATCGGGGTCGTTCTCGGCATAGAATGTCAGTGGCAGCACTTCCATGTCATGGAGCGCATCGTTGAGGATGTATTGGAATTTCTTCAGATTCCGTGTGTAGAAAACCCAGTTGCGCTCGCCGTCACCGGTATAGATGCCTGTCAGAATGGCGGCTTGGTCTTTTTTGAAGGCGGCGTTCAGCGCATCGGTGACAGCCTCCATCAGCGACGACGTCTTAAAGTCGGGCATCCCGTTTTTATCGGAATCATATTTCCACGTTATTTCTATACGGTCGTTGAATTTGCCTGATGCAATGGCATTTTCCACACCACGGCGTCCGGTAACGATTATGCGGTTGCCGTTTTCACTTTCTGTCGGAGTGGTCCACCACTCGTCGCCTATTTTGAATTTTGTCATTTGTGTCTTAATTTTGCATCTAAGTTAGTCAATATTCGCCAACCTGCAAAATTATGGTCGGATATTGAGTGTAAAGTCAAAATAAAACAGAAAGATGGAACTGGTATTTTTATGTGTGACAGCGGTTGTGTGCATTGTGCTTGTGGCGCTTGTGGCAATTAAGGACAAAGCGGCCAGGGCGCTGCGCAATGAGTTGGAGGAGGCGAGGATTGAAAATGCGCGATTGAAAGAAAAAATTGGCAATGTAGAGGCATTCAACAATTCGGTCAGAGAAGAGACGAAGGCTCAATTCAAGTCGCTTGCCGCAGATATCTTTTCCTCGCAGTCGGAAAAATTCAAGGAGGCGAATGAAACCCGTTTGAGCGAGATTCTGAATCCGCTGAAGGAGGACATCAAAGATTTCAAACGCAGGGTTGACGACACGTATATGAACTCCTCGAAGGAGCGCACGCTGCTTGGTGAGCAGATGAAAAGGCTGATGGAGCTGAATATGTCGATAGGCAAGGAGGCGCGCGATTTGACGGAGGCTCTGTCGGGCAACACGAAGGTGCAGGGAGATTGGGGTGAAATGGTTCTCGAGACCATTCTTGTCAAATCAGGGCTTGTGGAAGGTGAGAATTATTTTGTGCAGCGTACTAAAAACGACGATGGAACGCAGATAAAGAACGACGATAACGGCAGACTGCGCCCTGACGTTGTGGTGGCATTGCCCGACAAGAAATGCATTGTGATAGATTCAAAGGTGTCGTTGACGGCATACGTTAATTATATCAATGCCGACAACGATGACGACCGACAGCGTTTCGGAAAGGCGCATCTGTTGTCTGTGCGCAGCCACTTGAAGGAGTTGGAAACTAAAAGGTATCAGGACTTTGTTGGGGTGGGCAATGACGACAGGATTGATTATGTGTTGATGTTCATTCCCAATGAACATGCCTACATGGCGGCGATGACATTGGACAATAACCTTTGGATGGAGGCGTATGAGAAGAGGGTGGTGATAATCAGTCCGGCGCATGTGATCTCGACATTGCGGTTGATTGCTCAGTTATGGACGCGCGACAAGCAGACAAAAAATGCTTTGAAAATAGCCGAAGAAGGAGGCAAGCTGTATGACAAGTTTGTAGGTTTCGTGAACGATATGCAGACTGTAGAGCAAAGCCTCGGAAAGGCAAGCGAGGCTTATGCCAGCGCTATGTCTAAATTGCATACCGGCAGGGGCTGCATCGTGTCGAAGGTGGAGAATCTGAAGAAGCTTGGGGCGAAAACCAGTAAAACCTTGCCGTCAGACATGTTGCCGGAATAAAAAGGGGCTGCAAATGTGCAACCCCCTTGTAAATCATTATTTGAAATATATTTCCGACAAGTCGAAGCCTCTTGTGAAGGCGTCTGAGTCCATCCTCTTTTTCCCGGACTGCTGTAAAGAGAGAATCTCTAATTTGCCGTCGGCGCAGTCAACAAAAATCCGGTTCTTCTCGACGCTCGCTTTGCCCGGCTTGGTGTCGCTGCATTTCGTAGGAAGTGAGGTGGAGAAAATCTTCACGGAATATTCTTTGCCGTCTTTCTCGAAACTGCTCCATGCGGCAGGGTAGGGCGACAAGCCTCGAATCAGGTTGTAGATTGACTCAGCCCCTTTGTTCCAGTCGATGTGGCATGTGTCCTTGAAGATTTTCGGAGCCGGCAATGTGTCTGCCCCGCCGTCAATCAAGGCGTCCTGTGGAATTGTGGTTACGGAGTCGTTGATGATGTCGTCGACTGTCTCGATGACCATCCCTGCGCCAAGCTCCATAAGTCGGTCGTGAATGGCGCCTACGTTGTCAGTGACGGCTATGTCTATTTTTTTCTGCTGGATAATGTCGCCGGTGTCGATTTCGTGCTTGAGGAAGAATGTTGTCACGCCGGTTTCCTTCTCGCCGTTGATCACAGCCCAGTTGATAGGAGCTGCGCCACGGTATTTTGGAAGTAGCGAGGCGTGGAGATTGAATGTGCCGAGACGGGGCATTCCCCAAACCACTTCTGGAAGCATTCTGAAAGCAATGACGATAAACAGGTCGGCATTTATTTCTTTCAGTTGGCTGACAAACGTCTCGTCTTTCAGTCTCTCCGGTTGGAGAATGCGCAGTCCCTTCTCAAGGGCGTATTTCTTTACGTCCGACTGAATCATGTGGTGGCCTCTGCCGGCTTGCTTGTCGGGCATAGTGACAACGGCAGCCACGTTGTAGCCGCCTTCTACAAGCTTGTCCAGACTTGCTACTGCAAATTCGGGAGTGCCGAAAAAAACTATTTTTAAATCCTTTTTGTCCATTATGTGTAAAAATGTTTAGTCGTCGGAGAAGTGGCGCAGCACCCGACGGTATGAGTTGAATATTTTTGATTTGGACACAAATCCAATGTATTTGCCGTTTTCTACGACAGGCAGGTTCCAAGCGTTTGTCCTGTCGAATGTTTTCATCACATTTTCCATGTTGTCGCCGATTTCAATTTTTGCAGGAGGCATACACATAAATTTGCGCACAAACATACGGTCGTATAACTCGGGGCGGAACATGATGTTGCGGATGTCGTTCAGAAGGACGATGCCGAGCAGGTTGCCGTTGTGGTCGGTGACAGGAAACAAGTTTCTGTCTGACTGGGAAATTTTATGCACCATCTCCCTCAACGACATCTCGGGGTGTACCTCGATGAAGTCTTTTTCAATGACGCTGTTCATTTTCAGAAGCGTCAGCACGGCTTTGTCCTTATGGTGTGTGAGTAATTCGCCGCGCTTTGCCAGACGCATTGTATAGATGCTGTATTTCAAGAATATGCGTATAGTGCAGTATGATATTGTCGACACCATCAGCAACGGAAGAAACAGCTGGTAGCCGCCGGTCATCTCGGCGGTGAGGAATATGCCCATCAACGGGGCATGCATTACGCCCGCCATCACTCCTGCCATTCCCATCAGAGCAAAGTTCTTGCACGACAATTCCGCCCCTGGAAAGAACCCGAGAGTGTTTGCGAGATAGGCGAAAAGGAAGCCTGTCATGCAGCCCACATACAATGATGGCGCGAATGTTCCACCGACGCCGCCTCCGCCGTTTGTGGCGCTTGTGGCAAACACTTTGGTGAGAATAATCAGAAACAGAAACAAAATTACGAACCAAACATTGTTTCTTAGGCTGTAGAACACACTGCCGTCAAGCAATGTCGAAGGGTCGCCTTTGAGCAATTCGGTGATGGCTTCGTAGCCTTCTCCGTAGAGCGGAGGAAAGCAGAATATCAGACCGCTGAGGATTACTGATCCGATAGCAAACTTATACCATGGATTGCGCAGCTTCGTAAACACATTCTCAACTGCGCCGATTACCTTTGTGAAGTAAAGCGACGTGAATCCGCAGACAATGCCGAGGATTATTACATACGGGATGTTGTTTGTAAGGAAAGCCTCGCTTTGGTCGAAGCTGAATTCTGGGCTATAGCCGGTGAATATGTATGAGACGGTAGCTGCCGTGATTGACGACACAAGAAGCGGCATGACCGACACTGTGGTGAGGTCGATCATCAGCACCTCTACGGCAAAAAGCATTCCGGCGATAGGCGCTTTGAAGATGCCTGCCACACCGGCTGCCGCGCCGCTGCCCACAAGCATCATCAGAATTTGCGGCGACAGGCGGAAAAGACTGCCGAGATTCGACCCGATTGCGGCTCCGGTATTGACAATCGGACCCTCGGCTCCTACCGAACCGCCGAAGCCGATGGTGATGGAGCTGGCCACGACCGATGAGTATGTGTTGTGCAGCTTCAGCCGGCTTTTGTTCTGTGAAATTGCGTAAAGCACTCTTGTAACACCGTGGGAGATGTTGTCTTTGACGATGTATCTGACATATAGCCCGACAATCAGAATGCCCAGGACGGGATAGACAAGATAGAAGTAGTTGGCTCCGTCGACGTTGAAATGATTTGTCAGCAGCGACGAGATGGTGGCGATGAGGAATTTCAGCAGCAGGGCGGCGAATCCGGATAAGATGCCGATGAAGAATGCGAGAATGAGAAGAAAGGTCTTCTCGTTGATGTGGTCCTCCCGCCATTGCAGCACTCTCATCAATACTGCATTTGCGTTGTCTTTTAATTGCATCGTGTTCAGCATATCTACATTCCTTTTCCTGTCAGTACGGTTCTGACGGTGTATAAAATAATTTTAAAATCAACAAACAGCGACATGTTGTCGAGATAGATGAGGTCGTATTTTGACCGTTCTATCATCTCGTCGACATTCTTTGCATATCCATATTTCACCATGCCCCACGATGTTATGCCGGGGCGAATCTGATAGGTGAGTGTGTAGTATGGTGCGCGTTCGATTATCTGCTCTGCAAAAAATTTCCGCTCTGGTCTTGGCCCGACGAGCGACATGTCGCCCTTCAGCACGTTCCAGAACTGCGGTGTCTCGTCAAGGCGGTACTTGCGCAGCGTGTGCCCGATTTTCGTGATGCGTTTGTCTTCTTCGTTCGACAGCATTGGCACTCCTCCGCTTTCTGCGTTTGTGACCATTGTGCGGAATTTGTATATGTGGAAAGGTTTGCCGTTTTTGCCGATCCTTTCCTGTGAATATATGATGCTGCCTTTCGAGTCTTTCTTTATTGCGAATGCTATGGCGGCAAAAACCGGAGCAAGGACTACAAGGGCGGTCGCTGAGATGCAGATGTCGAACATCCGTTTCACATTCTTTTGCCATTCGGGCATATTGCTTTGGGCAATGTTTACAAACGGCTCGCCTATAATGTTGGCGTGACGGATGTTGGACGTGATGATGTCGTAGGTTTCCGGCGCAATCTTTATGGGGATGGCGAGGTGGAAAAGGTTGTTTATCAAGTGCAGGGTCTCGGAGTTTGTGCGGTTGGACGGGGCGATTATGATGCTCTGCACGTCAAGCGCCTTGCACGTCTTGTCCAAATCGGCCATATTGTCGTCGAAAGCGAGAGTCCCGACAACGTGAGCGCCGCTTTCATCTCTTGATTTTGTGATGGTTTCCAGCACTTGCGCGACTGTCGGCTTGTCGCCGATGACGAGAGTGTTGAATCTGATGTCGCCGTTCTTGATGTGGCGTAGTATGTTGTTGGCTATGACTTTTCTCGGGATGTATAAGGCGGTTCCTATGATGAGCCATAGAGAGCATATCAGCTCATAGTTGATGTTGCGCTCTGGAAGGTTGTCGTTGATTAGAATCGCGAAGTATACAACCATTGACGCGAAGAACGATGAGACGACAGTGTTGAGAAATACCTGCATCTGGGGCTTTGAAAAAGGCTTGTTGTAAAAACCCGACAGGAGGCAAATAAAAACAATGAGAAAAGGAAATAATATTTGCCCAAGCACGATGTCGTGAAACGACAGATAGGTTGTGAACGCGTCGATTTCGCGCATGGCTCCAAAGTCCTTTGTCAGGCAGTATCTGACAAAGGTGAAAACCAGCCATGACATGTTGACGGCAAGGTAATCGTAAATTATATATCTTAATCTGAATCTTTGCTCACTTTTCACGGGCGCAAAATCTTAATTGTATTGTCGGCTGACAGCATCACCACGCTTGATGGGGCATGCGGGGTCTTGTCGTCTTGCCGGTATTTCACGATGTAGTCTACAGCCGACTTTATTTCGTCGGAAATCTCGTCGAAGAATGCTGGCGAAGGCTCGCCGGCGATATTGGCGGAAGTAGAAACGATTGGCTTGCGGAGCATCTTGCACAATCGCTGTGTAAACACCTCGCGCGACACCCGTATGCCTACGCTGGAGTTGTCGCCAAGAAGTTCCTGCGCAAGGTTCAAGGCATTGTCGTATATTATCGTGATGGGTTTCTCGCTCAGCTCGTTGAGCTGGTAAGCCATCTCGGGAACTGTCTCCACATAATTCTCCACATCTTCCATTTTGCCGACAAGCACAAGCATAGCCTTGTTGTTGGCGCGCTTCTTGATTTTGTACACTTTGTCCACGGCCTCTGCGTTGGTGGCATCGCATCCAATGCCCCAGATGGTGTCGGTCGGGTAAAGTATTACGCCGCCTTTGCGCATGACCTCGACGGCTGTCTTTAAGTCTTCTTCCATAACTACAAAGATAGCACGTTTGACGGCAATATCAAAAAAAATCAGAAAAAATTGCATAAGTGCGCAAAAGTGAGTACCTTTGCGCCCGATAAACTTAATACACTTTTATTTAAACAAAACTTAAATGGCAACAAAAATTAGATTACAACGTCACGGCCGCAAGCGCTATGCGTTCTATCCTATTGTTATCGCTGATAGCAGGGCACCACGAGATGGTAAATTTATTGAAAGGATAGGTTCTTATAATCCGAACACTAATCCTGCTACAATAAGTTTGAATTTCGAAAGAGCTTTGTATTGGGTTAGCGTAGGTGCACAACCTACAGATACAGTTCGTCGCCTTCTCTCTAACGAGGGCGTGCTTTTGAAGAAGCACTTGCTCGGTGGCGTCAAGAAGGGTGCTTTCACTGAAGAAGAAGCAAATCGTCGTTTCGAGGAGTGGAAGAAGAATAAGGAAGCACAATTGAACGCTAAGAAGGAGCAATTGTCAAACGACAAGAAGCAAGCTGACAGCAAACGCTTGGAGGAAGAGAAAGCAAAGAACGCGGCAAAGGCTGAGTTGGTGGCAAAGAAGAAAGCAGAAATCGCTGCTGCTGAGGCTGCCAAGAAGGCTGAGGAGGCTGCTGCGGCTGAGGCTGAAAACGCCGAGGCAACAGCTGAAGAGGCTCCTGCTGCGGAATAATCGTATACGTATCGCGAGTTTATGGCGGGGATGCACATCGTGCATCCCCGCTTTTTTGTCGGCAAGTTTGCTAAAAAGCGTGGAATTGCCTAAAAAATCTATATATATGACTGACGGATGGGAAAAAATCAGTAACTTTGTATGGTTTTCTCGATGGTAATCTTGCAAACCGTAAAATTGGTAAGTAATTCCTAAAAATTGATATGAGAGAAACGAAAAAAGCAATCCTTGAATTGGAAGACGGTACTGTCTTTGAAGGAAAGTCGTTCGGCTTTGAGAAGGCATGTTCTGGAGAAGTAGTGTTCAACACCGCGATGACCGGTTATCCAGAGAGTTTGACGGATCCATCTTATGAGGGTCAGGTTTTGGTGACGACGTTCCCGCTAATCGGCAATTATGGAGTGCCTCCAAAAGAAGAGCAGGATGGTGTTGCCCGCTATTTTGAAAGCAGCAGAATTCATTGCGAGGCGATTGTTTGCCAGGACTATTCTTGGGAGTATAGCCATTGGCTGGCCGAAGAAAGCCTTTCGGATTGGCTGAAGAGAGAACAGGTGGTTGGTGTCTATGGAATAGACACAAGAGCGCTGACCAAGTTGTTGAGAGAAAAAGGCTCAATGCTTGGCCGTATTTTTATAGAGGGCGCTGAAAAACCTGAATTCTATGACCCGAACAAGGAAAACTTGGTGGCGAAAGTCAGCTGCAAGGAGGTTGAAACTTATGGCGATGGAGACAAGACCGTTGTGCTGGTTGACTGCGGCACTAAAAACAATATAATTCGTTGTCTTGTGAAGAGGGGCGTGAAAGTGGTGCGTGTCCCTTGGAATTACGATTTTTCTCAGATTGATTATGATGGATTGTTTATCTCCAATGGCCCTGGCGACCCTGATATGGCTGGAGAGACAGTGGAAAATATAAAGAAAGCCCTTTCCGGCGACAAGCCTATTTGCGGAATCTGCATGGGCAACCAGTTGCTGTCGAAGGCGGCTGGTGCAAAGACCTACAAGTTGAAGTATGGCCACCGCAGCCATAATCAGCCGGTGCGTCAAGTGGGCACAAACCGTTGCTTCATCACGTCACAGAACCATGGCTTTGCTGTAGACAACGAAACTCTTGGCGGAGATTGGGAACCGTTGTTTGTGAATATGAATGATGGAACCAACGAGGGTATCCGCCATAAATCTAAACCATTCTTTTCCGCTCAGTTCCACCCGGAAGCGTGCAGCGGTCCGCTTGATACGGAATTCATATTTGACGATTTTATAAAACTGTTGTAATGACCAAAATTTCTCAACAAATGGCAGATTCAAAGAAAGAAAATATAAAAAAGGTTTTATTGCTCGGTTCCGGAGCCTTGAAGATTGGAGAGGCTGGTGAGTTTGACTATTCCGGTTCTCAGGCGCTGAAAGCGTTGAAAGAAGAGGGTATTGAAACCGTGTTGATAAACCCGAATATTGCAACAGTACAGACCTCGGAGGGATTCGCCGATAAGATATATTTCCTTCCGGTGACGGCATTCTTTGTCGAAAAGGTTATCGCAAAGGAGCGTCCGCAGGGAATATTGTTGGCGTTCGGCGGACAGACCGCGCTCAACTGTGGCGTGGACTTGTATCAGAGCGGTGTGCTTGAAAAATATGGAGTGGAGGTGCTCGGAACGCCGGTGCAGGCGATTATGGACACCGAAGACCGTGAGCTCTTTGTCAAGAAACTTGACGAAATCGATGTCAAGACAATTAAGAGCGAGGCTGTGTCGACAACCGACGACGCCATTGCGGCGGCGGAAACTTTGGGCTATCCGGTGATTGTGCGTGCCGCTTATGCGCTTGGCGGTCTCGGCAGTGGATTCTGCGACAACCGTGAGCAGTTGGTTTCGCTGGTGGAGAAGGCTTTGTCGTTCTCTCCGCAGGTGCTTGTCGAGAAGTCATTGAAAGGCTGGAAAGAGGTCGAGTATGAAGTTGTCCGTGATAAATTTGACAACTGTATCACAGTCTGCAACATGGAGAATTTCGACCCTCTTGGAATCCATACAGGAGAAAGCATCGTTGTCGCGCCTTCTCAGACGCTGTCGAACGATGATTATCACTTGCTCCGCAAGCTGGCGATAAAGATTATCCGCCACATAGGAATTGTAGGAGAGTGCAACGTGCAGTATGCCTATGACCCGATGTCGATGGACTATCGTGTCATCGAGGTCAATGCCCGTTTGAGCCGTAGCTCGGCGCTGGCGTCAAAGGCAACAGGATATCCGTTGGCGTTTATTGCGGCAAAATTGGGCTTGGGATACGGTCTCTTTGATTTGAAAAACACCGTTACCAAAGTGACTTCCGCTTTCTTTGAGCCGGCTCTTGACTATGTGGTCTGCAAGATTCCGCGTTGGGACTTGGGTAAATTCCATGGAGTGAAGAAAGAGATTGGCTCGTCGATGAAGTCGGTTGGTGAGGTGATGGCAATAGGCAGAACTTTTGAGGAGTCTATTCAGAAGGGTCTGCGTATGATTGGCCAGGGCATGCACGGCTTTATCGAGAACAAGGAAATAAAAGTGTCAGACATCGACAGCGCTTTGAAAGAACCGACCGACAAGCGAATTTTTGTGATTGAATCGGCTTTCAGAAAAGGATATACTGTAGATAAAATCCACGAACTTACAAAGATTGACAAGTGGTTCTTGAACAAGTTGAAAAACTTGCTCGACACCGCTGTCGAACTTGAAACATACTCTGATTTGGATTCTGTTTCTCCGGCGTTGCTCCGACAGGCAAAGGAGCAGGGATTCTCCGATTTCCAGATTGCGAGGGCTGTGCTTAAAGACGGAATGACAGAGTCGGAAGCGGCAAACAGAAAGGTGCGTGCATTGCGTAAGGCATATGGCATTCTTCCTGTTGTAAAGCAGATTGACACGCTTGGCGCGGAATATCCGGCTAAAACCAACTACCTGTATCTTACCTACAATGGTTCCGCTCACGACATTGACTATGAAAACGACGGAAAGTCGGTTGTGGTGCTTGGCAGTGGCGCTTATCGAATCGGAAGCTCCGTGGAGTTTGACTGGTGTAGTGTAAACGCCCTTATGACCGTGTCAAAGGAAGGCTGGCGCTCAGTGATGATAAACTATAACCCGGAAACGGTGTCGACAGACTACGATATGTGCGACCGTCTTTACTTTGACGAGCTGACCTATGAGAGGGTTATGGATATTATTGATCTTGAAACTCCTCATGGCGTGATTCTGTCGACAGGAGGTCAGATTCCTAACAACCTTGCCACCCGCCTGGATGAAGACGGGGTCAACATCCTTGGCACATCGGCAAAGAGCATTGACAATGCGGAAGACCGTCATAAGTTCTCGCAGATGCTCGATGAGCTGCACATTGACCAGCCGCGTTGGCGCGAGTTGACGTCGATGAGCGACATCAATGAGTTTGTCGACGAGGTGGGCTATCCTGTCCTTGTGCGTCCGTCGTATGTGCTTTCAGGTGCGGCGATGAATGTATGCTCTAACGATGAGGAGCTGGAACGTTTCTTGAAGCTCGCAGCCAATGTGTCTAAACAGCATCCTGTTGTCGTTACTGAATTTATTGAGCATGCGAAAGAGATTGAGATGGACGCTGTCGCTCAGAATGGCGAGATAAAGGTGTATGCAATTTCAGAGCACATCGAGTTTGCCGGAGTGCATTCCGGTGATGCTACAATTCAGTTCCCGCCGCAAAAATTGTATGTTGAGACAGTGCGCCGCATCAAGAAGATTTCAAGCCAGATAGCAAAAGCTCTTAACATCTCGGGTCCGTTCAATATTCAGTATCTTGCAAAGAACAACGACATAAAGGTGATTGAGTGCAACTTGCGCGCATCCCGCAGTTTCCCGTTTGTATCAAAGGTGCTTAAGCTCAACTTCATTGATTTAGCGACAAAGGTGATGCTTGGAATTCCAGTGGAGAAGCCTAACAAGAACGCGTTTGATTTGGACTATGTCGGCATAAAGGCTTCGCAGTTCTCATTCTCACGTTTGCAGGGAGCCGATCCGGTGCTTGGTGTCGATATGTCGTCAACGGGTGAGGTAGGTTGCCTTGGCGACGACACATCGGAGGCGATTTTGAAATCAATGCTTTCTGTCGGATATAAATTCCCGAAAAAGAACGTGCTCCTCAGCACGGGTTCTGCAAAACAGAAGGCCGACATGCTCGACGCGGCTTCAATCCTGTATGAGAAAGGCTATAAGCTTTATGCCACAGGCGGTACATATAAATATTTGACAGACAATAATATCCCGGCTATCCGGGTGTATTGGCCAAGTGAAGAAGGCCAGCAGCCACAGGCCTTGGATATGCTTCACAATAAGGAGATTGACCTCGTTGTGAACATTCCAAAGAACTTGAGCAGCAAGGAGCTGAGCAATGGATATAAGATTCGCCGTGCGGCAATCGACTTGAATGTGCCGTTGCTCACCAATGCGCGTCTGGCATCGGCGTTTATCGATGCAATTGGCAAATATGGAATGGACGACATTGAGATAAAATCGTGGGATGAATACTAAAAAAATAGAAACAATGAGAAAGAAAGCAATATTTTTGATGATGGCGTTGGCTCTTGCATCAACGCCGGCGATGTTGGCTCAGGAAGCAGCCGACACTACATTCGTTTTTAAAGATATAAAGGTGAACCCGACCACATCGGTCAAAGACCAGAACAAATCGGGTACATGTTGGAGTTTTTCGGGCGTCTCGTTTTTGGAGGACGAACTCCTTAAAAATGGCAAGGGCGAATTTGACTTGTCGGAAATGTATATAGCCCGTCAATGCTATATCGACAAGGCAATACACTATGTGCGGTATTGCGGCGCCACAAATTTTGGACAGGGCGGCAGCATCCTTGATGTGCCGTATGTTTACAATGCGTATGGAATGGTTCCGGAAGAGGTATACGCCGGCTTGAATTATGGCGAGGAAAAGCACAACCACGGAGAACTTGCGGCTGTACTTGAGGCGTATCTGAAGGAAATTGTGAAAAATCCAAATGCGAAATTGTCGGAAGCATGGCTCAACGGATATATCGGAATTTTGGACGCTTATCTTGGAAAGACACCGGAGAAATTCGTGTATAAGGGCAAGGAGTACACTCCGCGTTCATTCGCCGATATGCTCGGCTTGAAAATGGATGACTTTATTCCTGTGACATCATTCACCCATCATCCTTTCTATAAGCCGTTTGTGCTTGAAGTGCCCGACAATTGGTCGAATGGTCTGTATTACAATGTGAAACTTGACGAGTTGAAGAAAATCGTTGACGATGCCATTGAAAAAGGCTATACTGTGCTTTGGGCGGCTGATGTCAGTGAAAAGGGTTTCAAATGGTACGACGGTGTGGCTTTGATGCCGAAGGTTGACCGCAACAAAGAGCGCACGGGAACCGAATTGGCAAAGTGGGTCAAACTGAAATCGTCGGAAAAGGAAGAAGAACTTTATGACTTCAAGGGCCCGGTTGAGGAAATTGAGGTGACTCAGGAGTCGCGCCAGAAAGGATTCGACAATTATGAGACAACTGATGACCATGGTATGGTGATCATTGGAAAGGCTGAGGATCAGAAAGGAAACAAATATTATAAGGTAAAAAACTCGTGGGACACAGACCAAGTTTACCAAGGCTATTTCTATGTTTCTGAGGCATATTTCTTGTCGAAGACAATGAGCATATTGGTCAACAAAAAGGCTGTGCCGTCTGACCTTTTGAAGAAAATGGGTTTGTAAGCCATTGAGATTCTATGATTTCTATACAGAATTTAAGCGTAGAATTTAATAGTACAGCCCTTTTCAGCGGTGTGAATTTTGTCATAAACAAGCGTGACAAAATAGCCCTGGTCGGGAAGAATGGAGCCGGCAAGTCAACTATGTTGAAGATAATAGCCGGACTCCAGGAACCGACAGACGGTGTCGTCGCCGCGCAAAAAGACATTACAATCGGCTATCTCCCGCAGCAAATGATTCTGACTGACGAACGTTCTGTTGTGGAGGAGGTGCGCACTGTGTTCGGAAAATTGGACGAGATGAAGGCTTCTCTTGCCCGTATGAACACAGAGCTTGCCGAACGGACGGATTATGAGTCGGAATCGTATGCCGAACTGATTGACCGCATCTCTAATCTGAGCGACTTGGTTCAGATGGAGGAGAGCGAGAACGGGGAGGCGGAACTTGAAAAGACGTTGCTTGGTCTGGGATTTGTCCGCTCTGATTTTGACAGAAATACATCGGAATTCAGTGGCGGATGGCGCATGCGTATAGAATTGGCAAAACTGTTGCTGATGCGTCCGGATGTGTTGTTGCTCGATGAGCCGACCAACCACCTCGACATTGAGTCTATTCAATGGCTTGAAACGTTCTTGAAGCAGAAGGCTAACGTTGTGGTTCTCGTGTCGCACGACCGTGCATTCATTGACAATGTGACAAACCGCACGTTGGAGATTTCGTGTGGCAAGGTCTACGACTATCAGGTTAATTATTCGAAGTATGTCGTTCTGCATCAAGAGCGTATAGAGCAGCAGATGCGGGCGTATGAGAATCAGCAAAAGCAAATACAGCAGACTGAAAGATTCATTGAGCGCTTTCGCTACAAGGCTACTAAGTCGGTGCAGGTGCAGAGCCGCATAAAGCAGTTGGAGAAAATAGAGGAAATAGAGGTTGACGAGGTCGACAATTCGCGATTGAATCTGAAATTTCCTCCTGCTCCACGGTCGGGCGACTATCCTGTAATCTGCGAAGGTGTTGCCAAAAAATATGGCGACCACACGGTGTTTTCCAATGTCGACCTTACAATCAAACGCGGCGAGAAAGTCGCTTTTGTGGGCAAGAACGGTGAGGGAAAGTCAACGCTTGTGAAGTGCATAATGAACGAAATTCCGTATGATGGAAATCTGAAAATCGGGCATAATGTAAAAATCGGCTATTTCGCTCAAAATCAAGCGTCTTTGCTTGATGGCGAAATAACGGTGTTTGACACGATTGATCAAGTGGCGGTTGGCGACATCCGCACGAAAATAAGGGATATCCTCGGTGCGTTTATGTTTGGAGGCGAGGCGTCTGACAAGAAGGTGAAAGTGCTTTCGGGTGGAGAAAAAACTCGATTGGCAATGATTCGTCTGTTGCTTGAGCCTGTCAACCTCCTTATCCTTGACGAGCCTACCAACCATCTGGATATGAAGACAAAGGATGTGTTGAAGCAGGCAATAGCCGATTTTGACGGAACAGTGATTGTCGTATCGCACGACCGTGACTTCCTCGACGGATTGGTTGGGAAGGTTTATGAGTTTGGCGGAGGCAAGGTGCGCGAGCATTTGGGTGGAATTTACGACTTCCTGCAGCACAAGCAGATGGAATCGTTGCGCGAGTTGGAGAAGTCTGTGCCCTCCAAAACCGACAATGACCAAATTCAGGAGCCGGCAGTTTCTTCCGGAAAGCAGTCGTATGCGGAAAAGAAGGAGTTTGAGAAACAGATAAGAAAAGCGGAGCGGCTCGTGAAGGATGCGGAAGCGAAAGTTTCGCAACTCGAGGCGGAACTGAAAGTTGTTGAGGACAAACTGGCTGCCGGTGCAACCGACAATGATCTCTTTGAACGGCATGGCGAAGTCAGCAAGAGTTTGGATGCGGCTATGTCGGAATGGGAAGACGCTACAATGGAATTGGAAAATTTGAAAAACAATTAAATAAAAGGACATTATGAAACTAAAGTACAGTTTTATGTTGTTGGCTTTGGCTGGCGTGATGAGCGCCAATGCCGGTGAGCCGAAGACTGGTGTGTCGAGAGAGAATCTGGATGAGTCTGTTTCTCCTTGCACCGATTTTTATCAATATGCATGTGGCGGATGGCAAAAATTGAATCCGCTGAAGCCTGAGTACTCGCGCTATGGCTCTTTTGACATGCTTGGCGAGAACAATAAGAAGCAGTTACATGATTTGGTTGAGGGTCTGTGCGGCACCTCTCACACGTATGGCTCTGTAGAGCAGAAAATCGGCGATTTGTATTCTATGGGTATGGACAGCGTGCGCTTGAACAAAGAAGGCGCAAAACCAATAAAGGTTGACATCAAGCGCATTGAAAAGGCAAAACGCGAAGATATTACAGGCATTCTCGGTTGGATGCACAGCTTCTCATCGGCATTCTTCGGAGTGGGCGTTATGAGTGATCTGAAAAATTCTGACATCAACATCCTTTATTGGGGTCAAGGCGGCCTTGGCTTGGGCGACCGCGACTATTATATGAATGATGATGCCCAGACATTGAAAATCCGTGAGGCATACAAGCAATTTATCGTGAAGCTTCTGATGCTGTCGGGTTATAAAAAGGCTGACGCTGAACGTATGCGCGACAACGTTATGGGAATAGAGATGGAACTTGCAAAGGTGGCAATGACCCGTACGGAGCAGCGAGACTATATGGCGCAATACAACATCCGCACTCTCGCAGAAGTTGAAAAACTTTGCCCCAATATTGATTGGAAGCAGTATCTGACGGCTCAATATCTTCCTATTGTCGACAGTATGTGCGTAATGCAGTTGAAGTCGTTGGAGAAGGTGAACGAATTGATTGCAAACAAAAGTATGCGTGAAATCAAGGACTATCTGATTTTCCATTTGGTTAACTCTGCGTCGGATTATCTTGGTGACAATTTCCGCAAGGTGAACTTTGAGATGAGCAGCACAATTTCAGGTGCGGAGCAGGACAGACCGCGTTGGAAACGTGCATTGTCAGTTCCTGACGGAATGCTTGGCGAGGCATTGGGACAGATTTATGTGAAGAAATATTTCCCGGAGGAGTCTAAGCAAAGAATGCTTGAGCTTGTCGGAAATCTGAAAACGTCGCTTGGCGAGCACATCCAGAACTTGGCTTGGATGAGCGATGCCACCAAGTCGAAAGCAATGGAGAAATTGTCGGCATTTACAGTAAAAGTAGGTTATCCTGACACTTGGAAGGATTATTCAGGAATCATCATCGACCCGAAAAAATCATATTGGGAAAATGTGAAGTCAGCAAGCATCTTCCATGTGAAGGACTCTAATGAGAAATGTGGCAAGCCGGTCGACAAGGCAGAGTGGGGTATGACTCCACAGACAGTAAATGCATATTACAATCCGTCGACCAATGAAATCTGCTTCCCTGCAGGTATCCTTCAAGCTCCGTTCTTCTCTCCTGACGCTCTCGACTGCGACAATTATGGTGCAATCGGCGTTGTAATCGGACATGAGATGACTCATGGATTTGACGACAACGGACGTCAGTTTGACAAAGATGGAAATATGGAAGACTGGTGGACTAAGGACGATGCAGAAATGTTTGACTCTCTTGCAAACAAATTGAAGGCTCAATTTGACAAGATTGTGGTCATCGATTCTCTCCATGCCAACGGCAAGTTGACTCTTGGCGAGAATATCGCCGACCAGGGCGGTTTGCGAGTTGCCTACACTGCATACCTTAAGACAAAAGAAGCGAAGGAAAACAAAGTTGTTGACGGTTTCACGCCAGCACAGCGTTTCTTCTTGTCGTATGCCAATGTGTGGGCAGACAATATCCGTCCAGAGGAAATCCGTCGTCGCACGACTACCGACCCTCATTCGCTTGGTCGTTGGAGAGTGAATGCAACCTTGAAGAATATCGATGCTTTCTATGAGGCATTCGGCATCAAGGAAGGCGATCCGATGTATATAGCGCCGGCAGACCGTGTGGTAATCTGGTAATCGACAAGAAAAAGACAAAAAAGCGTTGGATTCATTGAATTCAGCGCTTTTTTTGTATCTTTACGCAATGAAGACGTTGGATGAATTTCAATTTAAGCAATTCTCTGTGCGGCATGCAAAGAGTGGAATGAAAGTCGGGACAGACTCTGTCCTGCTTGGGGCATGGGCTGATTTTGTGGCAAGAAACCGAATATTGGACGTCGGAGCAGGAACAGGAATTTTGGCTCTTATGGCGGCTCAGCGCAATGCCGACGCTATGGTGGATGCTGTGGAGATAGACACCGTCGCAGCGGAGGAGGCTTTGCAGAATGCTGAAAACAGCGTATGGAGCGGACGGATAAGGATATTCGAATGCGACTTTCTGCGCTTTGAAAGCGGCTTAAAGTATGATTATATAGTGTCCAATCCACCATTCTTCGATTCGGGTGAAAGAGCGCCCGATGCACGCAGAGCTATGGCGAGACATACTGACACGTTGCCTTTCTCTGAGTTCTTTGGCAGATGCAAATCGTTGCTGTCAGACGACGGACTTGTTGGCTTGATTGCTCCGGCAGAGGTAAGGCAGACAATAGAGTTCTGGGCAGGAGAGGCAAATTTGTGGCTTCGGCGCCGCACTGCAGTGAGAACAACTCTGAAGAAACCCATAAGGCGTTACTTGTGGGAGTTCTCAAATTTGCCGGCGGCATTGGAGGAGTCGGAAATCGTGCTTCAGGAAGGACCGGAGCGAAGCAGGGAATTCAAAATGCTTACGGAAGCTTTTTATATCCACTGACTTAATAAGTTGTAAAAATATATAAATGCGTCAATTCTGATTAAACTAAATGAAAGTTTATTTGTCATTAGAATAAAAGTGAAAGACTATGAAACGGAATTATCTTTTAATTTTGGCAAGTGTCTTGACTCCGCTGTTGGTGTCAGGACAGAGCTATTATGACGATGATATTTACTACAATCCATCTAAAGTAAAGAAGACGGAGAAGCGTGAAGTCAAAAAGCAGAAAACTGAGGAAACTGCGGATTTTGAAGAACCGACATACCAGGTGTATACAAGCAATCCTCGCGATGTCGATGAATACAACCGCCGTGGCGCATACAAAGTTTCTGCCGACACAATTTCTGCCGACACAGTGGTGGCAAATCCTGATGTTTTCCAATACACAGAGCGTATGGAGCGTTTCGACAATCCTACAATCGTGGTTTCGTCTGACGACAGCAGATTGAAGGAACTCTACTATGCTGACAATGTGAATATATATGTAGGGACACCATCGGTTACATGGTCGATTGGCGGATTCTATGATCCGTGGTACAGCCCGTGCTACAGGTCGTCATGGTACTACAATTCGTGGGATTGGTCATTTGGGTGGGGATGTTATCGCCCGTATTACGGATGGTATGATCCATTCTGGGGACCGTCATATCCATATTACGGTTGGGGATATGGATGGAGTTATCCGCACTATTATCCATACTATCCATATTATCCGGGCGGACATCATTACTATTCTGATGGCGGACGCAGACCGTTCAGTGCATCTCACAGCCCGAGCGGACGCAGACCGGAATTGAGCAGACACGGAAATTATAGCGGGTCCGACAGTTACAGATCAACAGGCCGCCGTCCGTCGTCTTCTTATTACACTCCGTCGACAAGACCTTCGGACACCGCCCGCCCGTCGACAACCTACAGTGGATATCGAGGTGGCTCGACAACATATACGTCGCCAAGCACTAATCCGGGACGCCGTCCGTCGGTGAGCACAGAGCGTACCACTCCGTCGTATTCATCTCCGAGCCGTTCCACAGACCGTACGCCTTCATACAGGCAGCCGTCGACATCTTCGCCAAGCCGTGGCAGTTCTTACGGCGGTTTTAGAGGCGGTTCGTCAAGTGGGGGCAGAGGCTCTTTCAGCGGTGGCGGCCGTGGTGGCAGACGATAACAATGTTTGAAAACAAAATCTAAAGAAAATGGCTAAATTAAGAAATTTATTCCCTTTGTTGTGTGCCCTCTACGCTGCATCGGCAGGAGCTCAGGGTGCATTGGATTTATATACAATATCGCAGACAGACTTGAGGGGTAGTGCCCGGTTTATGTCTATGGCAGGCGCGTTTGGTGCGTTAGGCGCTGACTTGTCAACGCTCAATCAGAATCCTGGCGGCATCGGTGTCTACCGCAGTTCCGAGGTGGGAATGACAATGGGCGGTGTCAAGAAAAATGTCACTATGAATGGGTTTAAAACATCGAACTCTAATTTTAATTTTGACAACATTGCCTATGTCGGGACATTTAAGACGGGAAACGAAACAACGCCGACATTCTCTTGGGGTGTGTCGTATACCAAAGCCTTGGATTTCAAACGTCATTACAATGGCGTGATTAACGGAATGCGTAATTCAATGACAAATTATGTGGCGGACAATTCAAGAGGTTGGACCACATCGGACCTTGGCGCCGTTAAAGGCGGATATGATCCGTATATGGACTCCAACGCTCCGTGGATAAGCATTTTGGCATACAATTCATATTTAATCAATCCGATGTCGGCAAGCAACGATTCTTATAGCGGATTGTATAAGAATGGCACCACGGGATATGCGGAGATTGAAGTTCAGGAGTCTGGACATTTGAACGAGTATAACGTAAGTTTTGGCGGAAATGTGATGGACATGGTGTATTGGGGAGCTTCTGTGGGTATCTCGGATTTGGAATACAGCATGTATTCATATTATGGAGAGAGCTTGGAAAAAGCTCGTGTGCCTTATATTTATGGCGACAATACTTACCTTGCGGAAGGAAATGCCGCATGGGGCATGGAAAACTATCTGAATATGACGGGCACAGGCGTGAACTTTAAAATGGGCTTGATTGTCAAGCCTATAAATGAACTCAGGCTGGGTGTGGCTTTCCATACGCCTACATTCTTCAATGTCAATTCTTCTTATTATGCAAGCACGTCGTATGCATTTGATGCGAATGTTGCCGGTAGCGGAGTATCAAACATAAAAGGTACGGCAGAAACGAATGCCGGATATGACGGCAAGACGGAATTTGACGCAAGGACTCCATGGAAGGTGATGGGAAGCGTTGCCGGAGTGATTGGCGGACGTGGCATAATCAGCCTTGACTATGAAAGGGTTATGTATGGTGGTATGCGCACGTTTTATAATGGGCGGGAGGATCGCGTCGTGGCCGACAATGTAAGGACAACCTTTAAGGCAAGCAATGAAATCCGCATCGGTGGAGAGTTTAAGGTGACGCCAAGTTTCAGCGTGCGTGCCGGATATTCGTATAAGACATCACCGGTTGAAGAGAATCTTGCACAGGATCCTACTGCGGGAACTTCGATGTCGTATACCCTGGACAATAAAACTCAACGCTATACGGCAGGTGCTGGATACCGGTATAAAGCATTCTATGCTGATTTGGCATATGTGAGAACGAGCCGTCAAAGTGATTATTATGGATTTTTCAATGCTGAGGCTCCGTCGTCAACACTGAAGGATGCCAACAATGAGGTGGCTGTTTCTGTAGGATTCAAGTTCTAGTAGAATATAGGAGAATAAAAAATCGGTTGGAGATTAATCTCCAACCGATTTTTTATTGCCAAACAGTTCGTGTGGCTTAGAACCATTTCAAGTAAGCGAAGCTCTGACGGTGTGCGAGCTCTGCATTCTTAGGATAGATGCGGAATCCATAGTGGAACACGCCTGGAACTGCAATTTCGTGCTTAAGTTCGTAAGAAACAATGTCGCCTTCGCGCTTAACCTCTTTGAAATCGTAGCGGTTGAGGAATTTCTGCTGACCTTCTTCAACGGAATAAACCACCATTTCAACACCAATGCTGTCTGCAAGACCGTTGGTGTCAATCTTTGCGTCAACTTTGATCTTGTCGCCGAAAGAGTTCGCTGAAGGATCGAGCGGAGTGGCTTCAAGCACCTTGATGCCGTCCCAACGGGAAACCACATTGTCTTTCCATTCAACCAATGCTTTGGCTTTTGCAAAATTGTTTTTCTTGAGATCCTTGCCGTATTTTCCTTCTTTCAGATAGAAGCGTTCGATGTAGTCGTCAATCATACGCTTCATGGTGAAGTTAGGAGCGATGTGGGCAATGGAGTTCTTGATGTATTGAATCCATTCTGGAGAATATCCCTTTGAGTTCTTTGCAAAATAAAGAGGAATAATCTCGTTCTCAAGCATAGAGTAGATGGTTGCGGCATCGAGCTTGTCCTGCTGACCTTGGTCGGTGAATGTGCGCTTGTCAGTCAACGCCCAACCGGCATCTTTGCGGTAGCCTTCATACCACCATCCATCAAGTACGGAGAAGTTGAGCACGCCGTTCATCTCCGCTTTCTCGCCAGAAGTACCAGAGGCTTCCAATGGACGAGTCGGAGTGTTCAGCCAGATGTCGACACCTGAAATCAGACGTTTTGCCAATGTCATGTTGTAGTTCTCCAAGAAAATAATCTTGCCAAGGAATTGCGGCATTCTTGAAATCTCTACGATTCGTTTGATGAGTCCTTGTCCTGCACCGTCGGCTGGGTGAGCCTTGCCGGCGAATACGAATTGCACAGGGAACTTCTCGTTGTTAACGATTTTAGCCAAACGATCAAGGTCGGTAAACAACAGGTGCGCACGTTTGTAAGTCGCAAAGCGACGTGCGAAACCGATAATCAATGCGTTTGGATTGATTTTGTCCATGATGGAGACGATGCGTGAAGGGTCTCCCTGGTTCTTAAGCCATGTCTCTTTGAACTCGCGCTTAACGTAGTCGATAAACTTGTTTTTCAACGCAATGCGGATGTTCCAGATATCTTCTTCTTTGGCTTTCAGGATAGGAGCCCAAGTCATTTCGTCCGACTGAGTTTCCCAATAGTGCTCGCCGAAAGTCTTCTTGTAGAAATCTTTCCATTCAGAAGCAGCCCATGTTGGCATGTGCACACCGTTTGTCACATATGAAACGTGTGACTCTTCAGGAGCGTATCCTTTCCATACACCTTGGAACATGCGTTTTGACACTTCGCCGTGCAACCAGCTTACACCGTTGGATTCCTGGCAAGTGTTGAGTGCGAATACACTCATTGAGAACCGTTCGTTTGTGTCAGGGTTCTCACGGCCCATATTCATAAGGTCTGACCACGAAATGCCAAGTTTCGCAGGATATTCACCGAGGTATTTTCCGAAGAGGCTCTCTTCGAAATAGTCGTGTCCGGCAGGCACTGGAGTGTGTACGGTGTAGAGACCTGTGGCTTTAACCAATTCAAGTGCTACATCGAAGCTCAAGTGGTCGTTCTGTACGTATTCAACAAGACGCTGGAGGTTGAGCAGGGCTGCGTGTCCCTCGTTGCAGTGATACAACTCTGTGTTGATGCCCAAAGCACGGAGCATCATGACGCCGCCGATACCGAGCAGGTATTCCTGTTTGATGCGGTTTTCCCAATCGCCACCATAAAGTTTGTGTGTGATTGGACGGTCGAACTCTGAGTTCTGGTTGTTGTCTGTGTCCAACAAGTAGAGTTTCACTCTACCCACATTCACTCTCCAAATGTTGCAGTAGATGTTGCGGCCTGGGTAAGGAACGGCAAGAACCATCGGAGTTCCGTCGCTGTTGAGCACTTGCTCCACAGGAATTTGGTTGAAGTTCTGCGCTGGATATTCAGCAATCTGCTGTCCGTCCATTGAAAGAGACTGGTCGAAGTATCCATAACGATACATGAATCCGACAGCAGTCAAGTTTACACAAGAGTCGGAAGCTTCCTTGATGTAGTCGCCGGCGAGGACACCAAGACCTCCAGAGTAGATTTTCAAAGCGCTGCAAAGACCATACTCCATACTGAAATAGGAGATTGAAGGCACATCCTTGCGGTATGGCTTCTTCATGTAGTCTTTGAATGCCTTGTGCACTTCATTGAGACGTGCGAGGAAGGCTTCGTCTTTAGCCAATTCCTGACAACGCTCCAGACTTAGTTTTTGCAATAACAAGACGGGGTTCTCATCCGTCTGCAACCATAGGTTAGGGTCAATGTCTTGAAAGAGATTTCGCGCCTCGCTGTTCCACGACCACCATACGTTGTGTGCCAATTCGTCAAGGCTCTTGAGCTTGGCTGGTAATTCTGCATGGATTGTGATGTCGCGCCATACAGGGGCATTTGTGTTGCTTACTTTCAATTTCATAGTTAAAATATTAAAATTAGAGGCATTATGCCAAATTGTGTTTATTGTTTTCTAAAGCCATTGTATAGGCTGTGTCATAATATCTTATAAAGTCAGCCCAAGCTGTACCCTTTGAGGAGCTGATGGCTGCTTTTCTGATTTTCTTTGTCAAAGAGACATCGGCGGTCAGCAGATATTTGAGTTTCTCGGCAATGTCGTTGACTGCCATTTCGTAGTTCGAGTCTGACCGGTGGGTAACCTCGGCGCCGCACTTGCTGAAGCCTCCTCCGAATGTGGACAGAATCCATTGCCCGAAGCCTGCAAGGTCGGTAGTGATTGTGGGTATTCCGAACGCCATGCTTTCGTGGGGAGTGTATCCCCAGGGCTCGTAGTAGGATGCAAAAACGGCGGCGTCAAAGCCAATGAGCAAATCGTAATATTGCATATTGAAAATCCCGTCAGAACCATTGAGGTAGCAGGGCACGTAGATTGTGTCTACTTTGCTGTCCGCCGAATTGTGCATTCCCAGATATTCCAATTTGTTGTATATCGCATCTGAGGAATAGTCATGAAGACGGTGTGTTATGATGCAGTCTTCCAAAGCGCCTTGAGTCTCGCCTTTTCCCAAACGGCTTTTTAAATCTTCGCGCGCGCCATTTTCCCATGCGGGAACCAGTATGAAGGCGATTGTCTGCCGATTCATGTCGTGGCCGTTGCGGAGGGCGTTTGTCGCATCGATAAACATGTCGAGACCTTTGTTGCGGAATTCATTGCGTCCGGCGGTGGCATATAGGAATGTGTCGTCGTCATAATGCTTTCCGGTCAGGGCTTCTGCCACTTGCAGCAATTTGGCGCGGGCTTTCTTTCTCTGCGCGGTGTATTTCTGACGTTCCGGCACAATTGAGAGCTCGAATCCATTCGGTGTGACAAGCGGCTTGATTTCAAGCAGCTGCTCGCATTCCCGGGCGGTTATGTCGCTTACGGTGGTGAAACAGTCGGCATTGTGAGCGGCTGTTTTTTCCAGTGAATGTTTCGACTGCATATTGAGCTCGGATGCCATCTGGTCACCGTTGTAGCCGTTGAAGTAGTCGTAAAGGGGCTTCCCGTTGCCGCAGATGCTTCTTCCGATGCTTGTGGCATGCGTTGTGAAGACGGTCGCAATCTGTGGCGAGTTGGCTTTCAGATAGAGCAGTCCCATGCCGGTGGTCCACTCGTTGAACTGAGCGACAACACGGTCGTTTTTTTTCGCCAAGAATTTTGACAGGCTGTCAATTACTATGGCAGAGGCGATGGCAAACGCGCAGCCTTCGCCGTAGTCGCCGTAGGAGTGCAGCGAGTCGACTTTGAATTTCTCCCACATCAATGCGTAGAAATCATCCAATTTGGGGTAGACGCCGTCGAAATTGACAAGGATTGCAACCGGATTTCCCGGAACCATCCATCTTCCCACTCTGACAGATATGCCATAAGGAAGATTGGCGGACTGCCGCCAATTCTTAAGTAGTGCTTTTGATTCTTTAAAAAAAGGAGAGGGGTTTTGAGAAGTCCAAACGTCAGGACCGACAAAAATCATTTTGTCGCCTAACCGCTCATTCAAAACTTTTGCTTTTGATGATAATACTGTATATATTCCTCCAACTTTATTACAAACCTCCCAACTTGTCTCAAACAAGATGGTCGGGCTTACATTCTTATTAGACATATAAAAAACGTGACATCTATTTTGGCGCAAAGATAGCGATTTTATTTCTAAAACAGAAGAAATTAGAGTAAAACAACGATGTTGTCGACGGTGATGTGTTGTAAAAAATGGATTGGGAGGGCTATTATTTCATAAAAACACATTACCTTTGTGTGGGAATCCCACAGACCGTCAATGATGCTGGATTTTGCAGTGTCGTTGGTGTGGTTTGAGGTGCCTTTGTAAAAATAATAAAGAAAAACTGATGAACGAAGACGTTTTGAAAAAGTTGAAAAAAGACGAGGATGGGCTGGCTACATATGAATATATAGCCAACAACATCGGTAGTTGTGACGGTGATATGCCGGAATTGGTCGATAATATAATAAAGGTTGACCGCAACGGTCAGTTTATTGTAAGCACGGCTCGTTATCTGGCTGCGATTGACAAGGAGAAATATTCTGACAGCATATCCAAATTGCTTGACGCTTCTATAGAAAAGGATCGTGACAGAAAGTATATGCCGAGTTTGTTGGCGAGCATTTGGGGTGAGGATTATGTTGAGAAAGCGGAAGAGTTGAGTGCTTCCGACAATAATTTCCGACGTATATATAAAAGAGTGTACCCTAAGGGTTTCTGATTTGAAATCAGGTGTTTTAATGGCGGTGTTGGCGATGGCTCTTTTATGGATGCCGTTGTCGGGAGGTGCTGTCGAATCTTCAAAAAAAGAAAATAAGGCAATGAAAGTGCTGTTGAAAACGTCCGAGGGCGATATCGTGATTCTTTTATCGGAATTGACTCCCGGACATCGTGATAATTTTGTGAAAAATGTAGAGGCCGGCGCATACGATGGTGTGCTGTTCCATAGGGTGATAAAGGATTTTATGGTTCAGACCGGCGATCCGACGTCGAAGACGGCGACACCGGATGCGGTTCTTGGCGCGAATGATTATGGCGAAGAGATTCCCGGTGAGTTTGTGCTCCCTGAATTGTTCCACAAGCGTGGCGCTGTTGCGGCTGCCCGCACGGGCGATGCTGTCAATCCGGAAAAGAAATCGTCTGGCTCGCAGTTCTACATTGTCACGGGAAAGGTGTATAATGAATCGGAGCTTGTGGCGATGGAAAAGTCGTTGCAGAACCAGCAAAAGCAATCGGTGTTTCAAGCGTTGGCAAAGGAGCATCGCGCGGAAATAATGGATTTGCGCAGAGCTCGTAATGCAGCGGGGCTGCAGGAGCTTCAAGACAGTCTGATTCAAGAAACGGAGGCCTCGTTGAAAGGAAAACTGTTCAAGTTTACTCCGGAACAGAAGTCGGTATATACAACTGTCGGCGGTACTCCGTTCTTGGATGGCGGATACAGTGTCTTTGGCGAGGTTGTTTCTGGAATGGATGTGGTCGACAAGATTCAATGCGTCGAGACCGTGCGCAACGACAGACCCAAGGAAGATGTCAGAATCCTGAAAGCTTCGGTGATTGAATGACAAAGACGTCGCGCTATCGGTTGGGCAATGGGCTGCAGGTTGTGCACAGCAGAAACTGTGCGACAGGAATGGTTGCGGTCAATTTGCTGTATCGTGTCGGGGCTAAAAACGAGTCGCCAGAATATACTGGGCTTGCGCATTTGTGCGAGCATCTGATGTTTGGAGGCACTGCGGCTGTCCCTAAATTCGATTCTGTGATGGTGGAGGCCGGCGGTGACAACAATGCATGGACAAACAGCGACATCACCAACTATTATGACATCCTTCCTTTTGAAAACGTGGAAACGGCGTTTTGGGTAGAAGCCGACCGGATGCAGAATCTGTTGCTGTCTGACAAGTCAGTGGAAGTGCAGCGCAGCGTCGTGCAGGAGGAATTCAAGCAGCGCAGTCTGAATGCTCCGTATGGCGACGTCGGACACATTCTCCGCGAAATGGTCTATAAGGTGCATCCATATAAATGGCCGGTGATAGGGAAAGCATTGTCTGACATTGAAAATGTGCCGGTCGAGGCGATAAAGGCTTTCTATCGACGCTATTACAATCCGGGAAATGCCATATTGTCGGTAGTGGGCAATCTGGACTCTGAAGATGTGTTTGCGTTGGCTGAAAAATGGTTCGCTGGCATCCCGTGTGCGGAAATGCCGGAGCGTACACTCCCTTGCGAGCCGACTCAATTGTCGGCGAGGGTGAAGGAGGTTGAGCGCGACGTTCCGCATAATATGATAGTGAAGGCATACCGGATGTGTGGACGCCTTGACAATGACTATCCTGTCTGCGATTTGTTGAGCGACGTGCTGTCAAACGGCAGGTCGTCGAGACTGTTCCGCAACGTCTATGCGAAAGGCAATCTGGTCGCATCGATAGATGCGTCGATAACTGGCGATGAGGATCCTGGAATGCTGATTGTCAAGGCGCAGCTGCTCCCTGGCGTTTCCTTCGACAGGATTGAGGCAGCGATTGCAGATGAACTTCGCAAGGTGGCTGATGGCGATGTGAGTCAGTATGAGTTGGACAAAGTGGTCAACAAATATGAGTCTAATGCGCTGTTCAGTAATCTTAACAACGATGAGCTGGCTTCAAATCTGGCTTATTTCGAGATGCTTGGCAATGCGGAGATGATAAATGAGGAGGTGGAGAGATACAGGGCTACGACCCTTGGGCGAATGGCAGACGTGGCATCGGCTTTGTTTGCGGAGTCGAATTGCTCCACTCTGTATTATAAGGCGAGAAATAGTTGATAAAAAATGAGAGTATACGTTATCCTGTTTCTCGGAGAAATTATTACTTTTGTAACGAAAAAATAAAGAAAGAAAACAATGGCAACTTGGTTTGAATGCAAAGTGAAATATGAGAAGTTGACAGAAAATGGTCAACAAAAAGCGGTAACTGAACCATATTTGGTTGATGCCTTGTCGTTTACTGAGGCTGAGGCTCGAATTATAGAAGAGATGACACCGTTTGTGACAGGCGGTGAGCTGAAGGTGACGGCTGTAAAGCGCACCAATATCGCAGAAATCTTCTGGGACGAGGAGGGCGATAAGTGGTATAAGGTTAAGGTGAACTTCGTGACCATTGATGAGAAAACTGCAGTGGAGAAGAAAACTGCCAATTTCATGATGGTACAGGCTGCGGATTTCAAGAAAGCCTACGACAACTTTATGGAAGGAATGAAGGGTACGATGTCCGACTTTGAGGTGGCCTCTATCAATGAGACAATGATAATGGATGTCTATAAAGAGGATTTAGGCGGAAACGAGGGCGCACAGGCATAATAAATAATTATGATTGATGTCGCAGAAAATATAAAACAAATGAAAAAGGAACTGCCACAGAGTGTGACTTTGGTGGCAGTTTCTAAATTCCACCCTACGGAGGCCCTGATGGCGGCTTATGATGCCGGACAGAGGGTCTTTGGAGAGAGCAGGGCTCAGGAGCTTGTGCAGAAAGCGGCGACGATGCCGTCTGATGTGCAATGGCATTTCATCGGGCATCTGCAGACCAACAAAGTCAAGACTGTGGTCCCGATTGTGACTTTGATACATAGCGTTGACAGTGGCAAACTGCTGACGGCAATCAATGCCGAGGCGGAAAAAATTGGCAAGATTGTGGACGTGTTGCTTGAGCTTCACGTAGCGCAGGAGGAAACAAAATATGGCTTTGACATGAGCGATTTGGTATGCCTGGAGAAAACGGGTATGCTTGATAATTGCCGGAATGTGAGGGTCAGAGGTGTTATGGGAATGGCTACGAATACCGACAATGAGACAGAGATACGAAAGGAGTTTCAGCGAATTGTCGGGGTGTTCAGAGAAATGAAGTCTGGCATAATGGCGAAAAATCCCGCGTTCGACATCGTGAGCATGGGAATGAGCGATGATTATCGGATAGCCGTTGAGGAAGGCTCTACCATGATTCGCGTAGGAAGCCATATTTTCGGACCTCGTCAATACTGATTGTGAAATTAAACAATAACTACTTTAAAATCTAAAAATTATGACTCAAGAAAAGAAAAATTACACATTGCCTATCGTGGTGATGTTCTTCTTGTTCGCGATGATTTCATTCGTGACTGGATTCCAAAATCCGTTTGGAATAATCCTTAAAGAGCAGTTTGACCTGACTAACTTCGAATCGCAGTTGGGTAATGCCGCCAACTTTATCGCTTATGCGTTCATGGGTATTCCGGCTGGCCTTATCCTTCAAAAAAAAGGTTATAAATTCTCAGCCATTGCAGCCGTCCTTGTCGGTTTGGTGGGCGTTGCGCTGATGTTCTTGTCGAGCACGCTTGATTCAGGTGTGTTTGCGGTTTATTTGACTGGCGCGTTTGTGGCTGGTTTCTCTATGTGTATGCTCAACACTGTTGTAAACCCGATGCTCAACACGCTTGGAGGCGGAGGCAATAAGGGCAACCAGTTGCTGCAATTCGGTGGCTCTGCCAACTCTTTGGCTGCGACAATCTGCCCGGTGCTTGTCGGCTATCTTATGGGCGACACTCTGAAGGGCCTCACGCTGAGTGCTGCACGTCCGGCATTGTTTATTGCAATGGGTATTTTTGCATTCGCATTGATTGTGCTTTTCTTCTCTAAATTGCCGGAACCTATTCTTGAAGAGGCAAAGCAAGGCGAGATTAAGCATGAGGAGAAGGCTACTATTGGCGGCGCGTTGAAATATCGTCATTTCGCTCTCGGTATCGTTGCAATCTTCTTGTATGTAGGTATCGAGGTGGGCATTCCCAACATGGCAAATCTTTATATGACCACACAGACCAAGGAAGAGGCTGCCGCTACTGTTGACGAATACAACAAGCAGCAGAATGACCCTGTCTATTTGGCTGAGCTTCAAGCAGCCGACAAGGCAAATGCGGATGCGCTTGTAGCTTATCAGCAGGATAAGTCGAAATTCTCGGAAGAGGAAGCAAAGGCTATGATTGGATATGAAAACAAAGTAATCGGTGAGAAACAATATGAATCGGCTTATGAAATTTATAACGACGTCAAAAAACCGGGTAAAGGAATGAACCCTTCTGCTGCCGGTTCGCTGGTGGGTATGTATTGGTTGTTGATGCTTGTCGGACGTCTTGTGGGCGGATCGTTTGGCTCTAAATTCTCAAGCCGTGCGCAACTCTCAACAGTTGCCACTGTGGCAATCGCTTTCTTGCTCTGCGGATTGTGTATGCCTGATTCGACAATCAGCATTCCTGGATTCCAGAACATGTCGTTTACAATGATCGAGGCGCCTACATGCGTGCTGTTCTTCGTGCTTTGCGGTCTTTGCACGTCAGTTATGTGGGGCGGCATTTTCAACCTCGCAGTTGAAGGCCTTGGCAAATACACTGCAGTTGCCTCAGGATTGTTTATGGTGATGGTGTGCGGCGGTGGCATACTTCCGCTGATTCAAGGCGGTGTTGCCGACGTGGCTGGATATTTGTCAAGCTATTGGGTACTCATCGCAGCCGTTGCTTATTTGTTGTTCTATGCAATGGTTGGAAGCCGTGTGAAAAAGGCTTAAGACATAACGATATTTTGAATCAAGGTGCCGGCAAATCGAATTTGCCGGCACCTTTTCGTTGTGCGCCGATTGTGTTGCCATGCTGTTTGGCAAAAAATGTGTGTCAATGTAAAAAAAGGTGTTGTTAAAAGGACGGAATATTTCGAACCTTGAGTCATGAAGCGATGGTAATTCAAGAAGAACAAGATGCGATATATGGGTATACCGTTTCGTATCACAATATCAATGAACCTTTACGATGGCTGACATATTACGGGAGCCAGACAAGTGCGCAATTAGGTCTGCAACGGATTCCACTCATCGAAGGCATTATCAATAAATCGTCATATAACTTTGATATGTGGTTGCAAAGAGGAGATAAGCTGGTAGCGTTGAAAAAATTCGGCTTAGCTAATTTCAGCACCGCTACAGATGCAGAAATAAAAGCATTGATTGGAGCAACAGGTACAGAAGGTGCATTTTGGTCAATGGAAGTTGCTAAAGGTACGGGGTTTAGTGGTGATGTAATATTTAATATTTACGCGCCAAGAGGAACAAAAATGATGTATTGTGAGCCATTCTCAGGTTTTGGCAATGGCCGGGGCGTAATTGGGATGGAATTATCAAACAGCAAACTTTTGGATCAGAGAGTGAAATGCTACTACGACGAGGGACAACGTTCAAGATTACAAAGGTTGAAAAATCAAATGGGACGTGGTATATCGATTTAGACATTGTAGCACAGAATCCATTGCCATACCCATATGTCGGAGGGTATCCATATAAATAATTATTTATACAAATTGATTGTAGATTTTGCGTATTCATGCACATAAAATGTCTTGAATGCCTCAGCTCCATCAATTAATGACAAATCAGCATGATGACAGAATTGATTAAACAACAACGCTTTCAATGTTATTGGGGTGTCGTCCATTTGCTCGAATGAAATAAGTCCTGCATCAATATATTCATTGATCATTATATGCAAAGGTTCAGAGTCACGATTGCTACTATATGCGACTTCTGAGAACTCAACCCACTTCTTTTCCCAAAACCAAAAAAAAGACTCATTGTCGCTAAATGTATTTTCTGCACTTCCGGTGTAGTAGCGGCAGTGTTTAATGCAATCGTTTCTATCCATACTGCAATTATATTGTTATTACTTAATCTCAGAGCAAGCGACAAGGCGATGGTGTACACCTTACTTGCTACAAAGATAGGCAAATATTTCTATTCGCCTATCTTGTAGTTAAACTTACTTCTTGTGCAAACCTATCGTGGACAAAATCGCAGGTGATGTGGATGGCAGTTGCCGCATGGCACGGAGATGGTTTGCAGACGCATGTGAGGATGCCAAGCAACCGGACTCTTTTTTGTTGTATGCCACTCCCTGTCCAAAGCCTAATTTGTGGGTGTGGATATTTGGATATTGGAGGCGGAATAACTATATTTGCATCGTGTTAAGGCGCAAGATAAAGGCATCGCCTATATGTTTTTGGGGGCTTTTTGTGTGAAAATGTTGCAAGGCAAAGCCTTGTGATAGTTTTTAGCTTGTTTAATTGGCACGAAAACAAAGAGTGGAAAAATATATTAATTCGCATAAAAATCATAGAATAATATCCATATCAAAAATATTCAGTGGCAATGGATGCAAAAACAATGAGAAAGGTTGCGGACAATATCCGCATATTGGAGGCCGCAATGGTGGAGAAGGCAAAGTCTGGACACCCTGGAGGCTCGATGAGTGGCACAGACTATGTGAATACTCTGTATTCCAAATACATCGTCTACGACCCAGATGATGCGAAATGGTTTGCCCGTGACCGGTTTTTCTTGGATCCCGGACACATGTCGCCGATGCTTTATGGCGTTTTGGCTATGTGTGGTAAATTCTCGATAGAGGATTTGAAGAATCTGCGTCAGTGGGGCAGTGTTACGCCCGGACACCCTGAAGTGGATGTTTGCAGAGGCATCGAGAACGGTTCTGGTCCGCTCGGACAGGGACATGCAATGGCGGTTGGCGCAGCCATCGCCGAGCGTTTTATAGCAGCCCGTTTCGGCGAGGTCGTTTCGCATAAAACTTATGCTTTTATCTCTGACGGCGGTGTCCAGGAGGAGATTTCGCAAGGAGCAGGACGCTTGGCTGGATATCTTGGATTGAGCAACCTGATAATGTTCTATGACAGCAACAAGGTGCAGCTGGCGACAATGGTGGATGATGTTACATCGGAAGACACCGCTGCAAAATATCGTGCATGGAATTGGAACGTAATTGAGATTGACGGCAACGACTCTGACGAAATCTGCAAGGCTCTGGATCAGGCTTTGAAGGAGGACGAGCGTCCTACGCTGATTATTGGCAACACGGTGATGGGCAAAGGATGTGTCGATGCCGATGGCAACAGCTTTGAGTTCAAGTGCAGCACGCATGGCAATCCTTTGAGCAAATCAGGCGCAAGCTATGAGATGACAGTCAAGAATCTGGGCGGAAATCCGGAAGACCCATGGGCTGTCTTTGAAGAGACTAAGGCGCTTTATGCCGCCAGAAAAGAGGAGCTGAAGGCAATCGTTGCCGAACGCCGTGCGAAATTTGACGCTTGGGCTAAGGAAAACCCGGAGGATGCGGCGGAACTGCAGTCGTGGATTGACGGCAAACTCCCGGAAATCGACTATAAGGCAATCGCTCATAAACCTAACATTGCTACGCGTGCGTCGTCGGCAGATGTGTTGACTGTTTTGGGTGAGAAAGTAAAGAATATGATTGTGTCATCAGCCGATTTGTCAAACAGCGACAAGACTGAAGCGTTTCTCAAAAAAGCGGGCAGCGTGATTGCTCCCGACAATTATGGCGGAAAATTCCTTCAGTCGGGTGTGGCTGAATTGACAATGGCTACGGTGATGAACGGCATCGCTCTTCATGGTGGCTTGCTCTGCGCTTGCGGCACATTCTTTGTGTTCTCTGACTATATGAAGCCGGTAATCAGAATGACAGCGCTGATGCAATTGCCGGTGAAATACGTGTGGACTCATGATTCTTTCCGTGTGGGAGAGGATGGACCGACACACCAGCCTGTGGAACAAGAGGCTCAGATACGTTTGATGGAGGAATTGAAGAATCATTCAGGCAAGAACAGTATGCTTGTGCTTCGCCCTGCCGACAGCGCGGAAACGACTGTGGCATGGAAGATGGCGATGGAAAATGTGGATTCGCCTACGGGTTTGATTCTCACTCGTCAGGATGTGGAGGACTTGCCAAGTGCCGGCGGCGACCGTTATGCAGACGCTTTGCAGATGCTGAAAGGCGGATATGCGGTTGTCAACTGTGAAAAGCCTGATGTGGTGCTTGTGGGTAACGGCTCTGACGTTATGCTGCTTGTAAAGGCTGCTGAGCAATTGAAGGAAGAAGGCGTGAATGCGAGAGTAGTTTCGGTGCCTTCGATTGGATTGTTTATGTCGCAGGAGGATGGTTATCGGAAAGCATTGATACCTGACGATGTGCCTACTTATGGCAAGACTTCGGGAATCCCGTCTACACTGCTCCGCGTGGTTGGCTCGAAGGGCAAAATCTCGGGATTGGATCATTTCGGATACTCTGCGCCATACAAATTGCTCGAAGAGAAGTTTGGCTTTACGGTTGATGCTGTATTGGCGGAAATCCGTGATTTATTGAAATAATTAAATTAAAAAGAAAATGATGAGTTGGCATTTGATTACCATATATATGGTTGTCGAATGCCAATTTGTCAATTGTAATGAATAACAATCAACGTATTATTATGAAATCATTTGTTAAGATGTTCGTGGTGTTGGCGGTGCTGTTGCTTACCGCCAATGTCAGAGCGCAGATGCCGCAGCAGTTGTCTGACCCTGCGGTTAGAGTCGGAAAATTGCCGAATGGATTGACGTACTATATACGCCATAATGAATATCCAAAAGGACAGGCTGACTTCCATATCGCCCAGAAGGTGGGTGCGGTGCAGGAAAACGAGGACCAAAATGGTTTGGCTCACTTCCTTGAGCACATGTGTTTCAATGGCACGAAAAACTTCCCGGACAAGTTGATTCTGACGTGGCTGGAGTCGAAGGGCGTTAAGTTTGGCATGAACTTGAACGCACACACCGGCACTGATGAGACGGTGTATGATATAATGAACGTGCCTGTTCAAAAGAAGGAGGTTGTCGACTCTTGTCTGCTCATCCTCCACGATTGGGCTGACGCGTTGACGCTTGCCGACGAGGAGATTGAGAAGGAGCGTGGCGTCATCCATGAGGAGTGGCGTATGGGCAACGGTGCGGTTTCGAGAATCCTCAATCGCCATGCCGCAGAACTCTATCCAGGCACAAAATATGCTACCCACGACGTGATTGGCAGCATGGACATTATCGACAATTTCAAGCCACAGGTGCTCCGCGACTATTACGAGAAATGGTATCGTCCGGATTTGCAGGGCATTATCGTTGTCGGCGATGTCGATGTCGACGCTGTCGAGGCAAAAATCAAGGAGTTGTTCTCGCCTATAAAAATGCCTGAGAATCCAGCAAAATTTGAGTATCAGGTGCTTGGCGACAACGAGGAGCCTATCGTTATTTCCGATAAGGACAAAGAGATGCCTGCCAACGTGTTGTTTGTGGCGCAGAAGTATGATTTCTTGCCGAGAGAATTCCGCAATACGGATATCGGAATCTTGATGGAATATATAGATTTCATCATCAATCAGGTTCTTAACGAGCGACTCACGGCTATACAGCTGTCGCCTGACGCTCCGTTTAGCGCTTGTGATGCAGCAATGAGCAATTTCTTGTATGCCAACACTAAAGGGGCATTGCTGTTTCAGGCAGTGGTAGGCGACAAAGGTTCGGAAGCCGCTTTGCGTGCGGTGCTGACAGAATTGAAGCGTATGCAGAAATTCGGCTTTACGGCAGGCGAGTATGAGCGTGCCCGTAATGAGTATGTCAGCGCGTTGGAGAAACAATACAACAATTTCAAGACGTCTAAAAATGACTATTTCACCCAGATTTATATCAATAATTTCATCGAGTCAAATCCGATAACTGCGGTCGACTATGAATACAACACGATGAAGGACCAGTTTGCGATGCTGCCGGTTGACCAAATCAACGCATATATAAAAGAGCAGTTTGTCCCGGGTAAGAATTTGGTTGTGATGTCGCTTTGTCCGGACAAGGAGGGCGTGGCCGTTCCTACTGTGGAACAATTGAAACAGGTGATTGCCGAGGTCGACAGCGCGGAGGTGGAAGCCTATGCCGACAATCAGGTTACAGAGCCGTTGATGGAAAAGACTCCGAAGGCTGGAAAGATAAAAAAAGAGACAAAAAATGATGCTCTGGGCTATACTCAGCTTACGCTTTCCAATGGAGCGAAGGTGGTTCTGAAGAAAACAACGTTCAAGGAAGACGAAATCCGCTTGTATGCAGTGAGCAAGGGTGGAGCGTCGGTCTATGATGCAAATGACTATTCAAACGCTGTGTTCAGTTGCGATATGATTGGCAGCACGGGTCTTGGAAAGTTCAGCTACACAGATTTGCAGAAAATTCTTTCAGGCAAACAAGCAAGTGTGTCGATGGATGTCAGCGCATACGATGAGTCGGTCAGCGGACGCTCGAGTGTAAAGGATTTGGAAACTATGATGCAGCTGATGTATCTCAGTTTCACACAGCCGCGTGAAGACAAGGCTGCTTTCGAGAACATCAAGAAAATGATGATTTCGCAGGTTGAGAACGCATCCCACAGCCCTCAATATGTGTTCCAGGATTCATTGGTTACAAACCTGTACGGACACCATCCGAAGGCAGTTATCCAAAGCAAGGAGGCATTTGAGAAGGTTGATTACGACCGTGCAATTCAAATCTATAAGGAGCGTTTTGCCAATGCCGCAGACTTTACATTCTTCATTGTCGGAAACTTCGATGAGAATCAAATCCGTCAGTATGTAAAACAATACATCGCATCGTTGCCAGCCAATAAGAATTTCGAGAAGGCAGTGAACGATGGCAGAGAAATCGTAGCGGGAAATGTGCGCAAGCAATTTGTGAACAACAACGAAGGCAAACTTGCCATGCTTGCAATGGTTTGGAATATGGATATGCCGTTGACAATGAAGAATAAATTGATTGTCAGCATTACAGGTCAGTTGATGTCAAACGAATTGCTCAACAGCGTCAGAGAAGACGAGGGCGCGGCATACAGCCCATATTCTGTTGGCTACATCGACAGAACATACAAAGACAATGCAACAATCCAGACGTCATTTGGCTTGAATCCTGACAAGTACAAGACCAGTGAGACTGCGACAATCAAAAGTCTTGAGAAGTTGTCTAAAGACATCCCTGTGGCGGAGTTGAAGAAAATGCAGGAATATATGCTTAAAAGCTATGATGAGAACATTGTCGAAAACGGATATTGGCTCGGAGTTCTTGAGTCGTATGTCGTTGACGGCGAGGATATGTATACAGGATATAAGAAAGCGGTAGAGGAGTTGACTGTTGGCGACATTGAGAATTTCGTCGACAAATTGATCAAATCCGAAAACAGATTTGAGATACTGATGCTCCCGGAATAAGATAACCGGCTATAAAAAACAAAGACTGCGGCATTTTTTGTCGCAGTCTTTGTTTTTTTACTATCTTTGCGTCTATAATACACAAATATAAAAGGGCTCAATTTCAGACCTATTAAAGAATATTAAATTAGAATTTATGGAGCATTCGATACAGACTGTCAAAGACCGCTTCAATTCAGGTGAGCCACTTGAATATGTGTTCTTCTGGGGACACCATACGAAGTTGGGAAAGATGACCAAGGCTTGTTTCAGCCAATGGTTTCCTGCCGATTTTGTGGTGGACGATGTGGCATACAACTGCACCGAACAGTATATGATGGCGGAGAAAGCACGTGTGTTTGGAGATGATGACATACGGCAGAAGATGCTTGCCTGCAACGACCCGAAAGAGATAAAAGCTTTGGGCCGACAGGTGAAGAATTTTGACGCGGAGACTTGGAGACGTGTTTCACCGGACATTGTTGTAAAGGGCAATCTTCATAAATTCAGACAAAATCCGGAGCTTTGCCAGTTCCTTCTTGACACAGGCGAAAAGATTCTTGTAGAAGCAAGTCCCTACGATACAATCTGGGGCATTGGAATGCAAGAGTCTGAATCGGGCGTTGACAATCCTGAAAATTGGAAAGGCACAAACTTTTTGGGCTTCGCCTTGATGGAGGTGCGCGGCATTTTGAGCGGGCATTCCATTTAGAGACAACATGCATCGATAAATAAGAAATCTGCAAGTTCCTTCTCAAAGAGATAAAGAAACTTGCAGATTCGAATAAAAGAGTTGTGCTTTATGTAGCGTAAGGGTTAATTAACGTCGGTGTATTTGTTGTCTGACTCTTTCAACGCCGACAGGAAATAACCTTGCGATTTAATCAAGTTGCGAGCTTGCAGCACCATGGTCTTAGTCTCGTTGAGGATGTTGAGATATAAGACGCTGGCCTTTGTACTCATCTTTTCCTCCTTCAACCGGCGTACTTGATTCTTGATGGCTCCGGCAATTACCGTAAACAGATCATCGCGCATGTGCAGCACCTCGTCAAGGTCGGAGAAGTCTTTGTCGCGGAGCATCGTGCTGATTTTGTTGAATATTGCGTCAACGCCGTCATTCACCTCCTTAAGGTCCATAATCTGCTCTTTGGTGAAGCCTTTATGGTGGTTGTCGATATGCTCGTATGCCGGACGCGTGCAGTGGAGGAGCGCCTTCGACACCTCGGTCAGGTAGTCGACCACCTGGATGTAGAAATGGCTTGTCTCCACATTTTGATCCTGCAGTTTCTTCAGTGTTGCCATCACATGATGTTTGCGCTGGTTGGCTTGCTGGTAGATTTGCTCGGACTCAACCATTGTTTCCTTCAGCAAGTGTCTGTTCTCTGTGAACAAGGCTACAAGCATATGGTTGTAGATGCCCGACACGCGTTCCATCGTTACACATACCTCATGCGTGCAGGAGTAAAGCACGTCTTCATTCTGAGTCTTTTCAGAAATCAGTTCAGCAGAAGGCTGCTCTTCTTTTTTATGTTTGCCGAAGATAAGATTTCGGCAAAGAATGTATCCGCAGAGCAACGCCAGAGCGGCGAGGGCAATCCATCCGCCCCACATCAGAAGTAGTCCGCAGAGGAAAGAAAGAGTGATGCCGGCGATGGCGGTTACAAACCATCCAGTCACCACGACCATTACGCCGGTGATGCGATACACTGCGCTGTCGCGGCCCCAAGCCCTGTCGGCGAGTGACGAACCCATCGATACCATAAAGATGACATATGTGGTTGACAGCGGCAGTTTCAGCGATGTGCCAAGGCATATAAGGCTGGCGGCAGCCGAAAGGTTGACAACGGCGCGTACAAGGTCGTACGACACTGTTTTGTCTCCGTTCTCGTCAGGGTCGAATCTGCTGTTGAGCTTGTCTTGGATTTTTTGTGGCATCACAGCCTTGTAGCCTTTGTTGAGGTTTATTGCAAGGCTTACGAGTGCGCGTGAAATCATTGTTGATCCGAAGCGCTCCTCCTCGTCGTTCTGCGACGATAGGTTGAGTTGTGTTTCAGCCACCTTCATGGCATCTTTCGAGAAGAAGAGCGTGATGACCATCACAGCGCCGCTTATTACCAAGAACCAGATGTTTACGTGTGCTGGTTCTGCGAGCTTGCCCATCAGCATCGAAGGATCGCCAGAGTTGCTCGCAATGGCGTAGCTGTCGAGACCGGCGATAGGCACACCGATGAAGTTTACAAGGTCGTTGCCGGCAAAGGCGAGGGCAAGAGCAAATGTCCCGGCAAGAATGGTGATTTTCAAAATGTTTACCTTCATCTGCTGCAAAATCAGCAATATGACAGATGAGATAATCCAAATTGCACCGAGCGACAATACGATGTGGTCATTGATGAGGTGGTTGAAGTCGTCGCTGATAAGCCCAGAGCTTTTCATTCCCTTGAAAATAGCGAAATAGACGATTCCAACGATTGCGAGTCCGCACCAGATTGCGCCATAGCGTCGCAGCGATTTGGCATATTTGAATGAGAAAATCACTCGCGACACGTACATCAAAATCGCTCCCACGGTGAATGCAATGACCACCGACAGCAGGATTCCGGAGATCATCACCATAGCTTTTTCTGTGTTGATGTAGTTGCCCAAGTCGGCAAACGACAGCGACGGGTCGTTCCAAATGGTGAACATTGCCACGGCAATTGATGCTCCGAGAAGCTCGAAGATGAGCGACACTGTTGTTGACGTTGGCAGACCGAGCGCGTTGAACGTGTTGAGCAGCACTACGTCTGCCAGCATCACGGCAACGAAAAGAATCATAACGTTCTCAAAAGTGAACATCTCGGGGTGAAACACACCGTTGCGCGCCACTTCCATCATGCCGTTTGACGTGAGCACTCCAAGCAGGATGCCGGCGGCAGCCACCGTTAGGATAATCCAGCGTTTAGCCACTTTGGAACCTAACGCCGAGTTCAGAAAGTTGATTGCGTCGTTTGACACTCCGACAATCAAATCGATAATTGCAAGCACTGCGAGAATGATTACAATTACAGTGAATAAAGGACTCATAATAATGCTGTTTTATTGTATTCTATTTTTTGTATTTTCTTCAATGTGAATAAGAATTCAAGACCGGCGTATTTGTGATTGCGCGCGGTGATTTCTCCACCATGGAACATCACGGCGTTGCGCACAATAGACAACCCAAGTCCGGTTCCGCCCGACTTGCGTGAACGACCGGTGTCGATGCGGTAGAAGCGCTCGAATATCTTGTCGAGATGTTTGGCCTCGACACCTGAGCCATTGTCGTAGAAGTCGAATTTGTAGTAGCCAGAATTTTCCTCGATTGCAGAAATATAGATGTCGCGACCGCCTGAATAGGCGATTGCATTGTTTATCAAATTGCGGAAGATTGCGTCGATGAGCTGACGGTTGCCTTCGACGGCAACGTTGTCGGCAACATCTACATGGATACGCATCCGGTTCTCCGGTTTATACTGGGCCACCTCTTCGCATATCCCATCGATAACGTCCTTGACGTTGACGGGGCATATCGGCAAAGTTGCCTTTGCGTCGGTGATGCGGGTGATCAGAGTGACGTCCTCAAGCAGATTCGACAGTCGCATAGCGCTTTGGTAGCCTGATTCCATCAAATGCCGTTCGGTTTCTTTTGGGAGCTCGTTGTCGAGCAACGTCTCGAAGCAGCCGCGAATGCTCTGTACTGGGGTCTTCAATTCGTGGTTTATGTTGCTTGTGAGCTGATGCTTGATGCGCATTTTCTCTTTTTCCTCAAACAGTGCTTCCTGCATGCTGCGGTCGCGTTCGGCAGTGCGGTCCTGCAGTTCCTTGTAGATTGCGAATATTGAGCGGGCTGCGTCGCCAAGTTCGTCATCCGACAGCTCGTCGGTGTTGAAATCTTCTATTTTCCCGTTGCGCGCGCGGTTTGCAATGTCGTGCAGTGCTTTCACGCCGAGGCTTATGCGGCTGATTGCGAAATAAAGTATGATGTTCACAATCAATGTCGCACCCAGCACAATCCAAATGTAAGCCATATCACTGCTCAACACTGCCGACAACTCAACGTTGTAGGGCAGGGCGGTGCGCACTATTACATTTCCCCGCGCAGAGGCGGAATAGAAAAATTCGTGGTCTTTCACTTGAGAGAGACGGCGTATCGTATAGCCATGTCCGTGCTCGATTGCATTTTTTATTTCCGGACGGTTGCGATGGTTGGCAATCTTTGAGCTGTTGTGGCTTTCAAACAACACATTCCCTTTGGTGTCGAGCAAAGTGACGCGGATATTTTTATTAGGTATCAGCCGATTCACAGCGTCGTTTGTCAGCTGTCCGGTTTCTGCATATTCGTTGAGTAGGATGTTGTTGTACACTTGTAGTCGTGTGTCGAGCAGTTCTACTTTGTATTCCCGCTCTCTGGAATATTGAATCGAGACAAACACGAAAACCAATATCCAGAAAAACACGTTGACTACGCTGAATAGTTTTGCCTTGTAACTAAATCTTTTCTTTGAAGCCATAGCCGTATCCTTGTTTGGTTATAATATGTTGTTCATATTCTCCGAGTTTCTTGCGCAGTCGGTTGATGTTGACATCGATTGTGCGGTCGACCACATAGACGTTCTTCTCCCAGATTTTGTCGAGAATCTCGTCGCGTGAGAAAATTTTGTCGGGGTTTGAAAGGAAGAGAAACAGCATGTCGAATTCCTTTTTTGTGAGAGCAATCTCGCTGCCGTCGATTGTGCAAGTTTTAGAGATGCTGTCGAGAGACAGTGTCTTGTAGATTGCAATGGAGGGCTGCTCCGGCTTTACTCGTCGCAACAGGCTCTTGACGCGTACCACAAACTCGCGCATCGAGAACGGCTTTTTGATGTAGTCGTCGGCTCCGCGCGTGAATCCGTCGATTAGCGGAGCCTCGTCGCCGAGGGCTGTGCACACGATAATCGGCACGTTGGCGACGTCGGGCATTGCTCTTACTTTGCTTACCAGTTCGAGGCCGCTGATTTCACCCATCATGATGTCAAACACCATCAGGGCATAGTCGGCAAGATGCTTTTGCAGTGCCTCCTCTGCAGAGTTGGCAATATCGACGCTGAACCCCGCCAGTTCCAAATTGATTTTCATCAATTCGCATATCGGCATCTCGTCGTCGACAACCAGAATCTTTACAGGAGTTTCCATAATATTCTAAAAGTTTATCATTAATTCCGCTACAAATTTGTCGTGGTCTGACACGCCTATCTCCACATTGTCGCCATAGAAGTATTTTTCATAATTCAGACGTAGCTCGGCGCTCGCTTTCTTGTAGTATCCCAATGTGACACCGACAGTGGCACGCTTGCGGGCGGCGTTGGTGATTTCAATCTCTCCGTTTTCATCGGTATATCCGCTGCTGTCGTCGGTCATCATGTCGAAACGGCCGAGAAATCGAACCTGTTGCATGTATTTGTTGTCGACGGGCAGGGCATACATTGCCATGGTGTTGAGGGCGTGTACTGGCTCGGCGTCGCTTTCGCAGAAATATTTGTACATGTATTCAGCCTCGACAGTGAAATTCTGGTACTTATAGCTGAGACATGCGTCATACATATTTGTTCTTATGTCTTGCGGCTTGGTGGTCATTGCGCTTACGTTTGCCTCAAAGTCGGACTTTTTGAACTTGAGATGTCCTACATATAGATAATTATTGTGTAGCCAGACATCGTCGGAGGCGGAACTGTTTCTTCCGTTATAGACACCGAATTCGGCTGTCAGAGGCACTTGCTTTGGCGCATAAGTGGCTTTCGCGCCGATGTCGAAAACGTTGCCTATCTGCTTTCCGACAAACGACCTGTTGGCAAACCAACGTATGTGTGGAGCACGTGCTGCGTCGACGGAAATAGGCACTCGGAACTGACCGCCGGTAAACTGGAATTGGTTGTCGAAGAAGTGTAGCCGTGCGAAAAGGTCGTGTGTGCGGATTTTGCCTTTGTCGCTCAAGTTTATTTGTAGTTTGTAGTCAACAAATTCTGTCAGCCATCCGCTGGCGCCTATTCTGGCGTCGCGCACCTGAAAACGGGAGTTCTTGACATCTGTCTGATACTCGAATTTTGTGCGCAGCGTTCCTCCGATTGTAGGAATCCATGATTTCTTATTGTCTTGTGCATGTGTGTGTCCGACAACCGAAACGCCGGCAATAAGTAATAATATCTTTATTGCTGATTTCATGCTGCAAAATTAGTGCAGAGACACGAAATTGCAATAACAAAACTGTAACAAATTAGAAGGTGAAGTGCAGCGCGATGCGCCATCCGCTTTTGTCAACACCAGGGGTGTCGCGATACGTGAGTCGCCACACGTAGTCCACTCGCAGGATTGTGAGAATGTTGTCAAGACCTACGCTCATCTCCATATAAGGAGTCTTTTCCATCGGACGGCACAATGCGTTGATAGGGAAGCGGTAGATGTCGAGGCTCTTTTCGGGATTGTTTTTGTCCGACAGAGAGCCATAAAGACCTTTGAACGAAACCACCTCGCGCAGTTTCAGATATTTTATCAGCGGCACGCGGTTGAGCAATGCTCCGTTGATCCAATATGTGATATCCCACGAAAGGTATTGGTCGTTCATAAATTCCATCGCATTCATCAGCGCATACGATTCCGGTTGGATTGTGTATGACAGGTTGGCGTTGGGCAGCAGCAGGTCGGGATATGACACCTTGCTCCAAACCTTGCCTCCCTTGAGAATTATGTCGGTGTATCCAAAGGCCGAGAACCAGAAGCGTTTCTGCACGCTCAGTTCGGTTTTGTTTATTGTAAACTTGTTGCCCAGTACGCCTTTGGGACTATAGGTGTGTGACAGAATCAGAATCGGCATGTCGAGGTTGATGGGTATGCGCGTGAACCGGGCGTCGTAGAACTTCTCTCCGGGAGCATAACGTAGTGTCAGATTGACCGACGACTGCTGATATTTGTCGCTCCAATTCCCGTAGCCGTCGACAAACGGCATCCAGCGTGTGGCTTCTTGAATCTGGTGCTTGAGTCCTACGGTTACGGCAAGCCCGTTCTCGCTCTCGCGTTTGTATTCCAGTTCAGACGTGCGCAGGTATGTCACCTTGTCGTTGGTTTGACGTTTCCATGCCAGAAACACGTTGTCCATATTTGTGAACATATATTGCTGGCCAAGTTGGTTGATGTCGTATTTATGGTGGAGGCGCAGCGAGTGTATTGGAAACTCCTTTGCGTGGTATTTCTTCTCGTTGAATGAATATTCCACTTCTCCATCATATTTCCATTTCTTGTCGCGGAATCCATAGGCGGTATATCCTTTCATAAACCAATGCTTGCTTAGGTTGGCGGTAGTCATTCCTCCCACTTTCAGACGTGCGCCCTCCACGGTGTTGCCGCTGATGGTGGTGTTCATTGGCCCGAAATCAAATTTGCTCGTGTTTTTGTCGCCTGTAGGGATGTAGCCTGACACAAGGACGGATATGGTTTTCTCTGTCCAATAGAAAGCCGGCACTGACCGCAGCTGCGTCAGCAGCTTGTCTATGGCGTTTTCTTTTTCTTTTATAGGTGTCATTCGGTTCTCCTTCCAGTACTCGTCGGGCATCTGCCTTGCGTCGGTGGCTTCGATGAGTTTGGCCTCCTCGTTGAAGATGCCGTCGTTCTCTGGTTTGTCGAAGCTGAAATTCTCATAAAGTGTACGTCGACGGGCATAGAGTCCTTGCGATGACGGGATGATTGAGAATTCCACAGTCATGTCGTCTTTTGTCTTTATGCGGCAGCCGTCGGGGGCCTTGTCGAAGGTCTGCTCTATGCGCAGGTTGTTCACATAGTTGAGGTTGATGTCGCGTGGCACGTTCATCACAACTTTCTTTACAAACATTGTGCTGTCGCCGAGCGGCACGTAGATGCGGCCGAAGAATCCGAACGTGCGGTTGTTGAACGGTGCAAAACTGAGTTCGATACATTTGACGCCGTCGACTGGGATGGTGTCCGACAGATAGTATTTGTAGAAGCCTGAGCCTATTTTCGACAGCGGGCTGACAAAGCGGTTCTGCATAATGGCGATGTCGTTGTCGAAGATGTCGACTTCCTTGAACACGTCCTCCAGAAAACGCTGCACGCTTTCCTCGTCGAAAATCTCGTCGACACCGGCTCGCTTGATGCCTTTCACGAACTCTTTTTCGGCGTGGGGGCTGCGTCGGAAATATGCGGTGGAGAGTTTCTCCTTAACCGACACGTTGAGAATCGGTTTGCCCGACACTTCCGACGTGTCCATATATTCAAAAATGAATTTGAATTTTTTGAAAAGCCATTTGTCCTTGTTCTTCTCCGAAAAGTCGTTGAGGGCAAAGTTCATCTTCTCATATTTGTCGTAGCTGTAATAGTCGTGGTTGCGGGGGTCGTATTTTTCTTTCATGTCGCGCAGTTTCTCCATAAACTGAACGGCTGGGTTGTTTTTGCGGGAATAGTGTTCCTTGCCTGGTCGCACAACGAATTCCTTCAAAGCCACGCCGTCTGCCGACAGCTCGACGGTAAGATCGTTCACTTCGCCTTTGCTCACATAAATATCTTTTGGGGCATAGCCCATCATGGAGAAGTTGGCGCAGAGGAAATTCACCTTTGTCGTTATGTCAAACCGACCGTCGGCATCTGCCTGTGTGCCGGCGCTTGAGCCTTGCAGCAACACCATGGCAAACGGTATGGGCTCGCGTGTCAGCGAGTCGACCACCACGCCTTTGATTGTGGTGGGCTTCACTGGCGCTTGCGCATATGTTAGAGAGTGGGGCTGTGCCATTGTCAACATCACTGCCAGCAGGCACACAAGATGAAAAAATTTTGTCCCGTTTGTCATTTCTGAAATATATCTGTTTTTATTACTTTTGCAAAAGTAGGCACTTTCCCGTGTCCGTGGATAGAGTTTTGGACATAAAAACTCTCCTTTTTGACGTTAATTTGTTCTTATTTGTAATATTTCTTAATTATGGCACTTGAAATAGAACGTAAATTCCTTGTGGTGGACCAATCTTTTAAGGGGGCGGCAACGTCGGTCGTGGATATGCGGCAGGGCTATCTGTCGCGCGATGCTGATGCTGTGGTGCGTGTGCGCATTGCGGGTGACAGGGCTTTCCTGACGGTCAAGACCCGCAACCGAGGTTGCGTGCGCAATGAGTTTGAATATGAGGTGCCTGTCGCTGATGCTGACGCAATGCTCTCGGCATGCCGTGGATTGGTGATTGAAAAGACGCGATATGTAGTGCCGTTTGGGGGATTCTGTTGGGAAGTCGACGTGTTTCATGGTTCGCTCGATGGAGTGATTGTTGCTGAAATAGAAATTCCGAAGGCGGATACGCAGTTTCCTTTGCCTCCGTTTGTGGGAGAGGAAGTTACCGGAAAGTCGGAATATTACAATTCTAATATCCATTTGCTCGCTAAGTGATAAAATTGTTCTAAAAGTCGGAATGGGGGGGGGTAAATCATGCGGTGTGATTATTGCTGTTTCTCAATAGTTTAGGTGAAATGGATACAAATTAATATTGAAAACATATTAGTCGTTTTGTTTCTTATTTTTGCATTAATAGACTGTCTAAAATTACAATTTAATATGCTTGTTTTGGTTAAAATCCATTAAATGAATGGTTTATTGGTCGGAAAGGTTTCCCTTTTCTCGGCAATAATACTATCTTTGCAGTCCTTTTTGCCTTTTGGTGGAAAGGAAAAATATTTGTAAAAAGAAGATTGTAATTTAGATATTGGAAATACGATTTCGACATATTTTATTTGTTGTGATAATCTTGCTGTGTGGAACCCAAGCCGTATGTCAAGAGATCAGCGACTCGTTGAGAATACATTTTCAACAGAGCAAATCGTTGTTTAATGAATCAGTAGCAGGCAACTCCCAGTTTTATGGATCGTTGGCAGATTTGCTGGAAATGGCAAAACGCAAAGATGTAGAGATTGTGAGCATAACGGTCTATGGTGCGGCTTCGCCGGAGGGAGGCATAGGTTACAATAAAGGTTTATCGAAGCGGCGTGCCGACCGCATCGCTTCTTACATTGCTGAAGTCGGAGGCGGAAGAATTTCGCCGGAGGTGGTTGCTGTGGGACGCGACTGGAAAGGCTTGTTGGCCCTTGCCGTGGCTGATAGTGAATTGCCGTCGCGCGAAGCAACATTGGATTTGCTTTGTCGTCTTGCTATGCCAAATGACAAAGAGTCTGAAGGCAGGATGTTCGTCCAGTTGAAGGCTCTTGACGGTGGAAAGCCATATAGATATATGTACAATCGACTTTTCCCCGAGTTGAGAAAAGCGGGGGTGAAAGTGGTGGCTGTGTACCGCGTCGACGATTTGGTGTCCGACAGTAGGGCGTTGCTTGAAGCCGCATTTGTAGAGCCTGCGGAAATCCGCATTTCAACCGGAGTGGATGTAATGCCGGAGGCGCAAAAAAAGCCGTGGTATGCAGGGGTAAAGACCAATATGCTCTATGATGCATTGCTTGTGCCCAACGGCGGCTTGGAGATATATCTTGGCAAGAACTGGAGCATTGACGCATATTGGATGTATGCATGGTGGAAAAGCGACCGCGTGCATAATTATTGGCGCACTTATGGCGGTGATGTGGAATTGAGAAAGTGGTTGGGTTCGGCTGCCAAGAGGAAGCCTCTGACCGGTCACCACATTGGGGCGTATGCGCAGATTGTGACCTATGACTTTGAACTTGGCGGACGCGGATATCTTGCCGACCGTTGGAGTTATGCGGCTGGCGTGTCATACGGATATTCGCTTCCGGTGGCAAAGCGACTGAATATAGATTTTTCTATCGGGCTTGGCTATATGGGTGGAGAATATAAGGAATATTTGCCACAGGACGGCCATTACGTTTGGCAATCTACCAAACGCAGACATTGGATTGGCCCGACAAAAGCGGAGATTTCGCTTGTATGGCTGATTGGAAGAGGAAACACTAACAAGACCAAGTGACGGATATGAAGAGACTGATTGCTACATACGCGTTGTTGATGGTGTTGTCGATGATAGTTGTGTCGTGCGAGCATAAAGAGTTATGCTATAGCCATCCACATTCCGCCAAGGTGTCGGTGGAGTTTGAGTGGAGCCAAATGCCGGCGGCTTATTCTCCCGGCGGTATGCGGGTGATATTCTATCCTCGGAATGGAGGAGAGGAGATTGTTCGCGATTTCGTTGGGAAAAAAGGTGGCTGCGTAGAAATTCCTTCAGGGGTTTACGATGTGGTGTGCTTCAACAACGACACGCAGAGGGTGAAATACAACGGAGCCGACGGTTTTTCGTCGATAGCCGCAACGACAGGTGTCGCGCAGGTTGGCGACGTCAAGGCTTTCCGCACGCCCGACTATTTGTGTGGAGGACGCATGGTTGCTGTGGAAGTGGAAGTAAAGATTGGCTGCGAGCAGATAATAGTGCTTCCGGTGGCATCTATGGTGTGCCGCTACACATACACGGTACGCGGCGTGAAAAATCTGCAAAACTTTTCGGAGTGTGTGGCTGTCCAGCGGGCGATGTGCAGCGAGTATTCTGTTGGCGGCGACAATGAAATCCAAGAGTCGAAAGCAGACATCTGTTTTGCTATGGAGAGAAACAATGATGTGATTACAGGTTGGTGCTACACCTTTGGAGCGGCTGATAGCGATGTGTATAAAACAATACTATATATACGCACAGCCAGCGGTAAAATGGTGAAAGGTGAATATGACGTCACTCAACAAATAAATCGTCAAAAAGGTCATCTGAAAAATGTGGACATTATAATCGACACAGATTTGGATCTCGACAAACAGGGTGGCAGCTCCGGCAGTTTCGGATTTGATCCGAGTGTTGACGAGTGGGGAGATATAGAGTCAGACATAATATTATAGATTAATCATAAATCATTTAAAATTTTAGAAAAATGAAAATTGGAAAAATTTTAGCAGTAGCAGCGGTTGCAACAGTGTTTGCAAGTTGCTCGAATGAGGAGGAATTGGCTAATGTAGGTAAGTCGGAATCTAATGCAATCCGTTTTGCAGGAATATCAGGATTGTCTGATACTCGTACCACTCCGATTGGCACACATAACCTTACCTCAACCAACTTTGATGTAATGGCTTTCATGAGCAGCGACAATGCGTTGTTTATGGGAGGAAAGCACGAGGCAGGACATTCAGACCATGGCGTTAAGATTGTGTACAAGACATCGGCGTGGGATTATGACGACCCGGACAAGGTGGCATATTGGCCAACTTCTGGAGATGTTGATTTCTATGCTGTAAGTCCAGCTATCACGGATGATCTTGTTCATCAGGGTTTTGCCTATGACATGACATCGGCTGCAAAGACAATAAGTTATACAACTGTTGATGAGTATAACTCTCCGGGAACAAACCATGATGTTATGTATGCTGTGACCAAAGGCCGCAATAAAGAAAACAATGGAACAATGGCTGTGCAGATGAACTTCAAGCACATCTTGTCGCAGGTGGTGTTCAAGGCAAAAACCACGTCAAGCATTCTTGAGGTTGATGTCAAAAGTGTAAAGATTCACAACTTTGTCCATAGCGGCACGTTTACGCTTCCTGCGGGAGAGCCTGCGATGAGCGATTGGAACCTTTCTCCAGCTGCTAAGGGGGCATATACCGTAAAACTAAATGCGGCTAACGTTAAGACCAAAAACGCTGTTGTCAATCTTTCTGATATGAATAGTCCGATGATGCTGATTCCTCAGAAGTTGACCAAGTGGAGCACTTATTCTGCTGGTGCTGCGGTGTCAAAGTTTGAGGCAGACAACGCAATAGAGTGCTATTTGGAGATTTCTATGAAATTGAAGCAAAACGATTCATATCTTATCGGCTCGGCTACTGAATATAAGACGGTATATGTTCCATTCGACAATGCCACAGGATGGGAACCGGGCAAGCGTTACATCTACACCCTTATTTTCGGAGGTGGTTATGACGACCAGGGTGAGCCGATCCTTTCGCCAATCACGTTTGATGCTGCAACAGTGGATTGGGCAGACGCCAGCGCTGATGTTAATTTCTAACAAACGCAGACGCCAGTCAATAAAAAAGGGGCTGTGTCGTAATTAAGGTTTACGGCGCAGCCCTTTTTTCATACTCTGAACGCGAGTTTGGGACAAGAGGTGTTTGAAAAAATGGTGAAGAAAAAGGAAATCGGTGATTGGAATAGTCGCCGATTTGTTTTGGTGAATTTATTGATTTTTAGTAATTTAATGGTGTAAAAGAAACTGATACTCAGTTCAAGCTTTTGGGGTGAATATGAGAAGTCTGCAATATGGTTTAAAAATGGCGACGGCAACTGGACTACCAGCTGCCGTCGCTATTTTAATATGTCGTAGACAATTATTTAATCAGATATTGAGAACTGATTGACTCGTATTTGTGTACGCGACGGATTGTGTCGGCAAACAATGGGGCGATTGACAATGTGGTCACTTTCTTGCTGTTTCCTTTATAAGGGATGCTGTTGGAGAAGATGATTTCGGTCAATGCGCATTCGTCAACGCGTTCTGAAGCGGGGTCGCTCATGATGGCGTGAGAGGCGAGAGCACGTACTGATTTCGCGCCTTTTTCTTTCATGAGGTTGGCTGCTTTGGTGATGGTTCCGGCCGTATCGACCATATCGTCGATGATGATTACGTCTTTGTCTTCAACTTCACCGATTACTGTCATGTTCTCAACGACGTTTGCTTTGGCTCTTTGCTTGTGGCAGAGCACCAATGGCACGTTGAGATATTTTGCGTAGCTGTTTGCGCGTTTCGCGCCTCCGACGTCAGGTGTTGCAATAACCAAATCCTTGAGATTGAGGGATTCGATATATGGGATAAACACCGATGAAGCGTAGAGGTGGTCGACTGGCACGTTGAAGAAGCCTTGAATTTGGTCTGCGTGCAGGTCCATCGTAATCAAACGGTCGATTCCGGCGGTGCTGAGCAGGTCGGCAACGAGTTTTGCTGCGATTGACACGCGAGGCTTGTCCTTGCGGTCTTGACGAGCCCATCCGAAGTATGGGATTACGGCGATAACCGACTTTGCCGACGCGCGCTTTGCTGCGTCAATCATGAGCAGAAGCTCCATCAAATTGTCGGTGTTGGGGAATGTGGACTGAACCAAGAAAACTTCGCAACCGCGGATTGATTCTTCGAATGATACTTCGAATTCACCATCGGCAAATCGCTGGATGTTCATTTTTCCAAGTTCAACACCAAGTTCTGCGCAGATGGCCTCAGCCAGATAATGCGATTTTGTTCCTGAGAAAATTTTGTAAGGTGGCAAGTTTGTATTCATAACTATTGTTGCTGAATTTTGATGCAAAAGTACTACTTTTTATTTATCCCGACCGCCCTTTATGGAAGATTTTTTCTTCGGAGAGGCATTTTGTCGTGTAAGTTTGATTTTCCACATGGCGGCGCTGTTTGCAGCGACAGCTGTTTGGAATGGAGCGTCGGGCGACAGCGTTTTTTTCTGACGCTTGCCGCTGATAATTTCTGTTGCGATATAAGTGCCTTTCTCTAAGTGAAGTATGTCGAACGCGTGCTGTGGAATTGCGATTTGGCAGTTGGCTTCGGCGCCGAAATTGGCTACAATAACGATTACCTCGTCGGCGTCTTTGCGCAGATATGCGTATTGGCGGTGGGGGTCGAGGGTCGGGTTGTTGTAATTCACATACATTACGTCGAAAAACTGTCCGCGGCTGATTGCCGGCTCGTTTTTGGCAGCGTTGAGCACTTTCTTGTACGTGTCGCGTAGTCGCACTTCCTCATCGGAGAGCAGTTCGTTGTTGCATTTGCCTCCGTTCATCCAACGGCGCAGCGATGGCACGCTCCAATAGTCAAAGATGGTTGTGCGTCCGTCGAGCCCGCTGAATCCCTCGGCGTCTTCCGCTTTTTCTCCCAGTTCCTGTCCGGCATACACCATCATTGGTCCGGTCGACAGGGTTGCGCTGACCACCAATGCCGGTATCGCCAGTTGGGCATTTCCTGCAAACTCGCGTGATGCGATGCGCTGCTCGTCATGGTTCTCAAGAAAGTTGAGCATATGGTTGCCTATGCCGTCTACTGTTTGCCAACATTGCGTGATCTGTGCGGCAGACACGTTGCTGCACATAATGCCGCGCAGACGGTCGTATAGGTTTACTTTGTCGTATAGGTAGTCGAAACCACTGCGGTATATGTAGTCGCGGTATATGCTCACGTCGTAAAGTTCGGCGATGAATTTGACGTCGGGATATTTTTCTTTTACAGCTTTGATAGCCCATTCCCAAAACTCTACAGGCACCATGTGCGCCATGTCGCACCGGAAGCCGTCTACGCCTTTTCCTGCCCAGAACCGAAGGATGTTGAGCATCTTCAGCCAAGTGTCGGGAGTAGGAGAGAAATGGCGTGAGCCGTCGCCGTAGTCGACGCCGTAGTTTAATTTTACAGTCTCATACCAGTCATATTGTCCGGGGAACGCGTTGAAACAATCGTTTCCCGATGCTTTTGCAGGAAATTCTACGTATGCCGACTTTCCTTCGCCCAAGTCGATTGACGGGGCGAATTTCTGTTGCGGGATGTAGTAAAAGTTGTTGTTGGGGCTGAAAAACTTTGTAGTGTCGTCGTCGGCACTGAAGTCTTTCACGCCAGCCGGGGCCGCATCTGAATGGTATTGGCGAGCCACGTGGTTTGGCACGAAGTCGATTATCACTTTAAGGCCGGCTTTGTGAGTGCGGTCCACGAGAGCCTCAAATTCCTTCATTCTGTCGGGTACGCTCACGGCCAAATCCGGGTCAATGTCGTAATAATCCTTTATGGCATATGGCGAACCGGCGCGGCCTTTGACGATATATGGATTGTCAGGACGTATGCCGAATCGCGAATAGTCGGTCTTGGTGGCATGTTCAATAATGCCTGTATACCACACATGCGTTGAGCCAAGACTGCGTATGGATTCCAGCACGTGGCTTGTGATGTCGTTCATCTTTCCGCAACCGTTTTGCTCGATAGTGCCGTTAGGCACGCAGTATTTGTTGCTGTTTGTGAACAGCCTTGTCAGAATCTGGTAAATTATAAGTTTGTCGTTCATTGGTCTTATAGTTGTTTGTCTGCCGAGATGCAGCTTATCTTTTACAAATATACGAAATAATGTTGGATTTTCTCATTTTCCTTTGAACCGTTCATATACGCGAGTCACTTCTTTGACATATTCCACGGTTTGGCGACCGCGGAAATATCCGTAGCGGCATACGGGGTCGTTATAGTATTCAGGGTTTGATTTCATCATCAGTGCCTCGCTTACGTTGTCGTGCCACAATGCAGGGTTTTTTCCATGCTTGCGGGCAAGCGCTATAGCGTCGTAGATGTGGGCTATTCCAGAGTTGTATGCGGCAAGGATAAACTTTATTCGCTCGTCGCGGTCTTTGACGTAGGACGAGAGAATGCGGTTGAGGTCGGCAATATATCGTGAGGCGGCATATACGCTGTTGTCTGGGTCGGTGATTGAGCCATCGTGCCGACCGTAGTGGGCGGCTGTGCGGGGCATCAGTTGCATCAGTCCGCGAGCGCCTGCCCAGGATGTGGCGTTCGGGTCGAAATGCGACTCAACATAGCCCTGTGCGGCAAGCAGACGCCAGTCCCAACTGATTGTCTTGGCGTATGTCTTGAAAAGATTGTCGTATGCGGAAATTTCTCCGCGTCGCAGGTTTCGAATGTCTAAATCTCTGGAACGGCGGAGTTTGCTCTGCTCGAAATAGTGTTTGTAGAGTTCTTTTTCCGACTGTGTTACTTCGGGCATCTTTGCCCATCGGTCGATGGCTTCTGCAAGCCATTTGTCGTCTTCTCGCACAGCCCATGCCGATTTTTGCGGGAAGCTGACGGCAATACCTATGTCGATGTTGTCATAGTATGTGTGGTTGAGTTTGGCGATGTCGCTGTCGACCACTGTCAGTGGTATTTCTCCTTCTGCCACCATTTCAATCATATCCTCTGAAATCAAGGTGTCTTTTCTTATCGCCTCAATCTTTATGCCGCCGCCGAGCTCGTTGTTAAGGTTGCGCATGCGAGACTCGTACTTTGAGCCTTTTTCAACCACGACAGTCTTGCCCACGAGTTGGGTGACGTCTGTGATGCGAGGCTTGTTGTTGCCAGCGGGCTGTATCAGCACCTGGTGGTTGATGTTTTCAATGCCGCAGTGTCGCACTCGCTTCTTGAATTCAGCGGTCATGGGAATGTTGTAGGCAATGATGTCTATTTTTGCAGAGTCAAGCAAAGAGAGAAGGGCAGCCATGTTGCGCACAGTCTTGAATTGGATATGCACATGGTTGTCCTTCGCAAATTTTTGTATAAGATCATAGTGGTAACCCATAGGGTCGCCACGATAGATGAAATATGAGGTAGGACTGTAGAGTGTGCCCACAACGATTGTGTCGTGCAGACGCATTTCCAACGAATCGGCCGCTTCTCCTTGTGTCCCGCCTTTGCCGCCGCATCCCGTTGCCAGAAAGCCGCACCACAGCGCGGCAATCAGGCATATAAGATGGACGAGGCGTTTCATCTCACAGCAGAATTAGTATTCAAACACACCGTGCTCCGACTTGATTGTAAGACGGTTTGCAGGAGCGTCGTCCACGCGGCCGACAATGCGAGCGTCGATGTTGAATGATTTGGCGACATCGATAACCGCCTGTGCGTCTTCCGGTGCTACATAAACTTCCATACGGTGGCCCATATTGAACACTTTGTACATTTCTTTCCAATCGGTGCCCGATTGTTCCTGAATTATGCGGAACAATGGAGGAACAGGGAATAGATTGTCCTTGACAACGTGTTTGTTTTCAACAAAGTGCATCACTTTGGTCTGCGCTCCGCCGCTGCAGTGCACCATGCCGTGGATGCGAGGTCGCATAAGGTCGAGCAGCTTTTTAATGACAGGCGCATAGGTTCTGGTTGGCGACAACACGAGTTTGCCGGCGGTTAAGCCTGTTTCAGGCACTTCGTCTGTTAGCTTCAGACCACCAGAATATATTAGTTCGTCGGGAACATTTTTGTCGAATGTTTCCGGATATTTCTCAGCGATGTATTTAGCAAACACGTCGTGGCGGGCAGATGTCAGTCCGTTGCTGCCCATGCCGCCGTTGTATTCGTGCTCATATGAGGCTTTGCCAAATGACGCCATACCTACAATTACGTCACCTCCGGCAATATTGGCGTTGTTTATCACATCATCGCGGCGCATACGGCATGTGACGGTGCTGTCTACAATGATGGTGCGCACAAGGTCGCCCACATCGGCGGTCTCGCCACCGGTGCTGTAGATTCCCACACCGAGTTCGCGCAGTTCGGAGAGCAGTTCCTCAGTGCCGTTGATGATTGCGGCAATCACTTCGCCGGGGATAAGCAGTTTGTTGCGGCCTATTGTCGACGACAACAGGATGTTGTCGGTGGCGCCGACACAGAGCAGGTCGTCGATATTCATTATAAGAGCATCTTGCGCGATGCCTTTCCAAACACCGAGGTCGCCAGTTTCTTTCCAATAAGCGTAGGCGAGCGACGACTTTGTGCCTGCACCGTCGGCGTGCATAATGTTGCAGTAGTCTTTGTCTCCGCAGAGAATGTCGGGAATTATTTTGCAGAATGCTTTAGGAAACAGTCCCTTGTCGACATTCTTAATGGCGTTGTGTACATCTTCTTTTGATGCAGAAACACCGCGGAGGTCATATCTTTGATTGCTCATTTATATTTGAAATTTATATGTTAGATTACAAAATTGATGTATATTAAAACAGCAGGGACAACGAACAGCAGGCTGTCTATGCGGTCAAGTATGCCGCCATGCCCCGGCAACAGATGTCCGGAATCTTTTACTCCTGCGGTGCGCTTCACCATAGATTCTGCAAGGTCGCCCCACGTGGAGAATGCGGAAACAACGATGGCCAGCCCTACCCATCGGATGACGTCAAATTCAGAGAAATAGGCAGGAAAGTAAGTGCCTATAATCACAGCCGCCACAATGGTGAAAAACAAACCGCCCCAAAATCCTTCCCACGATTTCTTTGGCGAGATGCGCTCAAACAGACGGTGGCGTCCAATCAACGATCCGACGCAGAAGGCTCCAGTGTCGTTCATCCAGATGAAAATTAGGCAGGCAAGCAGTGTTGTGTGCCCGTTGGCTTCAAGATACAGTTTGCTGAGCAATGACAATGGAAAGACGACAAGAAACATGGCCATATATGACGCACTTAGTTGGCGGATGGCATTGCGGCGCTTGTCGTAGAGCTGCATTATGCCGCGCAGGAGCATGTATCCGATGCCGGCCCATAGTGGATTGATTACAGAAAAATCGGGGAAATAGTGTGAAAAAGACAGAATAAAAAAAGCCATCCCGCCCAAGATGTCGATAACAGTTGTGGCGACAGACGGCTTCTCGTCTTTTGTGCATAGTTTCAGCATCTCGGCAATGCCTAAAGCTGCTATTATACTGAATATGGACAGGAACGCATATGGACCGCATAGTGTGGCGATAAGAATCAGCGCAATATATACGAGTCCGGTTGCAGTGCGTATAAGTATTTTTTTCATTTCTATGTCGTTAAGTCGGTCTATGTCGCAGCGTTGTAGGCGGCGTATGAATTCTTTTGCAAAAGTAAGATTTTTCGTGTGATATAGGAAATATTTATTCTATTATTTGCACAGGCGATGGCGTTGTATGCAAAAAATGGTCCGATTGCCGGAATTGACAATCGGACCATAGGTTGCAAGCCTTGAGTTAATGAGAAAATATATTATTTTCCTTGTTGTTCGTAAACCAAAGTCTTTGGAGGTAGGTCGCAAACCTCAGCAGGACCAAAGTATTGGATAGGACCTGGGTAGACGTAGCTTGTCTCCTTTGCCCATTTTTCGCGGCTTTCAGCAAATTTCTTGAACGGGCCACCGTCAAGTTTAACGAGAGCCTTTTGGATAACCGGCTTCATTTCGCCGTTACGACGCTCCATGTTCATCATCATAGTGATAGGAATACCGCCTGCAATCCATTGAACAGAAGGCTTCGTCAAGTTGCGTATTGACGACATATAGCCAGTCACACCAGCCTTGATGAGTTGAGAAGCGTTGAAACCGAGGGCGTAGCAGTAGTCTGCATCAAAGTTTGTCGGGTCAGCGCAACGTCCTTCATATCCGAAGAAGTGGTGGAGGGCAGAGAATTTGCCGTCGTAAGCGTTGGCAGCTTTCATTTCAGCCAAACGGTTGCCTACCATTTCGCTGAGCAATTTTTCTGTCTCGATGAGCGAAACCTGAACGTTTCCGTGAGGGTCGCGGTCGAGAGAAAGTTGACGAGCCACGCCTTCTGGAAGGCTGGCGTAGATTGTAGCGTTGTCTTTAGTGAGGTTGTCGATGATGAACTGACGTTGTTTGTCTTTTGCCACGGCTGCAAACTCAGCACCCTTGACAGCGAGCAAGTCGTTCAATTCGGCGATAAGAGCTTTCATTGCCGGGATAAACTCGATAAGACCCTCTGGAATAAGAACTGTGCCGAAGTTGTTGCCGTCTTTAGCACGTGCGGCAACGATGTCAGCTATGTAGTTTACAACATCGTTGAGAGTCATATTTTTTGCCTCTACTTCTTCAGAAACGATACATACGTTAGGCTGAACTTGAAGTGCGCATTCCAATGCGATGTGAGATGCGGAGCGACCCATCAATTTGATGAAGTGCCAATATTTCTTTGCAGAGTTGCAGTCACGCTGGATGTTGCCGATAACCTCAGAGTAAACTTTGCAAGCTGTGTCAAATCCGAAAGAAACCTCAATGACGTCGTTCTTCAAGTCGCCGTCGATGGTTTTCGGGCATCCGATAACCTGTACGCCTGCACCGATTTGCTTGTAGTATTCAGCAAGGACAGCGGCATTTGTGTTGGAATCATCACCACCGATGATTACCAATGCTTTGATGTTTAATTCTTTGAGTATTTCAAGACCTTTGTCGAACTGCTCTTTCTTTTCCAATTTGGTACGACCGGACCCGATGATGTCAAAACCACCAGTGTTGCGATAGTCGTCGATTACATTAGCTGTCAATTCAACATATTTATGGTCAACAAGACCGCCCGGGCCGAGAAGAAAACCGTAAAGACGGCTGTCTTTGTTGATGGATTTCAAACCGTCAAACAAACCGCTGATTACGTTGTGTCCGCCAGGAGCCTGACCGCCTGAGAGGATAACACCGACGTTGATTGGCTCTTTTACCTTGTTTTTTGCAGAAGAGTCAACATCGAATTTCAAAACAGGAAGACCGTATGTTTGAGGAAATAATTCCTTGATTTCGGCTTGGTTGGCTACTGACTGTGTAGGTTCTCCCTCAATCACCTTAACAGCGCCGCAAAGAGCCTGTGGCAATTTTGGCTTGTAGGCTGCGCGCGCAATCTGTAATGGGCTTTTCTTTGTCATAATAAGTATGTAGTTAAACTTTATTGTTATTTTTTGCAAAGGTAAGAATTTTCTTTGGAAAAAGTGGACAAAAAATGTTACTACAATAGCAAATTTTTACTAAATGGGCATTGAACGGTGTGGTTTGACAGGCGCATAGGCAAAAATGTTGTAACTTTGCATTTTAAATATTCAGAATAAATGCAGAAAGAACAATATGTCCCGACAGGGAAAGGGCTTATAGCGTTGAGCCCGTTGATGGTTTTCTTGATGATGTATGTCGGGCTGTCGATATTTGTGGGCGATTTTTACACGGTGCCGTTGTCGGTGGCTTTTGTTTTGTCGTCTGTATGGGGCGTCGCCACAACCGCCCAGTTGCCGTTGGCGGAACGGTTGAAGGTGTTTTCCAGAGGCGCGGCCAACAGTGATGTAATATATATGGTATGGATATTTATCCTTGCCGGAGCGTTTGCCATGCTGGCACAAAAGGTTGGTGCCACAGAGGCAACGGTTAATTTGACGCTTAGTGTGTTGCCGGCGGGATATTTGATGCCGGGGCTCTTTTTGGCGGCTTGCTTTATCTCAATGGCGGTTGGCACGTCAGTGGGAACGGTTGTCGCCCTTACTCCTGTCGCAATGGGTATTGCCGGGGAGATTGGCGGAAGTATTCCGATGTTTGTAGCAGTGGTTGTCGGAGGTTCTTTCTTTGGTGACAACCTGTCGTTTATATCAGACACTACGATTGCCGCCACGCGGTCGCAAGGCTGCTCGATGCGCGACAAGTTCAACGTTAACATCTGGCTGACAGTGCCTGCGGCGTTGGTCATATTGGCAATATACTTTGTGATAGGCGGCAGTGTGGAGACACAAGTTGCCACAGTGTCTGTCGATTGGCAACTGATAATGCCATACCTGCTGGTCATAGTCTTGGCTGTGGTTGGATTGAATGTGCTGTTGGTGCTGCTCATCGGTATTGTTGCTGCATTTGTTGTCGGCTTGACGTATGCCGATACTGATGCGCTGTCGATGCTTGGCTTTATGGGGGAGGGTGTCGACTCAATGGGCAATCTTATTGTTGTGACATTGCTTGCGTCAGGAATGCTTGGGCTGATACAGCACAATGGGGGCATAAGTTTTCTCATTGACAGGATGTCGAGAGGAATAAAGGGAAAGCGTGGCGCTCAGACAATGATTTCGCTGCTTGTGGCTGTAGTTAATATGTGCACAGCAAACAATACGATTGCAATAATAACAGTGGGAGGCCTTGCTCGGCAGATTTCCGAGAAATATGGCTTGGATTCACGAAAGACGGCAAGTCTGCTTGATACCTGTTCCTGTGTGGCACAATGTTTTATCCCATATGGAGCGCAGGTGCTTATGGCGGCGTCTTTGGCTGGAATCTCAACTGTGTCAATTCTGCCGCATCTTTATTATCCTTTCGCTCTTGGTTTGATGGTTGCGTTGTCGATTATATTCCAATTTCCAAAACGCTATCATTGAAAGAAGCATAAAATAAAACGAGCAAGATGGATGAAGATAAGGCTGGCGTCCTCTTGCTCGTTTCGTTGTATGGGTTAGTTGCCTGTGTTTGCAAGAGGCGTGGGAATGTTGTATACCCTTGCGGCAAGTTCTTTGTCAAGTTGGTATAAGCCATAACCGTTGTCTCCGATAAGGCTGAGCGTGTCGATATACTCCTGCGCAGTCTTTTCCTCTTCTACTTGCTCGTCGATGAACCATGTGAGAGTGTTTCTTGTGGCATAGTCCTTCGCTTCTTCTGCAGTGGAGTATAGCTCATTGATCAACGATGTTACTTTTTGTTCATGTTTAAGAGTCTCTTTAAACACATCAAGCGGGCTTTCCCAAGATGTCGGAACTTCATCGATGGCTTTGAGAATGACACGGCCTCCGCGGGATTGGATGAAATTCATAAATATTTCAGCGTGTGCCTGTTCTTCTTTGAATTGAACTTTGAACCAATTGGCAAAGCCGCTCTTTCCTTCTGCCTCAAAATAGGCTGACATTGAAAGATAGAGATAGGCAGACCAAAATTCCGCATTGATTTGGGCGTTCAGTGCGTCTTCTACTTTTTTATTTAACATAAGAACTTGTTTTTAGGTTATTATGAAAAAGGCTGTATAAAAGTGTATAAGCTTATTTACAGCCTTATGATCTTTTAATTATTTAGCATCCTTCTTGGTCGCCGCTTTTTTTGCGGGAGCTTTTTTCGCAGCAGTCTTTTTAGTCGCTGATTTCTTTTCTTTCGGTGCGGCTTCGTTGACTTCTGCGTCTATCTTAGCGGCTTTAAGAGCTCTGAGTTCTTTGTTGAGCATCTCGATTTCGCTTTCTTGATTCTTTATGGTTGTGAGAAGCGCATTCAACTCCTCGTTTTCGATTGTCAATGGGAATTGCTCCTCGACCCTGACAATGAAATCTGCGAGCACATTCATATAATTGGTGAATGCTTGATATGGCGATTCGTAAGGACTGAACATTGCGTGAACAGCGCCGTCTCCAAAGTGCTTGGTGCTCATATAGAAGAAATGGTCGGACGATTGGAGATAATTCCAATCTTGAAGAAGACGCTTGTCAGAGCATAAGTGGACGCGCTCGGAAACTGAGTATAATTTGTTGAAAGCCTCATTCTGCAATTGGTTCCCAAGCCAAGCGCTTGTGTCTCTTGCTTCGTCTGCTCCAGAAATGAGGTGCGTAATTGAAATGATGTCGACAGGTTTCAATTTAGACACAGCTTCTGAAGGAGTCCAGAATTCAATGCCGTTCTCTGCCGCAAATCGTGGTATGGCTCTGAAGAAGTCGAAAATGCCAGTTTCGCGAGGATTGCTGTCGCCAAGGGCCTCGTAGTTGAGGAAAATGTTTGTGATTTGTTCCTCTTTTGGACTTTGGGCAATCCAAGAAACGTATTTGTCGGCTGTCAGCGGATATTCATGCCAAGAGGAATCTGCAAAACGTTTTGCGATGTCTTCCGACAACTTAGCATTTCTCAACAGCATCTTCATCTTAGGAGCACCGGCTGATGTGTATACATAGTTTGGAGATTTCCATCCTAAAATGTGGCGTGCGCCCTCGGTTAGCACAGCCTTGAAGCCCATTGAGTTGATGGTCGATGCTATTTCATCGTTGAATATAAACTCTGTGTTGCATAATACTTTAGGTTTTATCCCGAACAATTCGTATATGAGTTTATCATGTTGTTCTACCTGACGGCGGAATTCTTCCTCATTTGCAATTGATGCAAGGGAGTGGTCGTAGGTTTCGGAAAGGAATTCGACGCATCCGGTGTCGACAAGTTTGCGCATCGAGTCGATGAATTCAGGAACGTATTGCTGTAGCTGTTCGATGGCAGTGCCTGAAATGGAGAATGCGCACTTGAATTTTCTGCCAGAGTCATTTATCATCTGGAGAAGCAACTCGTTGGCGGGCAGGTACGAGCGTTGGGCGATTTTTGTGATTATCTCATCGTTTGAGAAATCATCGTAATAATAATGATCGTTACCTATGTCGAAGAAACGATAGCGTTTAAGTCTGAATGGTTGGTGTATTTTGAAATATAAGCAAACAGCATTCATAGTGGTATGATGTTTAATGGTTTAACAAATTGTTGTAAATGTCAATGACTTTCTTTCCGGCTTTGATCCATTGTATTCCGTTGACTTCCGTCAATCCTTCGTCATGCAGTTGTTTGTACATTGCCGGATAGGTGATTATGGAGTAGATGGCGTCAGCCATTGCGTCAATGTCCCAATAGTCGGTTTTAATCACGTGGTTGAGAATTTCCGCGCATCCGGATTGTTTTGAGATTATCGACGGCACCCCCATTTGCATCGCCTCCAGTGGAGAGATGCCGAAAGGCTCGGATACGGAAGGCATTATGTATACGTCAGAGGCTTTCAGCATTTCATATACCTGTTTGCCTTTTTGGAATCCAGGGAAATGAAATCTGTCGGCAATGTCCTTCTGAGCGGCGAGATTTATCATTTTTTCCATCATATCTCCGCTTCCTGCCATCACAAATCTGACATTGTGCACCTTCTGCAGCACTTTAGCCGCGGCTTCAACGAAGTATTCCGGACCTTTCTGCATCGTGATACGGCCGAGGAATGTCACGACTTTCTCTTTAGACTTTGTAACTTGAATGTTCTTTAGCTCCTCGCTTAAAGGCTCAACCGCATTGTGCACAGTGGTGACTTTAGCAGGGTCGATGCCATATTTCTCAATTACGGTGCGGCGTGTCAGGTTGCTTACTGTGATAATATGGTCAGCATTCAGCATGCCGTCGCGTTCGATTCCGAACACGGTTGGGTTCACATTGCCTCTTGACCGGTCGAAGTCGGTTGCGTGGACGTGGATTACAAGCGGCTTGCCCGTCACTTGTTTGGCATGTATTCCGGCTGGATATGTCAACCAGTCATGGGAGTGGATAATGTCGAAATCTACTGTGCGGGCGATAACGCCGGCAACGATGGAATAGTTGTTGATTTCTTCAAGAAGATTGTCGGGATAGCGACCTGAGAAGTCGATGCATCCAAGGTCGTTGACGTTCATATAGTTGAAGTCGGCATAGATGTGGTCGCGCAAGTCGAAATACAACTGTGGGTCCATAACGTTGCCAATGCGGGAATTGACATAGTCCCAATCCGTGTCGCGCCAAGCAATAGGAGTGTCGCAGGCTCCAATTATTCTGGCGAAACTTTTGTCCTCGTCGCCATGCGGTTTCGGAATGACGAATGAAATATCCATATTCCCATTTTCTGCCATTCCTTTGGTCAGTCCGTAACTTGCAGTGCCAAGACCTCCCAAAATATGTGGTGGAAATTCCCACCCAAACATAAGGGCTTTCATTTGTGGATGAAAAATCTTAAGGTTAGACGTCAAAACTGTTTAATGTGGCAAGCGCTCTGAGAACGCCGCCGATGCTTGGTGCAAAACTGATTGCTCCGTGACCTGTGTATGGAGGGTTGCCGTCGTAAAGTTCGGATATTGAACCGATGCATTCGCGGGTCATGTCGTCTTCGTAGCCAATCAGCATGCGTCGTAGGAATGCCACGCCGCTATGGCCGAACACCTTGAGGTAGGCGTCGGTGTAGAAGCCTGTCATCCACGGACGTGTAGGACCGTTGAATGAGGCAAGCTGCCGTTGCACTTTGTTGCCTACAAAGAACGGGTTGTATCCAAAACTTTTTGGACTCAACGTGCGCACTCCATTTGGTGTCAGCAATTCGCGTGTTACGAAGTCAAGCACCTTTTTTCTCTGGCTTTTGTCAAGAGGAGAGAAGTCGCAACCGACAGCGATAAGCATGCTTGGACGTACACTTAAGTCCATGTAGTTTCCGTCTACATAGTCGTAGAGGTATCCATAGTCGTTAAGGAAAGTTTCAACAAATGCGGTTTTTAACGACTCTGCTGTTTCTTTCCATTTGTAAATTCTTTCAGGGCTCTTCCCTTGCTCTTCAAAAATGGTCGTGGCAAACATCAATGCATTGTACCAAAGGGCATTGAATTCGACAACATATCCTGTGCGTGGAACGACGGGAAGTCCATTGGTCTTGATGGCGTCCATCCATGTAACAGGGGTTTTGCTTCCGTCGGTCGATAGAAGTCCGTCTTTGCCGATGTATAGATTGTTTTGTTTGCCGTCGATAATATGGTTGATTATCTTTTCAAGCAACGCGCCATATTTCTTTAGAGTGTCTTGAGGATTGGTGAATTTGTAATATTGTTGTATGCACCAGGCAGCCCACAATGGGATGTCGGGCAAATCCAAATCCTCTATAGTCTTGTCTGTTTCACCAGTGTCCATCAACTTTATAAGCGCAGCGGAAGCGGTGTCCATAATCCGCTCGAAGTCTTGGCGGTGCTTTATTGCCAATGTGGTTCCTGGCAATGCGATGAAAAGGTCGCGGGCGATTACTTTAAACCACGGATACCCTGCGATAAGGTAATCCTTGTCGTTGTCGTGGAGATAGCATTGTTTTGCCGAGTTCTTCAAGCAATTGAAGAAGCTTGTGCGACTTGTGCGGTTTTGTGCTTCTTTCTCGAAAGTCTGGCGGAAACCACGAGGCTTTACAGGCTCTGTGCTTGCCGAGAAGATGATGCTTTCTCCTTTCTTAATTGGAATTTGGAAATATCCAGGAACCCATAGGTCTTCTGTGTAGGGTTCCTCGCGAGCCATGTCCTTGATGTATTCAAGGCCGTTGTACCAATGAGGATCGTAGACAAATTCGGGCTTGTGGTTGAATTGCAGATATAGCCTCGGGTAGCCTTCGTACAAGCAGAATGACACACCATTTTCGGTCTCTTCAAAGGATGTGTTTATCGCAGAGTTTTCGCTGCACAATGCCATTGAGTTGCGGAAAGCCAAGAATGGCTGGAACTGCAACGTCGTGGCAGAATGTGCTTCAAGCAACGTGTAGCGAATCATTATTCGGTTCTCGTGGGCGACAAATACTTTTTCCTTTGTCAGCACCACTCCTCCAACTCGATAGGTCAGTTTCGGAATTGTGTCACAATTAAACTCACGAAGGTATTTGTGTCCGTTTGGACTGTATGCGCCATTCCGGTAGCGGTGTATTCCTAAATTAAAAGGAGCGCCGTGCTGGATAACGGTCTCGTCAAGCGATGACAGCAGAACGTAATTGTCATTGCTCATCTCTTTTATGGGAGTGACAAGAAGTCCATGTTGCTTTCGCGTATTGCACCCGATTACAGTGGTGCAATGGTAAGAACCAGCCATATTTGTGCGCAGAATCTCTTTTGGAAGAGATTGGTCAAGGTTTATGAGCAGGTTCTTGTCAAACTTAAGGTAACTCATTATTTATATGTTGGAGTTTATATGTTATTTTAATGGTTCTAAATTATGGTACGAATTTAAGGATATTTTTTAGTAAAAAAAAGGAAACTGCTGCAAAACATATAATCAGTGCGGATATTGTGATTTTAAACATTGAGTTCGGAGCGGATTGTGTTGATGAAATCCCAGAAAGAAGACTCAATATTGGTGAAGAAGTTGCCTTTGTCGGGAGTGCGCAGTCGGGAAAATACATTCAAGGAGAGGGGGTGGCAGACGATATCGATTCTGTCGCCCATCATTATTGGCTCGCCGTCCAGGTGTATGATGCCCTCGCGTTCGCGTTCAATTGTCAACGACGGAGTCCTGAACGAGATGATATTTGTGTCCTGGTCGATGTGTTTTGAGAAAAGCAGCAGCCCGAGAATGGCGGTGTCGAAAGGCGTTATCGGCAGCACAACGGTGACGTCAATCAATCCGTCGTGCATATCGGCATTGGGCGCGATGTAGGCGTTGTTGCCATATTGCGACGCATTGCCGCAGGCGATGATGAATGCTTTCTCTGCTATGACGCCGTTGGGTGTGGTGATTTTATATCGTTGCGATCTATAGCGTAGATATTCTCCGATAGCGCTTTTAACGTAGTTGAGAGGTCCGCGTTTTGTGCTTTTTGCGAATTTCTCACTCACTTTTGCATCAAATCCGACGCCGCATGTGCAAAAAAACGGATGGCCGTTGGCGGTGCAGTGGTCGATGGTGTCGAATTCGTCAGAAAGGATAATGTCAATGGCTTTGTTTATGTCCATTGGTATGCGCAGATGTCTGGCAAGCCCGTTTCCAGAGCCGCTTGGTATGATGCCTAATTTTGTGGCGGTGTGGCACAGCGCACTTGCTGTTTCGTTTACTGTTCCGTCGCCGCCAACAGCAATTACAGCGTAGTAGCCGTCGGCTGCGGCTGCTTTTGCAAGGTCGTATGCGTGGTTCGGGCGTTGGGTGAACCGTATGGTTATGTCGTGACCGTCAAACCTCTTCTCAAGGACTTCCGGCAAATAGTCTTTTTTGCCGTTTCCTGAAATGGGGTTGATGAGAGCCAAATATTTTCTGCGTCCGTCCATATTTGCAAAGGTAGGCAAAAAATGCCGGAAATTTCTTTGAAAATGCCGATTATTGAAATTAAAGAAGTATCTTCGTGAAAAAATAAGTGTATGAAAAACAAATTCGATTTAATTCTTAACATTTCAGTCTTTGTGTTGGGCGTAATCTTTATCGTACTTTGGTCGAACGGAAAAGGCGTGTTCGATTTGGTGTCGATGGCTGTAGGAATTCTTTTTATCGTGTTCAGCGCATGGTCGCTTGTCGCGTTGCTTGTCAAGAGAAAGGATGGAGTGTTGCCGACAAAAGCTGTTGCGTGGACATCTGTGCCGGTCGTAGGCAGTTTGGCATTGGGAATTGCAATGGTTGCGGCAAGCAGTTTCTTTGTGGAGATATTTTCATATTTGTTTGCCACGATGCTGATTGTCGGTGCGATTTATAAGTTTTGGAGAATAATGTCGGCGAAGAAGACAGTAGACTATCCTGTGTGGGTGTTTATTATTCCGTCGGTAGTCATGGTTTGTGGAATTGTCTTGTTTGCGGTAGGCATACAGATTGTCCAACAATGGCTGGCATTGATTGTCGGAATAGCATTTATTGTCTATTCGCTCCACTCGCTGCTGGAAAGCGTTCTGTTTGAGAGACTACGGTCAAAGCGGACAAAACAAAATGTCGAGGACGTCGATTTTGTGGACATCCCCGACAATGATAGTCATTAATTGCTAAAGAGCCAACCGTGCGTTGACGTATGAGATTATCTGATTTATCACGTCTTCCTCCGGGAGGCGTGACGAATCGATGCACAAGTCGTATGACGAAGAGTGCCCCCATTCTTTGTCGGTGTAGAAGTTGTAGTATTCAGCACGTAGTTTGTTTGTCTTTTTTGCCAACGCTTTGGCGTCGTCGATGGTGAGACCATCGATTCGCTTTGTGATTCGTTCAGCGCATGCATCTTGTGACGCGCTTATAAAAATGTTGATACAATACGGGTTGTGGCGCAGAAGAAAATCTGCGCACCGTCCCATAATCACACAAGATTCGCGTTCGGCAATTGCGCGGATAGTGTCGCATACGTTTTTTTGGACGCTGTCGTAGTATGATGATGCCGGACTCGCGGCAAAAGGTTGCATGTAGAACCCAAGGTTCATTGACAGATTGTTGATGTAGAATGACGGGAGCTTCTCGTCGTTTTTTTTGAACAATTCTGGATTCGCTCCAATTTCTTTGGCCGCCTCAAGCAGCAGTTCCTTGTCGTAGAATTTGATGCCGAGGCGTTCGGCGAGTTTCTTTCCTATATCATGTCCGCCACTGCCGAATTGGCGGCCGACGCTTATCACATATTTCTTCATAGCGGTTAATGTTTTCACAAAAATACAATATTTTTGTGATACGTATTGTCGATTTTTGCGATTTTTAAGGAGAAGGGCTTCTTCTGTGTGAATATTTGCGATGTTGACAAAAACATATGAGGAGTTATTTAATTTTTAGGTGGAATATCTTTGGAATTCTAACGCAAACAAGTAAATTTGCAATACTATTTAATTAACCAATAAAGAAATTTAAAATGAGTTTGAAAGTATTGTTAATGGCGATGTCTATGGCTGCTGGTTCTACATTCGGAATCGTGGCACAATCGGCGGCGGTGGTCGATGTCCTGAAAGAAGTTAAAGCGGAATATGCACCAGATACGCGTGTGGCAGTTTGGAGCGTCATGGCAAAAACAGTGGATGGAGTGGAAGTTCTGACCGGAGATGTCGACAATCAATCGGCCAAATCCGATATTTTGGCAAGACTTGACAAACTAAACATAAAATTTGAAGATAAAATAAAGATTCTTCCAGAGGCAACTGTTAAGGGACCATGGGCATTGGTGTCGATATCTGTGGCATGTGTCAGAGGTGCTGCCGCGAGCGGTGCTGAACTCACATCGCAGGCGATAATGGGCACGCCTGTGCGAGTCCTTAAATCAGAAGACGGAATGTCGATGGTGCAGACTCCTGATGAGTATATAGGTTATGTCACCGACAATTCACTTAAATTCATCTCAGAAGAAGAATTTTATAGTTGGAAAAAAGCCGACAGGCTTGTTGTCACAGAACTTGAGACGTCGATGTATGAAAAACCGAAAGTCGACAATCAAACGATTGTGTCCGATTTGTTGCTTGGCAACATATTGGTCAAAAAAGGAGAAAAAGGCAAGTATTATAAAGTTGCCACACCAGACGGTCGTGAGGGTTTCGTGCTTAAGAAACACGCAGCGGCACTTGAGGAGTGGGCAAATCAGACATACGATTTCAAGACGATAGAGAAAAATGCGCGTAAAATGATGGGACGTCCATACCTTTGGGGCGGAATGTCGGCAAAGATGGCTGACTGCTCAGGTTTTGTGCGCACATCGTATTTCTCAAACGGCATAATCCTTCAGCGCGACGCTTCGCAGCAGGCGTTGACGGGAAAGAAAGTTGACTGCGCAGCATGGCGGACAGAGGCGGAGCCGGGCGACCTGATATTTATTGGGTCAACATCGGGTAAGGTTACGCATGTGGCGATGTATGTCGGTGGAGGAAAATATATCCACAGTTCCGGACGTGTGAAAGTCAACAGCATGGATCCAAAGGCCGATGACTATTTGGATTACCATTTCATTTCTATGTCGAGAATAAACAATGAGGTTGGTACAAAGGGCATTGTCTCAGTGAAAAACCATCCTTGGTATTTTTGAAAAAACTAATTAAAGAACATATTTATGGATCGTAGGAATTTCTTAAAGGGAACCGCCTTGGGTTTGGTGGCTCTTTCTGCGCCAATATCATTGTCGGCTGCAGAAAAGACAAGAACTGTGGCAAAAACTGGCAAGTTGAAACTGTCATTCAAGCCAAATGAATTAAAATTGCGACATGCCTTCAATTTGGCTCGCAACAGCCGTACAACGACTCCTGATGTGCTTGTGCAGTTGGAGTATGATGGCATTGTCGGTTATGGAGAAGCGTCGATGCCTCCATATCTCGGTGAATCAATAGAGTCGGTAACAAAGTTTCTCGGCAATTTGGATTTGGGACAATTCAACGATCCGTTCCGTATAGAAGAAATTTTGAGCTATGTTGACGGCACCGCTCCTGACAATAGGGCGGCGAAGGCATCTGTCGATATTGCTTTGCACGATTTGCTTGGTAAAATAATGGGTCAACCATGGTATAAGATTTGGGGATTGTCGCCGGAAAAAACGCCGAACACATCGTTTACCATTGGAATAGACAAGGCTGATGTTGTGCGTCAGAAAGTTGACGAGGCGGCGCCTTATAAAGTTATAAAAGTGAAGATGGGACTGGATAACGACAAGGAATTGGTGGAGATTATCCGGTCAAAAACAGACAAGCCGTTGTGTGTCGACGCCAATCAGGGATGGACAGACAAGGAAAAGGCTCTTGACATGTGTCATTGGCTGAAAGAAAGAGGCTGTATGTTTGTTGAGCAGCCGTTTGACAAGAAAATGATAGATGAGACGGCATGGCTTCGTGAGCGCAGTCCGCTTCCAATCATTGCCGATGAATTCTGTCAGCGGATTCCGGATGTGATGCGTGCATATCAAGTGTATGACGGAATCAATATAAAATTGATGAAGAGCACTGGATTGCATGAGGCATATAAGATGGCTGTGCTTGCTAAATCTTTGGGAATGAAGTTGATGATTGGTTGTATGACGGAAACTTCTTGCGCCATCAGTGCTGCCGCTCAATTGGCTCCAATGGCAGATTGGGTTGACTTGGATGGAAACTTGCTGATTGCCAACGACAGTTTCGATGGCGTGAAAGTTGTTGACGGTAAAATTACATTGACCGACAAGCCTGGAATTGGGGCTACGCCTATTAAATAAATTTTGTTATGAAGAGTGTTTCAGAGGTATTGCTACAGCGCCGGAGCATCCGTCGTTATGAAAGGGAATCTATTCCGGAAGAGACTATGCAGTTTGTCTATGATGCTATTCGCAACACATCGACAAGTTACAACGGTCAGCAATTCTCGGTGATAGATATCGACAATCAGGAAACCAAGGAGGCGTTGTATGCTTTGACAAATCAGAAGCAAATAAAGACGTGCAATCATTTTCTCGTTTTCTGTGCGGATTATAACAAAATATGGGGTCTTGCACAGAAAAAGGGGATTGAAATACCTCCATTTCAGAACACGGTCGATGGCATAATGGTTGGCATTATAGATGCGGCATTGGCAATGCAGAATGCGCTTACTGCGGCATTGGCATGCGGTCTGGGATGTTGTTGCATCGGCTATGCAAGAACTGCGGCTCCTGAGAAAATAGCTGAATTGCTCAAGTTGCCGAAAGGAGTATTTGTTGTATGTGGTTTGGCGATGGGTGTGCCTCGCGAACTGCCGGACATGAAGCCTAAACAGCCGTTGTCGGCGGTTATTCATAAGAATAGCTATTCATCATCGGATGAGTTGCAGAATGCTATGCTTGAATATGACGAGGTTGTAACGCAATACAACAAAACTCGGTCGGGAACAACTTCCGACAATGATTGGTGTGGGCATATTCTTGACTATTATAGAGAGGCGCTGTCCTACCATATGTTGGACTATCTGAAAGCTCAGGGTTTTTCTCCGGATAAATGACCGTATTGCATACAATATTGGCGGGGTCGGCAATTGCCGACCCCGCCAATATTGTGCACGACGCCGTGGCGATTTTGAGAATCTGAAAAAAAGAAGTAATTTTGAAGTCAGAAGAGAATTCATTTTATGGAAAAAGATATAGAACTGATTTTAATAAACATATCTGGAGAAGACCGTCCCGGTTTGACTTCCGCGTTAACAGAGATTCTGGCTAAATATGAGGCTAATATATTGGATATCGGTCAGGCTGACATCCATCACACGTTGTCGCTTGGCATATTGTTCAAGACCAATAGCGGCAGGAGCGGTGATATAATGAAAGAACTGCTGTTTAAAGCATCGGAGTTGAACGTTACTATAAAATTCACACCAATATCAGTGGATGATTATGGCAAATGGGTCGGCATGCAGGGCCGAAACAGATATGTCATAACAATTTTGGCGCGACACATAACAGCTCGGCAGATAGCTTCTGTTACGCATGTCATAACAACGCAGGGCCTTAATATTGACGCCATTCAAAGATTGACTGGGCGTATGCCGTTGGCGGATATTGACGATACCGACAGCAAGTCGAAGGGATGTGTCGAGTTTTCAGTGCGAGGCACTCCGTCCGATTATGCCAAAATGCAGTCGGACTTCATGAACCTTGCGAATGAGTTGGAGTTTGACATCTCTTTGCAGCAGGACAATATGTTTCGCAGATGCCGTCGTTTGATTTGTTTCGATATGGATTCTACTCTGATTGAAACAGAGGTTATTGATGAACTTGCCGAGCGTGCCGGTGTCGGTGAAAAAGTTAGGGCTATTACAGCGAGGGCTATGCGTGGAGAAATTGATTTCAAGGAAAGTTTCAAAGAACGAGTAGCGCTTTTGAAGGGACTTGATGAGTCAGTGATGCGTGAGATTGCGGAAAACTTGCCAATAACAGAAGGCGTTCCACGCCTGATGAAAGTGCTTAAGCGAGCAGGCTATAAAATAGGAATTCTGTCGGGCGGATTTACGTATTTTGGAAATTATTTGAAGCATAAGTTTGGCATAGACTATGTTTATGCCAATGAGTTGGAAATAGAAAACGGGAAACTTACTGGCCGCTATCTTGGCGAGGTTGTCGACGGTAAGCGTAAGGCGGAGTTGTTGAAGCTTCTTGCCCAGGTGGAGAATGTGGACATTGCGCAGACTATAGCAGTTGGCGACGGCGCCAATGATTTGCCGATGATCACGATGGCAGGACTTGGCATAGCGTTCCATGCGAAGCCAAAAGTTAAGCAGACTGCCCGTCAGAGTATTTCTACGATAGGTATTGACGGAGTATTGTATTTCCTTGGATTTAAGGATTCGTTTATAGAACCACCGCGATGAGAAAAATTTTTACCCTGATAATTGTATTGCTGTCAGTGGCTGCCGTTTATGCGTCTGAGTTGGCAGACTCGGCAACGTGTGTTAAAAAACCGCGGCAATCGGTGGGCTTGGTGCTTAGTGGCGGCGGTGCGAAAGGCATTGCTCATGCCGGTGTGATTCAGGCCTTGGAGGAAAATGGCATCCCAATAGACTACATCGCCGGCACGTCGATGGGTGCGATTGTTGGAAGCCTTTATGCGTCAGGGTATACGCCGAAAGAGATAATTGATTTGATTCTTTCCGACAGCTTTTCAAGTTGGTCTACTGGCAAGATTAACCCATCGTTGACATATTATTGCTTGAAGCCAGAACAGTCGCCTGCGATAGTGAAGATGAATATCGGTAAAAAAGAGTCGGGATTGTCAACATCGATATTGCCGTCGAGTTTTATCAGTCCTTTTCCGATGAATATCGGATTTGTTGAAGTCTTTACTCCGCATACGGCTGTGTGTGAGGGGGATTTTAATAAACTATTTGTTCCGTTCCGATGTGTTACTTCCGACGTGTTCAATAAAAAGAAGGTCGTGATGTCCAAAGGTGATCTTGGCGAGGCGGTTAGAATGTCGATGACGTTTCCTGTGGCGTTCAAACCGATTGAAAAGGATGGACTGCCGATGTTTGACGGGGGAATATATGATAATTTTCCAGTGGATGTCATGAAAGCGGATTTTGCGCCCGACATTATAATCGGAATCGATGTCACAACGCATGAAACACCGGATTTAAACAACTTGTATTCGCAGTTGGAAAGTATGATCATACAGCAGGATGATTATAATCTTGATGAAAAAGATGGGATTAAAATCCACATAAACCTGAAAGAGTACAATCTGCTGGATTTTCCTAAGGCAAATGAGATTTTTGATAGAGGATACCGGACGACAATGGCGGTGATAGATTCTATTAAAAGTCGAGTGGGAGAGGGTGTCTCGTTTAGAAATGTAAATCTCCGCAGGGAAGTTTACAAAAGCAAGGTTCCTGTGGTCAAATTCGATTCGTTGGAAGTGGTTGGAACAAGCAAGAATGCAGAAAGCTATATCCGCCATATCTTTTTTAAGGACAAGGGAGACACTATAACATTTGACAACGTAAAAGACGCTTACTATCGAACAATAACTTCAGGCAAATTCCGCGATTTGGTGCCAAGCCCCCACTACAACCCGAGTAGTGGATTGTTTGACCTGCGAATGAAAGCAGATGTCAAGGATAATCTGAACATAGGTATAGGCGGATTTGTCACATCTACAACAAATAGCCTTGCGTATTTGTCGGTGGGTTATGAAACCATTGATTTGAATTCATTCAGTGGAGATGTCAGTGGTTGGATTGGTCAGTCGTATTATGGGGGAGCGCTGAATGCCAAAATCTCTTTGAATTCAGGCTTGCCGACGATGATAAAATTACAGGGAGTGGCGTCTCAGCAAAAATTTTATGAAGACGATGTGCTGTTTTTTGAGTCTAACACACCGACTTTTGTGACAAAGGCTCAGCATTATGGCAAATTGATATTCAGCCTTGGCTTGGGGCGACATTCTAAGTTTGATTTGTCGGGAGGGTTTGGATACTTGCAGGATAGATTTTATCCGACAAAAAATATTGACTATTCGGCAATTTCTCAGGATGAGGCGAATTATAAGTTGGGACAATTGAAAATCAGTTATGATTTCAACACGTTGGACAATCAGATATATCCGTCGACAGGAACCCGGATTTTTGTGGCAGCAACAGGTGTGCTTGGAAATATGGAACAGTACAGCAGCATAAATCAGCCATATTTGTATGATGAACAGAAATGGGCAGAGGCGGAATTTGACTTAATGCGTTTTTGTCCGCTGTCAAGCAGATTCACTCTTGGTTATCGGCTCAATGCAGTGGCATCGACCAAGCCGTTGCTGCAAAGTTATACGGCAAGCATCGTGCAGGCGCCTGCATTCACTCCTACTCAATACAGTCGGGGGATTTTCTTGCCGTCGTTCCAGTCCAATTCTTTTGTGGCTGGCGGAATAGTCCCGATATTCAATATTATAGACAATTTGCAATTGCGCACGGAGGTCTATGCATTCTCTCCAATGCGTGAGATTTGCCCGGGTGACAATGATACGGCAAGTTATGGACATTGGTTTGGGTCGATTAATTTTATGGGCGAGGCATCTGTTGTTTATAATTTCTCGTTTGCATCGCTCAGCGTCTACGGAAACTATGTCAATTCACCGAAAAGTAGATGGAACTTTGGCGTAAGTTTCGGATTCTTCATACCTGCGCCCAAATTCCTCCGGTAATTTGTCAGCTTAACTCAACGACGGTGATTCCGGCTCCGCCAAATTGCACATGTTCGTCTCTGTATGATTTTACATCAGGAACGGTGTTGAGGTATTCTCTGATGCGTTGGCGCAGTATGCCGTAACCAGTGCCATGCAGAATCCGGATTTGCTTGATGTTGAATTGCACCGCGTCGTCAATGAAATAAGAAACGGCTTGCAGCGCTTCGTCAGCACGCATTCCTCTGACATCGATTTCCTGTTTGAACTCCAATTGACGGCTTCGCATATTGTCGGATGTTGAGGACGATACAAAAGAAGCTGTTTGAGTGGCTGCGGTCGCTTTGCGTATGGTCTTTTTAAGCTTTGACAATGGGACTTTTGATTTGAACAATCCCATTGCGACCGTGGCGTTCTTGCCCTCGATGGCTATAATCTCGCCAACAGAATTGCTTCCGTCGACAGTGACGGTGTCGCCGACAGAAAGTGGCTCTTCCGCTTTGATTTGTGGGGAGGAAGAGGCTTTGTCCCTTTTCTTGTGACGTTTGTCCAGTTTTGCGGACAACTCTTTCAACTTTTCAGAGGATTCCACAGTTTCACCCTCTGTCGACAGGCGTTTCTTGAGATCGTCGATTTGTCGGCGCACTTCTTTGGTGCGCTCTTTCTCGGCTTGCACTTTCTTAATCTCGTGAATGGCGTTCTCGATAGACGCGTTGCTATGCGAGAGAATCTCCTTGGCTTCTGATTTTGCTTCTTTGATAATCTCACGGCGTTCAACGACAAGCTTCTGAATGTCGGTCTCATATTTTTCGACCAATGTTTCCAATTTCTTACGTTGAAGCCTGACGTCCTGTCGTTTGTTTTGCCAATATCTACGGTCGCGGGCGATGTCGAGCAGATATTTGTCCATGTTTATGTAGTCGAAGCCAACAATGTCCTCCGCATAGCTTATGACATCGGAAGGGATGCCGATTTTGCGTGCTATTTCAATTGCAAAAGAACTGCCTGGAGTGCCTATCGACAATTGAAACAGCGGTTGCATAAGATTGCGGTCGTAGAGCATTGCTCCGTTGACAATGCCATCGGTTTCGTTTGCAAAATTCTTTAGATTTTGGTAGTGGGTGGTTATGACGCCGAAAGAGCCGGAGTCATTTAGCTTTTTCAAGATGGCCTGCGCGATTGCTCCTCCAATCTGGGGTTCTGTTCCTCCGCCGAATTCATCGATCAGAAGCAATGTCTTAGAGTTGGAATGGCGCATGAAATAGTTCATGTTTGACAGGTGGGAGCTATATGTGCTGAGCTCGTTCTCGATTGATTGCTCGTCGCCTATGTCGATAAATATATTGTCGAATATCCCAAAGTGCGAATTGGAATAGACAGGCGGAAGAATACCACATTGAAACATATATTGAACAACACCGACAGTTTTCAGACAGACTGATTTTCCGCCGGCATTGGGACCCGAAATTAGCAGAATGTGGTTTTTGTTGTCCAACTGGATGCTTAATGGCACTACGTTTTTCCCAAGTTTGCTGAGTGTCATGAACAGTACAGGATGGACAGCGTTGTACCATTCAATCTCGGGCTTTTGCGAGATTTGTGGCATAGTAGCGTCAATCTCATTTGCAAACAGTGCTTTCGCACGGATGAAATCAAAAACACCAATAGTCTGATAGAAAACTGTCAAGTCGTCTAAATGAGGTCTGATAATATCGGCAGTCATTATCAGAATTCTGACAATTTCCTTATGTATGTCGGCCTCAAGTTCCCTGATTTGGTTGTTTGCCTCAACGATTTCCTCCGGCTCGATAAAGAAGGTCTTGCCTGTTGCCGACTCATCGTGGACAATGCCTTTCACTGCCCGCTTGTGCATTGGTGCGACTGGTATAACCAATCGTCCGTCACGGATAGACGGAGTGCAGTCTTTGTCGAGCATTCCGTTCTGCTTATAGCGTGATATTACTCTTTGCATCATGCCGTTGACACTGCTTGATACAGACAATAGTTTTCTCCGCAATTGTTGTAATTCAGGAGAAGCGTTGTCCTTGATGTTGCCGAACTTGTCCAAAATGGAGTCAATGTGGCGTGAGATCTCAGGGAAACACAGCAGACTGTCGGCGATTTGCTTTAGAAGTGGATATGCCGCACTTTTTTCTTCTGTGAAGTAGTCACAAATTTCAGCTGCGGAGACGAGGGTTTTGCCTAATTGATACAACTCGGTTTCTGTCAGAAAAGATCCGGCGGCTTTGATTTTCAGGAGGGATTCTCTCAAATCGAAAATCGAGCCATTTGGAAAATCATTGGTCGATTTTATGATGGAGAGATACTCGTTGGTCAGAGAAAGCGAGTTGACAATGAGCCTGTAGTCGTTTGAAAATGTCATTGATTCGCATTCCGCTTTGCCGAGAGGATTGCTGCATTTGGATGCCAGAGTTTTTCTGACAATGTCAAAACCTATTTTATATTCTAAATTATCAGGATAAATCACGTCGGTTGAAATTTTCTGCGAAAATACAAAATATATTGTATATGACCATAATTTTGAGACTTGTCCGCAGTGATTTTGCTATGTTGCCGACGCCAAACAAAGGTTAAAAAAGGAATATACTCGCGCTTGCGTTTTAAAATGTCGTTATGAATGCTTAACTTTACAAACGCAAAAAGATAGAACGTATGCAACCATTTGTACATCTCCACGTCCACTCTCAATATTCTGTCCTGGACGGACAGGCGTCAGTCAAAGCCTTGGTCGACAAGGCTATAGCTAATGGCATGCGGGGCATTGCCCTCACAGACCATGGCAATATGTTCGGAATAAAGGAATTAACCGACTATGTCAACAAGAAAAACAAAGATGTTGACGGCGAGATAAAAAATCTGAAGAAAACAATTGAAGAACTGAAGTCGGCGGATGCCGTTGACCAGGAGGCTTTGTCGAAGGCGGAAACGGCACTTAAGGAAGCTGAAAGTAAAATTTTCACGCCAATTATCGGCTGCGAAATGTATGTGGCTGATAATGATATGACCGACAGAAGCAACAAAAAAGATATTGGCCGGCACTTAATTGTGCTTGCGAAAAACCAACACGGATATCATAATCTTATAAAACTTGTGTCAAATGCCTGGACGAATGGTTATTATTATCATCCGCGAACGGATAAGAAGCAGCTGGAAAAATATCACGAGGATTTGATTGTCTGCTCGGCGTGCCTGGGAGGCGAGGTGCCGAAATTGATTACGGCAGGGCATATAGAAGAGGCGGAGAAGTCTATATTGTGGTTTAAGAAAGTGTTTGGAGAAGACTATTATCTTGAGCTGCAAAGACACAAAGCAACTGTTGCCCGTGCCAACCAAGAGGCTTATCCACTGCAACAGGAGGTGAATAAGGTGTTGATAGAAATGTCGAAGAAGCACAACATAAAATTGGTGTGTACAAACGATGTGCATTTTGTCAATGAAGAAGATGCGGAAGCTCATGACCGGTTGATTTGTGTGTCGACCGGAACATTCCTCGACGACGACAAGCGAATGCTTTACACAAAGCAGGAGTGGATGAAGACGCAGGAGGAAATGAATGAACTGTTTGCCGATGTCCCGGAGGCTTTGTCCAATACACAGGAGGTGCTGGGCAAAGTGGAGCGATATTCGATAGAGCATGGCCCTATTTTGCCGAATTTCCCATTACCTGAAGGCTTTACGGACAATAATGACTATTTGCGCCATCTGGTGCTTGTTGGAGCGGAAAAACGTTGGGGAAAAAACTTGACAGATGAGCAAAAGGAGCGAATAGATTTTGAGTTGGACACAATTAAAAATATGGGATTCCCAGGATATTTTTTGATTGTGCAGGACTTTATCGGCGCAGCCCGTGAGATAGGCGTATCGGTGGGACCGGGACGTGGCTCTGCTGCCGGTTCCGCGGTGGCGTATTGTCTTGGAATCACTCAGATAGACCCGATAAAATACGACTTGCTGTTTGAGCGTTTCTTGAATCCCGACCGTATATCATTGCCTGATATCGATATTGATTTCGATGATGACGGTCGTGCGGATGTGCTACGCTATGTGACGGAAAAATACGGTGCTGAGAAAGTGGCGCATATCATCACTTATGGCACTATGGCGGCAAAATCGGCGATAAAGGATGTTGCCCGTGTTTCAAGGCTACCTCTCTCGGAAAGTGACAGGCTTACAAAGATGATACCGGACAAGCTGCCTGAAGTTGATGGAAAGGCTCCTAAAATAAATCTGAAGAATTGCTATCAGTATGTGCCTGAATTGCAACACGAATTGAATTATGGCGAACCGATTGTCCGTGAGACGTTGAAATATGCACTTGCTCTTGAGGGAAACGTCAGAAATACGGGCGTGCATGCTTGCGGTGTGATTATTGGCCGTGATGATATAACAGACTGGGTGCCTGTTGCAACGGCGACCGACAAGGATGGTGAAAAGGTGCTTGTCACCCAGTATGAAGGTTCGGTAATTGAGTCGACAGGATTGATCAAGATGGACTTCCTCGGCTTGAAAACGTTATCGATTATAAAGGAAGCGTTGCTCAACATCAAGGAACGTTGGGGAAAAGATGTGGATATTGACCACATTCCGCTGGACGATCCTAAAACGTATGAGCTCTATTGCGAAGGACGGACTACGGGTACATTCCAGTTTGAATCCACGGGAATGCAGAAGTATCTTAGAGAGTTGCATCCGTCTACGTTTGAAGACTTGATTGCCATGAACGCCCTCTATCGACCGGGCCCAATGGACTACATACCGCAGTTTATTGCCAGAAAGAAAGGTATTGAGCCGATTGAGTATGACATCCCAGTCATGGAAAAGTATCTGAAGGATACATATGGAGTTACAGTATATCAGGAGCAAGTCATGCTGTTGTCGCGTTTGTTGGCTAATTTCACGCGCGGTCAGTCGGATGGTCTTCGCAAGGCAATGGGTAAGAAGATTTTCGCTAAGCTGGCGGAGTTGAAACCATTGTTTATCAATGGAGGAAAGTCGAATGGCTATGATGAGAAAGTGCTCGAAAAGATTTGGTCAGATTGGGAAAAGTTTGCATCGTATGCCTTCAACAAGAGCCATGCCACATGTTATAGTTGGGTGGCTTTCCAAACAGCATATCTTAAAGCAAACTATCCACCGGAATATATGGCGGCAGTGCTCAGCCGTAACTTGAATGACATCACAAAGATGACCAAGTTTATGGATGAGTGCAAGGCAATGAAGGTGAAGGTCAAAGGGCCGGATGTGAATGAAAGTCGCGCCAAGTTCAGTGTAAATAAGGCAGGTGAGATAAGATTCGGTCTTGCGGGAATCAAGGGCGTTGGTTTGAATGCTGTGCAGGCAATCCTTGACGAACGTGATGCAAGGGGAGAATATAAGTCTATTTTTGACCTTGTAGAGCGCATAAATCTGAGTATGTGCAACAGAAAGGTGCTTGACAATCTGGCTCTTTCCGGCGCGTTTGACTGCTTTGAAGGTGTGCGTAGGGAAGACTTTAAGGCCGACGACTTCAATCCATCATTCAGCGAGGCGCTTATTAGATATGGTCAGATGTATCAAATGAGCAAAGCTACTCAAGAGTCGTCTTTGTTTGGCGAGGCGGAAACTATTGACACGGCAAAGCCTGAAATGCCAGGGCGTCCGTTGTGGCCTGACATTGAACGGTTGAACTACGAAAAAGACTTGGTGGGAATGTATCTATCCGCGCACCCGCTGGATAAATATTATCTTGAACTGACATTTGGTTGCAGTGTCCGTGCAAAGGATTTCGGCACTGAAGACAAAACGTCAGAAAAAGAATATACAATAGGCGGACTTGTGGTGGAGGCTAAAAGTTTGACGTCAAGGACAGGCTCACAGTTCGGGATAATTAAGATTGAGGACTATACGGGGTCTGCTGAAATACGGCTTTTCGGACAGGATTATATCAATTACAATAAGTATGGAATAAAGGGCAATGCGATAATTGTCACTTACACATATAAAAAAGGAAAGTATAACGATAAGGTGTATATGACAATCAGCGGCATTCAATCCTTGGAAGAAGTGCAAGGTACGGCCATTAGCGGCATAACATTGGATGTCGCAGAGAAAGACCTGGAGGGACAGGCGTTTATGACGTTGCTCGATGAGAACATAGTGAACGATGGGGAATGCGCAAAACCATTCAGTATCAATTTAATGAATGAGAAGCAGAGCTTGCCATTCACGATGATATCCGGACGACGTTTGAACCTTACTAAAAATTTGATTTTGCAATTGGAAGACCTCGGTATAAAATATACGGTAAACAAATAAACAAACATATAGATATGGCAAAAGAATTTACAGACAGTGAAATGGACAATTTATTGGCGCAGGAAAGCCTGATTGTGATTGACTTTTGGGCAGAATGGTGTGGTCCATGCAAGAAGTTGTCGCCAGTAATTGATGAGTTGGCAGAAGAATACGATGGCGTTGTAGACATTCGCAAATGCGATGTTGAGGAAAATGTGGAAGTGGCAAGCAAATTCGGTGTCATGGCCATCCCTACAATTGTATTGGTCAAGGGTGGTAAAGAGATAACACGTCGTACGGGAACGATTAAGAAAGATCAATTAAAGTCACTGATTGAAGAGAATAAGTGATTGTAGAATTGGATTGAAACAACGAGGCGTGGTTGCATTGTCGCAGCCACGCCTCGTTGTTGATAGTGTGTGCATTATAGGGGCTATCCACCGAAATTGTCGTAAAGGATGCTTTCCGGATCGACACCGAGACTGTCGAGCATTTTTACGACAGCCGCACTCATCGGACCAGGACCACACATGTAGTATTCTATGTCTTCTGGAGCATCGTGGTTTTTCAAGTATGTCTCATACATCACTTGGTGTACAAATCCCGCAGTGTATTTAACTCCGGCAGCATCAGCCGCAGGGTCCGGACGGTCAAGAGCCAAATGGAAACTGAAATTCGGGAATTCCTTCTCAAGCTCAAGAAAATCATGCAGGTAGAACACTTCGTTAAGCGCACGTGCGCCATAGAAGAATGACATCTTTCGGTCGCGGGTGTTGAGAGTGCGTGTCATGTGCATTATTTGGGCGCGGAGAGGAGCCATGCCGGCTCCACCACCAACCCAAATCATTTCCTTCTTCGAGTTGAAATGAGGATGGAAATCGCCATAAGGACCGCTCATAAGCACTTTGTCGCCAGGTTTAAGCGTGAATATGTAGGATGATGCAATGCCAGGCATAACGTCTTGGAAACCCACTTGTGGCTTCGGTTTAAACGGAGGAGTGGCAATGCGGACGGTGAGCATGATGCGGTCGCCTTCCGCAGGATAGTTGGCCATGGAATAAGCTCTGACTGTTTCTTCATCATTCCTGCACTTAAGTCCAAATAATCCGAATTTTTGCCATGCCGGCAGATATTCATCACCGATAAGGCTCTTGTCGATGTCTTTGTCGTAGTCCATCGAATACTTAGGAATCTTGATTTGTGCGTAAGAGCCGGGCAAGAAATCCATATGCTCGCCTTTTGGCAAGGCGACGATGAATTCTTTGATAAATGTGGCGACATTCTTGTTGGATATTACCTCACATTCCCATTCCTTGACTCCGAGTACAGATTCGGGGACAATGAGTTTCATGTCGTTTTTGACCTTCACTTGACAGCCAAGATGCCAATTGTCCATCAATTCCTTGCGGGAAAAATGCACTTTCTCAGTAGGCAGAGCTTCGCCTCCTCCTTCGGGAATACGTACACGGCATTGTCCGCAGCTGCCACCTCCGCCACATGCTGAAGGGAGGTAGATTTTCTGATTTGCCAAAGTTGACAACAGAGAATCGCCCGTTGGCACTTCAACATCCGTTTTGTCGTTTATCGTGATTTTCACATTGCCGGATGGGACAAGATATTTTTTTGCAATAAGCAGCACAACCACAAGTATGATTGTCACCGCAAAAAACAGGATGGTGCTTGCAAGTATTGTTATGTCTGAAAGTATCATTGTATTTAAAGTTTAATTCCGAGAAAACTCATAAACGCTATGCCCATAAGCCCAGTAATTATAAATGTGATGCCTATGCCTTTTAGAGGAGCGGGGACGTTGGAGTATGACAGACGCTCGCGTATGGCGGCGAGGCAAACGATTGCCAACAGCCATCCGATGCCCGATCCTAAGCCGTAGATTGTGGCAGTGCCGACAGATCCGAAGTCTTTTTGTTGCATAAACAGCGAACAACCCAAGATTGCGCAGTTTACGGCAATCAGAGGAAGAAAGATTCCCAGAGATGCATATAGCGATGGGGAGAATTTTTCTACAGCCATTTCTACCAATTGTGTCATGGAGGCTATAACTGCGATGAACAGAATCAAGCTTAAGAAGCTAAGGTCGACTGTCGCAAATTCTGGGCTTAGCCAAGTAAGCGCGCCTGGACGCAGAAAGTGCATCTCAAGCATATAGTCGATAGGGAGAGTTATTACAAGCATGAATGTCACAGCTATGCCGAGACCAAAAGCCGTTTTTACGTTTTTGGAAACAGCAAGATATGAGCACATTCCAAGAAAGTATGCGAAAATCATATTGTCGATAAACACCGACCGTATAAACAAATTTAAATTTTCCATAGTGGTTTTTATCAGAGATGATTAATTCTTTTCTTGCAGGTCTTTGTTCTTGGAACGATGAACCCAGATGATGCAGGCAACAGTTATAAGAGCCATCGGTGGCAGAATCATAAGTCCGTTGTTTTGATATCCGGCATCGTAAAGAGCCTGTGGGATAATTTGGCAACCGAGCAACGTTCCCGACCCGAGCAATTCGCGAACAGCCGCAACGATTATCAGAATGATGGCATAGCCAATGCCATTGCCGACACCATCGAGAAAGGCCGGCCACGGCTTGTTGCTGAGAGCGAATGCCTCAAGACGCCCCATCAGGATGCAGTTCGTGATTATAAGACCAATGAATACCGATAATTGCTTGCTTACTTCGTAGTTGTATGCTTTTAGGAATTGGTCGACTATGATGACCAAAGCCGCAACGACCACCAGCTGGACGATAATTCGGATGCTGTTGGGAATAGTGTTGCGGATAAGTGATATTATCACATTTGAAAATGCAGTTACTGCTGTCACGGAAATTCCCATGACGATTGCAGGCTCGAGTTTTGCAGTGACAGCCAAGCAAGAGCATATGCCCAGGACTTGTACGATTACGGGATTGTCTTTTGACAGAGGATTGAACAATGCCGCTTTATTTTTTTTATTCAAAATAGCCATTTTGATTATTTGTTGTTTTGTTGAATTCCGTTGAAAAATGCTTGATAGCAAGACAGACAAGATTTCAGCATAGACTGAACGCCTTTGCTGGTAATTGTGCCTCCGGAAATGCCGTCGACATAGTCGCTTCCGTCAGTTGGCGCATTCCCGTTTTTAATCACAGAGATAGACTTGAACTCCCCGCCTTTATACAGATGTTTGCCATTGAATTGGTCGGCAAATGCCGGTTTGGCAATTTCTGCGCCCAAGCCAGGGGTCTCTCCCTGATGAGAGAAATAAGCGCCATAGATTGTGCTGCCGTCAGACTCGACTGCGATATATCCCCATATCGGACCCCATAAACCAGCACCATATACAGGAATGATATATTTGATCGAATTGTCGATGTTGCAGACAAACACAGGCAATTGCCGCTCGTTTTCAGCTTTTTTTATCTCGCTTGCCACAGAAATGTCGAAAGCCTCGCCGCTCAGTTTCTCACCATTGTCGTTTACGATATATGAATCAACGACATACTTGTTGTATAAGTCGATGGCGTTATCTGTTGTGGATGTTATGCGGATTGAGCTGAGCATCTGCTGCATCTTGTCGATTCTGATGTTGTCGCTTTGCTTTGGTTTCAACGCAAGGGCTACCCATGCCAGCACTGCGCCCACAATGCAGACGAGTGCGGAGATGTAGATGATGGTGTATGTGTTACTTTGCTTGTTCATAATTATTTGATTGTTTGGCACGGCGCAGTCTGCGACGTATGTTGGATTCAACAACACAATAGTCAATTAATGGTGCGAAAGCGTTCATCAAAAGTACTGCAAGCATCGCACCTTCTGGATATCCGGAATTGTATACACGGATAAGGATTGCCATCACACCAACCAGGAAGCCGTAGATATACTTTCCGGTGTTGGTGTGTGCCGCTGTTACAGGGTCGGTAGCCATAAACACGGCAGCAAAGGCAAATCCGCCCAAGCATATTTGTTCAACAGGATTAAGCATTGAGCCAGGGTAGGTCTCAGAAGGGAAGGAGTGTGCAATGAATCCCATCACCAGTCCGCCGGCAAAAACTGACAGCATTATGCGCCAGCTTGCCACTCCCGATATGAGCAGAACAATTCCGCCAAGAATAATGAACAATGTGGATGTTTCACCCACAGAGCCTGGAATCAGGCCAAGGAACATATCCCAAAGAGAAATGTCGCCGCCAGTAATTCCTGTCAGATGTAAAGAGTTGCCTGCGTTGATGGCAATTTGTCCCAATGGCGTCGCTCCGGAGAAAGAACTGACGACAGTCCCGTTGCCCAATCCGCATATGGAGTGATTCGCAACGAAAACGTCGTCGCCCGACATCTTTGAAGGGTAGGCGAAAAATAGAAACGCGCGTGTCATCAATGCAACATTGAAGATGTTCATGCCAGTGCCTCCAAACACTTCTTTGACAAAAATCACGGAGAATGCCGTTGCCACAGCAATCATCCAAATTGGAGTCTCAATGGGGCAAATCATTGGAATCAGAATGCCTGAAACCAAGAACCCTTCTTGGATTTCATGTTTGCGGATTTGAGCGGATGCAAATTCTATACCCAATCCTACGGCATACGATGTTATGATTTTGGGAAGCAACGCAAGAAATCCATATAGAAAGGCGGTTAAGAACACGGGTGGTTGCCCGATTGATAGATAACGCTGGTAGCCAATGTTGTACATCCCGAACAGAAGTGCCGGCATCAACGCAAGCACAACAATTATCATTGTGCGTTTTGAATCATTGCTGTCATGTATGTGGACTCCGGATTGTGATGTGGTGTTCGGTGTAAACAGAAATGAGTCGAAGCCATCGTATACAGAGCGGAATTTTTCTAATTTTCCGCCCGGCATAAATTGTGGCTTTATGCGGTCAAAATATTTTTTTAATGCTCTTTTCACGATTATAAATCTTTAGTTCATTTCTTTTTTTAGATAGTCAAGACCCTCGCGTACTATTTTTTGTAGTTCGAGTTTGGATGTGTCGATGAATTCGCAAAGGGCGAAATCCTCAGGGACTACTTCGTAGATTCCCAACTGCTCCATTTTGTCAATGTCGCGGGCTATGATGGCCTTAATGAGAAACTCTGCATATATGTCCATTGGAAATACCTTGTCATATTCTCCAGCCATGATTATGGCACGTTCTCCACCGTTGATTTTTGCATCAAAGTGGTATTTTCGAGTCTTCGGGGCCAGCCACGAGAAGAAAGTGCGGCTTGCACTGTATTTCTTCGGACTCAACGAAGCCCATCCAAGCATTTCGCAGTCGTTTATGATTTCGGGAATTACAGCAACCTGTCGGAACGGGAATCTTAGATACCCGCCAGGCCCTACGTTCGTTCCTGTAAGGACGTTGCCGGAGATGATTCTTGGCGATTTGTCGATGTTCACATTGTCTTTGAGCAGAGCGGAAATGCAAATTCCCTCGGTTGCTCGCACGATTGTCGGCTTTTTTACAGCCTCGCCGGTGATGGCTACGACACACGACCAATCAACATATCCATCGGTGAAGAGTTTTCCGATTTTCACCACGGTTTCAGGCTCGATTGCCCATACGACATCGCCTTTGTTTACAGGGCGAATGCTTGCTATTTGTGTCCCGGCGTTGCCGGCAGGATGCGGTCCGCTGAGGATAAACGATTCTGAAAAGTCGGTCTCGATTAAATTCTCTTTGCGGCATCCGATATACACGGTTCCGGCGGTGAGTTTGGACAGGACTTCCACACCCTTTTTAAAACACTCCTCGTTGTTGTCTATTAATAAGGTGTGCGAAGGAGCAAGAGGTGAAGAGTCGAAAGTTGATATGAAAATGTCGCGCGGAGTAGCTTCTGGCGACGGGACAATTCCGTATGGGCGCTGTCTGAAAAAAGCCCATAAGCCAGATTCCAACAGAGCGGCTTTAATGTCGGCAAGCTTCTCGGCATCAAATTTGACGTGGTCTTGTTGGCTGTCGGCTTCGATTTTCAGTGCTTCGATTTTGCGCCTTGCACCTCTGACGATGCTTGAGACTATGCCGCTGACTGGCGAGACGACAAGAATTTCAGGATTGTTTTTGTCGTGGAAAACTGCCTCTCCGGCCGTGACATGGTCACCTTCTTTTTTTAAGAGTTTCGGGGAGAGACCGCAGAAGTCGTCAGGTATGATGGCGAAATCTCTCGATGGAATTGACGGTATGGGATCTTGCCCAGTAGCTTCGCCAATCATTCTAAGGTTAAGACCTTTTTTTATCTTAATTAGTTTTGGCATTGCGTTGGTTGTTTTTAGACCCCAAAATTACTAAAAAAAAGCGTATGGCGAACTTTTTGTGGCGATGAAAATGCGAAATGGGTTAAATAATCGTTTAGATTATAAAAAAGATGCTTTCAACACTAAAAATATACCTACTGCTTTGGTGAAATGAAAATATTGTGGTATTTTTGCCAATAAAATAGGGGTGATATGAAAGGAAAAAAATAATCATTACCTAAATATTATTAACTAATTAATCAAAAAACAACAAAATTTAATTATGGAAGCTCAAAAGCCTAACACTCCACAAAAACCTGTGGCAGCTAAGAGTGCAAAAACTCAAGGTGAACACAAAGTACGTGGTATTAAAAATGCGTTCTTGGTCATTGTCTGCTGTGCAGTAGTGGCTGTTTGCTTGTTCTTGTTCTTGTTTGGTAACCCGTCACACTTCGACACTACATTGACAGGTCCATCAGTTGCTTTCCTTGACAACCCAGAAGGTCACTGGAAGCCGACAGACCTTATCGGTACAGTGTTCATGGGTGGTGTTATCGTGCCTGTTCTTCAGACATTGTTCTTGACAGTAATCGTTCTCTCTGTAGAGCGCGCTATCGCTTTGAGCAGCGCGAAAGGTACTGGCAGCATCTCTAAGTTTGTGGAGAATGTGAAGGCAAGCCTTCAGAAGGGCGACATCAAGAAAGCTCAGGAGCTCTGCAGAAAGCAAAAAGGTAGCGTTGCTGCCGTTGTTGCTGCAGCGTTGACAAAATATGACGAGATGGACAAAAACGAAACTCTTACAAAAGAGCAGAAGTTGACTTCATTGCAGCAGGCAGTTGAAGAGGCTACAGCATTGGAGATGCCTTCATTGCAGCAGAACCTTCCTATCGTTGCGACAATGACTACTCTTGGTACACTTGTCGGACTTCTCGGAACCGTGCTCGGTATGATCAAGTCATTCCAGGCTCTTGGTGCTGGTGGTGGTAGCGTTGACTCAATGGAGTTGTCTATCGGTATTTCTGAGGCACTTGTCAACACTGCATTCGGTATCGCAACTGGTGCATGCGCTGTAATTTCTTACAACTTCTTCACAAACAAAATCGACAACCTTACGTACGCAATCGACGAGATCGGTTTCTCTATTGTACAAACGTTTGCTGCTACTCACTAATCTGTAAATAAGGTAAAATAAGTAAATATGGGAAGAGTAAAAATCAAAAGGAAGAGCACGCTCATCGACATGACGGCGATGAGTGACGTGACCGTACTTTTGCTTACATTCTTCATGTTGACATCGACCTTTTTGCAGAAAGAACCAGTGGTTGTAAAAACGCCATCCTCAATCTCTGAGCAGGCTGTACCGGCCAACAACTTAGTAACGGTGCTGGTTGACCAGAAAGAGAATGTGTTTATCTCAATCACGGGATCAAAGAGTATGTCGAGCGACACAGTACGAATGAAAGTATTGAACCGTGCGGTGTCCAAATACAACAAATTGCACCCGAATGAGCCAATTAATTTGACTTCGGAGCAGGTTGCTTCATTTGGCAAACTCAATATGTTTGGCTGTCCGTTCAAAAAACTGCCACAATTGTTGAGCATGCCTTCAGCAGATCAGGATCTTGCAATGAATCCAGACAAGCCGGAATTTATCGGATCTATTCAAATCGACGGCCGTCGCACATTTGAAAACAATCCTAATGAATTCCAGATTTGGATGCTTGCATATCGCGATGTTGCTGCAGAACTTCCAGCAGAAGTTGAGAAAACAGACGGAACGGTAGACAAAGAAGGAACAGTCTATGACTTGGTAAAACAAGGAAAGGTTATTTCTGTCAAGGCTGACGAGGCCACACCGTTCTCTGTAGTGCACGTTGTAATGGATAACTTGCAGACTTTGAGTATGAATAAGTTCTCATTGATGACCTCATTAAAACAAAAGGAGAATTAAGCATATGGCACAGATTGAACAAAGTAGTGGCGGAAAGCAGAAAAAGGGCGCCCAGAAAAAGATGCAAATTCACGTTGACTTCACACCGATGGTCGACATGAACATGCTCTTGATCACGTTCTTTATGCTTTGTACTACGATGCTCAAGTCTCAGACTTTGAACATCATGCTTCCTTCAAATGAGAAGGTCACCAATAAAGATCAGATGACTCAGGCTAAAGCCGACAATGCCTTCACAATCATTGTCGACAGCAAGCGTGAGAAAGCGGAAACCCTCCCTAACGGAGAGGTTCAACCGGGTAAGATTGTTGCCAACTACGTTTATTACTATAAAGGTAAAGGCGTTGATGAAAGCGGAGCAATTCTTACTCCTCTTGAAGAGCCGGCTAAGTATAGGTCGACAAATGTTAACGCTGGTGTTGTAGACAATATCCGTGGCGTCCTTGAGAAAATCAACAAAGATGTTTTGAAGGATATTCAGGAGTTGGAAGCTCAATACAACGGTGGAAAAGGCAATATGTCAGAGCAGCAATACAAAGAAAAGCAGAAAGAGATTATCAACCGCAAGCGTGACAACAAGCCTGTTGTTGTAATCAAAGCTACTGACAATGCTTCTTTTGTCAACTTGGTCAGTGCTCTTGACGAGATGCAGATCAATGGTTTCAACACCTTCCAGATCAATAAGCTGAATAAGAACGACTCTATCTTGTTGAATGATTTCTATGCAAAGCATCCAGATCATTTGACAAAAAAATGATGAATAGGTCAGAATTAATTGTTGAATCTTAAAATACAAAGAAATATGGCAAAAGATGTAGATCTTTCATCAAAAGAATGGCGCGATCTTATTTTTGAGGGTAAAAACAAGGATTTCGGTGCGTATAAACTGCGCCAAGGTTCAGAAAGCCGTCATAATAAAGCGTTCTTCTACGTTCTTATTGGCCTCGTAGCTGTTTGCTTGCTTATTTTCGGATATATGAAGTATGAGGCTTACAAGACTCAGAAAGCTGAAGAAGAGGCAAAGGCAAAACTTGAGCAACAACAAAAACTTGCTCAAATGGAGGCTGAAAAAGAAGAAGAGAAGGAAGAGGAAGTTGAACAAATTGAGATTGAAGAGGTTAAACCAGAAGCTCCTCAATTGGCAACTCAGCTGATGACCGAACTTCTCCTTACAGATACGCCAAAGGAAGACAATGAGATTAAAGCGAACGAGGATATCCAGAAAGACAACTCAGTGATGTCTACGTTCACTCAGGCTGGTTCCGATGACATTAACCTGATTAAGGAGCACAAGGAAGAGGTCGTTCAAGAGAAACCAAGAGAAGAGAAGAAAAAGGAAGAGGTGTTCACTCACGTAGAGCAGATGCCTAAATTCCCTGGTGGCGACGCTGAACTTTATAAGTTTATCAGCAACAACCTCAATTATCCGGCAATGGCAATTGAGAACAACGTACAAGGTAGAGTTGTTGTTCAATTCGTCGTTACAAAGGATGGTTCAATCGGTAATGTAAAGGTTGTACGTAGTGTGGACCGTGACCTCGACAACGAGGCAATCCGTGTCTGCAAGAAGCTCCCGAAATTTATTCCGGGTAAGCAGAACGGTCAACCTGTGAATGTGTGGTATACATTGCCAGTTACATTCAAACTCCAGAACTAATATTTAGAAAGTTCGATATTTAGGCGGACGGGCATTTGCTCGCCCGCCTTTTGTTTGTAATCGCGGATTTATGTAATTTTGTACAAAATAGCAGATATGATAGAACAAGGAATATTTAAGCGGACTGAATTGCTTGTTGGCAAAACCGTGATGGATGCAATAGAGAATGCGAGTGTTATAGTTTTTGGTGTCGGGGGCGTTGGCAGCTGGTGTGTGGAAAGCCTTGTGCGGTCGGGAATTCGCAAAATAACTATTGTCGACTCAGATGCTGTATGCATAACCAACATCAACCGTCAATTGATGGCAACGACAAAAACCGTAGGCAAGCCAAAGGTGGAAGTGCTGAAGCAACGATTGCTGGAGATAAATCCATTGGCCGACATTGACGCACGATGTGAAGTCTATTCAGAGCAGACGGCAGAGTCGTTTCATGTGGAAACGTATGATTATGTGATTGATGCAATCGACAGTCTTGACAACAAAGCATCGTTGATTAGGCGAGCATGCAGCAGTGGCGCCGTTTTGTTCTCCTCGATGGGGGCGGCTTTGAAGATGGATCCAACGAAAATATCTGTGACAGAGTTTTGGAAAGTGCGTGGATGTCCGCTTGGCGCTGCATTGCGGCGTAAGTTCAAGAAGTCTAAATTGTTTCCTTCAAAGAAATTCAAATGTGTCTACAGCGAGGAGCTGTTGCAGAATGTCGGGACATGTGGCGATTGCGGAACGGAAGAGTGTGTGTGCAAGAAGAATACATCGGGGAATGATGCGGATTGGCATGCGTCAAAAGTCCACACCAATGGAACGGTTGCTCACATAACAGCAATTTTTGGATTCACATTGGCGGGACTTGTAATTGAAGACATTCGCAATAAATCATTCGGAGATTTGGGTGACTGAAAACGGGGACAAGATTGCGGCGTGGGCGGATTCTTGTGCAATCTTTTTTTGTGCAGGTGTTATGCCTTCCGGAGAATAAGGATTGCCGGCGACTGGGCGTTGAAAAATGGATTCAAACCAAGTGCAGGCAGCTGTATATCTTCCGTATACATAATTTAGGTGGTATCCATCGCGAGTCATTGAGTCTCCGATTGTCGATGTCCGGGCATTTTGTATGGCAGTGCCGCACGGAATGAGTATGTCGAAATGGTAAGCGTCCATCACCATTTCAGTTGTGCCTATAATCTCGTCAAACATTACATTTTGGGAACAGCTGTAATTTGCAAAACCGGGGTGTTTGGAGTCTTGAGAGTATGCCCACGTGCTGTGGAACATAAATTTAGTTGAGTCATTTACGTTTTGCCGCACATATTTCATAAGTTCATCAAGAAAAGGCGCATATGTGAGAGGCATTCCGGAGAAATGGCTTGCCTGCTGAAATGACACATAATCCCAATGTTCATCAGCAAGAGCTTGGGTAAGAGAGTAGTGTGGCGTGTCAGTCTTTATGCCATTTACAATTTTGCGATAATTGTAAACGCTGTCGTTTTCTGTCAGAAATTTCCAATGTTGTTCGAGAGAACATCCGCCAAAATACAGGTTTCCTACAACGATATCGATGCTGTCAGCTTGGGCTATATTCCAAAGATATTGCTCGATTGCATCTTGTGAGAAACTGTTGCCTATGGCAAGAATCTTTATTGTTTTATCGCTTGATTTTTGTGCATAAGCGGGATTGGCTTCTACAAAAACAATCGACAAAAGCAAAAAGAAATAAATCTTAAAATTATATTTTTTCATAGCAGGATAATTAAATAGTACCAATTAGACGTTTGAAGATTGAAAAGGTTTGATTAATTTTGGACAAAACTTAGAGAAATGACAATAAGAAGATACAAAAATCGAATTTTAGCGTTTCTGGTGTGTGCATCTGCTGTTGTAGCACATTCAGCAGTACGTCTTGATGAACTTTGTGTTGCCGTTGACGGGCAAAGGGAGTATTCATATAGCGACAAGAGCGCCGGATTCTTTTATGGAATGACTGGTGTCGACAATTGGCAGGACGGAAATGCCGGTTGGAATGTGGCGGCGAAACGTGTGCTGGCTGATTATCAACTGTCGTTGGACGGCAATACTCTCAACAAAACGTGTGCGGAAACGGACGTGTATCCGTATAAAATTGTGAGGAAATATAAGGATGCCACAGAAACGATGTATCTTGTTGATGGCAAGAAGGTAATTGTCGTTGATGTTGTGGCTCCAAATGCAAAAAAAATAGGAATTGCACTTGAAGGTGACAACCTCATTTCTCTACCGGAGCAGAGCGGAGCTACGGCGGTTTGCCAACCGTCTCTTCATAAAAACAAGTTGGTGAGAATCGGAGCGCAAGACGGGTCTCCTGTAATTGTCAACGGGTCGTTGATTGAAGCCGGAGCAAACTCTGGAGGTTTTGTATTGGCATTCGGAGAAGATGCGGAAAGCGCACGATTGCTGAGCGATGCGCAAAAGCAATGGAATGATTGGATTCTTGACCGCAAGGACCGGATGCAGAAATTGGTAAACAGCAATTCTCTGATGACAAACAATGACGATTTAGACAAGTCAATGGCATGGATGATGCTCACTGCGGATGAATTGGTCACACGGCAGCATGGCGGATGGGGGATATATGCAGGATTTCCTTGGTTTACCGACTTTTGGGGTCGTGATATGTTTATTGCGATGCCTGGAACAGTGCTGTGTCCAGGACAATTTGATGTGGCGAAAAATATTTTGTTGTCATTTGCGAAATATCAAGATTTAGATAAAAAATCACCGACTTATGGTCGTGTACCCAACCGATTGAATTTGGAGGGCATTCTGTATAATACAACCGACGGCACGCCGCGTTTTGTTATGCAGGTGCTTGATTATTTGAAGTATACAGGAGACGTTGCATTCTTGAGGTCGATATATAATAATGTGAAAGTGGCAACCGACGCAGCGTTGGATTTGTATGTTGACGACCGTGGCTATCTTACGCATGCGGATGCCGACACATGGATGGACGCAAAACGTCAGGGAAAATATCCGTGTTCTCCACGCGGCAACCGGGCGGTTGACATACAGGCTTTGTGGTTCTGCCAGTTGGAGTCTGCAGCAAAGATTGCAGATTGCCTGGGCAAGAAATCCGATGCGGACCGATGGAGAAAGGCTGCGGAAAAATTGAAAGGTAATTTCCAGAAAGACTTTGTTGTGGACGGACAGCTTGTAGACCATTTGAATGCCGACGGCACTGCGGACAGGCAGTTGCGACCCAATACGATGTTTGCATACAGCTTGATAGACTCAGACTCTGTCAAGCGGGAGGATATACGGAAAATTTGGAGCAGATTGACATATCCATGGGGAGTGTCGTCTCTTGATCAAATGGACAATCTGTTTCATCCCTACCATGAGCAGTGGCATCGCTACCATAAAGACGATGCTTATCATAACGGCACGGTCTGGCTTTGGCTGAATGGAATGGCAATGCAGCGAATGATTGAGTTTGGGCAGGAAGACGAGGCATATAAATTGCTTGAAAACATGAATCGGCAGGCATTGAAGGACGGTGCTGTGGGAAGTTTGTCGGAGTGTGCCGACGCATGGTGTCGTCCAGGTCAGGTATGGTCGCGCCGGTCAGGAACGTTTCTGCAGTCTTGGAGCAATTCGGAGCAATTGAGGGTGTGGAGCCAATATTTTCTTGGAGTCCGTCCGAACCTATTGGACGGAGTGTTGGTTGTCGCTCCGCGTATACCGTCAGAATTGAATAATGTTGAGACAACGGTCGCTATAGGATGCGGACGGTTGGAATACGTGTTCAAGCGTTATGATGGCAAGCAATATCTGTCATTGACGCTGTCTGGTCAAAAGTCGGTGGACTTGAGCTGTGAATTGAAAGAATATGATGCGGTTTCATTGACACTTGGACAGGGGAAAACGATAGAGATAGAGTGGGATTCTTCGTCATTGACAATTACAGATGGAGTCAAAAGATTGTCGTTGCAGCCGAACCCAGAGGAGAGTATGCGTGTTGCAAGCAACAATGAATACTTTGATGGAGTGGACTTTGCAAAGCCATGCTATCGAGAGGATCTGAACACGATGTCGCGCTACTTCAATCCACCGCTCGATTATTATAGCGTGGAGTAATCCCCGTTGATGCATTAAAAAAGATTGAATGGATAAAACTTATTTTGGAAAAATAAGAACCGTATTTATCGATTTGGATGATACGATATGGGATTTCTCTGCAAACTCGAAAGTGGCAATGAGGATTGTGTATGAGAAATATGGTTTGCAGGATCAATGTCCGTATGATGACTTTATCGCGTGTTATATGCCAAATAATGAGTCGCTATGGACGCGCTACCACCATGGGGAGATAACGAAGGAATATCTTAAGCGAGAGCGATTCCGCCGTTCGTTTGAGCAGTGTGGAATCGTGTGCAATGACCCGTTGCAGTTTGATTATGACTATCTTGAAACGATTGTCACGTTGAAACAGGTGGTTGACGGCGCACCGGAATTGTTGGCGCATCTGACAAAAAGAGGGCCAGTGCATGTGTTGAGCAATGGCTTTGCCAATCTGCAGTCGCGCAAATTGAAGTCGGGCGGTATAGATAAATATATCACCAAGTTGATATTGTCGGACGACATAGATGTAACCAAGCCCGACCGCCGTCTTTTTGATTATGCCCTCGAGCAGGTCGGCGGAACGCCGGAAACGACAGTTATGATTGGCGACAACTATGATGCGGACATTCTCGGTGCAAACAATGCCGGGTGGCATACAATATTTTTTAATAGGAAAAACGTTGTCCTTGAAACAAATGTGGCGGACTTGACAGTGACGAGGCTGACGGATATTATTGCATGGTTGTAATCCCGACAATGCAAACGCCATCGATGTCGGACAATTTCTTTGACAACGCTTCGGCGAGATCGGAGCGGATGGCAAGCTTCATTGAGCAACAATTGTCGAAAATCTGTTCTAAAATCTGCACATCATTGCCTTTGGCCGTTTTCATAACATCGTTCATCGATAAATAAGGGAATGTGAATTCGACTGCTGACATCTCATGGCATTCAATAATCTCGCCATTTCGGATTGCCTCCGCCGCTGCTTCTCTATATGCCACTATTAATCCGGATGTGCCGAGTTTGATCCCGCCAAAATAACGTACAACAACAATAACTACATTTGTCAGTTCAAAGGAGTTTATTTGTCCAAGAATTGGCTTGCCTGCGGTGCCCGACGGCTCCCCATTGTCGTTTGACAGAAATTCAGAGCGGTTTGTGCCAATCATATATGCCCAGCACACATGGCGGGCGTCGAAATATTTTTTCTGATAGGATTTGATTATGTCTTTGGCTTCCTCGGCTGTGTTTACAGGGTGGGCAAACGAAAGAAATTTGCTCATTTTCTCTTTATATATGCCCTCGGAAGGCTCTTTTAGTGTCTTGAAAAAATCGCTCATACCGCAAAATTACAACGAAAGCGCAAATATAGCAAATAGCAGAGCCGCAATCAGACGTTTGTCCGTTTGCGGCTCTGATGAAAGAAGAAAAATTTAGTATTTTTCGTCTTTAGACGTGTTCTCGATTTCGTGTCGTGTTATTTTCACTTTGTCAAGCGCCCTCCAAACATAAACGATATAGGCGATTACGAATGGGATGAGAAGAGATACGATGCTCATGGCTTTTAACGTGAATTCGCTCGATGAACTGTTGTGGATTGTCAATGAATTGTTGACGTCTATAAGTGACGGGTAGTATGCAGTTCCGCTATTTCCTACAGTCCAAAACAACGCCAAAACGACCAATGCCGTTCCTATGCCGGAGAACCAAATGCCTTTGTTGAAATCAGACGTTAGCAAGGTCTTTAAGATGCCAAATAAAACGGACACAACGCCAATGACAAGCGTTGCCAAAACCCACCACATTCCGATAAGGTTGGTTGCGTATTTATAATCTTCCCAAACCATGGTCCCATCATCGTGAAGTTTCACACCTGGAGATGTCAGAAGTATTGAAATAAAGATTAAAAACAACGGGACGAAAATAACGCTGTTTATGAGCAGCTCTTTCTTTTGTTTGCGGCGCATATCGTTGTCGTTTATGTTGTTGATGAAATAAAGGGATGCAAGTACTCTTGACAAAAATAGAACGGTGAAACCGAGAGAAAGGTTTTTCAGACTGAGAATGGCTTCGAGTCCATGTAGTCCGCTCCATTGTGAGATTGCGGCTGCTTGTGGACCGAGAATGTTGTTTTTGGCGATGGTGAATTCTCCACCGAAAAACATCATGGCTACCGCCACTCCGAGCAGAACGGGTGCGACTATTCCGTTTATAGTAAGCATAATGTCGTAAACATCCGTTCCGTATACGTTGCCGTCCTTACTGCGATACTTGTAAGAAACCGCCTGTACGACAAATGTGAACAGAATAAGCATCCACAACCAATATGCACCTCCGAAACTTGTGGAGTAGAACAATGGAAAAGAGGCAAAGAATGCTCCTCCGAACACAACAAGAGAGGTAAAAGTCAATTCCCATTTACGTCCGAGGGAATTCACCATCAGAGAGCGTTGGTTGCGGTCTTTTGTTGTTGCAAGCATTGATTGTCCGCCTTGCACAAACAGCATAAAGACCAGAACCGCACCGAGAATGGATATTAAAATCCACCAATAGTGCTGAAGAAAAGAATATGTAATCATTGTTTTTTTTATTTAGTGGAATTTAAATTTTCAAGAGATTTCTTGCGGATTTGTTTTACCATAATGCTGATGTCGGCAATCAGCAGAGCCGTGAACAGTACAGCGAAGATGCAGAATGTTGTCTGTACATATCCTGCGCTTATGTCAGATATCGCCATGCTGTTTGACATAAGGTCCTGGATAATCCAGGGTTGTCTGCCCACTTCTGCAACAACCCATCCGCTTACGCTGCAAATATATGTCAGAGGGATGGATATGATTGCAAGACGGAAGAACCATTTGCTCCATTTTGACTTCTCCAGTTCAGGCCGCTTGTAGGCCAAGAACAAAGTTGTTAAAAGAAATACAAGTAGGAAGCTTCCGATGCCAACCATCACTCTAAAAGAATAGAACGTCAACGGGATGTTGGGAATGGCATCCGATGGAGATTGCAAAGACGCATATCCAAGAAAGTTGAAGTGCTTTTTTATGTCAATTCTTAATTGAGACATTGCCAAGGTGTCTCCTTGACGTTTTGCCTCGTCAAATTGCCGCAATGCCGATTGCGCTTTTCTGCCACGCTCCATTCTCTCTGAATAACTGATTGTGTTTACCGGTTTGCCGTCAGTGGAGAAAGAGCGGCCTGCGATAATGTCATTTATTCCAGGGACAAACGAATCCTTGTCGTGATTTGCAAGAATAGACAAACCTTTAGGCAGGGAGATCTCGAAGATGTAGGGGTCGAGATTGTCACCAACCTTTTTTTCTGGATTCAAAACACCTATGGCAACAAGATCTTGTCCGGAATTTCCATCATAAAGGCCTTCCATTGCAGCTAATTTCATTGGCTGGTGTTCAGCCACAGTGACAGCCGAGCCGTCGCCTGTAGCCATTGTCAATACAATGCCTATTGTGCCAATCCATGCGCCAACTTTTATGCTGCGTAGACAATGCTCGATGTTGCGTCTTTTTAGAAGCATCCAGCAGCTGACACCCACAACAAAGATTCCGCCAAGAGTCCATCCGCTCATTACGGTGTGGAAGAATTTATAGACAGCCATAGGCGATGTCACGATGGCAGAGAATGAAACCATCTCGTTGCGCATAGTTTCCGGGTTGAATTCCATTCCTACAGGGCACTGCATCCATGCGTTTGCCGCAAGAATCCACAGGGCGGAGATGCATGCGCCAATGGCGGTGAGCCAGGTTGCCGTCAAGTGAAATTTAGGGCTTACCTTACCCCATCCAAAAAACATGACAGCGATGAATGTAGACTCCATAAAGAAAGCAAGAATCCCCTCAATGGCCAGAGGCGCGCCAAAAATGTCGCCGACAAACCAGCTGTAATTAGACCAGTTTGTGCCGAATTCAAATTCGAGAATGATGCCGGTTGCAACACCTATGGCAAAATTAATTCCGAACAGCAGCATCCAGAATTTCGTGGTGGCAAGCCATCGCTCACTCTTTGTGTGTAAATAAATAGATTCCATAATGGCCACGATAATGCCCAGACCAAGGGTCAAAGGCACAAAAAGCCAATGGTAGATGGCCGTAAGAGCGAATTGTGCTCTTGACCAATCGACTACGTTGATTAAGTTTTCCATATAATACTTTTAAGTTAGTTGCGGTTTGATAATTCCGACCGGACGTAATTGGCTTTGTCTTCATCTGTTTTACATTTGCCTCCGAGGAAGTCCGGAAATAAAAATATTTTTAGAATAGCAAACATGATGATTAGCTTCAGAAGGATAATCAGCCACAGAGTCCTTCCAACGGTCATTTGCCTGAATCCATTTGCATAGAAATTAAAAATCTTAGCAGGACAGGTTTTTATATGTTTAAATAAAGTTGGCATAAGAACAAAATTGAATCGATTGCAAATATATGTGATTTTTCTGAAAAACCAAAAATAAAATTTGAAATTTGTAGGTGGGTGCATTGAATGGCGTGTAATGAGTAGCTTTTCTTGTTATTTTTTTTTGGTGGTGGCGAAAAAAAAGTCTAAATTTGAGCAATGAAAAATAATAGCCATTCGTTAGGGTGGGTTAACTAAACTCGAAATTGTATGGAATCGTGTGAAAAGTCTGTTTCTGAAGGAATCCAGAAAGAAGACGTGACCTTGGAACCGATAGGTCAGCCTATCGTTGAGAAAAATGATGATGTTGCGGAAAATGCAGCAGAACGTCAGGTGTCTAAGTATGCAAAAATGACAAAAGAAGAATTGGTCGTTTCGCTGTCAGGCTTGCTGGAACAGCAAGACGTGGATATAAAAGACGATGTGACAGCTATAAAACATCATTTCTATAATATAAGAAAAGCGGAACTTGAGGAAGAAAAGAAGAGTTTCGTTGAAAGAGGCAACGAATTGGCTGCCTTTGCACCAATGCCAGATGCACAAGAGGAGCAATTGAAAGTGTTGTTGCAGAAGTATAAAGATATTCGAGCAGCACAGCAGGAGGCTTTGGAAGCACAGCTGCAAGAAAATTTGTCGAAGAAACAAGCGATAATTGCTGAATTAGAGTCGATTGTTGCCGATCCGGACAATATCAACAAGCAGTATCAGAAATTTCAGCAGCTTCAGTCGGATTTTAAAGAGGTAGGCAATGTTCCTCCAACCGACGACAAACAGTTGTGGAAAGCATATCAACTTGTTACTGAGAACTTCTATGATTTGTGGAAGATGAACAAGGAGCTCCGTGATTATGACTTTAAGAAGAATTTGGAGGCAAAAGAGGCGTTATGTGAGGAAGCAGAGGCTTTGGCTGCTGAGAAGGACGTCATATCCGCATTCAACAAACTCCAACGGCTTCATGAGAAATGGAGAGAAGTAGGACCGGTGGTAAAAGATTTGCGAGAGTCAATCTGGGGCAGGTTTAAGGATGCTTCTACGGTGGTCAACAAGCGCCATCAAGCCTTCTTTGAAGAAAAGAAGGCTAAAGAAAAAGAGAATGAAGAGGCGAAGGTTGCAATTTGTCAGGAAGCAGAATCTATTGAATTGCCAACATTGACGTCTTTCCAACAATGGGATGAGGCGACAAAGCAAATCATTGCGCTTCAGGAACGATGGAAGACGTTGGGATACGCCGCTAAGAAGGTGAATAATGAACTGTTTGCGAGATTCAGAAAGTCATGTGATGAATTTTTTGCGCAAAAAGCCGTATTTTTCAAGAACAGAAAAGATGAATTTGCAGTCAACCTTGCAAAGAAACATGAACTTTGTGAGAAGGCGGAGTCGTTGAAAGACAGCACAGACTGGAAAACTACAGCCGATGCTTTGATTGAATTGCAGAAGGAGTGGAAGAAAATAGGTCCGGTGCCTAAGAAATCTGGCGATGCCGTTTGGAAAAAGTTTATAGAAGCGTGTGATTATTTCTTTGAGAATAAGAATAAGAATGTGAGGAACGTTCATCAGGAAGAGCGTGCTAATTTGGAAAAGAAGCGAGTTCTTGTAGAAAAGCTCAAGAATATAGACGAGGCTATGCCAAAGGCTGACATCCGAAATCTTCTGAAGGATATGTCTGCCGAATTTAAAGGCATCGGGCACGTTCCTTTTAAAGAGCGCGATAAAATATACAACGAATATAAGACAGCATTGAATGCCGCTTATGACAAATTCGATTTGGATGGAAAGAAGATGCGGATGAACAATTTTGTGTCGAATGTTTCTGAAATTTCGAACGACAAAAACAAGCTGTTCAAAGAGCGCGAGCGGTTGGTGCGTCTGTATGAGCAGAAGAAAAATGAGGTTAAAACGTTTGAAAACAATCTCGGATTCTTCAATGTCACGTCTAAAACAGGTGGCGCTGTGCTCAAGGAAATGGAAAATCGTATAGCCCGGGCTAAGAAGGATTTGGAAACTCTTGAGGAGCAAATCGGGCTTATTGATGAAAAACTTTAATCTGTAAGATAAGTCTATACTCGTCTGATGTGGAGGGGTATAGACTTTTAAGTGATAAGCGTATGTGGAAAATAGGCACTAAGGGCAGATATGGTTTTTTGGTGAGTGTTGTCACTACGATGTTTGACTTTGTTCTGTTGAATGTCGGCTATTTATATGCCATACATAATATTGGTGATGTCGGTCAGTTTAGCGAAAAGGTGGTATGGATATTTGTGAATATCTCATATGCGCCTGCCATATTGTTGTTCCCTGACATTCACAACAAACGAATCCTGTATGCGGACAGGCTGATGATTATACTGTTCCAGGTATTTATCATACATTTCTTGTCGTTTTTATCATTGGTTACAATTTCAGGGTGTGATAATATTCCTCCTGCAGTATATGTTAAGTTCTTTGCCGTTTGTTATGCCGCTCTTGCGCTTTGGCGGATAACATCAAGAAAGATTGTGAAATTCTTTAGGCGTAAAGGGTTGAATTATCGTCAGATAATCATTGTGGGATGGAATGGCACATCGCAACGCCTGTATCAAGAGATCCAATCCGATTTGGGATATGGATATCGTATTGTCGGAATATTCGACAACGCCAAGCATAAGGATGTGAAGATTACGGGAAAATTGGCGGATATTGCCTCGTTTATAAGTAACCATAGTGTGGATGAGATGTATTGTGCTCTTCCATCGGAAGAGGAAAATGTCGGTGATTTGATTAAAATAGCCGACAACAACGATGTCTCATTTTATTATGTGCCGATGATTAGTGGCTTTATGACTACAACATTCAATCTGACATCGTTTGGAAACATCCCGTTGCTCATATATAGAGTCAGTCCGTTGCAGCGCTTGCACAATCGTTTGATAAAGCGGTTGTTTGACATCGTTGTTTCTTTAATTGCAATAGTAATTGTTTCTGCAACTATTTTGATACCAATCATTATTGCGATAAAGCTTTCATCCAAAGGTCCGATTCTGTTTAAGCAGAAAAGAACGGGTTATCGAGGACGGGAGTTTGTGTGCTTGAAATTCCGTACCATGAAGGTTAATGCAGACGCCGACACAAGACAGGCGACCAAGGACGACCCCAGGAAAACGAAAGTCGGTGATTTTCTTCGGAAGACAAGCTTGGACGAGTTGCCGCAATTTTTGAACGTTATTTATGGAAATATGTCGGTGGTTGGTCCAAGACCACATATGGTGAAGCAGACCGATGAGTATCGAAAGTTGATAAATAGATATATGGTGCGACACACGATAAAGCCCGGTATAACAGGTTTGGCACAGGTGAGCGGTTTCAGAGGGCAAACTGAGAAACTGTGGCAGATGGAAAAGCGTGTGGAATACGATGTGAAGTATATTGAGAATTGGACTTTTTGGCTGGATATAAAAATAATGGTCAGGACAGTTCTCAATGCAGTACAGGGGGAAAAGAATGCATACTGATATTAATTTGCGACATTCTGCGCTCGAGTTGTTGAAGCGGTTCTATGGTTACGACAGTTATCGAGATACCCAATATGAGGTTATCGAGCACGTGATGCAAAACCGCGACTGTCTCGTTCTGATGCCGACTGGCGGAGGAAAGTCGATCTGTTACCAGATGCCAGCCTTGCTTAAGGAAGGTTGTGCCATCGTGGTTTCTCCATTGCTTGCATTGATGAAAGATCAAGTGGATATGCTTAGAGGCAATGGTATCCCTGCCGCTGCCGTCAACAGCATGCAGACGGAGTCGACCAATCGGGATGTAATGGAAAAGGTGTTCTCAGGCAAGATAAAATTGTTGTATATCTCGCCTGAGAGATTGCTGTCGGAGGTGGAACGCTGGACGGAGCACATGAAAATCAGTTTAATCGCTGTCGACGAGGCTCATTGCATCTCACAATGGGGACATGATTTCCGCCCGGAGTATACCAAGTTGGCTGTGCTGAAATCTAAATTCAAAGATGTTCCGTTTATGGCATTGACTGCCACTGCCGATAAATTAACCCGGGAGGATATTGTAAAACAATTGGGAATGACGGATGCAAAAATGTTTATATCGTCGTTTGACCGTCCCAATATATCAATGACTGTTGTGTCAAACTACAATGACCGACAGAAAGAAGATGCAATATTTGACTTCTTGGATGACCACAAAGATCAGAGTGGCATAATTTATTGCTTAAGCCGGGCATCGACAGAGAAAGTGGCAGATGCTTTGAAACGGGAAGGTTACAATGCAGAATGTTATCATGCCGGATTGTCGAATGATATTAGACAGGCAGTACAGCAGCGTTTTCTCAACGATGAAACGGAAATAATATGCGCCACGATAGCATTTGGCATGGGGATTGACAAAAGCAATATCCGGTGGGTGATTCACTACAATATGCCTAAAAATCTTGAGTGCTATTATCAAGAGATAGGCAGGGCAGGAAGGGATGGATTGCCTGCGGATGCTTTGATGTTTTATTCTTATGGCGATGTGGCAATGCTCACGCATTTTGTGGAGGATTCTGGTCAGGTTGGAATCAACAAGGAGAAACTGCAGCGCATGCAAGAGTTTGCAGAAGCGAAAGTGTGCCGAAGGAGAATCCTGTTGAGTTATTTCAATGAGCGGTTTGACCATGATTGTCACAATTGCGACGTGTGCAAGAATCCACCTTTGCGAATCGACGGTACAGAATTGGCTCAGATGGCTCTTAGCGCAATAGCGCGGATGAATGAGTCTGAGGGGCAGGCTATGGTTATTGATGTGCTTAGGGGGATGCGCCGTGCATCGGTCGTGGAAAAGGGGTATGAGAAATTGAAAACCTTTGGTGTGGGAGCGAATCTGAGCAATGGCGTTTGGAGCAGATATTTGTTGCAGATGCTCCAATTAGGCTTGGTGGAAATCGCATACTCAGAGCATAATCATTTGAAAATATCCCAATATGGATGGGATGTGCTTAAAGGAAAATGCCGAGTTCAGATGTCGCAAGTGACATTTGAGCCGCGGCAGGCAAAGAGCCGTGCTGCTGTGCGGCAACCCAAGAGGCAATTGGTGCCACAGACCGTGGAAGAGAGAATTATTTATGCACTGAAGTCATATCGAGCGAAAATCGCACAGGCGGAAAACGTGCCTCCGTATATAGTATTCACAGACAAGACATTGACGGAAATTGCACGTCAGAAACCGATAGATTTGAAAGGACTGCAGAGAATCTCAGGAATCGGAGAAGTGAAACTTGTCAATTATGGACGCCAATTGATTGGAACAGTCAGAAAAGAATTGGGTATGAACGCAATGATTACTGGCTTTTCTGATGACTTGACGTATTATTTGGTTGATAAAAAATATGATATAAAAACCATGGCGGCAATAAAGGGGGTAAAGCCAGCTACGATTGCCGGTCAAATAGCCAAGGGTATTCAGCTCAAAAAGATAGATTCGGATAAATATCAACGATTTATTGATCGTGAAGATTATAGCCGGATAGTCCGGTTGTTCCAAGATGGTAAGTTGCAGTTGGGAACGGAAAACTTGGAGGACCCAATAAAAGTTGTGATTGCCTTGGCTATTTATAGATTGCATTTTCCTAACTTAAAACAATAAATAAAATGATGAAAAGATTATTGCAGATCATTTTTGCAGTGATTGTTGTGACCCAAACGGCAACGGTCGCAACGGCAGAAGAAAAAAAAGCTCCGCTAAAATATGTGGATGCGTTGGATTTTAGAATGATAAACAAAGGCTTTGATGATACGGAAACGCCTTATACAAGATTGCCGAAATATTTGCAGGACAGTGTGCGTGCAGATCTTTGGAACCGACAGCAATGCAGCAGTGGACTTGGTATCCGGTTCTCAACAAACTCAACACGGGTAGGGGTCCGATATACATTGTTATGGGATACCCATATGTTCCATATGGCTGACACCGGTTTGAAGGGAACGGATTTGTATATCCTTACCGATGACGGACGTTGGGAATATGTCAATACCAACCGGCCGATTGCCAATGATAAAAAAGAATGTGAGAAAGTTTTTGTCGAGAATCTGGATGGCAAGGCACATGAATTCTTGATTTACCTGCCTTTGTATGATGGTGTGACAAAGATGGATATTGCAGTGGACAGTCTGGCAAAAATTGAGAAACCAAAAGTAGACAGCCCAAGAAAATCAAAGAAAATAGTCATGTATGGAACAAGTATCCTTCAAGGAGGTTGTTCGACAAGAACCGGTATGGTTGCAACCAATATGATTCAACGTGATCTCAATTGCGAGGTTGTTAATTTGGGATTCAGCGGAGAAGGTAAAATGGACCAGTGCATTGCAAGAGCAATGGCGAGAATAAAAGATGCTGACGTGTATGTGCTTGACCCTGTGCCGAATTGCACAGAAATGATGTGTGACACATTGACATATGATTTTGTCAAAACGCTTAGGGAGCTTCGTCCGAATGTGCCGATTGTTATGGTTGAAGGTCCGATGTATACATATGCCAAGTATGACAGTTTTTTCAAAAGTTATCTCCCCAAAAAGAATGCCGCATATCGTAAAAACTATGAAAAGCTTGTGGCTGACGGATACAAGAATATATATTATGTCACATGTGAAAGTCTGGTAGGCGACGACAATGAGGGAACCGTTGACGGAATCCATTTTACGGATATAGGTTTCCGCAGATATGCAGACAAGTTGATTCCTGTGTTGAAGCCGTTGCTTGAAAAATAGGCTGAAAAGACGTACCTTTGCACAATCAAAGGATACATCGATGAAAATAGCGGATTTCATTAAAAACTGGATATTGCCACTCTCGATGCTTTCGGGAGTGGCTTCTTATTTTGTTGCGGCCAATCTTCCGTTTATGGCTGCACATAAAGAGTCGGTTGTCAAGGCGGTCAACTTTGTTCAGCCAGTGCTGATATTCTCAATGCTTTTCCTTTCTTTCTGCAAAGTTGATCCGCATTGCATGCGCCCGAGGAAATGGCATATATGGCTTTTGTTGATACAGATAGGAACGTTCTCGTTATTGTCGGTGATTGCCTCGCTAATGTCGGCGACTGCAAATTATAGAGTGTTATTCGAGGCGGCAATGATATGCATGATATGCCCCACGGCGACAGCGTCGGCGGTCATTACAAAAAAACTTGGCGGAAGTGCGGAGGATGTGACGACATATACAATCTTGATTAATTTATTTACGGCGATTGTTGTGCCACTGTTTGTGCCCATGGTGCATCCGCAAGCGGGACAGTCATTCTTGATGTCTGTCGCACTCATTGTCGGAAAAGTGTTTCCGTTGTTGCTGCTTCCGTTTGTATGCGCATTGCTGGTTAGATACCTGTTGCCGTCGTTGCATCATTGGCTGTCAAATTATTTTAACTTGTCGTTTTATATTTGGGCGGTTGCGCTTGCACTTGCCATCTCGGTGACGACACGGACCATTATCCATGCGGAAATGCCAATCGTTTATCAAGTAGGTGTGGCGTTGATATCATTGGTGTGCTGTGCATTGCAGTTCTATTTCGGAAAGAAAATCGGGCGGAAATACAATGATTCTATAACAGCCGGGCAGGCTTTGGGACAGAAGAATACGGTTTTTGCAATATGGATGGGATTCACATTTTTCACTCCGATAACATCTATTGCGGGAGGCTTTTACAGTGTGTGGCACAATATTGTGAATTCATATCAGTTGTATGAAAAAAGAAAAAAGGATGGAAATTAAGAATTTCAGGGCGATACACGATAAAGAATATATATTGGAATTAATTGAAGAGGGCGAGCATGAGATGCAGGATTTTAAATTTTCCATTTCTGACTCCAGAAAAATAGCGAGAAGCATTTCGGCATTTGCCAATCATTCTGGAGGACGCTTGCTTGTGGGAGTGAAGGACAATGGCAATATTGCAGGTATTCGCTCCGAGGAGGAATTCTATATGATAGAGCAAGCAGCTGAAATGTACTGCAAGCCGGCTCAGACGGTGAGCCAACGTCTTTACTGCGCTGACGGCAAATATGTTTTGCTTGTGGAAATTCAGCCGGCAGACAGCCGTCCGGTAATGGCGCAGGATGACAACCACACGTGGCAGTCTTATTATCGCATTGCTGATGAAAATATTGTGGCGCCAAAATTATTGACAAGGGTTTGGAAGGCAAAGAAAGGAGAGGGAGTCTTGTTCGCGTATTCAGAAACAGAATCAAGAGTGCTGAACTTCGTTTCGGAAAAAGTTGCAGTCACTCTTGAGAATATAATGTTGTCGTGCCATTTGTCAAAGAAGATGGCAGAGAATATCGTGATATTCCTTTGCTCAATGGGACTTCTGGAATTCAAATATGATGCCGGCATGTGGCTGTTGACCACAAACGCTACAGTTGAACAGTCTTAGTCGGGATAATTAAGATTGTCATCGGTTGCCACATATAGTGTCTCGTCAAGATATTTCTTTGCTTCCCATTTTGCCATTGGGAGATTGTTGAGCAGGTAGTTACCGCAGTCGCGAGGTGTGGCTCCGGGAATGATGCCGTCGAAATCGCGGATAAATTCAAAAGTCTCAACCATCAATGGGAGAATGTCGGATGAAGCAAGGTCGCCTTTCACAATAAGGTAGTTGCCAGTGCAGCAGCCCATAGGTCCCCAATACACGATTTTGTCTTTCCACTGCTTGTGATTGCGAAGAAAAGTTGCGGCGAGATGCTCTATTGTGTGCAGAGCCGACTGGCTTACAGCTGGTTCCCGATTTGGCTCTTTCATACGTACGTCGAAAGTAGTGATTATATCACCATGTTCAGTTGAGTCCTTACGGGAGACGTATATACCCCGATTGAGAGTCAAGTGGTTTATTGTAAAACTTGCTATTTTTTCCATTACTAAACTTATATTGTATTCAACACTTCTGTAAGCACCTTGAATGTGTGTTCGGGAGCTGTTTCCCAAAAGTTGTCGTATTGCTTGGCATTGTCGTTGTCGCATCCTGGAGCGTCGCTGATTACGCGAGCAACAAGAACCGGGACGTTTTTCATGTAGCACACTTGGGCAATTGAAGCAGATTCCATATCTACGGCTATTGCGTCAGGAAAATGGCTTTTGATTTCGGATATTTCTTCTGCCTTTGAAATGAATTTGTCGCCAGAGCAGATTAGTCCGTATTTCAACGCGCTTTTGGCGGATGTGTGCAGATGCTTGATTATTGCGTCGTCGGAATGGAAAAACAGTGGGCATCCTGCTGCTTCTCCATACTGTGTGCCAGGACCGCACCATATGTCATGGTGCGCAATTTTCTCACACACAACTATGTCCATCTGCGCGACACTTTTGTCTGCTCCGCCAGCCACGCCGGTGTTTATTATCAATTCTGGACTGTAGTTGCCAATCATTGCATAGGTCCCGATTGCCGCATTGACTTTTCCAATGCCACATTGCATTGCAAAAATCTCATGCTTGCCGATGTTGCCGCAGTGAAACATATAGCCGTCGGTTGTTTCTGTGCGTTTGTTCTCAATTTGGTTAAGGAGCAGATTCAACTCCTTTCCCATTGCTACTATGATGCCAATTTTCATTATTCTTATTTTTTTGTTGCAAAGGTAGATAAAATCATTGTATTTTGCATACCTTTGCTCGTGCTTTAAACAAATGGCAGAACAATGAAGGTTATAATCGGTCAAGAAATAAAGAATGTGTGTCCCAATACGAGGATTGCACTGCTCCGGGCGGATGTCGTGAATTCGGAAACTGACGAGATGCTTTGGACGGAGATACGGCAGATGGAAGACAGAATACGCGACAGTTATGAAATGGCGTGGATAAATAAGCGTCCGGCAATTGCTGCCACGCGAAGCCTGTATAAACATTTCGGAAAGGATCCCAACCGTTACAGAGTGTCGAGCGAGGCTTTGTGCAGAAGAATTGTCAAGGGTATGGATGTCTATCGGATAAACACTCTCGTCGATTTGATAAATTTGGTTTCGATTGGCAGCGGCTATGCTATCGGAGGTTTTGATGCGGATAAAATAGTCGGCGACACCATTACGTGGTGTGTCGGAGAGGAAAATGAAAAATTCGAGGGAATAGGCAGGGGACTGCTGAATGTGGCGGGATTGCCGTTGTATCGGGATGCTGTCGGTGGAATAGGGTCGCCCACAAGTGACGAGGAGCGGACAAAACTGACGTTGGATACCCGTAAGTTGCAAATGCAGATAAATGCATTCGGAGAGGAGATGCCGTTGGAGGAAACGGTGGCATGGACAGTGTCTCTGTTGGAAAAGTATGCCAGTGGCAATAATTTTGAGATTGAATATTTCCAGTAAGAATGAAAACGATAAAAATATACGGCTCTACAGTCGACGACAAAACGCTGCATTCTGTTGTCGATATTTTAAAAGATGGAGGAATCGTGATTTATCCGACAGACACGCTTTATGCGATAGGTTGCGATGCCTTGAACAATAATGCCATAAACAAAATATGCAAATTGAAGGGAATAAACCCGGATAAGCAATTTCTTTCAATTGTGTGCGACAGTATCTCTATGGCTGCCGAGTATGCAAAATTTGACAATGCAGGGTTTAAACTGCTCAAGCGTAATGTCCCGGGGCCATTTACGTTTATTTTCCCGTCTTTGTCTTCGCTGCCGAAGGCATTTAAGGGAAGAAAAACTGTTGGCGTGAGAATACCCGCCAACGACATTGCTATGTCGTTGGCTCGAAGTCTCGGGAATCCTCTTATGTCAACGACAATAGCGTATGACGATGATGATTACGCAACCAATCCGGAGCTTATCGCAGAGGCTTATGGTGGAGCTGTCGATTGTATTGTCGATGGAGGCGACGGCGGCTTGATTCCGTCGACAATTGTTGATTGCACTGCCGACGAAATACAAATTGTAAGATATGGTAAAGGCGATCTTGAGGAATGAAAACTATTGACGAGCAATGGTGATTTTCACCTTCTTGTTCTTGATTTTCTCTTGTTGGATGCGCTTTAACACCATTGAGGCTTTTTCTGCCGGGATAGCAACGATGGAGTAGTGGTCGGAAATGTCAATTTGTCCGACTTCATTTGCCTCCAGACCTCCTTTAGCTGTTAAAAATCCGAGAATGTCGCCCTTGGATATTTTTTCTTTTTTCCCTGCAGAAAAGAAAAGGGTTTCCTCCGTTTTTGTGAACTTGTTGGATTCAGAGGTTGTAGGTTTAAATGTATCACTGAAATTGATGAAACTTGGAACCTTTTCACCTGGTCCTACTATGACGTAAACGCTTCCAGACGCATCGACTCTGGCGGAACGCCCGTTTCTGTGGGTGAACACCTCTTCAGTGACAGGCATGTGGTAATGAATCACATTTTTTATATCACTGATGTCCAGACCACGTGCACCAAGGTCGGTCGTCACCAAAATCTTGAAAGTGCCGTTGTTGAGCATTGATACAGCCTTTTCACGGTCAATCTGCTCCAATCCGCCGTGGTACAATCCCACAGGCAATCCTTGCTCTTTCAGGTGGGAATATACTCGGTCAACGGAATCGCGATAGTTGACAAAAACGATGGTACGTCCATTGTTGATGTCAGACAGCAGAGAGTCCAGAGTTTTGAGCTTGTCCTTTTCTTCCGACTTCACATTGAATATTTCCAGTCTTTGCGGCAATGTTGATTCTTTGAGATAATCGAGTGTTTTCAGTCCCTCCGCCTTTATAAAAGGAGGAAGAGAGTCCATCTTTGTCGCAGATGTGAATATATGGCGCGCAGCGTTTGGCATTTTTCTGACGAGACGTTCCATTTCGTCTTGGAATCCCAACTCAAGCGCCTTGTCAAACTCATCGACGACAAGAATGCGGACATTATAGACATCGATGTTTTTACGCTTTATGTGGTCGAGCATCCTTCCGGGTGTGGCTACTATGATGTCTGGGACCACAGACAATGATTTTTTTTCATCTTCAAAATTATGTCCGCCATAGCAACATGTCACTTTGTAGTCAGATGCGATTTCACGGAAGATTTTGTATGTTTGAATCGCAAGCTCTCGTGACGGGGATATTGCAACAACTTGTACTTTGCCGTTTGGTTGACGCAAATTTTTGAGCACGGGAATGATAAACGCCAGGGTCTTTCCTGAGCCAGTAGGTGACAGCAACATTATGTTGTTGGTGCTAAAGTTTTCAGCCATAGCTTTTTGAATCTCGTTTATTGATTCAATTCCGAGTCGGCTTGAAATATTGTTTAGAATGATGCTTTCTTTCATTGATATAATTTTTTCGCAAAAGTACTTAGAATTAGATAAATTAAATGTAAATTTGTGGAAATTTTGAAAACAGAAAACACAATTTATGGGATTATTAGAAGCTATAGGAAATTTGCACATCATCAATGTGGTGCTTTGTGCATTGATTGGTGTGGTGTTTACTCTTTGGTTTATACCGCGAATCTTAGTCGTGTCGTTCAAAAAGAAGTTGTTCGACTTTGCCGATGAAAGAAAGGTCCATACAGGAGTAGTTCCTCGTTTGGGCGGAGTGGCATTTGTGCCGTCGATATTGATATCCGTGAGCCTTATGGCAGGAATCTCATCGTTGGTTTTGCCGGGAGATGCCAATGTTTTTGTTGTTCCCACTCTTCAGATGGCTTTTGGCTTATGCAGCCTGATTCTGTTGTATTTTGAAGGAATTATGGATGATTTGGTGGGATTGAGATATCGTGTCAAATTTGTAATCCAAATATTGTGTGCGTTGCTTATTGTAGCGTCTGGAATATGGCTTAATGATTTCCATGGCTTGTTCGGACTCTCTGGGCTTAGTCCTTGGTTTGGAGTGCCTTTCTCGGTGCTGCTCGTAGTGTTTATAATCAATGCAATCAATCTAATAGACGGAATCGACGGCTTGGCGTCGGGGTTGAGCATCGTGTCTGCATTCTTCTTTGGAATAATGTTTTGCTATGAGGGTTATTGGGGCTTCGCAATGCTTGCATTCTCATTGATAGGCACGCTTGTCCCGTTCTTTTACTACAACGTTTTTGGAGACGCTCAAAAACGGCGTAAGATATTTATGGGCGACACGGGGTCTCAGTGTGTGGGGTTGATACTTAGTGTTTTGGCAATCCGACTTTCGATGACGTTGCCCGATGAACAGCCTAAAATTAGCGGCATCATTATCGTGGCGTTCTCGATGTTGCTCGTGCCGGCATTCGATGTTGTCCGGGTGATGATCCATCGTTTCCGCAGACATAAAAATGTGTTTGAGGCAGACAATAGCCATATACATCACAAGCTGCTCATGCTTGGGATGACTCACAAGGTTGCGATGATAACAATTCTTGTAATCTCAATGTTCTTTGTCATGATGAACCTTGTTCTGCTTAAAGTCATCGACATCAATGTCATTCTTCTGCTGGATATCTTTATTTGGACAGCGTTCAACATCTTGCTTACAAAGGCGATAAATAAAAAAAGATCGGAGGAAAATAGGTTCTGATAAAATCAGATGCAAGTCAATGCGCACAGGCGGGCGGCAAAATTTTGTCGCCCGCCTGTGCGCATTGCATTAGACGATGAAAAAATGGGAAACATATCTAAAATATGAATAAATGCTTTGATAAAAGAAGATTATTGTGTAATTTCGCAGCGTAAAAAGCGAAGAATGGACATTCTCCGAATTACTTTGGTATAAGGTATTATGTTTTAGGCCAATAACCAATAGAGTATAATTATCAATTAACTGATTAACAAATATGAGTAAAGAAAAGAAATTCTTGACCTGTGATGGTAATCAGGCTGCCGCACATATTAGCTATATGTTCTCAGAGGTGGCTGCGATTTATCCTATCACGCCATCGTCTACAATGGCTGAATATGTTGACGAGTGGGCTGCTGCCGGCCGTAAGAACATTTTTGGAGAGACTGTTTTGGTCGAAGAGATGCAATCTGAAGGCGGCGCTGCGGGTGCAGTTCATGGCTCGTTGCAAGCAGGTGCACTTACCACTACTTACACAGCATCACAGGGCTTGCTCCTTATGATACCGAATATGTACAAGATAGCCGGGGAGAACCTTCCATGCGTGTTCCATGTGTCGGCTCGTACATTGGCTTCTCATGCATTGTGTATTTTTGGCGACCATCAAGATGTTATGTCTGCGCGTCAGACTGGTTTCGCAATGCTTTGCGAAGGCTCAGTCCAAGAGGTTATGGACTTGGCGGGCGTGGCGCATTTGTCTGCGCTTAAAGCGCGTGTTCCGTTCATGAATTTCTTTGACGGCTTCCGCACTTCTCATGAAATTCAAAAAATTGAGATGCTCGAGGAAAAAGACCTTGAGCCGCTTATTGACCAAGAGGCGTTGGCTGAGTTCCGTGCCCGTGCGTTGAACCCAGAGAAGCCAGTGGCTCGCGGTATGGCTGAAAACCCAGACCATTTCTTCCAGCATAGAGAGGCAAGCAATAGCTATTACGATGCCGTTCCAGCAATTGTTGAAGAGTATATGAACAAAATCTCCGAGATTACCGGACGCAAATATGGCTTGTTCAATTATTATGGTGCGGAAGATGCAGAGCGCGTAATCATCGCAATGGGCTCTGTTTCACAGGCCGCTCAGGAAGCAATTGACTATTTGATGGAAAAGGGCGAAAAGGTTGGTATCGTTTCAGTGCACTTGTATCGTCCGTTCTCTGCAAAGCATTTCTTGGCTGCTGTTCCTAAGACAGCAAAGAGAATCGCTGTGCTTGACCGCACAAAAGAGCCTGGAGCAAACGGCGAACCTTTATATCTTGATGTTAAGGATTGTTTCTATGGCAAGGAAAATGCTCCGTTGATTGTTGGCGGACGTTATGGACTTGGTTCCAAGGATACAACACCAGCTCAAATCCTCTCTGTGTTTGAGAACTTGTCACTTCCGGAACCAAAGAATCAATTCACAATTGGAATTGTTGATGATGTGACATTTACGTCTCTTCCTCCGAAGGAAGAAATCGCTCTTGGTGGAGAAGGCATATTTGAGGCAAAATTCTATGGACTTGGAGCCGATGGTACTGTAGGAGCCAACAAGAACTCGGTGAAGATTATTGGTGACAACACCAATAAATATTGCCAGGCATATTTTGCTTACGACTCTAAGAAGTCGGGAGGTTTCACTTGCTCCCACTTGCGTTTCGGCGACACACCAATCCGTTCGACATATTTGGTCAACACACCGAATTTCGTGGCATGCCACGTTCAGGCATATCTTCATATGTATGATGTGACAAGAGGTTTGCGTCCTAACGGAACATTCCTTCTTAACACTGTTTGGAGCGGAGAAGAGTTGGCAAAACACTTGCCAAATAAGGTGAAAAAATATTTTGCGAAAAACAACATAACAGTTTACTATATCAACGCAACGCAAATTGCACAGGAAATCGGTCTTGGCAATCGCACAAACACGATTCTCCAATCGGCATTCTTCCGTATCACAGAGGTGATCCCAGTAGACTTGGCTGTTGAACAGATGAAGAAATTCATCGTTAAGTCATATGGCAAGAAGGGCGAGGATGTGGTAAACAAGAACTATGCCGCTGTTGACCGTGGCGGTGAATATCAGACATTGGCAATCAATCCAGCATGGGCGGATTTGGAAGACGACGCTGTGGTGGAGAACAATGACCCTGAATTCATCAACAAGGTTGTGCGTCCAATCAATGCGCAAGACGGCGATTTGTTGCCAGTTTCTACATTCAAAGGTATTGAAGACGGTACATGGCAGCAGGGTACAGCCCGCTATGAGAAACGTGGTGTGGCAACATTTGTTCCAGAATGGAGCGCTGAAAACTGTATTCAGTGTAACAAATGTGCATACGTTTGTCCTCACGCAGCAATTCGTCCGTTTGTGTTGACGGCGGAAGAGATGGCGGCATCTCCATTTGCAGAAGAGAAAACGCTTCCTGCTATTGGAAAGGCATTTACAGGAATGCGCTTCGTTCAGCAGGTTGATGTGCTCGACTGTCTTGGCTGTGGAAACTGTGTGGATGTATGTCCGGGCAAGAAGGGCGTCAAGGCGCTTGAAATGAAGCATATTGAAACTCAGCTTGGCGAAGATAAAAATTGGGAATATTGCGTAAACAATGTGACGTCAAAGCAACACTTGGTAGACATCAAGTCGAATGTCAAGAATTCACAGTTTGCAACTCCTTTGTTTGAGTTCTCTGGCGCATGCTCAGGCTGTGGCGAAACTCCATACGTTAAACTTATAAGCCAATTGTTCGGTGACCGCGAAATGGTTGCCAACGCAACTGGATGTAGCTCTATCTACTCTGGTTCTGTGCCATCGACTCCATACACCACAAACGATAAGGGTCATGGTCCAGCATGGGCGAACTCTTTGTTTGAGGACTTCTGTGAGTTTGGTCTTGGTATGACATTGGCTCATGAAAAGATGGTGTTGCGATTGTGCGACATTATGGCCGAAGTGGCAGAGTCTGACGCACCGGCAGAAATGAAAGAAGCTTGTGCAGAATGGCTCGCAGGTAAGGATGATCCAGAAGCAAGCCGTGCTGCTGCCGACAAGTTGATTCCGATGATTGAGGCCAACAAGGATAAATGCTCTTTGTGTGCGCGTCTTGACCACTTGAAGAACCACTTGGTGAAACGTTCTCAATGGATAATTGGTGGTGACGGAGCATCTTATGATATCGGTTTCGGTGGCCTTGATCACGTAATTGCATCGGGCAAGAACGTAAACATCCTTGTCCTCGACACCGAGGTTTATTCAAACACTGGTGGTCAGGCTTCGAAAGCAACTCCTCTTGGCGCAATTGCAAAATTTGCAGCATCAGGAAAGCGTGTCCGTAAGAAAGACCTTGGCTTGATTGCTTCAACTTATGGATATGTCTATGTGGCTCAGGTGGCTATGGGCGCTGACCAGGCTCAGACCCTTAAGGCAATCCGCGAGGCAGAAGCATACGATGGACCATCATTGATTATCGCCTATGCACCATGTATCAACCATGGATTGAAGAAGGGTATGGGTAAATCACAGGCTGAAGAGGCTGCGGCTGTTGAATGTGGCTACTGGCACTTGTGGCGTTATAACCCAGAACTTGAGAAGGAAGGCAAAAATCCATTTACGCTCGATAGCAAGGAGCCGAATTGGGACAATTTCACTGCATTCTTGAAGGGTGAGGTTCGCTACGCATCAGTGATGAAGGCTTATCCTAATGAGGCAGAGCAGTTGTTTGAGGCCGCTAAGGAAAATGCACAATGGCGTTACAACAACTATCGTCGTTTGGCATTGCAGCATTGGGGTCAGAATCCTGATGAGATTGAATTGAAAAAATAACGATAGTTATAAAGAAAATAGTTGAAGGGGGGCTGTACTGAAGAGTACGGCCCTCTTTATGTATCAGGATTGCTGAACATTGTGATGGTGCTTGGGACAAAAATTATGGCTATCTTTGCAGTGCGAAAATTCTTTGGAAGGATATAGAAGGAGAATAAACTTTTGAATAGATGAAAGATGTCAGAATAGATAAATGGCTTTGGGCTACGCGGATTTTCAAAACGCGGACAATTGCCACTGAAGCTTGTAAAAAAGGACGTGTGTCGGTGTCGGGAGTAAATGTCAAACCGTCGCGCCCGGTGAAAATAGGAGAGGTCATTGATGTCAAGAAGCCTCCGATTACATATTCTTTTCGAGTGAAAGATGTGGCAGAGAATCGCATGGGGGCGAAGTTGGTCCCTCAATATTTGGAGAATGTCACAGCGCCAAGTCAATATGAATTGTTGGAAATGGTCAAAATCAGCGGATTTATAGACCGGCAAAAGGGCCTTGGTCGACCAACAAAGAAAGATGGAAGAGAGCTGTCGAGATTTACAGATGATATGTATTCTTACAGTGATACGGATTTTGATTTTGACGAGGATTTCCTTGAGGATGAATAATTTTCTATAATGCGGAATGCAACAATGTTGCACTGAAAAAGAATTATCTTTGCATAAGATAAGCTGCGTCTCAGCATAATATTCAAGTGAGCTTGCAACTTGCATTATCTTTGTAAAAACTGGATGAAAAAAATAGGCAAGATATCGATATCGTATTTAGCGTTGGTGGCTGTCATAGCCTTCAATTTTCTTGCCATACATCATCATCACCATGAGATGGCTGTGCCTATTGTTGTGGAACTGCTTGGTTCAAACGGTGACGATGCGGATTCAGATGCTTCTCATACATGCCACCACCCTGGTGTGCAAAAATGCAGTTATCATCAAGCGGCACTGCGCAATGTGGTTAAAATACACATTGAGAAAAAATGTGTGGAGTTTGATTCATTTATTGCCGGAGAATCACAATTAATAAAAATAGATCCACAAGAAGATGTTGAGTTCTACGATGTTCAGCTGATTTTAAAGCCAGTCCTGGATCAAATTCAATGTCTACGAGCACCTCCCGTATATTCATTTTTGCGATAATTTGATTTATTAACACAAAAACAATTGTAAAAATGAATATGACAACAGTTATTCGCTGTCTGTCGGTTGCTGCCGTTGTTGTAATGACGGGGTGTGCTGACTCGCACAGCGACAATAAAGAAAAAGAAGAAAACCATGGCCATGAAGAACATGGTAATGAGATTGTTATCGAACACGAACAGATTGAAAAACTGGGCATAAAGACAACTATTGTCAACCCTTCCGAATTCCAAAATGTAATAAAGTGTGGTGGAGAGATTCTCCCATCTCCATTGTCGCAAGCTGTTGTTGCGGCTAAATCAGACGGTATTATAAAATTGTCTGCGGGAATTAATGAGGGAGTGGAAATAAAGAACGGCGGTGTAGTGTGCAGCATATCCTCTGCAGGAATCTCCGGAGGCGACCCACGTGCGGATGCACGCACTCAGCTGACAGCAGCAAAGCAGAATCTGGAACGCGTACAGAAATTGTACAATTCAAATTTGGCTACAGCGAAAGAACTTCAAGAAGCGCAGGTCGCTGTTGAAATGGCAAAGAATGCAGTGTTGGGAAATAGTAGCAGCAGTGTGGCAGTCAGTCCAATATCCGGTGTAGTCAGCCAGTTGTTGGTAGCATCGGGCTCTTATGTGACTACCGGCACTCCAATTGCCGTTGTCACCTCAAGTGCTCGCCTTACGTTGAAAGCGTCTGTCCCGCAACGGTATTTCAATGAATTTGCATTGATCAAAACTGCTAATTTCAAACTGCCATATAGTGACAAGATTTTTGCATTGGATGAAATGCAGGGACATAGGCTGACAGCCGGAACAATGGCGTCAGCAACCAATGGCTATTTTGACATTGAATTCAGTTTTGTGGGCGATGGAAGCGTTGCTCCTGGCAGCTATGCAGATGTCTATCTGCTTGGCAATCCAGAATCGGGTGTAATCTCCGTGCCGACAAAGTCGGTAATTGAAGAGCAAGGAAAATATGCAGTTTTTGTCAGAGAGAGCAAGGAGCATTTTGAGAAGCGTCCAGTGGCTATTGGCAGAACAGACGGCAAGCGTATTGAAATAACATCAGGACTCGCAAAAGGAGAGGAAGTTGTGACAGAAGGCGCAGTCTATGTGAAATTGGCAGGTAACAGCGGCGTTGTTCCTGAAGGTCATCACCATCATTAATACCAACCGCTATGCTGAATAAGATAATACGGTTTTCACTCAACAACCGCTATTTGATAATCAGTGTGTTCGCGCTGATTGTATCTGCGGGATTATATACCGTTTCCAATACGACTGTCGATGTTTTCCCTGATTTGAATGCTCCGACAGTGACCGTAATGACAGAAGCGCCTGGAATGGCTCCGGAAGAGGTGGAGAAACTTGTGTCGTATCCAATTGAAACCGCTTTGAACGGAGTGAACGGTGTGCGTCGGGTTCGTTCGACATCCGATACAGGATTGTCGGTTGTTAATATTGAATTTGATTGGGGCACAGATGTTTATGTGAATCGTCAGATTGTGGCCGAGAAACTGTCGACTGTGGCTGAAACATTGCCGCCAAATGTCGACAGCCCCAAAATGGCTCCACAGACATCGATAATGGGCGAAGTGATGATTGTGGGCTTGACATCAGCCAAAACATCGCTTATGGATTTGCGCACAATTGCTGATCGCACAATCCGTCCGCAATTGTTGTCGTTGCCAGGTGTCGCACAAGTCACAGTGATGGGTGGGGATGTTAAGGAGTATCAGATATTGCTCAGCCCGGAGCGGATGCGTTTCCACAATGTTGACATGTCGGATGTGCTTGATGCAACAGACCAGTTGAACAGCAATACGAATGGAAGCATCCTTCATGAATTTGGGAACGAGTATTTGATAAAAGGTCAAATAAACACCACAGATACTCTTCAATTGTCATTGGCTGCGGTGAGGAGTACAGATGGAAACATTGTGAAATTGGCGGATATTGCCGAAGTCACAATCGGCAGCGCTTATCCGAAACTCGGACTTGCCACAGAAAAGGGCAAACCCGCGGTACTTATCACTGTTGCAAAGCAAAATGAGGCAAATACAACGGTGCTGGTGGAGGATATTGAAAATACTCTTGACGCAATGAAGAAGGCAATGCCATCAGATATAACTGTTTCTACCGACATCTTCCGTCAAAGTGATTTCATAGACAATGCAATTGACAATATACAGGGTGCATTGGCAGAAGGAGCGTTGTTTGTTGTTGTGATTTTGTTTCTGTTCCTTATGGATTATAGGGCAACGATCATATCCGTGCTTGCATTGCCAATATCTGTCATAATAACACTTATCATTCTGCATGTACTTAATTTGTCTGTCAATACAATGTCGCTTGGCGGTATCGCTATTGCGATAGGCTCTCTGGTGGATGATGCTATTGTGGATGTGGAGAATGTCTATAGAAAGTTGCGTGAAAACAGACAGCTGCCAGAGTCAGAACGGAAGAAGACTAGAGATGTTGTATTTCATGCGTCGTCTGAGGTCAGAATGCCAATACTCAACTCGACGTTGATTATTATCGCATGTTTCTTGCCGTTGTTTTTCTTGTCGGGCATGGAGGGACGATTGTTGGTGCCGCTTGGAATAGCGTTTATAGTATCGCTTGCAGCGTCTACTGTTGTGGCCTTGACGTTAACACCTGTGATGTGCGACATGTTGTTGTCGAAAGACAGGCACCTAATGAAAGTTGGCAAAGAATCATTTGTGACCAGAAATTTGAAGAGAATTTATGACGTGATGCTTAAAAAAGCGTTCAGTCATCGCAGGCCAGTGTTCTGGGCTGTCTCTGCCGCGTTTGTGATTGCCGCAGGTTTGTTTTTTACGCTTGGACGTGGCTTCCTGCCGTCGTTTAATGAAGGGTCGTTTACAATCAACGTGACAGCATTGCCTGGCATCTCACTTGAGGATTCCAACGAAATAGGAAAGCAAGTTGACGAAGCATTGTTGAGTATTCCTGAAATCAAAACAATTGCCCGTAAGACAGGACGTGCTGAACTTGATGAGCATTCGCGCGGCAGTAATGCGTCGGAGATTGAGGCTCCGTATGAATTGAAAGACCGCAGCAAGGAGGAGTTGATGAGCGACATTAGAAAGAAACTGTCGATAATCCCCGGAATAAACATTGAAATCGGGCAACCGATTTCCCATCGCATCGACGCCATGCTCTCCGGAACAGAAGCGCAGATAGCCATTAAGATATTTGGAAACGATTTGTCGACATTGCACGACATAGCGACACGCATCAAGGGCGAGATTGGTGAAGTGGAAGGAATCGTCGACATCAATGTGGAGCAACAGATTCAACGTCCGGAAATAATAATTGTGCCCAATCGTGTGTTGATGGCTGAATATGGGATAACAATGTCTGACTTCCGTAAGTTTGTCAATGTCTGCACATCTGGAATTGTTGTTTCGGAGGTATATGAAGACGGCGTGCCATACGACTTGAAACTGAAGGTGGCTGATGACCGTCATAGCGGATTGTCGGCAATAGAAAATCTTATGATTGACTCAGACAAAGGTAAAGTTCCATTGTCGACAGTGGCAGAGGTGCGTTCATCATCGACATTCAATTCTATAAGTCGTGAAAACGCCAGGCGAAGAATCATTGTGTCTGCAAATGTCGAGAATCGTGATTTGGTTGGAGCTGTCGAGGCAGTCAAAGATAAAATTAATGAATCCGTAAAATTGCCAGAAGGATACTATATCAACTATGGCGGACAGTTTGAAAGCGAGAAAACAGCATCGCGCATTCTTGGAATCGCAACGGTGTTTGCATTGCTGTTGGTTCTGCTCCTCTTGTATCAAGAGTTCCATCGTGTTTCTGATGCACTGATAATCCTTGTCAATATCCCGCTGGCTATGATTGGAGGAGTGATGATACTATGGATCGGTGGAAAGGAAGTAAATATTCCAGCTATTATCGGATTTATATCTTTGCTTGGCATTGCAACTCGAAATGGAATGTTGCTTATTTCGCATTACCGGCAATTGGAAACTGATGGAATACCTTTGATGGACAGAATTTTTATTGGGTCAAGAGACCGACTTCTTCCTATTATCATGACTGCGATGTCGTCAGCATTGGCTTTAATTCCAATCGTGGCGCGTGGTGCTGAGCCTGGAAATGAAATTCAAAGTCCGATGGCGTTGGTGATATTGGGCGGCTTGCTCAGTTCGACGCTTTTGAATATCTTTGTAGTCCCGATTTTGTATTACGTAAACAATAAGAAGAAAACGTCAAGTCATCAAGTATGAGGAAGATTTTATTATCATTGTCATTAATGGTCGCTCCGGTGTCAATGTATGCCGATGCGTTGTCGACGCAGATATTGCAAAATAACGAAAGTCTACAGGCTGCAAAATTGTCGCTGAAAGGAGACGAATTGGCATTGCGGACAGAGGGAAACCTTCCAGATCCAGAAATTGAAATGGAGATAATGGCTTTGCCGGAACCATCGCTTGAACTTACCGTATCGGAAACCATTGAATGGCCCGGCGTATATCAGATGCGTAAAAAGGCAAGAGAATGCCGTATAAATGCTTCTCAATATCTGTTTGAGTCAAAGCGCATGGAGGTGGTTAAACAAGCACGATTGGCATATTTGGATTTAATCGACTTGAATTGCCGTTTGGCAAGACGCAGGCAACTCCTTCAAGTGCTCGACTCGATGCTGAGAAAAGTTGTCGATGTGGAAATGCGTGCGGAATTCAACGTGCTTGAAATCTCAAAGATGAAAATAGATGCGTTTGATATCGCTTCGGATATCAGTTCGATGGAGATACAACGCCAGGTTGTTTTGTCGGATCTTGTTCAGATGAATGGTGGTAAAGCCTTTGAGAATGTGGATATGAACAGCACGAAATATCCGATAGAGAAGAAAGCTGTTGAACATTACATCTCGGCGTATTACAACAGTCCTGACTATATGGCGACATTGTCTGGTCTTCAAGCGGATGAGTTTGATGTAAAGGTGGGCAAACGGTCGGGGTGGCCCAATATAACATTGGGATACAAATTTACGTCGGACGGTGATGTGCGTGGACACGGCGCAGTTGTCGGCTTCTCGATTCCTCTGTTCTCAAATAAGGGGAAGGTGAAAGCTTCGCGAGCCATACAACAATCCAATGATTTTGCCAAAACATATCAGAGCAGAAAAGGAGAGGCCGACATACGCAGTCGTTACGACGAGGTGGAGCGGATTTCTCAATCCATTGAAGAATATGGCAAACGATTGAATTATCCAGAGGTGAAGAGGTTTCTGGATGAAGCGTTGGCTGCAAAATCGATAACCATCATTGATTATCTGGCGGAATATCAGTTTATTCTCAATGCGTTCCAGAAACTTGACGATATGCAGTCGGATTTGGCGGCAAAATATATTGAATTGTCGAAGTATGACTCACTTGATTGAAAGCAGCCCGTCGGTATAGGTAATCTTACCTTCCTTTAATAGGAACCGTACCATTCCGGCAATATCTTTGGCGGGAAAAGCCAATGTGTCGGTGATTTCTTTCAATGTGCGGCTTTTTAGCGACAGCATATATAAAATCCCATCAGCAAGTTCTTTTTCGGAAGGACTTGCTTTTTTGCGTTCCACACATATGTCGCAGTGACCGCAATTGCAGGTGTTTTCTTCGCCGAAGTATTTCAAAATCTTGGCTTCCCGGCATGATGTTTGGTTGGACACGTAGTCAATCACAGAGTTAATCCTGAGTTCCAATCGTTGTTTGCCGACCTCATATGCTTCTTTGTGAATTGTGAGATGCCGGGGTTCCATGCGGGAATATGGGAAGAAAATGTATGCGGTACGCTTTCGAGGAATGTATGTGATAATGTGCTTGCGGCTTAAAAACAGGAGAGTCTCGTATATTTTATTTACGGGGATGTTGTGCTTGTATGCGATTGTAGGCTCGTCGATAAAAATATAGTCGGAAAAGACGCCGGCAAAATTGCGTAGGATCAATTCGAGCACATTGTCCATTTCAGGTGTCATGCCCTCTACATTGTAAAGTTCCCGTTTCTCTACCAAAATCATAATTCTTGACAGAATGTCAACTTCATCGATATAATCAATGTATTGACACGCCGACAAAATTTTCAGAGCACTGTATGTTTGACGTTCAGGAAGTTTGAATGTGGTGCAGAACAACTGTAGGTTAAAATCAAAGACTTTGTCATAGCCCGCTCCGATTCCAAGACCTAAAAAATCGCACATATGGGTGTATACGTCCTTTATGAAGTCTTTTGGCGGAAAAGCTTCAGAGATGCGGCGTTTTAGAGTGCCTTCATCTTTGGAAGACACGAGGAGCATTACGTATGCTTTTTTGCCGTCGCGTCCCGCGCGTCCCGCTTCCTGGTAATATTCTTCGAGGGAGTTCGGAACATCAAGGTGCATTACAAAGCGAACGTCGGGTTTGTCAATGCCCATTCCGAACGCATTTGTAGCAACGATGATGCGGATTTCACCACGTTTCCATTTGTCTTGTTTGTCGCGTTTTTCCTCTGTCGGAAGTCCCGCATGGTAATAATCGGCCGAGAATCCCTGTGATTTCAGTTGCTCGGCAATGTCTTTGGTCTTGGCTCTGCTCCTGACATAGATTATTCCGCTTCCATAAATCCTGGACAATGCGGAAAATAGTTTCTCGGTTTTGTTCTCTTGATGTCTGACAATATAAGATAGATTGTCGCGGCGGAAACTTTTTCTTATGACATTTGGCTCCTTGAATTGCAACTGCTGCATTATGTCGGCAACAACGGCAGGAGTGGCGGAGGCTGTAAGCGCGAGAACAGGAGCGTCTGGAAATAATTGACGTATCGACGCAATGTTCAGATACGATGGGCGAAAGTCATATCCCCATTGTGAAATACAGTGAGCCTCATCGACCACAATCAAGGATACCTTCATTCGTCTGAGAGATTCGATAAACGAAGATGAAGCCAAGCGCTCTGGTGAAATGTAAAGAAACTTGCACTTTCCGAACACGCATCGGTCAATGACGTTCCGGATTTCTCCATGACGCAGTCCAGAATGAATGTAAGCTGCGTTTATGTGCCTGTCGCGCAATCCGTCTACCTGGTCCTTCATAAGAGCAATCAACGGCGTGACAACAATTGTCAAGCCGTCAAGCAGCATCGCCGGCACCTGAAAAGTTATTGATTTTCCGCCACCGGTAGGCAGCAGTCCAAGAGTATCCTTTCCGAGCAAAACAGAGTTGATAATTTCTTCTTGTTTAGCTCGGAAAGAATCATAGCCCCAATAGCGTCTCAGTGTGTCGTGAATTGAACCGCGGTCCATTTCATATCAATTTATACGAATCTCTTTTACAAGCAATTGGTATTTGCTCACATTGTTCGGATGTTTGTTTTCCTCAATAGTGTAGCATATGTCGAATGGCTTGCCTGATTTGATGTGGCTGAAATACTGCGCCATATTGAAAGCAATTCCGTTTAACACTTTCCCGGAGCTGTTGTTTACCAATTCCAGTTTGATGTGCTCGAGATTCTTGCCAACCAACTTGCTTGTGCCATAGTCCAATACGTTCTTTGAACAGAAAATTGGCTTCTGATTTCCAGGTCCGAATGGATTGAACTTGTCGAGAAGCGACAGGAACTCAGGCGTAATCTCCTCAAATCTCAGATATGCGTCAATGTCGATTTGCGGAGTCATTTGATATGGTTTTATCGTTTTGGCGACATATTCCTCAAACCTGCGTGAGAATTCCGGAATGTTTTCTTCTTTCAGCGACAATCCTACGGCATAGGTGTGGCCTCCGAAGTTCTCAAGCAAATCGCGAGAAGCCTCAATTGCCGAATAAATGTCGTATCCCTGTACCGATCGTGATGATCCAGTCGCAATCCCGTTTGACAGAGTCAGCACCACAGCCGGCTTGTAGTAAAGCTCGGTCAGACGTGAGGCTACAATGCCAATGATGCCCTTATGCCAGTTTTTGTTGTAGATGACGATTGACTTGTGGTCGGAATCGATTTCTCCACGATTTTCCAAAATGGCATTGGCTTCTTCTGTGATTCGTTTGTCGAGTTCTTTGCGGTCGCGGTTGTATTGGTCGATGCTCTTTCCTTTGGCGTACGCCTCATTGAGGTCTTTGGTGGTGAGCAGATCGACGGCCTCCATGCCCGATTGCATACGTCCCGAGGCGTTGATGCGTGGCCCGATTTTGAAGATAACGTCGCTGATGGTTATCTCCCTGTTTGCCAGATTGCAAATCTTTATGATGCTCTTCAGGCCCAAATTGGGGTTTGAGTTTAGCCGCTTCAATCCGTGGTATGTCATAATCCGGTTTTCCCCGGTCATTGGCACAATGTCGGCAGCGATGCTGACGGCGACCAAGTCAAGAAGACTATACAATTCATTCTGATTTGTCAGCCCGTTACTCTTGGCGAAGGCTTGCATGAACTTAAATCCTACGCCACACCCGCAGAGGTGAGGATAGGGATAAGTGTTGCCTTCCATCTTGGGATTAAGAATGGCATATGCCTCCGGCAAAACGTCGTCGGGGACATGGTGGTCGCATATGATGAAATCAATGCCTTTTTCCTTGGCATAGTGGATTTCATCAATGGCCTTGATGCCGCAATCCAGCACAATTATAAGTTTTACACCAATAGATGCAGCATAGTCAATACTTTTAATTGATATGCCATATCCTTCTTCATCACGCGTTGGAATGTAGTATTCGATATGCGAATAATAATTCCTTAGATATTTGTATACCAAAGACACCGCTGTCGTGCCATCGACATCGTAATCTCCATATACCAATATCTTCTCTTTTGCCCCCATTGCCATATTAAGCCTATCTACGGCCTTGTCCATATCCTTCATCAGGAATGGATCATGCAAATCAGACAGAGAAGGGTTAAAAAAGTGTTCAGCGTCATCTACAGACGTGATGCCCCGCTGAACAAGCAGCTCAGCTATTGCTGGGCTGCCGGCGTATTTTTTCGCCAACTCGATCTCTAAATCTTGTTCTTCTGATGTAAGGGGTAAGTAATTCCATTTACTTATCATTTATATTGTTTTTATTTTTATCTGTCTCAAAGCCTTTTACAGGCTTGGTGTGCAATGATTAATGCATTGCTGTCAGGAGCGGTTTATGGCGATTGTCTGCCAATTGTCGCAGGCCGTTCCGGCTGCCATTGCGCTTTGCTCCAAAGTTAACGCAAATATACTTATTGTTTTTTATTAAACAGGCAGACTTGACCGTGATTTTTTCAAAAATAAAACAAAAAATGCGGCTGTGAATTTAACAGTCGCATTAGCCTTTTCAGTTCATATGAACATCCATTTGTGGGAACGGGAAGTTGATGCCGACTTTTGGAAGTTCGTTGTAGAACCGCGCGTTCATGTCAAAGTAGACATTCCAATAAAGACTTGTCGGAGCCCATACGCGGACAACGACGTCAACACTGCTTGCCGCGAGCGCGCTCAGAGCCACAAACGGAGAGCAGTCGGTTTTCGCTAAGCGAATTTCTTCAGCTGGCTGCTCCTGTTGGCTTTCGGATTTGTTTTTCTTGCGATGAAACATCTTCCACAATCTGGAGTGATGTCTATCAAACTCAATGTCCGGTAAAAACGAGGGTCGGGCGGAAACATCGGAGTCTTTAAACCGCATGGCTCGGTCGTCTTCAATGTATTTCTTTACAATGCGGTCATCTTCGTTGACAATGCGTAGAATCTCTCGTTTTGCCACTTCATAGTTATCACCATAGGCGATGCTGATTGTCCAGTCTATGCGACGGTAATCTTCACGGCTGTAATTGTTTATACTGCCGGTTGACAGTCCTCCATTCGGAATTGAAATCCATTTGTTGTCACCCGTATTAAGGATTGTGTTGAATATCTGAATTTCTTTCACCTTTCCAGTGAAGCCTTGAAACTCAATGAAGTCGCCAACTTTGTATGGCTTTAGAAGGAGAATGAGCACACCTCCGGCAAAATTCTGCAATGTTCCGCTCAGCGCCATACCCACAGCGACACCAGCCGATGCAAACAAGGCGATGAACGAACTTGTTTCTATGCCAAGTATGGAAATGGAGATTATTATCAAGATGAACAGCATCACTATTTTGACAAGGCTCAACACAAATGTGGCAAGCGACCTGTCAACTTGTCGGCGATGGAGTATTTTGTTTACGCTTTTGTAAATTTTATTGATTATAAGTTTCCCGAGGTAAAACACCACAATGGCTATCACAAGACGGAGTACCAAATCAACGGCACTTGAAACAAGTTTGTCAACCACTTGCTCTATAGGCAATCCGTTGGCGACATCCGATAGTTTGTGGCTGCTGCTTGAGGCTGTTTGGGTTGATGATATGCTTGAAATTATAAAACTGAGAAAATTCATAAACGTTGTATTTTCCACAAAAATACAAAAAAAATCCTATGGTCGAAACATTTCCAATCGGAAGAAGGTATCTTTGTAGACGAATATGCAAAAAATAAAGAAGATGACAAAGATAAGAACCATTGTCCTGATGCTGGCTTTGATGGTAATACCATCAGCTGCTATTGCTGCAGAAAATTATATGTCGTTGCTCGACCAGATCGACAAGGCTCTGACAAGCAGAGACTGGGCATTGTCGGAGCGCTTGATAAAGACGGCTTTGGAAATGAAACCTGCAAATCCAAGCAACTATTTATTAATGTCGAATTTGGGGACAGTTTACCGCAATCAAGGCAAACTGGATGAGTCTTTGGAGAATTACAATATGGCTCTGTCCGTTGCGCCTAAGTCAACGACAATACTTCATAATCGTGCGGCTTTATATCTTGAGATGGACAGTGTGCAGTCGGCGTTGGCCGACTATAACAAGTTGTTGGATATAAACCCTTCTGATTGTATAGCGTTGAACGGTGCGGGCATGATTGCATTGGAGGTTGGCGATATGGGGCAGGCGGAACGTTGTTTTGACAAATGCTTGAAAACGGATGCCGGAAACATGGACGCCAAACGTGGCATGGCTTTGCTCCGCAGGCTGAATGGAGAATATGACAAGTCGATATTGCTATATGATGACATTATAAAAAAAGAGAACCGTTCGGTGAATTATTTGAATCGGGCAGAGTGTTATATAGCGGTAGGAAAATATCAAGAAGCCCAGAATGACCTTTCGGAGGCACAGAAATTAGATCCCAAATCATCAGATTTGTATTTGCTTAAAGCTCGCATGGCACAGATGCAGTTCCGTTACGATGATGCCTATGGCTATGCGATGGAGGCTGTCAAACTTGGATGTGACAAAAGTCAAGCATTGCCATATTTAAAGAAAAAGGACAGGTAAAACATTGTTGCTTTGTCGAATTTTGATTAATTTTGCAATGTATGGAACTTATTAATTATATCGAATGCTTGCTCAGAGACAATGATTGTGTGATTGTCCCGGGTTTTGGTGCGTTTATTTGTCAGAATGTTGCGTCAAGCATATGCAACGGTGTTCTGTTGCCGCCATCCAGGTCGGTGGCCTTTAATGCCGCATTGACGCATAACGACGGTCTTGTTGCCAATGCCTATATGAAACAGATGGGCTGCGGATATAATGCAGCGGTAGCGAAGGTGGAAGGCGACGTGAAGACCATAAAAGAGTCTCTTGTTGCAAACCATTCGTTTGATTTCGGTAAGATAGGTTCGTTCCATTACTCTGATGCGGGTTGCGTTGTGTTTGCTCCGTCGGCAGTGGGACTGTCGGGGGTTAATCTGAGCAACTATGGATTGCAGCCTGTCAGGATTCAGAACGTCGTAAAATCAGAAGAAAAAGCCCCACGTCGTAGATTCTCGGAAATTAGGATGAATGCATTGCGCATGGCTGCGTCTGTTGCGGCGATTATAGTTCTTGTGCTTACATTAACGACTCCTATTGCGATTGATTCCCTTCCGGACAAGGCAAGTGTTGCGTCAATATCGACAGCTCAGCCTAAGGCTAAGGGCAAGAGTGGAAACGTTGTTGAAAAAATGACAAAGCGAGCAGTCAAAATTGAGTCAAATGACATCGAACCTGTGGAGAAAGGCGTTGGTGGCGAGACGGGAAAAAAATATAGTGTAGTGATAGCTTCGCTTAAATCGTATGGTCAGGCTAAAAAATTTGTTGAGACCTCGTCTGAGACCGGGCTGGTTATCATAGATGCCGCCAAAGGTTCTTCAGTCTATAAAGTTGCATTGGCAACAGGCGACACAAAAGAGGAGATGTATTCATATATTCAGAAGAACGGCATCACTGAAAAATATCCTGATGTTTGGGTTTGTAGAAACTAAACAATTGACGCTTAGTTTATCACATCTTTAATATCTTCGATGTTTACCAAATTATTTGCAATTGCATAGATTGCCAGACCGGCAGGGGAGTGTATCTGCAATTTCCTTGAGATGTTGCGGCGGTGCGTAATCACCGTATATATTGAAATAGACAATGTGTCGGCTATCGCCTTGTTGGTCATTCCTTTTACAACGCAACCGATGATTTCCTTTTCCCTGGCGCTTAAGGCATCTTGTTCGGAAGATTCTTCGTCAGGCTCATTGACTGCTTCTTTGATTTTACTGCAAATCGTTTCGATGTCATCATTAATAGAAATTGTTGTGTCGTAGTCAGACAGCAACTGGTTGTCGATAAGTGATGACGTCAGTGCCGCAATTTTCAATGATGGATATGTTTTCCGGATTGTTGCCAGATTCATGCCAATTGCAAAAAGCGGATTGATAATCAACAAATCTGGAGTGTGAAGTCTTAGAAAGATTGTCAGAGCTTCTTGATTTGTGATTTCGTTGATTCTGAAATTGAATTCCGAAAAATGCTTCAGAACCGATGCAAGACCGCTTCGCATGATGACCGATCCATCTGCAATTGCAACTTTTATATCCTCTTTACTTTTCATCGGTCAAATTCTGTTCTAAATTCAAGACAACAGGGGTAAACACACTGTCTTCAAGCCGGCAGTGTGTCCTTAAATCTGATTCGCAGTTGAATATGTCAAACAAAGTGTCGTTGAGAAGGTTGTTGCATTTTGTCTGCGGATAATATTTGATTAAAATGTTTTTCAACTCTTTCAATTTCTCGTTTATATGATTGTGGTGTTCCGCAAATTGTGCAATTGAGAAATTGTTGGATTTATGATGTTTAATCAAATTGTCAGCATATGAGAAAATATGGTTGTTCTCATATTCCATATGGCGTCTGACTTCATCTACATATTTGTCGTAGAACATCAAAACTGTTTTGATGATGTCATTCTTTTCTGGCTCCAATTCCAACGCATTGCAGAGTTTTTGCCGTATGGTTGGTAAACTGAAGTCCAGGAAATACGAATGCGCTTGCTTCAGATAGTCTACAAGGGCAGGAAGTGACACGGAGTCATAGTTGAATGAAAACTCTCCGCTGTAGGAATCTTCATTTACAAAATTAACAACAATAAGAAAAGTATTGCAGTCAACACCTTGTTCATTGCACACCTCGGCTACGGTCTTCTCGCCAAATCCTAAAGGCAGGCCGAAGCGGCTCATGACTGAAATCAGTGAATAATTTTCGCTGATAACATTGCTCATCTTGTCGGTGGGTTTATATTTGTGAAAATTATCCATTACATCCTTTTTTGTTTGCAAAGTTAAACTTTAATCCAATCGGTGACAATACCTATTTGTAGGTATTGTCACCGATTTTTTCATATCTTCTAAGTAATAAAGCCATATCGTGATGTGACGATATGACTGCTTGATTCCCTGTATGTTCCGTTATTTCAGGCGAAAAAAATATCCAATTGACGCCATAATTCCGATGCTGTTGGAGGCCGCGAATATATCTTTTTTATTGGCTCCGAAAATGTTGTTCAGTCCATAGTAGAACCTGCCTTCTATAAGTATGGAGTTTTTACGGTTTATTGCCCATTCTGCACCAATTCCCGCAGATATGCCATAGTCCACTTTGTGTTTAATGGGCATGGCGAATTGTTCCGTATTGCGATTTTCCGAAGGAAATCCCTCTAAAGAGGAAAAATTGTTGATGTCAAAATTAGAATTTGTCTTTTCCGCAATCATGAAACCTATCTCTGGACCTGCGTTGAAGAAAAACTTTGCTTTCTCAGAACCAAAATAGATATGTGCCAGAAGGGGTATTTGGATATACGACAAGTCTCTGCTGTATGAATATGGAGCTTCCTCAAAATTTTCTTTCCATCCTCGTTGCTCGAAATTCACCTCGCCAATAAGCCCGAAATGATTCTCTTCGATATATCGGAACATGATACCAGCCATCGGACCTGAATGGAACTTTTGTGGCACGCTTGGTGAGAACGTGGTTTGAGATAAAGAACCCCCACCTTTTGCGCCAATGCTGAAAGCTCCAGAATAGTGGTCCTCTGCGACAGAAGTCAGACTTGATATCAAAAGTATACTTGCTATTACGTATTTTTTCATTATTTCAATATATGTTTTTCTACACCTTTTGTCGTGTAGTTGTAAATAAATGAAGCGGTGTTGACAAACCCTCCCCAACTGCTTGTGCGCACAATGTTGATGCCGATTTCCAAACCGTCGGTTGCTTGCATAGGCTTGTTGAAGTCGTTGCCGTTTGCAATGACAGCATTTATGAAGAACGACATCGTGTCATAGCCCAATTCACTCATGTTAGGGATTGAATTGATTGGGCTTTCTCCATACCAATATTTGTATTTGCTGTCAAACTTGTTGTTGCCTTCAATCGAATAGCGAGAGAACAGACATACGTTGTTTGCGCGCAGGAAATTCTCATATTCGTTGTATATCGACCATTCAGGATAGCCAAGAATGCTGAATTTTCCATCATTCGCAGGATCAGCAGCCAATTCATCGACCAAAGATTTCAGTTTTTTTAATGCGGATCTGGAGCTTGACGTTGGAACGAATAGCGTGGGGTGTTGACAAACGAAGCCGTTGCTCTCCGATAGGTTGACAGTCTGCTTTGGCAGATTTGTCATTTTTAAATATTCAATCAATGGTTTGTCGTCTTCCGACTCGTCTTTTAAGAAAACGATTTCACAGTTTGCATAATTGCTCTCGACATAAGAACTTACTGAAGAATACATATATGACGACGGAGTGTTGACCTGGAAAAAACGATTGTTGTTGTAGCACATATCGTTGTTGACTGAGAAGGAATTAATGACATTGATTCCGTTCTTCTGTCCAAAGTCGACAATCGTTTTCAGCAAGTTGTCCTCAGAAGGGGCAAAAATCATATGCGCATTGGCAATCTCTTTCTTGCTCAAGACGGTTGAGATGTTGGCATCTGTAACATCGTAAGCATAAAGATTCAATTTTGACTTAGTCTTAAGGTCGTTGACTGCCAGCAATGCCCCACGATAGAAGTCGCGGTAGAACAAAGCTTGTTTGCTTTTGTTGGTATTCTTTGCCTCAAAAGGGAATAAAATGGCAATGTTGACGCAGTCGTTGATGTTGTCGTCTGACGTTTCGCGGAAAGCTTGTCTGACAACCGTGGTTGAGTCAGTTTGGCTTTCATTCGCAATAGGGACAACCACATACGATCCACGTTTCAGTTTGTCCACATCGGGATTTGCTTCTTTCAGCTGATCTTCTGTAATTCCATATTCTTCGGAAATGGATTCAAACGAATCGCCTTTTTCAACTTTGTCGTGTACGAATACCGTTTCAGGTTTGTCATTTTCTTTATTAGCGTTGTTGCTTGGAGGAATAAGCACAGTCATTCCAACTTGGAAATTCTCAGGCGATACACCTGGATTCATTTCAAGCAAATCTTTCAAATCGACGTTGAAATTCACAGACAGCCGATAAAGTGTGTCGCCAGGCTTGACGGTGTATGGCACAGCTTCTTGCTTGTCGTTGCCGACAGGAATTGTCAACACAGAGTCTGCTTTAAGTCCGGTCCTTGCTTGGGGGTTTGCTTGCAGCAGTTCGGCGACAGAGAGTCCGTACATTTTGGCAATGCCATACAGCGTTTCACCGTTTTTTACTGTGTGCTTATGCTCTTTTGGACGAACGACTGCCTGCCGTTTGACATATGCGTCAACCGGGAAATAAAGCACCTGATCTTTCTTTAAGCCGGTTGCAACCGAAGGGTTGTACTTTACGATATCCTCTTTAGGTATGTTCAACTCCCGGGCTATGCCGTAAATAGTCTCTTTCTTTTGCACAATCCGGTAATAATAGTCAACGCCGCCTATGTTGCGTGTCGGCAGGTTCAATTGGGCAAAAGCGGCTGCCGAGCAACTGGCCAGAGTTATTGCAGCAATCCATTGTCGTATCATTCCTTCAATCTTTTTGTTTTATGCAAAAATACGAAATAAATTAAATATCAAGGCGCAGGTTATGGAATAATCACACGGTCTCCTATCAATTGTTTGCGAATTGCTCTGAGTTGAGACAGCTCTTGCATCAATTGCTCGACTCTGTTGATGTCGCCTGACGCTTGACATAGGAGCTTTATTTCTTCCTGAATTTCCTTGATGCGCTGAGACAACAGTGCGTCTTTCCACACGTTGAGAGACAACGACACCAGGTCACGAAGACGGTCGTATTCCGATTCCATATCGGACAGTCTCGTGTGCACTTTGCTGAGTGGCTCTTTTTCTATGACAAGGTCCAACGTCGTTTGCCTGATTTCGTCATCCTGGTCTGAACACAGTCTTTTTTCAAGATATTCTTTTTCAAAATCAATGAGTTTGTTTTTGAAATCTTTCTGTATTGACTCGACCAACCGTTCTTTCGCTTTTCCAACTACGGTGTCTGACAATTGCGCTATCTGCACTTTTTCTTTCATTTCCTTGTCCAGACGATCTGCTTCGCCGGGCAGGTCTGCATAGAAGTCGGGGAGGAAAGACAACGCTCGGTCAAAAATCTTTTTAAATGCCGGTACGCTGAAAGATATTGACTCGGATGTCAGTTCGACGTTTACCGCCTCCACAAGCGTGACGTTGGAGAATCCGCCATCTGGGTTTTCAATCTCAAACAACTCATTGCACATGCCATATTTGGCAATATATCGGATGATGTCTGTCTCGTACATCCTCAGCGATTTGGATTTGACGGTTGCCGCATCCGACGGCTCTGTGCGTACGGTTGGAGAGGATGTTGTCTCGGGTTCTGTGGTACTTTTGCCAGAACGGTCTTTTGCCTTGATGCCCTTTGACGTTTTCTTCACCTCTTCGGCAAGTATCTTCTCGTCAATTTCGAAGCGCTTGCTGCATTCTTTTATGTAAACGGCGCGTGTGATATTTTCGGGGATGACAGAAATGGATTTTACAATGTCTTGTATCGCCTCGGATTTTTTTATAGGGTCGTTTTCAAGTCCTTCCAGAAGAATGGATGTCTTGAATTTTATGAAATCAGTCTCGTTGGCGTCAATAAATCCTTGAAACTCTGAAGCGTTGTGCTTTTTGGCGAAACTGTCGGGATCGTCGCCGTCAGGCAACAAAAGCACTTTGACGTTCAGACCTTCTGCCAAAAGCAGGTCGATGCCTCGCAGGGAGGCTTTGATGCCGGCCGAGTCGCCATCGTACAAGACGGTGATATTGTCTGTGAAGCGGTGAATCAGTCTTATCTGTCCTTCGGTGAGAGATGTGCCTGAAGACGCCACAACATTCTCGATGCCAGCTTGGTGCATTGACAAGACATCTGTATAGCCTTCAACCAAGAAGCATTTGTCTTTTTTTACAATTGCCTGTTTGGCTTGGTACAATCCGTAAAGCTCGTTCTTTTTCTTGTAGATAATTGATTCCGGAGAGTTTACGTATTTAGCGGGGTCTTTTTTCAATGTGCGACCGCCAAACGCTATTACCTTTCCGGCAATGTTGAGTACTGGGAACATGACTCTGCCTTTAAAACGGTCGTATACGCCGTGCTCTCCCTTGATACACAGTCCGGACTCTATGGCATACGTCGGATTATAGCCATTTTTTTTGATGGCATTGTAGAGTTCCGACCGGCCTTCCATAGAATATCCAAGATGGAATTTCTTTATAGTTGAGTCGGTAAACTCGCGTTCGTAAAAATAAGAAAGGCCGACACTTCGTCCCTCATCGGTGTTGAAAAGATTGTCTTCAAAATTTTTCAGTGCAAAATCATTCACGAGCAGCATATTCTCACGTTCTGATTGTGCCTGCTTCTCTTCGTCTGTAAGCTCCCGTTCCTTTACCTCGATGTTGTATTTTTTTGCAAGATATTTCAGTGCCTCATAATACGACATCTGCTCATGCTCCATAATGAAATTGACTGGACTGCCACCCTTGCCGCAACTGAAACATTTGCATATGCCTTTTGATCGGGAGACGCTGAAGGAGGGCGTCTTCTCATTGTGAAAAGGGCAAAGCCCGACATAGTTGGAGCCGCGACGTCGTAAATGCACGAAGTCGGAAACAACGTCTACAATGTCGGCTGCGTCAAGTATTTTGTCTACTGTCTCTTTGTCAATCATTCCGTATAGTGCAATTTTATAAAAGCCTTCATCCTTGGGAACGGCAAATGGATGAAGGCTTGTTCGGTTAAATAAAAAGTATTATTTACATAATTCCTTTCTCACGGAGGCGCAATTGCCATTTCCATGCAGACTTCATAGTGTCGGCAAGTGGAGTTTCAGCTTTCCAGCCAAGCACTGTGTTGGCTTTGTGCGGATTTGCCCAAACCTTTTCAATGTCGCCTTCTCTACGTCCAACAATCTTGTGTGGCACAGCCACTCCAGTCGCAGTCTCAAATGTGTTGATGAGCTCAAGTACGGAAACGCCTGAACCTGTGCCAAGATTGAATATTTCAATCGGGTCGGTGTCGGGATTGTCAAGCATTCTGCTGATTGCAACGACATGGGCTTTTGCCAAATCCACGACATTTATAAAGTCGCGGATGCATGACCCGTCGGGAGTGTCGTAATCATCGCCGAAAACGCTGAGCTCTTTGCGGATGCCTATCGCCGTTTGTGTGAGATACGGAATCAAGTTCTGAGGCACTCCATTCGGTAACTCTCCGATTTCTGCACTCGGATGCGCTCCGACAGGATTGAAATAGCGGAGGATGATGCTCTTGTATCCCACGCCGGAATTGATTGCGTCAGTGATTATTTCCTCGCTGATTTGCTTGGTGTTGCCATATGGAGAAGTTGCCTTCTTTATAGGGGCATTTTCATCAACAGGATTCTTGTCGGGCTCACCATAAACTGTGCATGATGAAGAGAATACGATTCCTTTGACGTTATATTCGGGCATCAGCTCCAGCAGGTTGGTGAGAGTGTTCAGATTGTTGCGATAGTAGAGCAGCGGTTTATGTACAGATTCACCGACAGCCTTGCTTGCTGCGAAATTTATGATGCCGCAGATGTCGGGATATGTGTCAAACAAATTTCGGAGAGCAGCTATGTCGGTACAGTCCGCTTCTAGAAAATCCGGACGGATGTGTGTTATGTTCTCAATTCCATCAAGGACATCTATGTTGCTGTTTGACAGGTTGTCAATGATGACCACTTCATACCCTGCATTTTGCAGTTCAACTACGGTGTGAGAGCCAATGTAGCCTGTTCCACCTGTGACAAGAATGCGTTTTTTCATATAATGCTAAATTTTTCTACAAATGTAGTGAAGTTTTTCGATATTCAGAAAGATATCCAGTAAAACTATGGGGTGTTTCCTCTGAAAATCGTTCTTGTTTTTTATTAGAAGAACGTTGAAAAGAAACTGCGCTATGGAAGTTTTATGAATGACTTCCATAGCGCAGTTTTGACATTTGGGAAACTCTTGTTTCGAAAAAGCCGAATCCTGTTATCTATTGTTTTTAATTGCAAAAACGCATATAGCTCCAGCTAAGAGCAATGCGCCGGAAACAATCATCATGCTGCTTTGGTGAGATCCAATCAAATTGAGGACGCCACCGCCGCAGACTGCTGCAAAAATTTGAGGAATGCAGATTGTTCCATTGAAGAGGCCTAAATACGCGCCCATATGTCCGTATCCTTGCAGGGCGTTGGTTACAAATGCGAATGGCATAGCAAGCATAGCTGCCCATCCGGCGCCAACCATCAGGAACGGAATGAATTGCATATACTGGTCGTGCAGGAACGGAATCATGCAGAAGCCAATCGCACCGATAGCCAAACTTAAAGCGTAAGCCATTTTGGCGTTTTTGAATTGAGGAAGGACAATGGCCCAGAGCACGCTTCCTACAGCTTGCACGGCGAAAAGGATTCCGACCCAGTTGCCTGCCTCTTGAAACTCGGCGGAAGTAGGGTCGGTTGTGTCCCATACGGTTTCGGCGATAGCGCCTGTTGAGTAGTTCCAAAGGTATAGGAATCCTGCCCAGCAGAAAAATTGAACCACCCCGACTTTCCAGAATGTGGATGGAGCTTTGCTCAACAAGGAAATCCAAGATGCGCTGTCTTTGTCGGATTCAGATTCGTTTATGACTGCGCCGTTGTATTCTGCGTATTGCTTCGGGTTCCATTCCCGTACTTTCATAGTTGTGTAAATCACACATAAAATCAAAATGGCTGCTCCAATATAGAATGACCAAATTACAGAATCAGGCACAACGCCTTTTTCGGCTGTGTTGCTAATGCCGATAAACGTGAACAAGAATGGAAAAATATATCCAGCCACAGAGCCTGCGTTACACAGGAAGCTTTGGATAGAATAGGCTTTTGCCTTTTGTTTCTCATTAACCATGTCGCCGACCAGCATTTTGAATGGCTGCATTGCCATATTGATGCTTGTGTCGAGAAACATAAGAGCCACCAATCCGAAAACCATCGCACCGCTTACTGTCAAACCAAACGATCCTGCGTTTGGAAGCAGGCACATGACGAGTACTGCCGCGGTAGCGCCAATAAACAAATACGGGATTCGACGTCCGAACCGACACCAAGTCTTGTCGCTCAGTGATCCAACGATTGGCTGCACAATGATTCCCATCAGAGGCGGGAGAATCCAGAAATAACTCAAACTGTGCGGGTCAGCGCCCAAAGTGGCAAAGATGCGGGAAATGTTGGCGCTTTGAAGTGCGTATGCAATTTGCACGCCAAAAAAACCGAAACTAATGTTCCATAGTTTCCAAAAACTTAAATCAGGTTTAGCCTTCATGCTTATTAAATCTTAATTGATGCAACAATATAAGTGAACCAGGGATGGCACATAGGAAAGTCTCCCTGACATTCAACAACGATGCAAAGGTATAAAATTTGAGTTAGAAATATATGCGTTTTACTGAAAAAAACATCCACAAAGGTGCTTTTTTGTCAAAATTGCCAGAATCGTTGACATAAGATGTATGTAAGACTGCTGACAAACAACTTCTTGTCGGAGAAGGCAGTCGGCAAGAGCGAGAGCAAGGATGTGCATCTTGCAGTGCTTAGGGTATTGCCCGAAGTCATACGTGAGAGTGTTGACGCAGACGCAAGCAGTAAGAGCGTCATCATATACGACCCGGCTACTGGAGAGAAAAAGATGGTGTCACCGACTGCGGTTGACGGCATAGAGTCGCTTGGCGAGGTCAAGACGGCAGAGCAGAGAGAGGCGGAGATAAACGCACGTATGCAGGACACCATCCAGCGAAGCAAGGATTGGTTGGAGGGCAACGTAGCCAACCCTGTCGGTATGCAGATACAATTGGGTGACGGACGTATCGCCACCATAGAGGCGATGCACGAGGACGGCAAGTCAGCCATAGCGACACTCCCTGACGGCACTCAGTTTCTGGTGTCAAAAGACGTATTGCAGAGGATCGTCAACAACGGGCAGTATGCGGATTACAAAGCGAGGAGAGATGCCGAGGCAGGCAAACGAGAGGCAGAGCAAAGCACTGAGAGCGCACCGGAGACAGCCACGGAAGGCGGACAGCCATTGCCGGAGGAGGCTTCCACTAAAGAGGAGGAGAGCAGAGAGTATGCACAAGGAGACGTGTTTGATGTCGTTGTGGACGGGCAGAAGATGCACGCAGAGATAGTATCGCCAAAGGACGCAGACGGCAGGTTCGTTGTCAATGTGGATGATGGCGAGTCTATGCGCACTCTGTATGTCACCCCGGAGGAGTTGGCTGCAATGGAATACAGGGAGGAGCCATCGACAAAGGCGGAAGAGACAGGGCTTGCCACCGAGGGCTCCTCGGAAAAGGCATTGGGAAGAGGAGAGCGACCGACAGAAGAACACACCCCGACTGCGCTTGAGCGTATTCCGAGAGATGAAAAAGGCAACGCTCAATTCCACGATGTTGACACCGAGACCGCTTGGGACGGTCTCGTGGAGATGTCGGGCAACGAGGAAACTGCACATAAGGTGGCGGAAGCATCGCTCGCCAATGCTGAGAAGAGGTTGAAGGCGGCAAAGGCACTGAAGGAGAAGGGCGAGACGCCGGAAGAATTGTTGCGGTCAATCAAGGAAAACGAGGCGGCAGTGGCGGAGGCACAGAGGGAGGTTGACGCTTGGAAAGCCATCGTAGGCGAGAAGGCACGCAGAGAGGAAGCCGCCAAAGCGGAAGCGGAAAGGAAAGCCGCTGAGGAGCGTGAACGTGCCGAGGCAGAGGAAGAAGCTCGTGTTGAAGCAGAGAAGAAAGAGGCAGAGAGGATTGCTGCAGAGAAGGCGGAGGAAGAAGCTCGTGTTGAAGCCGAAAGGAAGGCAGAGGAGAAGACTGAGGAGGCGGAATCCGACAAGGAGGAAGCGGAGAAGCAAATGGACGATGAAGAACCAAAGCCCGTAGGGAGTGGTGTGTTTGGAAACATCTACAACCAATTCAAGGGCAAGGTGAAGGAAGCCTTTGATTTCTTGATGAAGCATAAAGGTGGCGACTTGCTCGGTGTGTTCCACAGGAAAGATGTCGGTGACATTGATTTGGTGTGGGGTGACCACGGAGGGGGATTGGCACATATTATTCGTCGACACATCATTGAACAAAATGACTTCAAAAATGTGGATGAGATACAAAAAGTCATTGAGGATGTTATACGTAATGGTTTGATTGTTAGAGAAAACAAAGACAAAATCAACATCGAATATAATGGATATAGGGTTAGCATAAAAAAGACGATTCGTGATTCAAAAGGGAATGTCGTTGAAAACAAGAACTGGATTGTTACAGCGTTTGATAAAAGCAAGCCTAAACACGAAAAAAGGAATCCATCGTCAAGCGAAACCTTAACAACTCCTTCCGCAAACCAAAAGGCTGATGGAGTGACTTTACCATCAAACGAGGATTCCATCGACAAAGGTAGCGAAAAGCCGGAGAAGAAGCAAGAGAAGGAGAGTGTTTTTGGCAAGGCTAAGGAGATTGCCGACAAGGAGGAGAAGAAACGCAAGGCTGAGGCTGACAAGACAAAGCAAAAACCGCTGA